>LNFM01008648.1_pt1 | contig 15248 bp, 16 predicted proteins | sample 596031 | NCBI WGS metagenome assembly LNFM01 (sample SAMN04254537, study PRJNA301005) | activated carbon metagenome | isolation source: dual media filters at the Ann Arbor, Michigan drinking water treatment plant | place: USA: Ann Arbor | reverse complement strand
CGTACTGGATGGCCTTGCGCACCAGGCGCTCGGTGCCTTCGCGGCTGACCGGCTTGATGCCGATGCCCGAGGTGTTCGGGAAGCGGATCTTCTTCACGCCCATCTCGTCCTGCAGGAACTTGATGAGTTTCTTCGCCTTGTCGCTCTCGGCCTCGAACTCGATGCCGGCATAGATGTCTTCCGAGTTCTCGCGGAAGATCACCATGTTCGTTTTCTCGGGCTCCTTCACCGGGCTGGGCACACCCTTGAAGTACTGGATGGGGCGCAGGCAGACGTAAAGGTCGAGTTGCTGACGCAGCGCCACGTTCAGGCTGCGGATGCCGCCGCCCACGGGCGTGGTCAGCGGGCCCTTGATCGACACGACGTAATCGCGTACGGCCTCCAGCGTCTCTTCGGGCAGCCAGACGTCGGGGCCGTAGATCTTGGTCGACTTCTCGCCAGCGTAGACCTCCATCCAGTGGATCTTGCGCTTGCCGCCGTAGCTCTTGGCCACCGCGGCGTCCACCACCTTCAGCATCACCGGCGTGATGTCCAGCCCCGTGCCGTCACCCTCGATGAAGGGAATGATGGGCTGGTCGGGCACGTTGAGCGAGAAGTCCGCGTTGACGGTGATCTTCTGCCCGCCTTCGGGCACCTTGATGTGCTGGTACATGTGTGGTCTCCGCAGCGCCGCCGCGAATGCGGTGGCATAGGTGTGTTCGTCGAGCCGGAAATTCTATGCGACGGCCCCTGTCGGTCGACTGACGAGGCGCCGCGGGCGCCCGGCGCCGGCAAGGGCGCTCAGCCCAGGCCGCAGAAGGCCGCCACCTCGTCCCATACGCCGTGCAGCAGGGCCCAGCCCGAGAACGCCACGATCATCGCGCCGGCGGCACGCGTGGCAAAGCGTTCACGGGCCGCGCTGTCGGTGCCGCGCATCAGGCGCTGCGCGATCCACGGCCCCACGATCAGCCCCGGCGCCGAAGCCAGCCCGAAGCCCGCCATCGCCACGGCCCCGGTGGCCGCACTGCTGCCCATCGACGCCACGAGCAGCGCCGACTGCAGCAGGCCGCAAGGCCATGCCACCCAGACACCGCCTATTGCCGTGGCTCGCAGGGGGCCGCGCACCGTCTGCCAGCCCGGCCCGTTGGACGCCGTCGGTGGCGTTCGCCCGATGGCAGACATCCACGCAGGCTGGCGCGCCTTCAGCAGCAACCACAGCCCGAGCGCCATCGCGGCAGCGTGCAGCATCACCCACAAGGGGCGAAGTGCGGGGGTGAATTGCGACCAGCCCGACAACGCCGACACGCTGGCCGCCGCGATGCCACCCACCGCCGAATAGCCGGCCAAGCGGGCAAGATGGAACCCCATGTTGGCGCGCCAGCCACCTGCGCCCACGGCTGCGGCGCACGGTGCGGCACACATGGCCGTGCAATGCGGCGCACCGGCCAGGCCAAGCAAGGTGGCGCTGGCAATGAGGGGAATCTCCACGCTCAGATGATGCGCGAGAAACGCTCCCTCACGCGGTCGGCCTGCAGATTGCGGTCGAAGACCATGGCCACGGCGCGGACGAAGAACCAGCCCATCGCGGTGACCTGGATGTCCTGTTCCGACACCACCACCAGGCCCATCTTCTCGAGTTGCTTGAGTTCCTCGAACTCGTGCGCGAACACCTCGTGCATCTTCACGAGGTGGGCCAGTTCGATGGACTCGAACTCGACGCGACCCTGGCACATCAGCGCCATGATGACGGCGCGGCGCAGCAGGTCGTCACGCGTGAGCGCCAGGCCGCGCACGATGGGGAAGTTGCCCTGGTCCAGCGCGTCGCGGTACTCGTCCAGCGTCTTGGCGTTCTGGCTGTAGGTGGCGCCGACCTTGCCGATGCCCGACACGCCCAGGCTGATGAGGTCGCAGTCGGGCTGTGTGGTGTAGCCCTGGAAGTTGCGGTGCAGCCGACCCTGGCGCTTGGCGATGGCCAACGCGTCGCCCGGCAATGCGAAGTGGTCCATGCCGATGTAGACGTAACCGTTGGCGATGAAGCCGGCGATGCCCGCCCTCAGCATGCGGATGCGCTGCTCGGCGGTGGGCAGCGCGTGGTCGTCGATGCGGCGCTGCGGCTTGAAACGCTGCGGCAGGTGTGCGTAGGCGTAGAGCGCGATGCGTGTCGGCCGCAACTCGGCGATCTGCGCGATGGTGCGCTTGAACGATTCGGGCGTCTGCTTGGGCAGGCCGTAGATGAGGTCGGCGTTGATCGACTCGAAACGCAGCGCGCGCGCCTCGGCCACCAGCTCACGCACGCTCTCGTAGGGCTGGATGCGGTGCACGGCCACCTGCACGTCGGGGTCGAAGTCCTGCACGCCGAAGCTGACGCGGTTGAAGCCCATCCCGCGCAGGTTGCGCAGGCGCTGCGGCGTGGCGGTGCGCGGGTCGACCTCGATCGAGACCTCGGCGTCGGGCAGCAGCTTGAAGGCGCCGCGCAGCATCGCCATCAGCGCCGCCAGTTCGGCGTCGTCGAGGAAGGTGGGCGAACCGCCGCCCAGGTGCAGCTGCGACACGGGCTGCGTGTGGCCCAGCTCGGCCACGTGCAGGTCGATCTCGCGCTGCAGGTCGACGAGGTACTCGGCGCCGCGGCTCTTGTGCTTGGTGATGATCTTGTTGCAGGCGCAGTAGTAGCAGAGCTGCTCGCAGAACGGGATGTGGATGTAGATCGACAGCGGCCCGTGGCCCCCCACCGTCGCCCCCTGCGCACGCTGGCGCAGCGCCTGGCGGTATTCGTTGGGCCCGAAAGCCTCGACGAAACGGTCGGCCGTGGGGTAGGAGGTGTATCGGGGGCCGGGCACGTCGAGTCGGCGCAGCAGCGCATCCGAGAGCAGGGATTCGACGTCGGGGCTAACGGATGTGTTCATGGGTGTACCGCAAAGTTCGTGGTCGGACTGTGCCAAAGCGCGGGCGACCCGCCTTGATCCTGCTCAAGGCCATGGGCACAGGGTGGGCGGTGGCGCCAGGGTGCGGGCATGGGCGATACTGCGGCCTTCTCCGGTAACCACGTCGTCATGCACCCTTCTCCCCCGCCCGTCCGCATGGAACCGTTCAAGGTGGCCTGTTCCAGCTGCAACCTGCGCGAGCTCTGCCTACCCGTGGGCATGTCCGACGACCAGATGGAGCGCCTGGACGCCATCGTGGCCACGCGCCGCGCAGTGCCGCGGGGCGAGCCGCTGTTCCGCAGCGGCGACGCCTTCACCTCGCTGTACGCGGTGCGCACCGGCTTTTTCAAGACCTGCCTGTCGTCGGAAGACGGCCGCGACCAGGTGACCGGCTTCCAGATGGCCGGGGAACTGCTCGGCCTGGACGGCATCGGCACAGACCGCCACACCTGTGACGCCATCGCGCTGGAAGACTCGTCGGTCTGCATCATTCCCTACCACCAGCTCGAGGACCTGTCGCGCGAGCTGTCCGACCTGCAGCGTCACTTCCACAAGATCATGAGCCGCGAGATCGTGCGCGACCACGGCGTGATGCTGCTGCTGGGCAGCATGCGCGCCGAGGAGCGCCTGGCCGCCTTCATGTTGAACCTGACGCAGCGGCTGCGCACCCGGGGCTTCTCGGCCAGTTCGCTGGTGCTGCGCATGACGCGCGAGGAAATCGGCAGCTACCTGGGTCTGAAGCTCGAGACCGTGAGCCGCGCCTTCAGCAAGTTCCAGGAGGACGGCGTGCTGGAGGTCAAGCAGCGCCAGATTCGCGTGCTCGACGCCGAAGCCCTGCAGAAACTGGTCAACGGTACCAGCTGCTGAACCCGCGGCGCCGCGCGGCCTCAACCGTCGCGCCAGACGCGGCTGTTGACATCATCGGCGGCACGCTGCAGCAGCAGCGTCAGGGCGCAGGCCGCAGCCGTGGCCACCCAGAACAAGAAGAAGGCGATCGAGTAGACGGCGGTGGCCGACATCTCGAGCGCGGCGCCGCTGAGCGTCTGCAGTGACGCCGGGTCGACGAAGGCGAAGACCGCGATCTCCAGCACGCCGGCCACCAGGAAGGCGGGCCAGGCGACGGCAGCCACGCGACGGGTCAGGCGCTTCATCGCCACCAAAGATTCAGGGCTTGGGGCTGGCCGCGTGGTTGCGGGCCTGGACGGCCGGCTGGTCGGCCACGTTGCCGGTGCTGGGGGCGACGATCACCGGGTCGGGGTAGGCGATGGCGATGGCCAGCGTCGCGAAGCCCGCCACCACGACGGCCAGCGGCCCACCGACGACCATCCACATGAAGGGCTCACGCCACCAGGGCCCGGCAGCGCGGGGGCTGGAGCCGGAGCCGGCATCGCTGGATCGAACGGACATGGCAACTTCTCCTGAACGGGCGCCGCTCAACGCGGCACCATGAATGTGGACTTCTCGACCACGGTGCGCAATGCCTCGTCGGGCAGGCCCGGGATGCGCTCGACCGTGAACTGGATGGCATGGCTGCCAGCGCCGGCCTGCGCGGCGGCCTCGGGCGGCACGCGCACGGCCACGGCCACCCAGCGCGCCTGGGCCGGGTCGACGGTGATGTCGCCCTTCTGGTCGGTGGTCAATTGCGGCAGGCCGGTGGTGGCGATGCGGTAGCTTTGCACCTGCTCGGTGGCGTTCATGATCTGCAGGCCATAGACGTTCTCGACCCAGCCGTCGTCGACGACACGCGCCAGAACGCCGCGGTCGCGCACGATGTCGACCTTGAAGGGCGAGCGCAGCCACAGGCTGGTAGCCAGTGCAGCAACGATGAGCACCAGCACGGTGGTGTAGACGAGGATGCGCGGTCGCAGCACGCGGCGCAGCAGGCCGTTGCGCCCCAGATGCTGCTGCATGCCCGCCTGCGTGTCGTAGCGGATCAGGCCGCGCGGGTACTTCATCTTGTCCATGACGCCGTTGCAGACATCGATGCAGGCCGCGCAGCCGATGCACTCGTACTGCAGGCCGTTGCGGATGTCGATGCCCGTGGGGCAGACTTGCACACACAGGTTGCAGTCGATGCAGCTGCCCAGGCCCCCCGCCCCGAGCGCCGCCTTGCGGCTGCGTGTGCCGCGCGGCTCGCCGCGCTCGGCGTCGTAGCTGATGATCAGCGTGTCCTTGTCGAACATCACGCTCTGGAAGCGTGCATAGGGGCACATGTACTTGCACACCTGCTCGCGCATCCAGCCCGCATTGCCGTAGGTGGCGAAGCCGTAGAACAGCACCCAGAAGGTCTCCCAGGGACCCAGGCCCAGGCCGAAGGCCGCTGGCACGAGTGTCTTGATGGGGGTGAAGTAGCCGACGAAGGTCAGGCCGGTCCACAGGCCGATCGCGATCCAAGCCAGCTGCTTGCCACCCTTGCGCAGCACCTTGTTCGCGTTCCACGGGCCTTCGTCCAGCTTGATGCGCTTGTTGCGATCACCTTCGAGGTGGCGCTCCACCCACATGAAGATCTCGGTGTAGACCGTTTGCGGACAGGCATAGCCGCACCACAGCCTTCCGGCCACGGCAGTGAAGAGGAACAACGAGTAGGCCGAAACAATCAGCAGCCCCGTCAGGTAGATGAAGTCCTGCGGGTAGAGCACCAGGCCCAGGATGTAGAAGCGACGCGACCCCAGGTCGAAGAGCACGGCCTGGCGGCTGCCCCAGTCGAGCCAGGGCAAGCCGTAGAAAGCCAGCTGGGTGAGCCACACCAGCGCCCAGCGCCACCCGGCAAACCAGCCGGACACCGCACGGACATAGATCTTCTTCTGCTTCTGGTACAGCGAGACGACCGCGGCCCGGGCGTCCTCGTCGTCGCCCTTGGGGGCGTCGACCTTGATGGCGGTATCGCTCAAGCCGGGGCGTGCTTTCTCAGTTGGCGGCGACGCGTGTCGCCTTGGACATGTTCAGCACGTACGCGCCGAGCACGTGAACCTGCTCTGGCGTCAGCAGACGGCCCTGCGCCGGCATCACGTTCTGCCTGCCCTGGGTGACGATCTCGACAATGGCCTGCTCACCCCAGCCGTAGAGCCAGATCTTGTCGGTCAGGTTGGGTGCGCCCAGCGCAGGGTTGCCCTTGCCCTCGGCCCCGTGGCAAGCGGCACAGGCAGCGAACTTCTCCTTGCCGAGCTGGGCCGCCACGCTGTTGTGCGCACTACCCGACAGGCTGAGCACGTACTGGGCAACGTTCTTCACGTCCTCAGCCGAGCCCACCGCAGCGGCCATGGGCGGCATGTTGCCGATGCGGCCGTTGCTGATCACTCCCTTGACGTAGTCGTGCGTGTCTCCGCCCAGCCAGTCGTTGTCGGCCAGGTTCGGGAAACCCTTGCTGCCGCGGCCGTCGCTGCCGTGGCACTGCGCGCAGTTGTTCAGGAACAGGCGCTGACCTATGCCCATGGCGGCCGCGTCGGCGCCCAACTGTTCGGCCGTCATCGACACGTACTTCGCGTAGACCGGCGCCATCGCCTGGCGCGCCTTGGCCTGCTCGGCCTCGTACTGGCCGACGCTGGTCCACTTCAACGTGCCTTCGTTGGTGCCCAGGCCCGGGTAGAAGGCCAGGTAGACGGCAGCGAAGACCACCGTCGCCACGAAGAGGTACATCCACCATCGAGGCAACGGGTTGTTCAGTTCACGCAGGTCGACGTCCCAGACGTGGCCGGTGGTGTTGTCGTCGGCCATCACCCTGCGGCGGCTGGCGATGATGAGCAGGCCCAGGCAGGCGATCAGGCTGAGGATCGTGACCACGGCCACGAACCAGGCCCAGCCGCTGTTGACGAAATCACTCACGGCTTTTCTCCTCGGGATTCGACAGGGTCATTCTGGTCGGCGAAGGGCAGCATCGCTGCCTCGTCGTACTCGGCTTTGCGCTTGCGGCTCCAGGTGTAGACGACGAGCGCGAGGAACAGCACGAAGAGCGTGACCGTGACGGCCGCACGCATGTCATTGACGTCCATGGCTGGGCTCCCTCACTTGCCCGCGGTGCCGAGCACCTGCAGGTAGGCCACCAGTGCGTCCATCTCGGTGCGGCCCTTGACGTCTTCGGCGGCCTTGGCGATCTCGTCGTCGGTGTAGGGCACACCCACCATACGCAGGGCCTTCATGCGCGGCGCCATGCCCTCGGGGTTGACGTTGGCCTTCAGCAGCCACGGGTAAGCCGGCATGTTGGACTCGGGAACCAGGTCGCGCGGGTTGACCAGGTGCACGACGTGCCACTCGTCGCTGTACTTGCCGCCGACGCGGTGCAGGTCGGGCCCGGTGCGCTTGCTGCCCCACTGGAACGGGTGGTCGTAAACGAACTCACCGGCCGTGGACAAAGCGCCATAGCGCAGCGCCTCGGCGCGGAAGGGGCGGACCATCTGCGAGTGGCAGTTGTAGCAACCCTCACGGGTGTAGATGTCACGGCCGGCGAGTTGCAGCGCCGTATAGGGCTTGACGCCCTCGGCAGGCTGGGTGAGCGACCGCTGGAAGAACAGCGGCACGATCTCGACGATGCCGCCGATGGCCACGGCCACCAGGATCAGCACGATCATCAGGAAGTTGTTGGTCTCGATCTTCTCGTGACCGCGGGGCGCGTTGGTGTTTGCCATTTGTATGGTCTCCGTCAGGCGCTCAGGCGTGGGCCGGGGTGGCGTGCACGGGCGGAATCGGGGCCAGGGCCGGCTTGCCGTTGCGCACGGTCATCACGGTGTTCCAGGCCATGATCAGCATGCCGCTCAGGTAGAGCAGGCCGCCGAGCAGGCGCACCACGTAGTACGGGAAGGTGGCCTTCACGCTCTCGACGAAGGTGTAGACGAGCGTGCCGTCGGGGTTCACCGCGCGCCACATCAGGCCCTGCATGACGCCGGCTATCCACATCGCGGCGATGTACAGCACGATGCCGATGGTGGCGATCCAGAAGTGCGTCTCGATGGCCTTCACGCTGTACATCTGCTTCTGGCCGAACAGGCGCGGGATCAGGTAGTAGAGCGAACCCATCGAGATCATGCCCACCCAGCCCAGGGCGCCGCTGTGCACGTGGCCCACGGTCCAGTCGGTGTAATGGCTGAGCGCGTTGACGGTCTTGATCGACATCATCGGGCCCTCGAAGGTGCTCATGCCGTAGAACGACAGGCTGACGATGAGGAACTTCAGGATCGGGTCGTCACGCAGCTTGTGCCAGGCACCGCTGAGCGTCATGATGCCGTTGATCATGCCGCCCCAACTGGGGGCCAGCAGCACCAGGCTGAAGATCATGCCGATGCTCTGCGTCCAGTCGGGCAGCGCGGTGTAGTGCAGGTGGTGGGGGCCGGCCCACATGTAGGTGAAGATCAAGGCCCAGAAGTGCACGATGCTCAGGCGGTAGCTGTACACCGGGCGCTCGGCCTGCCTGGGGATGTAGTAGTACATCATGCCCAGGAAACCTGCCGTGAGGAAGAAGCCCACCGCGTTATGGCCGTACCACCACTGGATCATGGCGTCCTGCACGCCGGCGTAGGCCGAGTAGCTCTTCGTCAGGTCGACCGGGATGGCCGCGCTGTTGACGATGTGCAGCAGCGCCACGGCGAGGATGAAGGCGCCGAAGAACCAGTTGGCGACGTAGATGTGGCGCACCTTGCGGATGCCCACGGTGCCGAAGAAGACGATGGCGTAGGAGACCCAGACGACGGCGATGAGCAGGTCGATGGGCCACTCGAGCTCGGCATATTCCTTGCCCTGCGTCAGGCCCAGCGGCAGCGAGACTGCCGCGGCCAAGATCACCAGCTGCCAGCCCCAGAAGGTGAACATCGCCAGGCCGGGCGCGAACAGCCGCGTCTGGCAGGTGCGCTGCACGACGTGGTAGCTGGTGGCGAACAGCGCGCAGCCACCAAAGGCGAAGATCACCGCGTTGGTGTGCAGCGGCCGCAGCCGGCCGTAGCTGAGCCAGGGGATGCCCAGGTTCAGCTCGGGCCAGGTCAGCTGCGCGGCGATGATCACGCCCACGAGCATGCCGACCACGCCCCAAAGCACGGCGGCCAACGAAAACAGCCTGACGACTGCATCCGTATAGACGCCGTCCTTCGGCGCGGCCATTGCGGCGCTGTTTGCCATCTGTTTTCTCCTCACGTGCGGGGGTTTTTCAGGACGCGCGATTGTTCGCGGGGGGATTCGGATATGACTTGATCGTTATCAACTGATGCAATGTCGTCTTGCAAGATGCGTGCACCTTCGGACTCCAGGTCCTCGAACTGGCCCTTGTGCAGGGCCCAGCCGAACACCGCGATGATCACCAGCACCAGGCCGGCAGACAGCGGGATAAGCAGGTAGAGGCTTTCCATCGCGACCGGGCGTCTTCAGCGGGCTGCGCGCAGCGCGTTGGTGATGACCACCAGCGAGCTGACGGCCATGCCCAAGCCGGCGGCCCAGGGAGGAAGATAACCCGCCAAGGCCAACGGAATGCTGACAGCGTTGTAGCTGCCGGCCCACATGAAGTTCTGGCGCACGATGCGCACGGCGTGGCGCGCCGTGTCGCGGGCGCGAACCAGGTCGCCCAGGCGGTTGGACGTGATGACGGCGTCGGCCTGGCTGCGCGAGACCAGCGCGCCCTGCCCCATCGCCAGCGAGACATCGGCGCGCGCCAGCACCGGCGCATCGTTGATGCCGTCGCCGACCATGGCGACGCAGCGGCCTTCGAGCTGCGCCTGCGCCACGGCGGCCAGCTTGTCCTCGGGCGTGGCGCGGGCGCGCACGTCCTGCACGCCCAGGCGCTGCGCCAGTGCCGCAGCGCGCGCAGGGGCGTCGCCGGTGAGCAGCGTCACGTGCACGCCGGCCTGCTGCAGCGCGCGCAGCGCCGCCTCGGTGCCGGGGCGCAGTGTCTCCTCGAAGTCCAGGGCCGCCAGCACCACGCCGTCGCAGGACAGTTGCACCTGCGCGTCGTCGCCGGCGTCGTCGCCGGCGGCGGCGCCGGCCCAGGCCGGCCCGCCCAGCCGCCACGTCCGGCCCTGGGCGTCACGGGCCTGCACACCCTGCCCGGCCACTTCCTGCATGTCGGTCCAGCCCGCGGATGCATCTGTGTCGGCGGGTGCCGCGGCCTTCGCCTCGGCCACTGCACGCGACAGCGGGTGCGACGACCAGGCCGCCAGCGCGGCAGCCACCGCCTGGGCCGCGGCGGCATCGCCCAGCCGTGCGTCGCCGGCCGCCGTCAGGCGCACCCGCGCCAACTGCAGACGGTCTTCGGTCAGGGTGCCGGTCTTGTCGAAGAACACCTGCTGCACCCGGGCCAGGCGCTCCAGCGCGTCGAGCCGCTGCAACAGCACGCCGCGCCGCGCCAGGCCGCGCGCGGCAGCCACCAGCGTGGCGGGCGCGGCCAGAGACAGTGCGCAGGGGCAGGTGACGATGAGCACCGACACCGCCACCCACACGGCGCGCGAAGGATCGATGACGCTCCACACCGCGGCGGCGCCCGCGGCGAGCACGAGCACGGTCCACAGGAAGGGCGGAGCCCAGCGGTCGGCCAGCGCGGCGGACGCCGGCCGCTGCGCCATCGCGCTGCGCATCATCGAGACGATGGCTTCCAGCCGCGTGTCGCCGCCGACGCGCTGCACGCGCATGGCCACCGGCGCGCCGAGGTTCGTGCTGCCGGCCACGACGGCGGCGCCCGGGGGCTTGTCGACGGGTGCCGACTCGCCGGTGAGCAGGGCCTCGTCGGCGCGGGTGTGGCCCGACTCGAGCACACCATCGGCCGGGAAGGCCTGGCCCAGCGGCACCCGCAGCAGGTCGCCGGGGCGCAGGCGGTGCAGGCTCACGGCTTCGGTGCTGCCGTCGGGCAGCACACGCCAGGCGGTCTCGGGCAGGCGGGCCAGCGAGGCTTCCAGCGCCTCGGCCGCGCGGTGTCGTGCCGACAGTTCGAGGAATCGCGAACCCAGCAGGAAGCTGACGAACATCGTCAGCGAATCGAAGTAGACCTCGTGACCGAAGATGCCGTCGGGCGAGAAGGTGGCGCCAGTGCTGGCGATGAAGGTGATGGCCACGCCCAGCGACACCGGCACGTCCATGCCGATGCGCCGCGCACGCAACGCCTGCCAGGCACCGCTGAAGAAAGGCCCGGCCGAGAAGGCCAGCACCGGCAGCGACAGGATCCAGCTGCCCCAGTTCAGCAACTGGCGCATCTCGGGCGTCAGATCGCCCGGCCCGGCGACGTAGCTGGGCGTGGCCAGCATCATCACCTGCATGGCGCAGAAGGAGGCGACGAACAGCCGCCACAGCGCCTGCCGGTGCGCCTGGCGGCGCAGCGCACGCGCCGGCGCCGCGGCATCGGGCACGGCGCCATAGCCCGCGCCCTGCACGGCACCGATGAGCGCCGAAGGCCGCGTGCGCGCCGGGTCCCAGCACACCGTGGCGCGCTCAGTGGCGGCGCTGACGACCGCCGAGCGCACACCGTCGACCCGGTGCAGCGCCCGCTCGATGAGACCGCTGCAGGCTGCGCAGTGCATGCCCGAGAGCTGCAGCACCGTTTCGGCCACGCGCTGGCCAGCGCCGTCAACGACCCAGCGCGTGCAGCCGTTGAACTCGGCTGGATCGTCGAGAACGGCGAGGGCAGGTTCAGCGGCTACGGCTGTGGCTGGGGGCATCGGCTTCGCCGTTGAGGTGCCGATAATCTAGGCGACAGTCACGAACCTCGTCCATGATCTCCATCAAACCCACACCCATGCTCGCCGCGGCCCGCCGCACGGCCCTGCTCCTCGTGCTGCTGCCGCTGCTGTCCTGGGCGCAGGACGGCCCGCAGCCACGCCTGCGCACGGTGCCGCTCACGGCCGGCATGCATGTCATCCAGGCCGAACTCGCCATCACGCCACTGCAGCAGCAGACCGGCATGATGTTCCGGCGCAGCATGGGCACCAACGAAGGCATGCTCTTCGTCAACGAAGGCAGCGACGTGCGCTGCTTCTGGATGCGCAACACGCTGATCCCGCTGGCCATCGCCTTCATCGCGGACGACGGCACCATCGTCAACATCGCCGAGATGAAGCCGCAGTCGGACCAGTCGCACTGCTCGGCCAGGCCGGTGCGCTTCGCGCTGGAGATGAACGCCGGCTGGTTCGGCAAGCGCGGCTTCAAGGCCGGCAGCAAGCTGCGCGGCGCGCCGTTCGGCAACTGACGCGCCCACAAGACAACGGCCAGCACGCAGGCTGGCCGTTCTTCATGGCGCGGCGCGATGCCACGCCTTGGCGGTGATTCAGGTCAGGCGAAGTTCGCCTCGGCGAAACCCCAGTTCACCAGCTTGTCGAGGAAGGTTTCGACGAACTTCGGGCGCAGGTTGCGGTAGTCGATGTAGTACGCGTGTTCCCACACGTCCACCGTCAGCAGCGCCTTGTCGGCGGTGGTCAACGGCGTGCCGGCGGCACCCGTGTTGACGATGTCGACCGTGCCGTCGGGCTTCTTCACCAGCCAGGTCCAGCCCGAGCCGAAGTTGCCGACCGCCGACTTGACGAAGGCTTCCTTGAAGGCGGCGTAGCTGCCCCACTTGGCGTTGATGGCCGCGGCCAGCGCGCCCGAGGGTTCACCCCCGCCGGCAGGCTTCATGCAGTTCCAGAAGAAGGTGTGGTTCCAGACCTGGGCCGAGTTGTTGTAGATGCCGCCGCTGGACTTCCTGATGATGTCCTCGAGCGCCATCGCCTCGAACTCGGTGCCCTTCTGCAGGTTGTTCAGGTTCACCACGTAGGCGTTGTGGTGCTTGCCATGGTGGAACTCCAGCGTTTCCTTGCTGTAGTGCGGCGCCAGGGCGTCGATGGCGTAAGGCAGGGCGGGCAGGGTGTGTTCCATGGTGCGATTCCTCTTGGCTGGGTGTTGTGCTCTGGGCAGACCGGCATTGTAGGCAGCCGCTTTCACGCGGTTGGCGGCAGGGGTTCCACCCGCTGCACCAGCATCTCGGCGCGGCCGTCGGCCCACACGGCACGCACCGGCTGACCGGCCTGCAGCGACCGTGCCGAGACGACGGCACGCCCGTCGCTGGCCTCGACCCAGGCGTAGCCGCGCTGCAGCACGCGGTGCGGATCGTGCGCCTGCAGGCGCTGCGATGCCGCCTCCAGCCGCAGGCGCTCGGTCTGCAGGCGGCCGGCCAGCGCCCGCGCCAGGCGTTCGGCCAGGCGTCCGGGTGCATCGGCCACGCGCTCCTGCCGCGCCTGTACCGCACGGCGCAGGCGGCCGGCCAGGTCGTCCAGGCGTTGCGACTGCCCCGCCAGGCCCCGCGCCGGCTGCCCCAGGCGCAGCGCCAGCGTGTCCAGACGCTGCGCGCGCACCTGCAGGGTGCGTTCCAGGGCACGCTGCAGTTGCCCTGCGCGGGCCTGCACGGCGCCCAGCGCCTCGTCGCGCGCCGGCGCTGCCATCTCGGCCGCGGCCGTGGGCGTGGGCGCGCGCAGGTCGGCGGCCAGGTCGCACAGCGTAACGTCGGTTTCGTGCCCGACGCCGCACACCACCGGCAGCGGGCTGGCCGCCACCGCCTGCACCACACGTTCGTCGTTGAAAGCCCACAGGTCCTCCAGCGAGCCGCCGCCACGCACCAGCAGCAGGGTGTCGACCTCGTTGCGCGCCCCGGCCAGCCGCAGCGCCGCCGCCAGCGCCGCCGGCGCCTCCGCACCCTGCACCAGGCTCGGGTAGAGCACCACCCGCACCTGCGGCGCACGGCGCTGCAGCGTGCTGAGCACGTCGTGCAGCGCCGCCGCGCCCAGCGAGGTGACGACGCCGATGGCCCGCGGGTAGGCCGGCAGCGGCCTCTTGCGCGCGGCGTCGAAGAGGCCCTGCGCCTCCAGCTTCGCGCGGCGGCGCAGGAACTCCTCGTACAGCGTGCCGGCGCCCAGTCGCTGCAGCGACTCGACCACCATCTGCAGTTCACCGCGTGCTTCGTAGATGCCCAGTCGTCCGCGCACCTCGACCTGCTGGCCGTCGGCCGGCGCGAAGTCCACCAGCGTCGCAGCCCGGCGGAACATGGCGCAGCGCAGCAGCGCCGGCGCACCGTCGATGTCCTTCAACGCGAAGTAGCAGTGGCCGCTGCCGGCACGCGAGAACCCCGACAACTCACCGCGCACGGCCACCGCGCCGAAGCGTGCGGCGATGGCGTCGCCCGTGGCCAGCAGCAGCGCGGCCACGCCCCAGGGCAGGCGCGCCGGCAGGGGCTCGGAGGGCTCAGTCATGCCGCAGGCCGCGGCGTGGGCCCGGTGTGAACTCCACAAAGGCGAGGCACCAGCCCCCGCAGCGGCAGGCCCCCTTCACGAAACCGTCATGATCGTGCAAGTCATTGATTTGCATGAAGAATTTGCTGCTCAAAATTCGGGCACTCGCTGCCAGGGCGCGGCCCGTCGTGTTCTGGCGCAGTTCCGGGCGCGCTTGCCCACAGAGATATCCACAGTTTCGGTGGACAGCCTGCCGGCCCTGCGCCGTTTGCAAGCGTTCGCAAGGGCGCTGGGGTGGCAGGACGCATCGGCCATAATCCCGCGCATCGTCGGCGTCACGCCGACCGAACTTCCACACGCCAACACGCGCAAGAACCAGGCGCCGATACCCCTTGCTGTCCATCATACAAGCGGCCGGTTGGCCAATCTGGCCTCTCATCCTGAGCTCGATCGTGGCGCTGGCCCTCGTCATCGAGCGGCTCTACCACCTGCGCACCCCGCTGGTGGCGCCGCCCTCGCTGCTGGACGAAGTCATCGGCGTCACACGCAGCAGCCTGCCGCCGGCCGACGTCGTCAACAAGCTGGCCGAGAACTCGGTGCTCGGCGGCGTGCTGGCCGCAGGCTTACGCAGCGTGATCGCCGAGCCGCGCATCCCCGAGGCCAATCTGCGCCAGGCCTTCGAAAACGCCGGCCGCAGCGCCGTGCACAACCTCGAGCGTTACCTCAACACGCTGGGCACCATCGCCGCGGCGGCACCACTGCTGGGCCTCTTCGGCACCGTGGTGGGCATGATCGAGATCTTCGGCTCGCAGGCCCCCACCGGCACCCCGGGCGGCAACCCGCAGCAGCTGGCTCACGGCATCTCGATCGCGCTCTACAACACGGCCTTCGGGCTGATGATCGCGATCCCGTCGCTGATGTTCTACCGCTACTTCCGCGGCCGCGTCGACGAGTTCCAGCTGGGGCTCGAACTGGCGTCGGAACGCATGGTGCCGCACCTGATGCGCTTCACCGTGCGCGGCCCGAACTGAGAGACCCGCGGGCATGAAGTTCAGCCGCCGACGCATGGAGGAGCCGGAGATCAACCTGATCCCCTTCATCGACGTGCTGCTGGTGGTGCTGATCTTCCTGATGCTGTCCACCACCTACTCGCGCTTCACCGAACTGCAGATCAACCTGCCCGCGGCCG
>LNFM01008647.1_pt1 | contig 15249 bp, 17 predicted proteins | sample 596031 | NCBI WGS metagenome assembly LNFM01 (sample SAMN04254537, study PRJNA301005) | activated carbon metagenome | isolation source: dual media filters at the Ann Arbor, Michigan drinking water treatment plant | place: USA: Ann Arbor | reverse complement strand
CGCGAAATCGGCGCCGCCGGCCGCTGCCGTGCCCGCGCCCGCCGCGGCGCCGGCGGCGGTGCAGAGCGCGCCGGCCGCGGTGCCCGCGCCTGCCGCGCCACCGGTCACGCTCGATCCGCTCGAGCAGGTCGATGTCGCGAGCTGGTGGAAGCTCGGTGGTTCGCCGGATCAGCTGAAGGCGGCGCAGGATCGTTGTGTCGCGACCCTCGGCAACGCGCATCGGCCCGATCCGGCCGGCACGAAAGTCACCCGCGCGATGATCGGTTGCCTCAAGGAGGCGGGTTGGCGCGGGATCGGCCGTTGACGGCGTGAACGCCTGAAATCGGGGTCCGTCCCCGATTCTCTCCCCAGGCCGGTTTCCCCCAGATGATGGACAGCCGGCCGGCGGTGCGACTGTCCGTGCCGCCGGCAAATGCTTTACCATACGCCAACGTATGGTCGCGACCCGCGACCCCCGCTGAATCCCTGCCAGGAGATCGCCTTGGACTCGCTCTATCACCACAGCTTCAAGGACATGATGAATGACGTCGTCGCCGGCGGCAGCTGCTGCGAATGCGGCAGCTGCGTGCTCGTGTGTCCGCACAACGTCATCGAATATGTCGACGGCAAACCGAAGCAGACCGCGAAGGAATCGGCGTCGTTCGACTACTGCGGGATCAGCGAAGGCGTCGGCTGCGATGTCTGCGCGGCAGTCTGCCCGCGCCTGTGGCCGCGCGAGCCGCACCTGAAGGGCGTGACCTTCGGCGAGGACCAGGCCTACGAAGGCATCTTCGGCGTCTACCGCCACATCTTCGTCGCGCGCACCAAACACGAGGACGTGCTCGAACGCGCACAGGACGGCGGCATCGTCACTGCGCTGATGGCGTGGGCGCGCGAGACCGGCCGCATCGACGGCGCCGTGGTGTCGGCGGTCGGCGAGGGCGACGACCCGTGCTTCCCGACGCCGAAGGTCGCGACGAGTGTCGAGCAGATCAAGGCGAGCGCCGCGAGCTGGTACACCTACTGTCCGAACCCGCTCGCACTCGAGCAGGTCAAGGAACAGGATCTGAAGCAGGTGGCTTTCGTCGGCGTGCCGTGCCAGATCACGCCTTTGCGCAAGATGGAATACATCGACCCGAGCATCCTGCTCGCGGCGAAGAAGAAGCCGCAGATCGTCGCCCGCCAGCGCGGCTTCCTGAAGGGTTACCAGGAGCGCATCGCGTTCAGCATCGGTCTGTTCTGCACGGAAGTGTTTCGCCCTGAACTGATGACCGAGCGCATCGAACAGCAGATGGGCATTCCGCTGACCGAAGTCTCGAAGTTCAACGTCAAGGGCGAAGTGCTGATCTACAAGAAGAGTGGCGGCATCGAGACCATCCCGCTCGAAGAGGCGATGCACGAGTACCAGCGCCCCGAATGCCGCCACTGCGGCGACTTCTCCGCGGAGATGGCCGACATCGCCTGCGGCGGCGTCGGCACCGATCGCGCGACGATCGTCGTGCTGCGCACGCAGAAGGCCGTCGACATCTGGCGCGACTTCGAAGCGAGCGGCCAGGTCGAGGTGTGGCCGATCGAGCAGAACAAGAAAGCCTGGAACATCCTGCAGCGCCTCGCGCGCCGGCAGCGTGAACGCATTCCGGCGAACACGCTGCGCAGCGGCGTGGATGCGGAGATGCCGCAGTACTCGCCGAAGGAAGAATCCGTCGCCGCCCATGCGCTGATCGCCGCCGCCGCCAAACAGCCGGCCGATCTCGACGCCTGCCTCGACGCTGCCTACCTCGACGCACCCCGCGCGCGCGAAGTCGTCGGCTACCTCGCCGGCATGCCGATTCCTGGCGAACCACCGGCACCGGTCGGCGACGAGAAGCGCAAACTGCCGCCGCCGCCGAAGCCGGAGCAGGGTGGGGCGTCGCCGGGGTGGACGCCTGCCGTTGGTGCCGCTTGAACGGTTTTTGAATTCAGAAAAATAGGGACAGATCTATTTTCTGTATTTTCTGAGGTGGCTGCCGGCGGGGCTGCTGTTTGCCGGAGTGCCACATGGCAGGGCGGAGGCGGGCCCGGCATGGCGCCGACCCTTGCCGCCTTCCAGCCACGCGCCCCGCTATGGCACACTCGGGCGGACCTGCAGGAGGGTTCGCGATGAAGTTCGGTCTCTTTTATGAATTGTCGACGCCGCGCCCGTTCACGCGCGACACGCAGAAGGCGGTCTACGAGAACGCCATCGCGCAGGCGGTGCTGGCCGATGAACTCGGGTTTTCGAGCGTGTGGTGCGTCGAGCATCACTTCCTCGAGGAGTACAGCCACGCCAGCTGCCCCGAGATGTTCCTCGCCGCGATAGCGCGCGAGACCACCCGCATCCGCCTCGGCTTCGGCATCGCGACCTGCGTACCGGCGCTGCACCACCCTATTCGCCTCGCCGAGAAGGCCGCGTTCCTCGACATGCTGTCCGGCGGCCGCGTCGAGTTCGGCACCGGCCGCTCGTCGACGTGGAATGAACTCGCCGGCTTCAATGCGAGCGTCGACGACACCAAGCGCAACTGGGACGAATACTGCCGCGTGATTCCACAGATGTGGATGAACGAGCGCTACGGCTACGAAGGCACCTACCACACGATGCCGGAACGCAACGTGCTGCCGAAACCCTGGCAGGATCCGCATCCGCCGCTGTGGGTCGCGGTGACGGGCCACGGCACCGAACTCGATGCCGCCGACCGCGGCATGGGCGCGCTGATCCTCTCGATCGCGGACGTCGAGCGCAACATCCCGCGCTTCGAGGCCTATCGCGAACGCGTGAAGAAATGCGAGCCCGTCGGCGCCTTCGTCAACGATCAGATTGCAGTCGCGAACTGGCTGTTCTGTCACAAGGACGGCAGCTACGCGCGGCAACGCGGCGAAGAGATGGTATCGACCTTCGGCTACATGGCCGGCCAGACCGTCGAGATCTCCGAAGCCTATCCGGCCAGCAACTACACTGCGATCGGCCTGCTCGGCACGCTGCGGCCCGACCCGCATGCGCCGGGCGAACACAAGCTGCCGCCGAGCGGGCTGTGCTTCGGCGATCCGGCGACCTTGATCGACACCGTGCGGCGCTGGGAAGCCGCCGGTGCCGACCAGCTGGTGTTCATGGTGCAGGCGCGCGAAGTGATCGCGCACGAGGAAGTGATGGACAGCCTGCGGCTCTTCGCGCGCGAAGTGATGCCGCATTTCAGCGAGCACAAGCCGGCCCGCGCGGCGGTAGGGGCACGATGAAAGCCGAACTGCTGTATGGCCATCGCCCCGCCGCTGACTGGCGTGAGGTCACGGCCCGCCTCGATATCAGCCTGACCGAAGACCTCACGCTCGAGAATCTGCAGGTGCACTACGCGCTGTTCGAAGTGCCGATGGAGGCCGCGCTCGAATGCCTGCCCGCGAGCCTGCACCCGGCGATTCCCGCCCATCTCGGCGTCACCTTCTGGCGCTGCGACGGCGGGCCGCTGGGCGCCTTCGAATGCGCGTGGCTCGGCCTGGCGTGCCGCACCGGCATCAAGCCGCGCCATCTGATTCATGCGGCTTACGTGACACGCGCGGACGTCGGCGAGTGGCTGCAGCGACGCTACGGCTTCAACTATGAGGTCGCGGACGTGCACTACCGCGAGAACTACGATCGCCTGCAGGGCCGCATCGTCCAGAACGGCCGCACGCTGCTCGACACCGTCACCACGCACATGCAGCCGGTCGTCGGGGCGGGTGCCGCGGTGAAGTATTCGCCGGCCCTGAATCCCGCGCGCGTCGGCGACCAGCCGATGATGGTGCAGATGGAAGCGGGCTACTCATTCAAGCGCGTGATTCGCGGCACGCCGCAGCTGCTGACATTCGACGCCGCCGGCCTCGGCGACGCCCGCATCACACCGAAGTACCCGATGTCCGGCACACACGCGCTGGTCGACGCCACGCTGCACGCGCCGCGTTTCACCGCTGACTTCGTCGTGCCGGCCGAACAGGGCGGCGCGAAGAAAATCGCCCGCTGATCCTACCGCCCGCCCACACCAGGAGAGATTGCGATGTCCAACGATCTGAATGAGATTCGCGCCGCGACGCAGACCTATCTCGACGGGCTCTACGAAGGCGATGCGGCGAAGCTCGCCGCCGTCTTTCACCAGACCTGCGCGCTGACCGCCGTACTCGACGGCGAGCTGAAGATCATTCCACGCGACCAGTGGTGCGAGATGGTGAAGAATCGGGAATCCCCGAAGGCCGCCGGCAAGCAGCGCGACGACCACATCCTCAGCATCGATTTGATCGGCCCGACGATGGCGCACGTGAAACTGAAATGCGCGGTGCCGCCGCGTTACTTCACCGACATCCTGTCGTTCCTGAAGATCGACGGCCGCTGGCAGATCGCGCAGAAGGTCTACATGGCCGAAACGCACGCCTGAATGCGGCGGCCGGCCGTCACCGGCGCTGCGAATCCGCGCGACACGGGTGGCTGCGCGCGAGTTTCGCGCAGCACAGGGCCGGCAGCGTGATCGCCTTTGACATCCGGCATACGCCGGAGACGCTGCGGGCAGCCTATACCGCGTGGTGGCAGCGCCGTTTCCGGCGACCCTACTACATCGCCGGCGTCATCGGCGCCGGCAGCGTGCTGGCGATGTTCCTGATGCGCGCCGCACCGTGGCCGGCCGTCGCCCTGACGACTGCGAGCGTGCTGGTGATGGCCTTCCTGGATTCGATGCGCGCGAACGCCGTGCGGATCGCGCAGCTGCAACTCGACGTGCTCGGCACCGAGCCACTGCGCTACGAGATTGGCGAGTCCGTGCTGCGTGAACAGTCGGCACTGGGAAACATCGAAGCGTATTGGGCCGCCTTCGATGGCCTCGAATACCTCGAGCCCTGCCTCCTGCTCCGCCGCAAACCGCGCGACGCCGAAATCTTCATCGTCTTCCCTCGCGATCAGCTGCCGCCCGAGGCACTCGCGCTGCTCGTGGCCCGCTTCGAACAGGCAAAACCAGCATAGCCACCGGTCGCGCAAGAAGCTGAATGACTCGCCGCTTCCGGCGGATATTGCGCCTCCGGGTAGTCCGGGTATAACGAAATGAAACCGAGAAAAAGGGGACAGATCTATTTTTGGCTTCGAGCTTTGTCCTGTCGCCCGCGCCACGTGCCGCTTTGCCCCGCGAAAGGCGATTAAATAGATCTGTCCCCAATTAGCCCGGGGATCAGCCATTGATCTGTGCTTTACGTCGACGTTGGGGAGGGGTTCAGATCTAATCGTTGCCAACCGGCTTTCCCCAAGCGACGCAAGGTCGAGATGTTGTTGCTGCCTATTTCGTTGATACCGGGGAAAGTCGCCACCGCGCGCGCGACGCTCGCTTCTCGCAGGAGATGCAACATCGGGTAGGGCGAGCGGTTGCTGTAGTTCTCAATGTCGTCCGGCGCGCATCCAGCAAACTGATAAGCCGGATGAAAGCTGGCGATTTGCAGTTCACCCGTGAGCCCCAGCTCAAAAACGGCTTCATCAGCCTCGTTCAGGAATTCGTTATAGTCAAAAAAATTGCTGAGCACGTGAGGGTGAATCAGCAAACTCGTCTCACAGCGCTGCGGGTCTGTATCGCGAAGAAACTGTAGCTCGCAGGAGAGATCCTGCAGCAAACCAGTTGTCGAATCCTGCGTGCTGACTCGATAGCGGATTTGATCGCGCAGAAGCACGTTTGCGGCGAAAGGACAAAGGCCCAGTCCGATTACAGCGCGTTCCAGCCACTTTTTAGTTGCAGCAAGAATCGGCTCCTCAGTGTCAGTGTCTGGTGCCCTGTCACATTCCAGCTCGAGCGCGCCATTCACTGAGGAATGACGGGCGAATTCTTGCGGGCGACTTTTTGCTGCTGCTCCAGTTCCTTCTTTTTCTTTTGCGCATCTTCGCGGCGCTTTTTCTCTTGTTTGTAGTTGGGTGGCTTGGCCATGTGGTCTCCGTTGGGGGGGAAGGTGATTGAGACACTGATTATAGGCTGGATGAAAGGGTTACTGAATCGGCATTGCTGAAGCGGACGTCGAGAATCGAGTCTTTTCGCGCGACGCCTGGAATTGTGACCTTGCCTCGGTTCCACGTACATCTGAAAAAGGGGACGGATCTATTTTCGGCTGAATTACGGAGGAAGTTGTGTCGATTCTAGGCCGACGAGTCGAGCTCGGGGCCCTTGGCCGGTCGCTCGGATCTCGACTCGAGCGCGACTTTTGAGCCGATTAAATAGATCTGTCCCCAATTATGCCCAGATGTTCGGCGCCAGCATTGCGCCGCGGTGGCCAGCAAGAAATCGGAAAATCCGGGACAGATCTATTCAAGTGCGGTTACGACAACATGAGCCGGCTTACCACCCAGACCTCGGCGGCGAGCAACCGCCTCTTCTCGACCCGACCGGCAACCGCGAAAAAAGGGGACGGATCTGTTTTTGACTTCGATTTTTGACTTCGAGCCCCGCTTTATCGCCCACGCCGCATGCCGCTCCGCCCCGCGAAAAGCGCAGGCGCGACGACTGTTCTTTAATGCAGCCTCCAGGCATCCTTCAACGGGTGCAGTTTCCAGTCACAGAGGACGCAAGCGATGCCACGGATGGCACGTATTGTCATGCCGGGGTATCCCCACCACGTGGTCCAGCGCGGACACAATCGACAGGCCACGTTTGCGGAGGCTGCCGACTATTTACGATATCTCGATTCGCTTTCTGCACTGAAGGCCGAATGCGAAGTTCGGGTGTTCGCCTGGTGCCTGATGACCAATCACGTGCATCTACTGCTCGTGCCGGCGCGCAAGGACAGCCTGGCGCGTTTGATGAAGCGCCTGGCCGGGCGCCAAACGCGTTATCACAACGCACAGGAGCGTCGCACCGGCACGCTTTGGGACGGCCGCTACAAGTCGAGCGTCGTCCAGAGCGAGGCCTATCTCCATGCCTGCTGCCGCTACATCGAACTGAACCCGGTGCGCGCCGGTATCGCCGTCGCGCCAGAGGATTATCCCTGGTCGAGCTGCCAGGAACGCCTTGGATTGATTGAGCCGCAGCTCCTGGACGACGCATGGTCCTCCAATTCACCGCCGCTCGTGCAAGCGTGGCGCGACTACCTGCGTGAGCCGCTACCACCGGCCGAGGGGGACTTGATTCTAATGGGGATACAACGGGGCCATCTGACGGGAGGCGAACGATTTACGGAAGAAGTGGCGTCGATTTTAGGCCGGCGAATCGAGCTCAGGCCCCGCGGCCGGCCGCGCGGACCGCGGCTCGAGCGCGACTGTTGATGCGATTAAACAGATTAAATAGATCTGTCCCCAATTACGTGTTCACAAGCGCCACTTCCTGGCTTTGAACCATCTGTCGTGCCGGCTGGATTAACGGGTACTACAACCGGCGGCGCCAGACAGACGGCAGGGCCGCACTTTCCGCCCGTTCAATCACCCCTGAAGGACGCCTTGATGAACAAAAAGAACCTGAAACTCCTCGCCGGCCTGGCGGCGGCTGCCGCTGGCCTGGCCAGTACATCGGTTGCCGCGGCCGGTGTCAGCCCGGATCTCGCCACCTGGACCTGTGTCGGCAGTTGCGGCGTGCTCGGCGCCGACGGCGATATCACCTTGTCGCCGTTCGGCAGCCCCGGCTATGCCTACCTGACGACCAACAGCTCGACCGCCCACAACGTCTCGCCGCTGCACATCGTCGAGAGCGGCGGTGGCGGCGCGGATTTCACCCAGACCAATGGCTCCTCGTACACGTCGGCGCCCTTCACGCTCGCGGCCGGCGAGTCCGTCGCGGCGTATTTCAACTACGTCTCGACCGATGGCAAGGGGTTCGACGATTACGCATGGGCTCGGCTCATCGACAGCGCCGGCGACACGGCGGCGTGGCTCTTCACCGCGCGCAGCACCAATGGCAACAAGCAGAACGTCGTGCCCGGCAATGCGTTGAGCAAGGCCGACAACAACACCGTGGACTTCGACGTGGACACGGTGATCGTCAATTACGACGAGTTCGAGTTCAACACGCGCACCACCAAGTCCAGTGACTTCGACCCCATCGACTGGTCGCCGCTCGGCGAGTGGAACGGCACCTGCTGGCGCGACAACGCCGAAGGTTGCGGTTTCACCGGTTGGCTGCAGTCACTGGTCACGCCGGGCGCCGGCACCTACCAGTTGGAAGTGGGCGTCGTGAACTTTGGCGACGAGGCCTAGGACTCCGGCATCGCGTTCGATCTGCAGGGCCTCACCGCCCCGCAGCCGGTACCCGTCCCGGGCGCTTTGTGGCTGATGGCCGGCGCCACCGCGCTGCTCGCCTCGCGCCGCCGCCGCGTGGATTGAGTCGGGGCGCGAGTCCTCGGGACAGATATATTCAAGAAAATAGATCTGTCCCCATTTGGAAGATGAACTGGCCATGTCCGTCCCACGACAGCGTCCAGGCAAGGTCGATGGGTTGCTTACAGGGGCGCCGCGCACCAGCGGCTCCAGCTCAGCGGTTGACACGGGCGAAAATGGGGACAGATCTATTTTTGGCGATTAAATAGATCTGTCCCCAATTACGCAGCAGCCACCCGCTACCGGAACTCAGGCGCGTCCGGAGCGGAGCACCTGGCCGTGGCGGGCGCCGGAATCCTTGCCGCGCTCGAACAGCGGGACGCCGTTGACGATGGTGTACTCGATGCCGGTGGACGGCACGACGAGGCGGCGTCCGCCGCCGGGCAGGTCGTGTGCCATCTCGCCGCGCTTCTTGGAGCCGACGCGTGACAGGTCGAAGATCGCGAAGTCCGCCGCGAGGCCGGGTGCGATCCGGCCGCGCTGCGTGATGCCGAAGAACGCGGCGGGTTCGGTCGTCATGCGTTTGACCGCCTGTTCGAGCGACAGCGCGGCCTTGTCGCGCACCCAGGTGCCGAGCAGGTAGGTCGCGTAGCCGGCGTCGCAGAACATGTCGACGTGCGCGCCGCCGTCGGAGAAGCCGATCATCGTGCGCGGATCGCAGATCAGGTCCGGCGTGCGGCTTTCGTCGGAATTGAACAGCTCGTAGGTGAACTGCATCGCGAGATTGTCCTCGAGCGTCAGCTCGAAGAAGACGTCGATCGAATCGCGACCGCGCTCGCGTGCGATGTCGGCGACGCTGCGGCCGATCAGCGGCGTCAGCGCGGCATTCTCGACTTCATGGATGATCATCAGCGACCAGTCGCCGGTGAAGATGTTCGCATTCTTCAGCGCGTCCCTGAACTGATCGCGGAAGGCACTCTGGCGATAGATCGCCGCCTGCTCCTCGACGCTGCGGTTGAACACCGGGTTCCAGCACGCCATGTTCGCGAACATGAAGGGCTTGCGCATGTCGAGCTGCACGATCAGCGGCCGGCACGACACCTGCGGCACCGCGCCGCGCGCGTGCAGCGGCGCCATGCGATCGAGCGTGCGCAGCGGTGCCTCGGGGTTGTCGACGCGGTTCAGCAGCGCAAGCCAGGTCACCGGCCGGTTGCTCTCGCGCAGCAGCAGATCCATCAGCTCGTACTCGGCATCGTCGACGACCGACACTTCGTTCGTCAGCGACACTTCGATCGTGCCGCGGCCGAGATCGCGCAGCACGTTCGCGTACGCCTTCAGTTCGTCGCGGCTCGCGTTGCGGCAGGCCAGCGGACGGCCCTGGTAACCGATGTGCTGCGCGGCGTTGGTGGTGGTGAAGCCGAGCGCGCCCGCGTCCATCGCTTCGCGCAGCAGGCGCGCGATCTGCGAGGTCTCGTCGGCGGTGGCGGCGCGCGACATCGAGTCTTCGCCGAGCACGTAGTGACGGAACGGTGTCAGCGCGGCATAGAACGCGAGATTGAGCCCGGGCCTGCGGCGCGCGGCGGCATCCATGTATTCGGGAAAGGACTCCCAGTCCCAGGTCACGCCCTTGCTCAGCACGTCGAACGGAATTGCTTCGACGTTGACGAGATCCCATGCCGCAATCTCGCGCGCCTCCGGGCGGCACGGCGCGAGGCCCACGCCGCAGTTGCCCATCACGACCGTGGTGATGCCGTGCCAGCACGAGGACGTCGGCAGGCTGTCCCAGCAGATCTGCGCGTCGTAATGCGTGTGGGGATCGATGAAGCCGGGCGCGACGATCAGATCGGAGGCGTCAATCGTGCGTTTCGCGCTGCCGCTGATCTGGCCCACTTCGGTGATGATGCCGTCGCTGATCGCGACGTCGGCGCGGATGCGCGGGGCACCGGTGCCGTCGACCACGGTGCCGTTGCGGATGATGAGGTCGTGGGCCATGGCGCGCGTCTCCGTCGTGGGGGAGGGGCAATCATAAGCAAAGCAGCAGGCATCGCGACACCGGCGCGAACGATGCGAGAGCAATGATGCGCTGCAGCGCAGAGACGGCTCACCATTGTTTCCGCCGCGGTCCTGCATCGACAATGCAGCGGTCCTTCCGTGCGCGCCGCCAACCGCTCTGCAGCGGCGGCCCGATGCACGCCGGCCTCAACCGTTTGAACATCGTTGCCAGGAGACACGCACCATGTCGCAGGCCCTGCCGTATCGCAGCCACAGTGCCCCGCTCGAGGCCGGCCCGCTGATCGAAAGGGCGCGCGAACTGTTTCCCCTGATTCGCGACAACGCCGCCGCGACGGAGGCAGGGCGGCGCGTCGTCGACGCGAACATCGACGCGCTGCGCGCGGCCGGCCTGCTGCGGGTGTCGACGCCGCGTCGCTACGGCGGCGCAGAGGCCGATCTGCGCACGACGATCACGATCTCGGGCGAGATCGCGCGCGCCTGCGGCTCGACCGGCTGGGTCACGGCGCTGTTGAACATGTGCTCGTGGGTGATTGGCCTGTACCCAGCGCGCGTGCAGGCCGAGATTTTCGGCGCCGATCCGGATGCCCGCGTCTGTGCCGTGGTCGCGCCGCGCGCCACCACGCGCAGGGTCGCCGACGGATACGTCGTCACCGGCAAGTGGCCGTGGGCGTCAGCGTGCCTGCACGCGCAGTGGGCGGCGGTGGGTATCCCCGTCGTCGATGACGCAGGCGCGGTCGTCGATCAGGGCTTTGCGCTGATCCCGATGAGCGAACTTGCGATCGAAGACAGCTGGTTCTCCGTTGGCATGCGCGGCACGGGCAGCAATACGCTCGTCGGCACGGAAGTCTTCGTGCCCGATCACCGGGTGATGTCGCTGACCGGGGCGATCGAAGGCCGTTACCTGACCGAACACAAGGACGAGGCGCTGTATCGTGCCGGCTTCATGCCGGTGCTGGTGATGATCCTCGTCGGCCCGCCGCTCGGCCTCGCGCGCGCGGCGCTCGACTGTTTCGGTGAGCAGATGCCCTCGCGCGGCATCATCTACACCTCCTACGATCGCCAGATCGACGCGCCCGTCACACACGAACAGATTGCCGAGGCCGCGATGCTGATCGACTCCGCGCACCTGCATGCGTATCGCGCCGCGGACGACATCGACAGCCTCGCCGCGGCTGGCTCCTATCCGGATCTCGCGGCCCGCGCGCGCATGCGAATGGACTGCAGTCGCGCCGTGCACTACGCGCGCGAAGCGGTGAACCTGCTGGTGTCGGCGAGCGGCGGCTCGGCGTTCGGGGAGTCGAACCCCCTGCAGCGGATCTGGCGCGACATCAACACTTCGAGCCTGCACGGCATTCTCACGCACCGCACGAACCTCGAGATGTACGGCCGCATCCTGCTCGGCCTGCCGCAGAACTCGCCGCTGATCTGATCGCGCCGGCGGCTCAGCCGAGGCGGAGCCAGCGGTCGAGTGACCAGGCACCGCCGCCGCGCGCGACGAGATAGAGCAGCAGCGCCGCCCAGGTCAGGTGGGTGGGCCACGCGTCGGGGTAGACGAACACCTGGATCACGGCCGTCATGCCGAGCAGGCCGAGCGCGGCAAACCGGGTCGTGAGTCCCAGCACGAGCAGCACGGGCAGCAGGTGCTCGGCATAGGTCGCGAGGTGCGCTGCGATGTCCGACGGCAGCAGCGGCACACGATATTCCTCCGCGAACAGCAGGTACGTGGTGTCCTTCAGCGAGATCAGGCCCTCGACCTTCGTGCGGCCGGACAGAAAAAAGATCGCGGCCACCCCGAGCCGCGCCGCAAGACCGATCAACGCCTCCGGAATGCGTTCGAGCAAAGCGTTCACGGTGTCCCTGAACGCAGCGATGGCCGGGACGCCGATGTCCGGCCTGGTCTGGTACGACATCGTATGCTCCTTTGTTGAGGTGTTCATGCAGCCGGATCGCTGGCCGCAAAGGCGCCCATCGTCAGCAGCTGTGCGAACAGCGCGGCGATATCGAGCGTCGGTGCGACGGCCAGTGCCGCGGTGACCGCGGCCGCCAGCGTCGCGCCTTGCGCGCAGGCGTCGAGCAGCACGCAGCCCGCCGCGGGCAGCGCGCTCACGCGCACGGTGTCGAACGGGCGCGTCGTCAGGGCGCCTTCGCCGTGCCACGGCAGCGACGACAGCCCGGCGGCCGGCAGCGGGCGCTCGCCGCGATTGATCTGCCACAGGCTCAGGGCCGGTGCCTCGCCACACCATAGCCAGCGCGCGGCGGGATGCGGTTGCAGGCAGCGCGCGCCGAGCACATCGGGCGCGCAGGTCGCGAGCAGGGCGGCGTCGGCGCAGGGCGCATTGGCGGCCACATGCGCTTCGGTCCAGTGCCGATCGAGCCGGGCCACGGCCGGCAACCACGGCCACGCCGCGACCGGCGGAAAGTGCGCGAGAAAATCGGCGAAGCCTGCGCCGTACTGCAGCAGCATCGGTTGCGTGGGCGGCGCTGCACGCACATGCACGGCGGCCGCCGCGCGCACGCAGTCTTCACCGACGAGCGAGACCACGGCCGGATAGTTGGCCACCAGCGCATCGATACAGCCCTTCATCACCGTATTGCGATACACGGCGAAGCCGGGCTGCGCGCTCAATGCCGTCGACGCGTCGTGCCACAGTGCCGCGTGGAACTGCTGCTGGAATGCGTGCAGGCTCATGCGTGCTGCATCGCGCGTGCCGGGACGACGGCCGCGGCCAGCAGCGCGGCGGCGGTGCCGCGCTCCTGCATCAGGACCTCGAACCCGGGCAGCCGATCGTCGCGCTCGATCAGCGTCGGGCGGGGTCCGATGCGGGTGAGCAGGCGCTGATACAGCGTCCACACGGTGGCACTGACGGGCGTGTCGTGGCTGTCGATCAGCAGTGCCGGGCCGAGCACGGGATCCGCGCTGTGTCCGGCGAGGTGGATTTCGTGCACGGCGGCGGCCGGGATGGCGTCGAGCCAAGCTGCCGCATCGAGGCCGAGATTGTGGGCACTGACGTGAACATTGTTGACGTCGACGAGCAGGCCGCAGCCGGTGCGCGCGCAGAGTTCGGCGAGAAACGCCGGTTCATCGATTTCGTGCTCGGCAATGTGCAGGTAGTGCGAGGGGTGCTCGATTGCGATCGCGCGGCCGAGCGCGTCCTGCACGATCGACACGTTGCGACACACGCAGGCCAGCGCCTCGGCGGTCCGTGGCACTGGCAGCAGATCGGGCAGGCAGAAGTCGTCCCAGCGTGACCACGCGAGGTGTTCGGACACCAGCGCCGGTTCGAGTCGCTCGCACAGTTGTCGCAGACGGCGCAGATGCGCCGTATCGGGCGTGGCGCAGGCCCCGAGCGACAGGCCGACACCGTGCAATGACAGCGGGTAGCGCGCCCGCAGGCGATCGAGGCAGGCCGCGCGCGGCCCGCCGTCGACCATGTAGTTCTCGGGATGCACTTCGAACCAGAGACCGTCCGCGTCGCTCTCCTCCGCAGCGGCGAGGTGGGCCGGCTTCAGACTCAAGCCCGCGGACAGTCTCATGGCGGCCTGACCTCAGCCTTCGACCGGCGTCAGCGAACCCATGCCGCTCGGCGTCTTCATTGTCGTGCAGGTGCCGGCCGGCACATATTTCCAGGCGTTGCCCTGGTAATCGACCTTCGACGTGCCGGCGCACGAAGTGCCCGCACCGGCCGCGCAGTCGTTCTGGCCGGCGAGTGACACGCCGTAGCATTTCTCCTTGGCCGGGGCGGTATCGGCCGCCATCGCGGCACCGGACACCAGCGCACTGAGGGCAATCGCGGTCAGGGTAATTGAATGATCCTTCATGATGGTCAAACTCCTCGAGGTGGATGGGGGGCCAGGCGCCGCACCGGGCTGGCGGCTGGCGGTCGAGGAGCTAGTTCGTCGCGTTATCGCTACCGGTTACATCGGCGTGCGAAAATAGGCGGAACGAAATCTTTTGCACCGTGCTGTAACCGGCGGACCGCCGCCAGCGAACTCACCGAGTAACACCGCATTGGATACGGTCGAAGCGAAGTTCAAGGCCCTGATGATCGAGGCCCAGCGCGGTGACGCGGCGGCCTACCAGGCGCTGCTGCTCGCGCTGAGCGGCCATCTGCGGGCATTTTTCCGTCGCCGGCTCAGTGGCGACCCGGACAGCGGAGAGGATCTCGTGCAGGAAACCCTGATCGCCGTGCACAACCAACGCCATACCTGGCTGCCGGAGGAGCCGTTCACGCCGTGGGTGCATGCGATTGCGAAGTACAAACTGATCGATCACCTGCGTCGCGACACGCGCCGCGCGGAAGATCCGTTGCCCGAAGACGATGGCCACGCCCTCGTCGAAGACAGCCTGCACGACGCCGCGACCGCGCGCCGGGATCTGGGCAGGCTGCTGGCTGAACTGCCGCCCCGTTTCAGGTTGCCGATCGAGCAGGTCAAACTCGAAGGTTTGTCGGTGGAGGAGGCGGCAGCCCGCACGGGCATGTCCGCGTCGGCGGTCAAGATCGGCATCCACCGCGGCATGAAGGCCCTCGCGCGCAGCCTGTTGGGAGGTCGCGATGAACACCGATGAGCTGGTCCAGATGCTCGCGCGCGGACTCGAGCCGACGCCGCCGGGCGTCGCGCAGCGGCGCTGGACGCTGGCCCTCGCCGCAAGCGTGCCGGTGGCCGCGTGCCAGATGCTGACCACGCTGGGATTGCAGCCTGATTTGTTGCAGGTCGCAACATTGCCGATGTTCTGGCTGAAGCTCGCGCTGCCGCTGGCGCTGTGCGCCGGGGCGCTGCGCGTGGCGGCCAGGCTCGCCCGTCCCGGGGCGACGCTCGGCGCCAGCGCGGTGTGGCTCGTGATCCCGGTGGCCGTGATCTGGAGCGTCGCCGCGTTCGCGCTGCTGGGCGCCGCACCCGCGACGCGTCCGGCGCTGCTGTTCGGCGAAACCTGGCGGGTCTGTCCGCTGTATATCGGGAGCCTGTCGGTGCCGATGCTGCTGGCCACGCTGTGGGCGCTGCGTGGGCTG
>LNFM01016309.1_pt1 | contig 15252 bp, 16 predicted proteins | sample 596031 | NCBI WGS metagenome assembly LNFM01 (sample SAMN04254537, study PRJNA301005) | activated carbon metagenome | isolation source: dual media filters at the Ann Arbor, Michigan drinking water treatment plant | place: USA: Ann Arbor | reverse complement strand
TTGACGTTGATCACCTGCCAGGTCTTGCACTCCATCGCCCAGGGCGCATCGGCCAGGCGCGGCGGCTTGACGTCGACCGAGGGCGCGAGCTTCAAAGCGAGGTAATCCGGCTCACCGACATCGGGCGGAAAGTCGCCGCTCGAATCGTGCATCGCCCGTGCCAGCGGCTCGTCGGTCAGGTTGACCACGAACTCCCCGGTGCGCTGGATGTTGAGCCAGGTGTCCTTGAGCCTTCCGTCCGGCCGCTTGTTCACCGCAAACATGCAGAGCGGCGGATCCTCGGCAAAGACATTGAAGAAGCTGAAGGGCGCGGCGTTCACGATGCCGGTCGGACCCAAAGTCGTCACCCAGGCGATCGGGCGCGGCAGGACGAAGGCCGTCAGGATCTTGTAGCGGTCGTGATGGTTAACGTCGGAGACGGCGTATTGCACTTTGGGTTTCCTCAGTTCGACGGCTCGACCTTCACACCGGCGCGCTCGGCGATGAGCTTGTAGTGCTCCGGGCGGCGGTGCTTGGCGAAGTTGAAGGTGGTGTTGCGGATGTATTCGCCGAGCGCAAGGTCGCAGTCGTAGGAGACCACCTCGTCCTCTTCGGTCGTGCCCTTGGCCACGATCTCGCCGGTCGGCGCCACGATCACCGAACCGCCATGCAGCCAGTAGCCGTCTTCCTTGCCGGCCTTGGCCGTCGCCACGACCCAGATGCCGTTCTGATAGGCCGCCGCCTGGAGCGAGAGATTGTGGTGGAACACGCGCAGATAGGGCGGCTCGTGCGGCGCATAGACGTTGTCGGTCGGCGTGTTGTAGCCCAGCACCACCATCTCGGCGCCCTTGAGGCTCATGACGCGGAAGGTCTCGGGCCAGCGCCGATCGTTGCAGATGCATTGGCCGACGATCACGTTCTCCTTGAACATCTTCCAGACGTTGAAGCCGAGGTCGCCCACCTCGAAATACTTCTTCTCGAGATGCTGGTACGGCACGTTCGGCCGGTGGTCGTCGTGGCCCGGCAGATGGACCTTGCGGTACTTGCCGACCAGCCGCCCATCGGGACCGACGAGAATAGAAGTGTTGAAGCGGTGGGTCGCCCCCTCCTCCTCGGTGCGCTCGGCATAACCGAGGTAGAAGCCGATGCCCTTGGAGCGCGCCAGCTCGAACAACGGCTGCGTCTCGGGGCTGGGCATCTGGTTCTCGAAATACTTGTCGACCTCCGCCTGATCCTCCGTCCAGTAGCGTGGGAAGAAGGTCGTGAGCGCGAGCTCCGGGAAGACCACGAACTTCGAGCCGCGTGAATCGGCTTCCTTCAGCATCTCGACCATGCGCTTGACCACGCTCGCGCGGCCGTCGGCGAGATTGATCGGGCCCAACTGGGCAGAGGACACTTTCAGACGACGGGACACTGTGGAAACTCCTCTACTTTATCATCCTGAGCGAAGCGAAGGATCTCATATCGGCAACGGAGTGCGCTGTTGAAGCGCTAGGTCCTTCGCTTCGCTCAGGACGACAGAAATCTAAAACAATGGCTTCAGGCCGAAGCGCGACATGGACTGCAATTCGGGGGCGGCCTGGCCGAGGGGTTTGGACGAGTCGGGCGAGGCACAGGGCAGGAACTGGCCCGAGCCGCGCGCGGCGTTGAGCTTTCCGTCCTCGACCACGACGCGGCCGCGGCTCACGACGGTGATGGGCCAACCCTTGATCTGGCGGCCGGCGTAAGGCGTGTAGCCGACATTGTCGTGCAGCATCGACCAGTCGAGCGTCACTTCCTTGTCGGCGTCCCAGATCGCGAAATCGGCGTCGGAGCCCACGGCGATCGTGCCCTTGCGGGGATAGAGACCGTAGAGCCGGGCATGGTTGGTCGCCGTCAGCGCCACGAACTGCTGCAGCGTGATGCGTCCCTTCTGCACGCCCTCGGAGAAGAGCAGCGGCATACGGACTTCGAGGCCCGGCACGCCGTTGGCCATCTCCTTGAAGGTGGTCTTGTCACCCTTGGGGATCTTGCCGCCGGCGTTGAACTGATAGGGCGCGTGATCCGACGAGAAGGTCTGGAAGGTGCCGTCCTTCAGCGCCGCCCACACCGCTTCCTGCGCCTCGGAATCGCGCGGCGGCGGACTGCAGCACCACATCGCGCCCTCGACCCCGGGCTTTTCCATGTCGTCGGCGGTCAGCGCGATATATTGCGGGCAGGTCTCGCCGAATATCTTCAGCCCCTTCTTCTGCGCTTGCCGCAGCGTCTCGATCGCCTCGATCTCCGACATGTGCACCAGCAGCAGCGGCGCATCGACCAGCCGCGCCAGCGAGATCGCCCTGTTGGTCGCCTCGGCCTCGGCGATACGCGCATGGGCGATGGCATGGAACTTGGGCGCGACATGGCCCTGGTCGACCAGGTGGTGCGCCAGCCAGTTGATCATGTCGTGGTTCTCGGCGTGCACCATGACCAGCGCACCGTCGCGTCGCGCCAGCGCCAGGATGTCGAGCATCTGGTAGTCGCTGACCTTCATCGCATCGTAGGTCATGTAGATTTTGAACGAGGTGTAGCCGTCCTTGATCAGCGCCGGCAGTTCCTGCCCCAACACCTGTGGGCTGGGATCGGTGACGATCAGATGGAAGGCGTAGTCGATGACCGCCTTCGGCGTCGCCGCCTCGTGATAATCCCTCACCACCTGGCGCAGCGACATGCCGCGATGCTGAGCGGCAAAGGGAATGACCGTCGTCGTGCCGCCGAACGCAGCCGATACCGTGCCGGTATAGAAGTCGTCCGCGCACATGATGCCGAAGCCCGACTTCTGCTCGATATGGCAGTGGCTGTCGACGCCGCCCGGCAGGACGAACTTGCCACCGGCGTCGATCTCGCGGGCACCCTTGCCGGCGATTGCGGGTTCCAGCGACGCGATGCGGCCGTCCTTGATGGCGATGTCGCCGTCGAGCTGGCGGTCCTCGGTGACGACCTTGGCGTTACGGATGACGAGATCGTAGTCGGCCATTCTCTACTCCGCCGCCACTTTGCAGCCATGACCTGAAGCAGCGAGCCTGCGGTCCAGCCGCGCGATCAAGGCGTTGAGCTCGGCATGGTCCGTGGCGGTGAGCGAGGAGCCCGGCGCGCGCTGCTTCGGGCTCTTGATCGCGCCGCGCTTGAACAGCACTTCCTTGCGCAGCGCGAGACCGACGGCCGGCTGAACCTCGTGCTTCACGAGAGGCAGGTAGATATCGAATAGATCTTCGGCCTCATCGGCTTTGCCGGCGGCGAAGAGCTCGTAGACCTGCACCAGCATTTCGGGCCAGGCGAAGCCGGTCATCGGGCCATCGGCGCCACGGCGCATCTCCTGCGGATAGTAGATGCCGCCATTGCCGACCAGGATCGAGACCCGCCGCCGGCCCGGCTTCTTCTCGCCTTCGCGGATGCGCGTCAGCTTGGCCAGGCCCGGCGCGTCCTCGTGCTTCAGCATGACGAGTTGCTTGAAATCATCGACCATGCGCTCGAACACCTGGGCCGAGAGATAGACGCCGGTGGTCTGCGGATAGTCCTGGTAGACCAACGGAATGTCGGGCCCGAGCGCGGTGCAGACCTGGGCATAGTAATTGTAGACGCCGTCGTCGCCCTTGAGGCCCGGCGGCGGCGCGACCATCACGCCGGCCGCTCCCGCGATCATCGCCTCGTGTGCGAGGCGACGCACGTTCTCGAGGCCGGCGTGGCTCACGCCCACGATCACCTGACGGCCCTGCGCGCGGCGGATCACGCGGCTCACCACCTGCATCGACTCCTCGGCGGTGAGCTTATGCGCCTCACCCATCATGCCGAGCAGGGTGAATCCATGGACGCCGCACCTCAAATAAAAATCGGTCAAGGTGTCGACGCTCTGCAGGTCGAGCGCCCCCTCGTCGGTAAACGGAGTGGCGGCGATGATGTAGACGCCCTGGGCGGCTTCGGTGAGTTTGCTGGTCATCCCCGGATCATGCCAGTCTCACCGGCGAAGGGAAGAAAAGATGAGCACAAAGACCACACGGTTCCGGGGTCTCGATTTCGCTGTAGCCTGGGACGAATCCGAACAGCGGCACGTCTATCTCGAGAACGCGGATCTCGTGATCAAAGGCAACGAGATCGTCCATGTCGGCCCGGATTTTGCTGGCCCCGCCGACGCCGAAATTGCTGGCGCCGGCTTCATGGCCATTCCGGGCTTCGTCAATGTCCACAGCCACCCCTTCTCCGAACCCGCCAACAAGGGCCTCACCGAAGAGGTCGGCAGCGACAAGCTCGGCCAAAGTTCGCTCTACGAATATCTGCCGGTGTTCGGTCTCGATGCCGAGGATGCCGGCCCCTCGACCCAGGTGGCGCTGTCGGAACTCCTGAAGAGCGGCGTCACCACCATCACCGACCTTTCGGTCAGCCGGCCGGGCTGGCTCGACGACCTCGCAGCGTCCGGCATCCGCGCTGTCGTCGCGCCGATGATGCGACAGGGCTACTGGTTCACCAAGAACGGCCACACGGTCGAATATGCCTGGGACGAAAAGGCCGGCGCCAAGGCGTTCGAGACGGCAATGCAGACCATCGACGCTGCGATGCGGCATCCGAGCGGGCGCCTATCCGGCATGGTCTGCCCCTCGCAGATCGACACCTGCCGCGAGGGATACTTCAAGGAAGCCCTTCAGGAAGCCCGCAAGCGTGGCATTCCGATGCAGACGCACGCCTGCCAGGCCGTCGTCGAATTCCACGAGATCCTCCATCGATACGGCAAGACGCCGATCGAATGGCTCGACGCCATTGGCGTGCTCGGCCCCGATCTGGTGATCGGTCACGGAATCTTCCTCAGCGACCATCCGCAGATTCACTATCCGCACGGCCGCGACTTCGAGATCCTGAGGGATTCGGGCGCGGCGGTGGCGCACTGCCCGACCGTCTTCGCGCGCCGCGGCATGGCTCTCAATACAATCGGTCGTTACATGAACGCCGGCATTCCGGTCGGCATCGGCACCGACACATTCCCGCACAACATGGTCGATGAGATCAGGCTCGCCTGCTACGTCGCACGCGTTCTGACCGGCAACTACAAGATGGGCACGACGCGGCATGCCTTCGAGGCGGCGACCGTCGGCGGCGCCGCGATCCTGCGCCGGCCCGACCTCGGGCGGCTGGCGCCGGGCTGCAAGGCGGACTTCTCTCTCGTCGACATGAGCCATCCCTACATGCAGCCCGCGCACGAGCCGGTGCGCAGCCTGATCTACTCGGCAGGCGACCGTGCCATCCGCCACGTCTATGTCGATGGCGCCCAGGTGGTCCGCGACGGCAAGGTGCTGACCGTCGATGTCGAGGCTGCCACCGCCGGCCTGATCGAAGGTCAGCGCAAGCGCCTGAAGACCGTGAGCCAGCGCGACTGGGACGGCCGCTCGGCCGATCAACTCGCCCCGCCGGTCTACGTCACACGCGAGCGCCTGCCTCAGTCGCGGCCGGTGACCTGACATCAAACGTCAGGCGTCAGGCACGCCCGCGGTCGTCGAATATTCGAAGTGCAGCGGCGTCTCGGGATGGACCAGCGCATAGGCCGAGCGCGCTGCGATGGCGGCCTCCGAGAAGCCGGTGAGGATCAGCTTCAGCTTGCCGGGATAGGTGACGACGTCGCCGATGGCGAAGATGCCGGGCTTGCTGCTGGCGGCGGTCGAGGGCTCGACCGCGATCTGGTTGTGCGCGAGCGCGAGGCTCCAGTCGGCTATCGGCCCCAGCGACATCGACAGGCCGAAGAACGGCAGCAGCATGTCGGCCTCGATGCGCTTGATGGCGCCGTCGAGCGTCGCAACCGTGACTGCCTTCAATTGGCCATCGCTGCCCTCCAGCCCATGGAGCTGGTAGGGCACGACGAGATCGATCTTGCCGGCCTTGGCGAGCGCCTTCAGCCGCGCCTCGCTCTCGGGTGCGGCGCGAAACTTGTCGCGCCGATGGATCACCGACACACGCGAGGCGACCTCGGCCAGCGAGATCGCCCAGTCGACTGCGGTATCGCCACCACCCGCGATCACCACGCGCTTGCCACGGAAGGTCTCGCGCTGCGTGACATAATAGAAGACGCTCTTGCCCTCGTAGGCTTCGATGCCGTCGAGCGGCGGGCGATTGGGGCCGAAGGCGCCGACACCGGCGGCGATGATGACGGCGCGCGCCTGCAGGACCGTGCCTTTCGAGGTGGTCACCCGCCAGAAGCCGCCGCTCAGCGCGTCCAGCGCCTGGACTTGCTCGCCGAGATGGTAGACGGGCCGAAAGGGCGCGGCTTGGGCCTTCAGGCGAACGATCAGTTCGGCCGCCTCGATGCGGGGAAAACCCGGGATGTCGTAGATCGGCTTTTCCGGATAGAGCGCCGTGCACTGGCCGCCGGCGTCGTCGAGCACATCGATGACGTGGCAATTGAGCCGCACCATACCGCATTCGAACACGGCAAACAGGCCCACGGGCCCCGCGCCTACGATGACGACGTCGGTCTGATGCGAGTGTCCCTTGGCCATGGCGCTACCGTGGAGAAGAAGATGGCCAAAATAAAGGCCCCCGGCTGGGGGCGGACTTGAACCGCCGACCCCGGCATTATGAGTGCCGTGCTCTAACCAGCTGAGCTACCCAGCCATGGGTGGGGGCTTTTATGCGGCCGGGGCAAGGCCTGTCAAGAAACGCGAGAAGAGCCTTGCTTTTCACGCATCGTGCGTTCGTCCCATAGGCGCACCAGGTAGCCATCCGGGTCCGCGAGTTCCGCGCCGTAGCCCCAGAAGTTCTTCTGCGGTCCGTGGGCAAAATCAACGCCACGCGCCGACCATTCGGCGAAGGTGCGATCGACATCGTCGACCTGAAACCACAAGGCGACGCCGTTGGGCACCACCTCGCCCTTCTCCTGCAGGAAGATCGCAAAGCCTTCACCGTCCTGCAGTGCGACGGTGCGTCGATCGGGTACCTCGAACTCGACTTTCAGGCCGCAATCGGCGCGCCGTCCATGCCGTCCACGGACTGCCGGAGAAAGGCCAGTATCGTAGGGGCGATGTCGACCAGGCTGGTCGTGTGCTCGATCTCCCCTTGCCCGAAGTCGGGATGCACGAGAGCAAGGAACGGGCGCGTCTCGCCGGGTCCCAATCCGCCATGATGACCGCAGCCGATCTCGGGTGTGCCCTCGCCATCCTCGACCAGCCAGCGCGTGCCGGGAACGCCATAGCGGTTGGTCTCGTCATGACGGCTCGTGTCAACCGCTGCCAGCAGCGTCTCGCCGGAAAGCCCGGTGGCAGCCAGCGCGGCGCCGGTCAGGATGGCTCCGACCCATGGCTCGCTTCGCATCTTGGGCAGCAGCGCCTCGACGGCAGCCCTCGCCTCGCCGGTCGCATAGATGAGCGCCGAAGTGCCCTGCGACGCCACGCCTATGCGTCCGTCCCGGACCTCCTCACCAAAGCCATTCGCGGCCAGCCACTTACCGATATGGACGGAGCGACCGATGGTCTCGTGTCCGTGGTCCGATCCGATCATCAGCAGCGTATCGAAGCGATCTTCGTGCGCCGTCACCGCCGCGACGACTTCGGCCACCATCCCATCGGTCACTTTCAGGGCATGGAGATGTTCCGGCGACCCCAGGGCGGCATGATGCAAGGTGAGGTCGGGATTCGCCAACCAGAGCACGCCCAGCCGGCACTCCGGCGACGGGACGATCTTCGAACAGAAGCGTTTCGTCATCTCGATGTCGCCCGCGAGATCGTGCGTGACGTCGAGATGGGCATCTCCGGCGAGCGGTGCGCCGCCCGCGCCAAACGAGCCGGCGCGATGCAACACGGTCCCGAAGTGATCCGGATCGAGAAAGTAGGCCGCCCCCGGCGAGACGTTCGAATAGGCGATCTGGCCGCCCGACGACGCCAGCCGCTCGGCCATGGTGGGCACACGCAAGGTCCGCCCCGTGACCCGCCGCATGGTCTGCCGGAAGGACGCCGCGCCTACATTGTGAACGACGATCCGGCCGTCCTCGACCAGCGCCATCTGGTTGCCTTCCAGTCCATGGCGTCCGGGAAAGCACCCCGTGGCGATCGAGGCCGCGGAGACACGCGTCACCGACGGGAACACCGCGCGGTGGTCGCTCGAACGGCGATGTGCGGCCTGCAGCTTCGCGAGGGTGGGCGTGCGAGCTTCGCCGATCCACTCAGCGCCCAGTCCGTCACAGACGATCAGGATCACCCTTCGATGGCGAGATCGGGTCATGCGTCCACGATAGACGACGTCGCCTCGGGCGGCATCGTCATTCCGGCTGGATGCCCGCCTGCGAGACGATCCGATCGCTCTTCGCCACTTCATCGCGCACGAATTGCCGGAACTGCTCCGCCGTCGAGCCCACGGGAACGGCGCCCTGGTCGCGCAGTGCCGCCTGCACTTCGCTGGCGGCAAGCGCGTTCACCAACCCTTCCCGCAGCCGATCCACGATTTCCTTCGGTGTGCCCTTCGGAACGGCCACGCCGACCCAGGTGTTGAACTCGTAGCCGGCGAAGCCGAGCTCGGCCATTGTCGGCACATCGGGCAACGCCTGGGACCTCACCGACGACGTCACGGCAAGCGCGCGCAGCTTGCCGGACCGGACCAGCGGCACGGCCGGCGGTACGCTGCTCACCGCCATGTTGACGTGCCCGCCCACGGCATCCTGCACCAGTGGCCCCGAACCCTTGTACGGAATGTGGATGAACTTCGCCTTGGCCATGCTCGACAGGAGCTCCGCCGCCAGATGTTGCGGACTGCCGCTGCCGATCGAGCCGTAGCTGATCGAGTCGGGCTTGGCGCGCGCCGCGTCGATGAGCTCGAGCAGCGATTGCTGGGTCGTCGTCGGCGCCACGAAGACCAGCGGGAAGGTCGCGATCAGGCTCACCGGTTCGAAGTCGGTGCGAGGATCGTAGGTCATGCTCTTGAACAGGCTGGCGTTGATCGCCATTTCGCTCGCCGCACCGAACAGGACCGTGTAGCCGTCCGGCGCGCTCTTCGCGACGCTGGCCGCGCCGATCATGCCCGTGGCGCCCGGCTTGTTTTCGATGACGACCGACTGCCCCAGGAATGCCGACAGCCGCTGCGCCATGGCCCGCCCGGTGATGTCGGTTCCGCCGCCGGGCGGGTACGGGATGATCAGCTTTACCGGCTTGTTCGGGTAGGGTTCCTGTTGCGCCTTTGCGATCGAAGGCGCCAGTCCGGAGCCGAGGAGAAGCGCTGCGAAACGAAGCTGATCGCGCCGCGAGACTGGTCGCATGAGGCCGTCGTGTTTCATGACGGCGTTATCGAGGCCGGGCGTTACCCTACGATGACAGGCGCCGGATGAAGCCGCCGCCCAGGACGCGGCTGCCGGTGGCGGCGTCGTAGATCACACAGGCCTGACCGGGCGAGACGCCGATCTCGGGCTCGGCGAAATGAACCGTGGCGTTGCTGCCCCAGAGTTCGATCTCGGCCGGACGCAGGGCCTGGCTGGAACGCACACGCACCTGCACCGATATGCGGTCTTCGCCCACAGGGCCGAGCCAGTTGAGATCGTGCAGCGCGATCTCCACCCGGCCGAGCGCGGCGCGCGGGCCCACGACGACGCGGCGCGTCTCGGGCTCGAGCCGCACGACATAGAGCGGATCGTTGGCCGTGCCGTCGCGCTCGCCCAGCGCCAGGCCACGACGCTGGCCCACGGTGAAATGAACGATGCCGTCGTGGCGGCCGACCACGCGACCCTGCAGGTCGACGATCTCGCCGGGCTCGACCGCCTCGGGCCGGAGCTTCTGCACGACAGCGGCGTAGTTGCCGCCGGGCACGAAGCAGATGTCCTGGCTGTCGGGCTTCTCCGCCACCGGCAAGTCGAAGCGCTCGGCCAGCGCCCGCGTCTCGCTCTTGGGCAGATGGCCGAGCGGAAAGCGCAGGTAGTCGAGTTGCTCCTGCGTCGTGCCGAACAGGAAGTAGCTCTGATCGCGTGCCGGATCGGCGCCGCGATGCAGTTCCGCCCCCGCCTCGCCCCTGAGGCGCTGAACATAGTGGCCGGTCGCCAGCGCCTCGGCACCGAGGTCGCGTGCGGTCCTGAGCAGGTCGCGGAACTTCACGGTGCGATTGCAGGCGATGCAGGGCACCGGCGTCTCGCCGCGCGCATAGGCGTCGGCGAAGGAGTCCATTACCTCGGTGCGGAAGCGACTCTCGTAGTCGAGCACATAATGCGGGATGGCGAGGCGCTCGGCGACCTGGCGGGCATCCTGGATGTCCTGGCCGGCGCAGCAGGCGCCCTTCTTGCCGGTGGCGAAGCCGTGGTCGTAGAGCTGCAGGGTGACGCCCACCACGTCGTAGCCCTGCTCCTTCAGGAGCGCGGCGGTGACCGACGAATCGACGCCGCCCGACATCGCAACCACCACGCGGGTGTCGCCGGGCGCCTTGTCTATATCGAGGGAATTGCGGGCCATGACGGGGCCTATATAAGCCCCGCCTTACGGGCCCGCCAGCTAGTCGCGGCGGGGAGTCGTGTCGCGGACGGCCTTGGCGACGCCGCTGCTGTTGTAGACGATCTGGACGCGATCCCCCATCTGCACGTCGCCATCGTCGTACTGGGCGACCTTCACCTGCTGGCCGTCGTCCTTCTGGACCGTCACCTCGATGCCACGCCGGGAACTGCCGCGGTCCACGGCCGTGCCGGCGATGGCGCCGCCGACCGCGCCAAGAAGTCCACCCACGACCGCACCGCCTACCGAGTTGGTGGTGGCGGCACCAATTGCCGCGCCGCCTGCCGCACCCAGACCGCCACCGATCAGGGTGCCATCGCTCACGCCGGAACCACTGCCGCCACGCACCGGCACTTCACGGATGGCCATCACCCGGCCGGTTTCGCCGCGATAGCTGCCTTGTGCCGAGGTGTTGACGACACCGGGCTGAACGCCGCCGCTCGTGCCGTTGCAGGCACCGACGCTGGCGACCAGGGCCACCGGGACCAGAAGGCTCAGAAGCCGTTTGCCGAACATCGCGAGTATCCCTCTCTCGAACACAAACCAAGTCCAATTGAACGCCAAACCTCAGTCGGGGTTCCGCGACCCGTCGCGGACAACCTTGGCCACGCCCTGCCGGTCCTGCACGATCTGGACCCGGTCGCCGAGCTGGACGTCGCCATCGTCGACCTGGGCCACGGTGACCTTCTGGCCGTCGTCGCGCTGGACCACCACCTCGATGCCACGGCCGCTGCCGCGCTGGCCGTCGGCGATGCTGCCGGCGATGGCGCCGCCGACGGCGCCGAGAAGCGCACCGACCAGACCGCCACCGATCGAATTGCTGGTAATGCCGCCGAGGAGGCCGCCGCCCGCCGCGCCAAGCATGCCGCCCATCAGGGCGCCATTGCCCGAGCCGCCACCACCCGCGCCCCTAATGCCGACTTCGCGGATCGATACCACCCGCCCCTGGCCGCCCGGCATGACGGTGGAGCCATTGGACGTCGCCGGTCCGGCAGCGGAGGTATTGACGATGCCCGGTTGAACCCCGCCGGACTCGCAGGCGGCCAGCCCGGCTGCCAGCGCCAGCGGCAGCAGCGTAAGACGCACCCACTTCGCGATCATGACCGCCTCCCCAGGAGCCCAATTTCGCCGGTATTTTCGACCAAATTACGGCGTGCGGCTAGTCGCGTTCCTCGATCCAGGCGGCCTGAATGGCCTCCAGGATCTTCTCGTTGGAGCGGTTGGGATCGTCCTCGAACCCAGGCAATTCCATCACCCAGCGGTGCAGGTCGGTAAACCTGAGGTTCACGTTGTCGATGTCGGGATGGCGTTCCTCGAGCTCTATCGCGATATCGTGAACGTCGGTCCAGCGCAGCTTGCGCGCCATCAGCGCCTCCTACTTGTCGACCATCATGTTGCGGGTGGCCGCCGGCAGGCGCACCACCAGCCCGTCCAGCGCTTCGCTCATCAGGATCTGGCACCCCAGGCGCGAGGTATGCGTCAGGCCGAAGGCGAGGTCGAGCATGTCCTCCTCGTCCTCGCTGGCCGGCGCCAGCTTCTCGAACCATTCCTTCTCGACGACAACATGGCAGGTCGAGCAGGCGAGCGAACCTTCGCACGCCCCCTCGATGTCGACGTGATTGCGATGGGCGATTTCGAGCACCGACAGGCCGAGTGGCGCCTCGACCTCCTTGCGCGACCCGTCTTTGAGGATGAACGTCAATTTCGGCATGAAGTGCTCCGCTACTCCCCAACCCTGCTTTCCAGCTCGCCGACCGACAGGCCCGCCAGCGCTTCGCGAATGCCGCGATCCATGCGCCGCTCGGCGAAGGGCTTGGACAGGGTTTCCAGCGCTTCGGCCGCGGCGTTGATGGCGTCGCGGTCGTCGCCCGCCATCGCCGCCTCGACGCTGGCCCGGCCTTCGTCGATGGCGGCGCGTTCTTCCGCCGTGAGCAGTGCGCCATCCTTGGCGAGTGCCGCGTCGAGCGCCAGCAAGCTCCGCCGCGCCTCGACCCTCGCCTCGGCAAGGAGCCGCTGCACCATGTCGGTCTCGGCATTGTCGAGACTGTCGTAAAGCATGTCGGCCATATCCTCGTGGCTGAGCCCGTAGGACGGCTTGACCTCGATCCGCTGCGCCACGCCGGTCGTGCGTTCCTCGGCCGAGACGGCGAGAAGCCCATCGGCATCGACCGCGAAGGAGACGCGGATCCGCGCCGCACCGGCGGTCATCGGTGGAATGCCCGACAGCTCGAAGCGCGCCAGGCTGCGGCAGTCGGCCACCATCTCGCGTTCGCCCTGCACGACGTGGATGGCCATGGCGGTCTGGCCGTCCTGATAGGTCGTGAAATCCTGTGCCAGCTGAACCGGAATCGGCGTGTTGCGCGGCACGACCTTTTCGACGATGCCGCCCATGGTTTCCAGCCCCAGCGACAGCGGCGTGACGTCGAGCAGCAGCGTGTCGCCGCCGCCCGTCAGCGCCTCGGCCTGAAGTGCCGCACCCAGCGCCACGACCTCGTCGGGATCGATGTCGATCAATGCCGGCTTGCCGATCATGGCGGCCACTTCCGTCCGCACCAGCGGCAGGCGCGTCGAGCCGCCGACCAGCACCACGCCCTGCACCTCGGACACGGACATGCCGGCATCGGCCAGCACGTTGGCCGCGATGTCGATCGTGCGCGCGACAAAGGCCGCGATCATCGCCTCGAATTCGGCGCGCGTGAGCGCATGGAAGGACGGCGTGCCGGCGATTTCGAGGCGGCCCGATGTCTGGTCGCGCTCCGAGAGCTGCTCCTTCATCTGCCGTGCAAGGGCGAGCGCGGCCTTCACAGCGGCTTCATCGACCCGATCGGCAAGCCCGTCCTTCTTGCGTTCGGCCAACATGCGCTCGGCGATGGCGCGGTCGAAATCGTCGCCGCCGAGGGCCGCGTCGCCGCCGGTCGCCAGGACCTGGAACACGCCCCTCTCCAGCCGCAGCAGCGAGAAGTCGAAGGTGCCGCCGCCTAGGTCGTAGACCGCGTAGAGACCTTCCGATCCCTTATCGAGGCCGTACGCCAATGCCGCGGCCGTCGGCTCGTTGACGAGGCGCAGCACTTCGAGACCGGCAACTCGGGCAGCGTCGCGCGTGGCGGTGCGGGCGGCATCATCAAAGTAAGCCGGCACGGTGATCACCGCGCGCTCGACCGGCTTGTCGAGGGCTGCCTCGGCGCGGGCGCGCAGGGATTTCAGGATCTCGGCGGAGATCTCGACCGGCGAGCGCGCCTTGCCGCCGATCCGCAATTTCACCATGTCGGTCTGGCCGCTGCCCGGCTCGATCTCATAGGGGAGCACACCGGCCACGGTATGAAGGTCGGCGGCACCGCGCCCCATCAGGCGCTTGATCGAGGCCACGGCGTTGCGTGGCTCACGCGCCATCAGCAGACGCGCTTCGTCGCCCACCAGCACGCCGCCGGCCTCTGGATAGGCCACGACCGACGGCACCAGCGCCTTGCCCGTCTCGTCGTGCAGAGCCGCCGGCACGCCCTCGCGGGCGATGGCGACCACCGAGTTGGTCGTGCCGAGATCGATGCCGACGGCGAGCGACGCTTCACCGGCATGCGGCAGCGGCGTTTCACCCGGCTCGTGGATCTCCAGCAGACTCATGCCTTCACTCGTTGCAGATTTGTGCGCCTGGCGCGGGCCTCCTCGGCGAACTTGTCGAGGTAGCGCAGGCGAAGGAGCGCCTTTCTGATGGCGGCCTTGTCGTGGCGCAAGAACAAAGTCCCGAGACCTTTTAACGCCAGTTGCATGTCCTGACGCGCTTGCGCGGCGAGCGAATCGACCGCCTCGGGCGTCGCCGCCTCATGAAGCGCCTCACGCGCTTCCATGGCCTCCATCAGGAGGTCGGGATCGTCGATCGTCCTGCCGTCACCCGGCAGTTCGACGCCGTTCAGTTCGGCGAGATAGAAAGCCCGCGAAAGCGGATCCTTCAGGATGCGGTAGGCGTGGTTCAGCCCTGCAGCTTCGCTCGACGCCCGCACCCGCTCTTCGGGCGGGCGGGAGACGAAGCGATCCGGATGCCATTGTCGCTGGGCCGCGAAATAAACCCGGTCGAGCGTCGCGGGCTCCAGATCGAGCGCCGCCGGCAATCCCAGCCGCGCGAAGTGATCCATGGCTCTGCTTCAGACGTGGAAGGATTCGCCGCAGCCGCAGCGGCCCTTCTCGTTCGGATTCCTGAACACGAATCCCGACTTCAGCTTCTCTTCCTCGTAATCCATCTCGGTGCCGATCAGGAACAGCGAGGCCTTGGGATCGATCAACAGCTTGATGCCGCCGGTTTCCACGATCTCGTCCATCGGCTGTTGCGCATCGGCGAACTCGAGCGTGTAGCTCATCCCCGAGCAGCCTTTCGTGCGCACGCCGATGCGGATGCCGGCGGTCGGCTTGCCGCGGCCGTCGATCAGCGCCTTGACGCGCTCGGCAGCGGCCGGCGTCACCGACATCACCTGCGGGCGCGGCCGGCGTACGCGCGGCGCGGCGGGTGCGGGAGCCGGTGTCGTCGCCGCGGCGGCGGGCTGGGTCGTTTCGGTCGTGCTCATGACGCTCTGCTCCGAACTATTCGGCTGCCTACGTGGGATTGCCTACTTGGCAGCTTCCTGGGGTTCGTCCTTCTTGCCAGCCTTCGCGCGATAGTCGGCAATCGCCGCCTTGATCGCGTCTTCGGCCAGGACCGAGCAGTGGATCTTCACCGGCGGCAAAGCGAGATGCTTGGCGATGTCGGTGTTCTTGATCGTCTCGGCCTCGTCGATGGTCTTGCCCTTGACCCACTCGGTGACGAGCGAGCTGGACGCGATCGCCGAGCCGC
>LNFM01008644.1_pt1 | contig 15252 bp, 11 predicted proteins | sample 596031 | NCBI WGS metagenome assembly LNFM01 (sample SAMN04254537, study PRJNA301005) | activated carbon metagenome | isolation source: dual media filters at the Ann Arbor, Michigan drinking water treatment plant | place: USA: Ann Arbor | reverse complement strand
ACCGAATGCGGGGCCATCCGCTGCGCGCAATCGCGGCATGCGCGAGGCCCAAGGCGATCTGGTCGCGTTTCTCGACACCGACGATCGCTGGCTACCCACCAAGATCGAGCGACAACTGGCATTGCTGGCGGCGCGGCCCGACTTCGCGATCGTAGTCACGGACGAGGCGATGGAACTGGGCGATGGGCGTCTGCTGCACGCTTCGAATTTCGCACACCACGGGATCGATCGACTGTTGCCGATCACTGCCGACGGCGTGGTACCTGATGCGCCCCGCCGGCTCTTGAAAACCAACTTCATCAGCACCAGCACTGTGCTGGCGCGGCGCGATCTGCTGGTTTCCCTCGGAGGGTTCGACACCCGCCTTCGCTACGGAGAAGACCTCGAGTTGTGGCTCCGGGTAGCCGCCGCACACCCGATTGCCAGCGTCCGTTCAGTCGAGGCGATCCGAGTGACCCATGGCGGGAACACAACCGCAGCCATCGAGCCGATGTTGCTTGGCTACGTCGAGCTGGCTGCAGTCATTCGTGGATGGGCCCGCGAGCTGATGCCGCAGTGGGGACTGGACCCCGATCAGATGGTTGCCGACAGCTGGTGCGATCTGGGCTATTGGTACTTCTCGAATGGGCGCCTGCCCGAGGCGCGGCAGGCGCTGCGTCGCAGTCTGCGCGAGTCGGTAACGTCACGGGCACTGAAGTACACCCTCGCGTCGCTGCTGCCGGCAGCAGCGATCTCGAAGCTGCGCGCAGCGCGTGCATCTGTGCACCAGACGACACACACGCCTTAGGAATTCCGATGCAACAGCCGACCCATCTTCAGTTTCTCACCCCTTCGTACAGGGGTGATCTGGACAGGTTCATCCTGCTGCGCCGCACCGTGGAACGCTTCGCTCGCTGCCGTGTAGAACACGTCGCTGCGGTGCCTCGACAGGACGTGTCCCTGTTTCGCGATGCCCTGCGTCAAGACACAGGCGTTCGGGTGGTTGCGCAACAGGACCTCGTCGCGCCGATGTTCTACGCGCCGGCGTGGAGCAAGTTCCTGCAGGAAAAGCTGGGGCGTCGGGCGTGGCGGCTGACACAAACGCGATTCGGCGGACGGCCGGGATGGATCGTGCAGCAGATCGTCAAGCTCTCCGCCCCCGACCTATTCGCCGAAGGGCCGGTATGCATTGTCGACTCGGACCTTCTCTTCATCCGGGAGTTCGATGTCTCCGACCTGTTACCCGCTTCCGGCACGCGCGTGCTCATGCGACTTGAACCAGAGAAGGAATCAGCCAAGCATCGAAACTACATGCGCAAGTCGCGCGAGTTGCTCAAGCTCGCTCCGGGCAGCGAAGATCATCACTTCATGGCGTACCCGGCAATTTGGTACACGGACTGGGTGCGGCAACTTCGCGATGAGTTGGAACGCCGGCATGGCAAGCCCTGGCAGCAGGTGCTTTATGACAGCGGCTTCTTTTCCGAGTACCTGCTGTACGGTGTCTATCTCGACGAGGTGCTGAGACCGCCCAGCCTGGAGCAACGCAAGGCACCGCTGCACGTGGGCGTGTGGGATCGAGAGGGCTTCGATCGCTTCATGCGCTCGCCTGGGCAGATTCTGGACAGCTATCCAGCAGGCAAGGCGCCTCTGACCCTCGTGGTGCAGTCGAATATTGGCATGGGTCCGCAGAGTTATGCGAACACGATCGAAGCCGCATTGCTGACGCCGCCAACGGACTCGGACGGACCTCGTAACGCACCCCCTTCAGTGCACGCGTCTGCCACTACAACATCGTGAAGGAATTTGTGTCATGCCATCCAAGCCCAGCGTCAGCGTCATCATTCCGGCTTACAACTGCGCTGCGCTGATTGTTCGGACGCTCACGTCAGTTCTGCAACAGGACTTCCAAGACTGGGAGGCCATCGTGCTCGACGACGCATCCACAGACGACACCTGGGGTGTGTGCAATGCCCTGGAACCCGATCCTCGGGTGAAACTGTTGCGCAACCCGAAGAATCTTGGCAGCGCGGGAACCCGCAACCGGGGCATCAATGCCGCACGCGGTGACTACATCGCATTTCTCGATGCCGACGATCGCTGGTACCCGAATTTTCTTAGCACTCAACTCAAGGTACTGAACTCGAGTCCCGAGATTCATTGCGTCTGCAGCGACTTCGACCTGATCGACGAGAACGATGCCATCACTTTCGCAAGCAGCGCGCGCTTCACCTACGACACCTCGCATCCGCTGCAGCGGCACACTTTGGCATCCTTGTGGGAATCGTCGCGGAATCTCATCCCAAGCACGTTCGTAGCGGAGCGGCAGGTTCTCGAAAAGGTCGGCGGCTTTCAGGAAGGCTACTGGGAAGACATCAACTTCTGGTTGCGTCTGGGTGCCGCGGATTTCGACATCTTCGAGACGCCCGCAGTGCTGGCGTCTTACAGGCTCCACTCAAATCAGAAGACGAAGAACGCCGAGCGCATGCGCGTGGCTCGTGCCGAGGCTTACAGAACTTTCGTCATGGAGTATCCAGACGCTGTCCGTCGCATTCCACGCGACAGTGTGCGCAGGAAGCTGCACAAGTTGTACGCATCAGCCGGCGATGTCCCGTTCTGGCTAGGGCACGACTACGCAGCAGCGTCTCGCTACTACTTGCTTGCAATGCGCCAGAACCCTTTCGACATGGGCACCGCAGCAAAGCTGGCTTGGAGCCACACGCCGGACATTGTGCGGCGTACTGTGCGAGGCTTTCGCCAAAGCCTCGCCCGCTAGGGTCAGCCCCAATCAGTGCCGCCCGTCATGTCAAGCAACTTGAACTCGAAGGAGGTCTCACGCGGGGATCCCAGTGGGAAGGCTCGCGCGCCAGCGGGGCTGCTCATGCAAATGTGCAGGACGCTGGCCGAGCGGCTGACACGGCGCAAGTTGGCACGCTGGAGCGGCTCGATGGCGCTGGTTTCAGCCGAACATCGATTGACCTGGCTGCCGTGGGGCTTGCTGGTGCGCGCTCCGCAATGCGAGCCGCGTGACCTTGGCGGTGGTTACTGGATCTTCCGATGCGAAACCTCTACCGCTAGAGTACGTTACGCCGGGCTGCACAGCTACGCCTGGAAGGAGTACCTGCGTGAAGCACTGGCGGCCTACGGTATCGGAGTCGTGCTCGATGCAGGCGCCAACTTAGGCCAGTACGGAAAGCTTCTGCGAAGCGAGATTGGCTTCCGAGGCCGAATCGTGTCGTTCGAACCGCTTCCGGGCGCGCATCAGGAGCTGGCTTCCAAGGCGAGCGAGGACTCGCACTGGGAGGCACACCAATGCGCCCTCGGCTCAGAGGACGGTGAGCTGGAACTGAACGAATCGGTCGGGTCTGATTTCAGTTCGTTTCGCGAGACGAACTCGGAAGCGACACGCATCTTCGGCGACCGGGTGCAGGTGGCGCAGCGCCATCGAGTGCCGGTACGGACGCTTGGAGGGCTCTGGCAGGAGCTGGGGCTGCCAACCGAAGCTGGTGTCGGCGACCGAATCCTATTGAAGATGGACACCCAAGGCTGGGACATTGAGGTCATGAAGGGCCTGGGCGCCGCGATGTCTTCGGTCACCCTGATCCAGACGGAAGTTGCAGCAGCACCGCTCTACGAGGGTGCGGCCGACCTGCCCGAGACCGTGCGCTACCTGAGCGACCGCGGGTTCGACTTGCTTTACCTCTCGCCGCTCAGCATCGACCACGGGCTGCTTCAAGTCCTCGAGTACGACGCAGTGTTTGTCAACCGGCATCAAGCCCGGCGGCTCGTTCAGCCACAGTAGACCTCACCAACAGAAAATGGACGCTTCGGTCATCGTCGCCACCCGCAACCGCTCTCGATTCGTGAGCGCACTTCTCGACGCACTTGCAGCGCAGGTGCTGCCTGCCGGCACAAGCTGGGAGTTGCTTGTCGTAGACAACGGAAGCACCGACGACACGGCTCATGTCCTGGCTCAGGAACTCGACCGCGGACGTTTGCCGCTGCTGGCGCTGCTAGAGCCGACACCCGGCAAGTCCAGGGCGCTGAACCTAGCAATGGCACGTGCGCGAGGTGACTTGTGGGTCCTCACCGACGATGATGTGCTCCCTCACCCGGAATGGCTTGGCGCCTACATCGACGCGGCACGTCGGCACCCGAACATCGACGGGTTCGCAGGCCGCGTGCTCCCTAAGTGGCTGGGCGACCTGCCCGGCTGGCTACATGTCGAGGGGCCCTTTGCCATGCCCCGCGGAATCACGAACACGCGGGACTTCGGGCTCGATGAACATCGGCTGCCCCGGGAGGTCATTCCAGGGGGCGTCAATACCGCTCTGAGGGCAGACGCCGCAAGACGCAACGGTGAGTTCCGAGTAGATGTGGGACCAGGTACGCCCATTCCGTATGCCGAGGACACCGACTTCATGGGCCGCTATACCCAAGGGGGCGGTGAATTCTGGTACATCCCGCAGGCGCTGCTGCACCACTGCAACATACCCGAGCGCATGACGAAAGCCTACGTGATGCGCTGGGCCTACCAGGCTGCCAGATGCCAGGTTCTGACAGCCACGTTGCGCGCCGATGGTGTTGCGCGCATTGCGGGAGTACCGAACTATCTTTGGCGCCAGGTGATGGAGCGCGGCCTGGCTTGGCTGCTCGAGCCGAGGCCAATGCATAGGCTCATGCTGGGCCTGCGTCTCAACACAACACTCGGTCAGATTCGCGGATATCGCGAGTTGAAGAATTCCCGCGAACCGGGCCCCTGAGATCTGGATGGGAGCAGGTCAAATGGACGACTCATCGCGATCCACAGTCGAAGTAGTCGCCGTCAAGTCCACTGCGAAACCAATCATCAGTAATCTCCGAGGCCAAGGATGGATGGGCGTGGATCCAGTAGCGATTACCGTGTGAATGCACCGCAGCAAGGTCCATTTCGCGGTAGAGGCGCTCGAGTGCTGTCGATGAAACCTCGAAGCGTGCCCAGGTAAATCCATCGCGCCGCCAATACAGGAGAAGCTCTGCGAAAAGTCCGCGCACCGCTTCCTCGTCGCTTCGGCAAACCAGGACATCGCGCAGCACGGCACACCGCACCCCTCCTGGAAAATCCAGAGGGGCCCACGCTGCCACTGCACGCAACTTGCCCGTTCGATCACGAAATGACCCCAGGCGGAGGTCACACGTGGGCTCGTCGAATACACGCCAGTTGAGGTACCGCGCGTTACGCAACAGGCAGGAGGACTCCTCCACCTGGACGTTCGCCCACAGGCGATCGACCTCGTGGTCGCAACGCTCAATCTGCCGGAACTCACCCCGGGCGGAGGTTCGAATTCGAGCCCATCGTGCATCCAGAGTGAGGTCCAGCAGACGGCCGAGCACGCGCGCAGCAGTGCCGCCTACCCGACGATGGAGTGAGCCTGCATAGCCCACGCGGCATTGGTGGAAGCCGTTGCCGTTGCCACCGACGGGAACGAAGCCCTGCTTGGCGTAGATCTTCTGTGTGGCTGTGCCCGCCGAAGTGCTTCCGGTCAACTTCGCGAAGGAAGAGCTTGCTTCGACAAGCGCGAACCCGAGCCCTTGTCCGCGATAGGCTTGATCTACTGCGGTGTGAGCCGCAAAGGCCACGACGGTCTCTTGACCATTTATCCACCAAGGTTGAGCGAACATGGCGCGGAAGGCCACCAGTTCGCCGGCCTTCCTGATGCCAACGCCAATGCCTTCCAGGAGAGGCTGCCAAGGATTGCGAAGGATCCGAGCCTCGAACCACTGCGTCACGGTTTCAGGGTTGCCCTGAAAGTCGGAGAAGCTCTCCTGCGCCATCGCCACGCAGGCGGGGATATCGCGCTCGCTGAGGTGGCAGGTAACTAGCCCCTCCCGAGCCGCCTTGCCTGCACTATGGAGCGTTGTCATCAGGCGTCAGGCAGCGATCGCAGTGGAAGTTGCCGATGCTGGGCGTCCAAATGCCTTCACGATCAACAAGCCAATGATCGAAAGTCCGGACAAGCGCAAGAGTTTCCAGAGGCGTCCTGAGTTGCGGACACGCTGCCAGAAGACAGGCAGGCAAGTTCGCCAATCACGTACCAGCCACTGGGAATCGCGCACGCGCAGAATCTGGCTGAGCTCCCAGGTGGTCAAGAAACGCAGGGTCGGGTAGTTCGCCAAGGCTCCGCGGAGCAATCCGTCGAGTTCCGCCTCACTGTGTTTTCGCAGTGCGTCGTCGCCGCAGAAGTTATCCCGATGGTTCTCGAGTATGCATGGGCGCCCCAGAGCGACATCGCGGTCCAGCGCACGAAGCGCATGTTGAGCACCGCGACCCTTTCGAGGCTCGAAGTAGTCAGTACGTACAACGTATATGACCTGACCGGCGAGTTGACCGTTGACGATTGGTCCTTCAATACCGCCGGCACCTCCATCAGCAAGCCTGCACGTGTAACGAATACCCGGCGTGACGATGGTGGTAATCCCGTTCGCCGACCAAGCAGACTCTACCTGCGTCGACCAGACAAACGTGGGAGGAACAACCACGGGAGCGGAACCCGGAAACAGGATCTTGTATGCGCGAACTTCCTACGCGACTGCGCTCGCGATATCACTGTCGGAGTGATAGCGCGAAGGAAGAGTGGTCGCGTCGACCCATCGGCTTTGCAGGTGCGAAGGCAAGAGTTCCGTCAACGGAATATCGGCGCCCCGACACCATGACCGGACCACCGGATCCTGGCTCTGCACTATTGCCAAGGGCCAGAAGTGCTCCAACCCGTGCAACTGATACGCAAAAACCCCCCGAGCACGGCCAACTTCAAGCGCAGCGACGATTGAAGCAAATTGCGGATGATCGAGGCGCAAGCGGCTGTATTTTCCCGTGGCGGCCCAGCCCACACAGTCTGGCACCGCAAGGACTATCGCCAGATTGAAGATAGGCTGGCGACCCACGGCGTCACGATGTTGACCAAGGATTTCCACCAATCGATTCAGAGCATGCGCCTGCCGCGTGGGCCCGGCTCCCCAATCATCACTCTCCAGAACGAGGACCGGAAGGCGAAAGACGGGCTCGCTCCAGAATCGTTGCAGGTCGCGCCGGTAGCAATAGAGGATCACTGCCGAGGTAATCGACCAAAACAGCGCCGCGAGAAAAACAACCGCCATCGCCCGCTCACGAGACTTTGCGAGCAGGGCTCACGCCCGCGGTTTGTGACAAGGCGGCAGGCGCAACTCGTGCTGAGCCGAGCCTGCGGTTCGGTTCAACGATGACCGTGTAATGCACGGTCACAACAATTGCAACGAGGTGGTAGATGTAGTCGAAGTAGGCCAACCCGAGGAACGCTCCGGCGGACATGTACGCCACGATTGAGACCTGAATCATCGCGCCCAAGTCTTTGGCCCACAGCGCCTCCGGATGAGCTTTCCCATGGCGGATCAGTGAATTGCACTTCAGCCAGGTGAGTCCCAGCAAAGTGACAAAGAGCATCAGGCCGATCCACCCGTGCTCGCCCAACACCTCGAAATAGATGCTGTGAACGTCACGAACGTTTCTGGGATCGGGGGCGTACTGACCAAAAACGCTGGAAATCCATGTCTCGAAACCACCACCAAAAATGCGGTCGTTGGCAAGATGCCAAGCGGTCCACCATGAATTTATCCGCCCCAGCGCCGATTGGTCTTCATCATAGGTTTCGATGGTTTGCATGCGCGCAAACCACTCTTCAGGCATGAGACTGAGCCCCGCGAGGCCCGAGATGGAAACCAGCACGGCGGTCCTGAACTTGTTGCGGCTCTTCAGCCAGAACATGGTCCCAGTGAGGATGAGTGCGACCAAGGCGCCACGCGACTGGGTACCGAACGCGGAGATTGCTGTCAACACCATAGCAGCCATTAGCGCGGGCTTGAGCCACCTGTGCTTTTCGTGCATGTACAAGTAGTACATCAACGGAATGGTCATCACCATGGCCAGGGCCAATTCGTTGTTTCCGCCGATGAACGTACCCATTGGCCCCTGCACACGATGAACCCCACCCTTCGCTATCGTGAAGAGCCCGCCCTTGACACCATAGAAGGCCAATGAGACCACTATTGCCCAAACCAGCAGATTTACTTTCTCGCGCGAGGTCAGCAGCAGCAGCGTCATCAAGGTCAGGATCTGGATCTTGATGACCTTTTCGTACTGGATCCATGCCTCGCCGGGATTAAACGCCTGGGTCGTCGTGATCCCCATCCAGGCGACAAATATCACCAGCACGATGATTTCGCGGCTCCAGACCATGCGCTTGGCTTCTTTCGACATCAGCATGCCGATCAGCGTCACGAACGCCACGATCATGACCACAGGCATGTTCAGCATGAAGCCATAACACAGGCGGTGCGGATTCATGTAACCCAGCCCGGCAAGCAACACGATGCCCCAGAAGGGTCGCTTCAGGATGAAAGGCAACGAGCCGAAAACAATGAACGCAACGAGCAGGTCACGCATGGTTTAACTCGGCTTGTGACGCGGTTGCTACCCGGCTGACCACGTAACGGAACTTGCCGGAGCGCTCTGGAGGAATGTCTTCCACCTGCTCCACGGCCACCTGAACGGCATCTCCCAGGCGTGCGCGGAACCTGATTGGAATGGCGTCAAGCATCGACGTGTCGAAAGTGGGGTCGGTGACAAGCAGAACGCGGGTTTCCAGTCGACTTTCCTGGATGATCTTGAACTGGCGCACACCCGGCAGGTCGCGCAGGATGTAGACCAGCGCCAGGCCGTGCATCACGGTGCCGTCGGCGGCGACCACGAAGTCGGTGGTGCGGCCCTGGATTTCTTGCAGCACGGGCAGGCCACGGCCACAGGCGCAGGGCTCGGTGCCGATGGCGGCTACGTCGCCGGTGCGGTAGCGGATGAAGGGGAAGTCGCGCGTGGCCAGGTGGGTGACGACGACCTCGCCCACCTGCCCTGCGGGCAAGACATGTCCGTCGCGGTCGATGATTTCGACCACGAGGTCTTCGGCCGTCAGGTGCATGCCGCCCTCGGGGCACTCGTGGGCGATGAAGCCAGCGTCGCGCCCGCCGTAGCCGTTGGCCACTGGGCAGCCGAACACGCGACCGATGGTGGCGCGCTGTTCGTCGTACAGGCGTTCGCTGGTGACGAAGGCCACGCGGATGCCCAGGTCGTCCAGGCGCTGGCCACGCGCTTCGGCGTGGCGCGCGATGTGGCTCAGCGCGCTGGGGTAGCCGAACAGCATCTTTGGACGGCGGCGGCGGATAGCCGCGACGAAGCCGTCGAGCTTGGACTCGCTCATCTCGAAGGCGGGCAGCAGTTCGGTGCGCAGCAGGGTGTCGCGCAACGCGCGCACGCGGTCCTGGCTGCCAAGTTCGATGGGCGAGCCCCAGACCACGATCTCGGGGTCACCGATGTCCACGCCCCACCAGCGCGTGGCGCGCCACTTGGCGGCGACGTCGTGGCTGACTCGTTCCTTGCCGATGAAGAAGATCAGCGGTTCGCCCGAACTGCCGCCGGTGTTGAAGCGCGACAGGCCGCGGGCTTGCGGATGCTTCAGCGCTTCGGTGTGGGCGCGGATGACGGCCTTGTCGAGCAGAGGCAGGAGTTGGAGATCGGCAAGGTGGCGGACTGCTGCGGGGTCGAAGCGCAGACGCGCGAAGAGTTCGCGGTAATAGGGTACCCGGGCACCCGCTTCGGTGAGCAGGTTGCGCAGGCGTTCCAGCTGCAGCGCCTGTAGCCGCTCGGCCGGCCACCACTGCGCAGCTTCGAGCTGCTTCCGCACGGCCACGCTGGTGTGCCCCTTGAGCTTTTCTTGCAGGGGGAACAGGGCACCAGAGACGAAGCGCGTCCACATGGCGTCAACGCTCCGGGGCCGTGTTGGCACTGCCGTGGGCACTGGCGGCCACCGCGGCGCCGGCTTGCCTGTCAGGGGCCGAGGCCAGTAGGGGTACCGCTGCCACAGGGACCAGGGAGCGTAACTCGGCTTCGAGTTCGTCAACGCGCAGGTCCCAGGTATGGGCTTCAGCATAGGCGCGGATGGCGGCGCGATCCCAGGGGTGATCGAGCGCGGTGCGCAGGGCCTCGGTCAGCGTCGTTGCATCGTCGAAGGGCACGATGGTGCCGACTGAGGGCGTGGCCACCACTTCGCGGTTTCCGCCTACGTCGGTGGTGACCACGGGCAGGCCGCAGGCCATGGCTTCGAGGAAAACATTGGCCCAGCCTTCGTTGCGCGTGGCGAGTACAAACACATCGGCCGCGGCCAGCACGTCGCCAAGTTCGGCCGCCGGCAGCGGGCCGGTGAAATGCACCTGAGCTTGCAGGCCGAGTTCGCGGGCCAGGCTGTGCAGCCGGGCCGTCCAGTCGCCTTCAGGGCTGGGGCCGCCGACCACCAGCAGGTGCACGGTTTGGGTCCCTTGACCGAGGGAGGGCAAGCAGGCCATCACGCGGTGGAAGCCCTTGCGTTCGCACAGGCCGCCCACGCTGACCAGCACGCGGGCCGACTCAGGCACGCCCAGGCCGGCGCGCGCGGCAGTGCGCGCGGCTGGGCTGGCCAACGGGCGGAAGCGTTCGAGGTCGACGCCGTTGCCGACCACGCGTGCACGTTCGGGCGCTAAGCCCAGGCCCATTGCCACGCGGCGCAGCGAATCGGACACCGCGAACACACGGCTGGCGCGTTGCAGAGCCGCGGCCAGGCGTGGCCGCAGCACAGCGTCAGCGGCATGGCGCACCTCGGTGCCGCGCAGCGTGACAGTGACGGGCACACCCAGCCAGCGGCCCAGCAGGCCGGCCGCGTAGCCGTCAGGGAAGGCGAAATGGGCGTCGATCAGGTCGAGCCGGCCCGCGGCTTTCAAGGCGCGCAGTCGTGGCCAGGCGCACAGGGCCATGAACAGGCCGTCGAAACGACGCAGCAGGCCGGGCAGGCTGAAGAAGCGCGGGAACCAGACGTCGAAGGCGCCCTGGCGTTCGAAGCGCGGTGCCCCAGGCCGGAAGCCCGGCCGCCACAGGCGTAGCAGTCCTTGCAGTGGGAACCAGGGCACGGGCGAGACCACGGCCAATGGCATGCGCTGCCCCACGCGGAACATGCGCTCGCGGATGAAGAGACCGGCTCCCGGCTGCAGGCGGCTGGGGAACAGGCTGCTCAGCACCACGATGTGCGGGCCGCGTTCAGGCTGTGGCGGTAGCGTGGGCATCGGCGCGGGCTGTCGGGGCCAAGCGGTCGTAGATCGGGGCGTAGCGCGCTACGCTGGCCGTCCAGTTGCGGTCGGCCTCGACGAAGGATCGGCCGGCCTGGCGCAGGCTCGGCCAGTCGGCGCGGCGTTGCAGCAGGGCGTCGACGGCTGCGGCCAGGGCCTGCGCACTGCCCGCCTTGAACAGCCAGCCCGTCTCTCCGTGGCGGATCAATTCCTTGTGCCCACCCACGTCGCTGGCCACCAGCAACCGCCCTTGGGCCATGGCTTCCAGCGGCTTGAGCGGCGTGACGAGCTCGGTCAGGCGCATCGAATGGCGCGGGTAGGCCAGGACATCGACCAGGTCGTAGTAGCGCTGCACTTCGGCGTGGGGCACGCGGCCGGTGAACACCACCTGGTCGGCCAGGCCCAAGGACTTCGCCTGAGCCTTGAGTGCGTCTTCCTGCGGGCCACCGCCCACCAGCAGTACACGCACTTCTGGCCGGCTTTGCAGGAGGGCTGGCAGGGCCTGCAGCAGCAGGTCGAGCCCTTCGTACGCGTAGAAGCTGCCGATGAAGCCCACCACGGTTGCGCCGGTCAGTCCGAGGGATGCCTTCAGCGCTTCGTCGGGCTGGCCACCGGGCTCGAAGGATTCGATGTCCACCGCGTTGGGAATCACCGTGACCTTGTCGGCCGCGATGCCGCGCCGGGCGATGTCGCCGCGCAGCCCTTCGCAGATGGTGAACACATGCGCCGCCTGGCGCAGTGCATGCGTTTCCAGGCGCCGCGTCAGGCGGTAGCGCATGCTGCCTTCGGTGGTGGTGCCATGATCGACAGCGGCGTCCTCCCAGAACGCGCGCACCTCGTAGACGACAGGGATGCCCAACTGGCGACCGACGCGCAACGCAGGGATCGCGTTCAGCACCGGCGAGTGCGCGTGTAGGATGTGGGGCCGCACCTGTTGAGCCACTTCGAGCAGCCGACTCTGCGTCTGTTTCATCAGCGCCACTTCGGCGAGGCCGGGCAGGCCGGCGGACCCAGTGGGGGCCGGTGTGCGGTGGAAGTGCCAGCCATCGACCGTTTCCTCCGAGGCAGAGGGCGCAGTGTGCTTGGGGCTGGTCAGGTGGTGCGTGTCCCAACCTAGCCGCCGCTGCTCTCGCAGGATGGACAGGGTGCGAAAGGTATAGCCACTGTGCAGCGGGATCGAGTGGTCCAGCACATGGAGGACGCGCAGGCTCATGCTGCTGCAACCATCTCCGCCGCGGCCTGGGCCGGTGCCTGCGCAGCTTCGTCGACCACATTGCGCAGGAAGGCTTCGAACATCAACAGCGACCACAGCGGCGCGCTGTAGTCGCTGGTGCCGGCCTGGTGGCTGTTGACCAGGTGTTCAAGGTAGTCGCGGTTGAACCAGCCGGTGCTCGCCAAGCGTTCGCCGAGCACGGCGTCGCGAACGCGCTGCTTCAAGGGGCCGCGGAACCACTGTGCCAGCGGCACGCTGAAACCCATCTTCGGGCGGTACAGCACTTCGTCTGGCAACTGCGGTTCCATCGCTTTCTTCAGCAGGACCTTGCCTTCCTGGCCGCGCACCTTGAGCGACGACGGCAGTGTGGCCAGCCACTCGATCAGTTGGTGATCCATCAGCGGCTCGCGCACTTCCAGCGAGTGGGCCATGCTGGCTCGGTCGACCTTGGTGTTGATGTCGCCCACCAGGTAGGTCTTCAGGTCCAGGTACTGGATCAGGGCCAACGGATCGTCGGTGCGGGCGCGAGCGGCGTGGAAGTCGAACACCTCTTGCGCACCGTAGCCGGCCAGCTCACGCTTCAACGCCGGACTGAAGAGGCGTTCGCGCATCGGCCCGCGAAGGATCGAGACCGAATGGAAATAGGCCTCGACCGCGGTGCGCGACATGCCTTCAAAGGTGGTCTTGGCGCGCAGCATGCGCGGCGCCCAGTCGGCCTTGGGGTAGACACGGCCGAGCAGGCCGAACAGCGGCTGGCGGATGCCGGCGGGCAAGGCCGAGCGCATGCGCTCTTCCATCAGGTGCAGGCGGTAGCGGCGATAGCCACCAAAGGTCTCGTCACCGCCATCTCCGGACAGTGCCACCGTGACATGCTTGCGCGCCAACTGGCAGACGCGGTAGGTCGGGATGGCCGAGCTGTCGGCGTAAGGCTCGTCGTACAGCCGGGCCAGCATGTCGATGAGGTCGAAGTCGTCGGACCGCACGGTCTCGACGCGGTGGTTGGTGGCGTACCTGGTGGCCACCATCTGCGCGAATTCGCTCTCATTGAACTTCGGGTCGTCGAAAGCGATCGAGCAGGTGTTGACCGGGCCGTCGGACAGACCGGCCATCGTGGCCACCACGGCGCTGGAATCGACGCCGCCGGACAGGAACGCGCCTAGCGGCACTTCGGAAATCATCCGCAGGCGCACCGATTCCTGCAGGCGATGCCGTAGTTCGGCGCACGCATCTTCGGCGCTGATCGTGTTGCCCAGCGAGAAGTGCACGTCCCAGTACTCGCAGGGCTCGCCCACCGGCTCGCCGCGCCGGATGGTCAGGGAATGTCCGGGCGACAGCTTCCTCGCCTGGCGAAAGATGGTGCGCGGCTCGGCGACGTAGCCGAGCGCGAAATACTCCTCGACGGCCAGCGGGTCGATGTCACGTTTCAGCGCGGCGCCGTGCGGGCCCCGGTAGGCCAGCAGCGACTTCAGTTCGCTGCCGAAAAGCAGCGTGCCGTCATCGAGCAGCGCGTAGTACAGCGGTTTGACGCCCATCCGGTCGCGCGCCATGAACAGCGTCTGCCGATTGCGATCCCACAGCACAAAGGCGAACATGCCGCGAAAGCGCTCGACGCAGGCCTCGCCCCACTGCTCCCACGCGTGCACGATCACTTCGGTGTCGCTCTTGGTGGCGAAGCGGTGGCCGGCGGCCTGCAGCTCGGAGATGAGTTCCTGGTAGTTGTAGATCTCGCCGTTGAAGATCACCACCACCGAGCCATCTTCGTTGAACAGCGGCTGCTGGCCGGTGGCCACGTCGATGATGGACAGGCGGCGGTGGCCGAATCCGAGACCTGGTTCGATGTGCAGGCTGCCTTCATCTGGACCGCGGTGCAACTGCGAATCGTTCATGCGTTGCAGCACTGCGCGGTCGACCGCAGCAGCGCCACGAGTATCGAAGAGACCGGTGATGCCACACATGATGTTCAGCTCCTGCTCATCTCATGAATTTCGATCGGCCAGCAACCGGTCATACAAGGCTTGGTATGCGCCCACCATCACCGGCAAACTGAAGTGCTGCTCGACACGAGCCCGGCCGGCTTGGCCCATTGCAAGGGCACGAGCTGGATCCGCCGAAAGAAGAAGCAATCCCTCGGCCAGCGCCTCCACATTGCCCGCAGCCACCAGTTCGCCGGTGGTGCCGGCCATCACCAGTTCGGCATTGCCACCGACATCGGTTGCCAGCACGGGTAACCCGGAAGCCATGCACTCGAGAATGGTATTCGATACCCCTTCGGCCAACGATGGCAGCACGAAGCAATCGAAGCTGCGCATGACATTTGGCACGTCTGAACGCTCGCCAGGCAGCCACGCCAGATGGCCGACACCGGCTGAGTCGAGCAGCGCCTGCGCTTCGGCGCGCAGCGGACCCTCGCCCACCATCACCAGACGCAGTCGGTCGCGCAAACCTGGGCGCAGTTGCAAGGCGCGAATGAACGCCTGGGCCAGAACCGTCTGCGCCTTCACGGCCTGCATGCGGCCCACGGTACCGAAAACGAACAGTTGCGGCTCCGTGAACGGTCCGCCCTGCACCGTGCCGCGCACCACTGAACGCGCGGAGAAACGCTCAATGTCGACGCCGTTGTAGATCTGCGCGATGCGCGACTCCGGTACGCCGACTTTCTCGTTCAGGTATCCAGCCAGATCGCGTGATAACGCCACATAGCGATGCACGAAGGGGCGGTAGGCTCGGCGCATCCATTGGTAGCGTCGACGGGTGCCATCCAGATCGTCGACATCGCGTCCGTGCTCGCCATGGACACGCACCGGCACACCAGCGAGCGCTGCCGGTACCTGGCATTCGAGCGCCGCCAGGTTTCTCGTGTGCACCACGGCGGGCCGAAGATGTGCAAACAGGCGCTGCAGGCG
>LNFM01008641.1_pt1 | contig 15257 bp, 12 predicted proteins | sample 596031 | NCBI WGS metagenome assembly LNFM01 (sample SAMN04254537, study PRJNA301005) | activated carbon metagenome | isolation source: dual media filters at the Ann Arbor, Michigan drinking water treatment plant | place: USA: Ann Arbor | reverse complement strand
CTTTGTGGCGCTCCGGCGACCACGTTTTGGCACTTGATGCCGTTCAGGTGGGGCCGTCCACAACATCATTGCGAGCGAAGCGAAGCAATCCATCGCGCGGCATACCGGATAGATGGATTGCTTCGTCGCTTTGCTCCTCGCAATGACGGGGTCAGTCGTCGAGCTTGTTGAGATCGCGCACCGACTGCATGATGGGTTCGAAGTTCGACCTCGCATCCAGTGCGTCGAACAGTTGCGCGGTGTCCGACAGCAATCCGTGCGAGCGCTGGATCGCGATCCGCACATCGTCCTGCGGCGTGTCGGACAGCCGCCCGTGACCGGATAGCAGGATCTTCGAGTTCAGTCCCTTCAGCCGCTCCAGCGACTGGATGTAGTCGGCAATGCTTCCGGAGCCGAACACGCCGCCCATCACGCCGCCGGGCATCAGCGTATCGGAGGCGAACAGCAATCCCTTGTCCGGCTCGAACATCGTGATGCATGCCGAGGTGTGGCCCGGCGTGTACATCACGGTGAGGCGGAAGTTGCCGAGGTCGATCAAATTGCCTTCCTCCAGCCAGAGATCGACATTGATCGGCACGTTCGGCTCATTGAACATCTTGCGCAGCATGGAGAAGTCGTCGCGCAGCATGATCTTGTTGGCAGCGAGCCGGTGCGCCGCGACGAAACTGCGGCCGTGGAAATGATAGGCCGCGCCGATATGGTCGAGATGCTCGTGGCTCAGCACCACCATGTCGATTTCTTCAAGCGGGCAGTGAAGTTGGTCGAGGCAGGTCAAAAGATGCGGATAGTTCGACGACAGCCCGACATCGATCATGACCGTGCGCGAGCTGCCGCGTATCAGATAGGCGTTCGCCGCGCGGTTCTTGAAACGGATCTGGTAGACGTCCTCGGCCGCCTCGCTCAGCGTGCACATCTCGCTGTCGAGCAGGGTCTTGAACGGGCTAGGCCTGCGGTCGTTCATGGGTTGGCCGCGGCCCTGAAGTTGACCGCGTTCGAGGCCCGCAGCCGCTTGCTGAGCGCATCCATGATCATCAGCGCGAATGCCGGCTGTTGGCTGACGAGATAGACGAAGCGGGCGTGATTGATCCGCATCACCCTTGTATGGGGTGCGGCGGCAATCGCCGTCGCCGAGCGCGAGGAGCCGTCGATCACGGCCATCTCGCCGAAGAACTCGCCTTTGCCGAGGGTGACGATGACGGTCTTTCTGGCGCCGTTCATCTTGGCGATCTCGACCTTGCCGTCGAGGACGACGAATAGCTCCCGTCCGGTCGAGCCTTCCTCAAAAATGACGTCATTCACATCAAATTCGTTGATGCATTTCTCGATCGTCATGGCGCACCTCCTGCCTTCTGGCTGGTCGGTGCGGCCATGTTAGTCGGGAAACCGACCGGCGCAAACGAAACAGGCAGGGATGCCGCAGGGCAGCATGGCGGAATCGGACGGCACGGCCTGCGCGGCCTCTCAAATCGGCCAGACAAGTTCCTAAAATTTCGGTAAGGCGGCGGCCGGTAACGATTTCGCAAGCAATAAAAGTTACCAAATGGTCAATCAATTCTGGAGAACCCAACGTGAGCGATCAGCAGCCCGAGCCCATCAACGGTGAGACCGGAACGCCTGGCACCGGATCGGCCGCCCCCAACGCGTCGGAGCCGGTAGCCGCGGCGGCTGAGGTCGAGGCACCGCGTATCGCGCCCGAGCCGGAAGCCGCTCCCAAGGCCGAGGCGGCCAAGGAGGAGACCGTCAAGGCGGAGGCAACCAAGGCAGAGGCAAAGGCAGAGGCAGCCAGACTGGATGCTGCCGAGGTTGAAGCCGCCAAAGCTGAAGCTGAGGCACCGAAGGTCGAGGCGCCCAAGGTCGATGCCGTAAAGACGGCAGAGCCGCGCTTCCCCGGCAAGGTGATGATCATGTCGCCGGGCGACCGCGCCGGCATGGGTGCGAAGTCTGAGGCTGCGGCCGAGGCATCGTCCGGCAAGCGCCGGTTCGGCGCGATGGCTGCCGTGGTGGCGCTGGCGACGGTGGCCGGCGCGCTCGGCGGTGCGCTGGCGACGGCGGGCATCGGGAAGTTGATGGCCGGGGATTCCGCCTCGGCATCGGCCAAGGACAGCACGAAGGACAGTACGCTCGAAGCCACGGTGGCGCGGATCGATGCCGACATTGCAACGCTGAAGGCCAGCCTCGAGCAGACGGCCAAGACCGGCGCGACCCAGTTCAACAAGGCCAGCGATCGCCTCGACAAGGTCGAAAAGGCGCAAGTGGAGCCAGCCGCGAAACTCGCCAAACTCGGCGATACCGTCGCCAAGCTCAGCGAAGCCACCGACAAGCTCCGCACCGCGCAGGCGTCCGCTCAAGCTCAGGCAAAGGATGTCAGCGTCACCGGCTCGATACCGCAGCAGGTCGCGGCCGCTACGGCTGCGCCCGCACCTGCGGCTCCGCCCAAGCCTGAAGTCGCCCGGATGCCGACGGTCGAAGGCTGGGTCCTGCGCGACGTCGCCAACGGCAGCGCGTTGATCGAGGGCCGCCGCGGCATGTACGAAGTTTTTGCCGGCGATCCGGTGCCGGGGCTTGGCCGTGTCGATGCCATCCGCAAGCAGGATGGCCGCTGGGTGGTCGTGACCAGCAAGGGCCTGATCGTCGCGCGCTAGCGTGTTCGGCGAGCAGTTGGACTTGAGAATATTCCCTCACTCTGACGTGAAAGTGCGCCCCGATTGTCGCGAGACAGCCGGGGCGCTTTTCGGCTAGTTTCCTGAACGCAATCTGCTGCAGCCGACGCCTTCGAACGGCGTCGCGTGCCCTCAGCATTCGTCAGGACATGGCTCCGCGTGCGTATCCTTCTGATCGCCTTCATCCTGCTTCATGGCGCGGCACCAGTGGCGCGCGCCGTCGAGTCAGCCGCGCTGGAACGCGGGGCCGCCATCACCGATCCCGCGACGCTGCGCGAACTCGATGGCGGACGGTTTCGCCTGAACCGCATGCTGCAGTCGGAGAGGTCGGCGGATGCGCCACTTTCGAACGACGAGCTGTTTCGTTTGCCGTCGATGACGCCGGTCCGGCAGGCGATTGACGGCGAATTCGATCGCTATGTTGTCAGGCACAAGGCCAGCTTGCCCAAGGAGACCATCGGCGTCGGCGAAGGCTTCGACTTCCAGCTGTTTGACCGGGCGCTGCTTTATTCACCGCAGACACGGTTCGTGCTGGCGGGCATCGTCAATCGCATGGACCGCGCCTATGTCTCTCCGGCTGACTGCGGCGAGGTGCGCCTGATCTACCGCCTGACGTGGCTGAATGCCCCGGATCCCGGCGACAACGCCGCTTCGCAGCGGCTGCCGATGACGCTGAACCTCGTGCTGAAGGCCAAGGCCGATCAAAAGGCCGATCGCAGCGGCCCGGAGGTCACATGCTCCGGGATCGCAAATCGCTGGCTCGCGCCTGGTGCGCTCTCCACCGAAAAGCTGCAGGCAAAGGATAGTCCGCTCGATCTGCTTGGAGTTGAGAACGTCGACCGCATCGAGACCAACCTGCAGATCGCCCATGCGCCGAAATCCGCCGCTCGCGATTTCCGCACCGACTATCTCCTCAAGGTGTTTCGCTACGACCGGCAGGCCCGCGTGTTCGCGGAAGCGTCGATGGAAAACCAGGTCGACCGCGCGCGCATCCTGGCCGACGACAGCCTGAAGCGTGCGTTCCGCATATGGCTGCTCGATCCCGTCAATCTCGCCGAGTTCGACCGCGGCACCGTGCTGATCCCGGAAAAGTTTCTCGCCAAGGCTGCGATTGCGTCGACGCCGGCCGGCTTCGATCCATCGGACTTGCAGCCGGACTTCGGTCTCGTGCAAGGCGAGGGCGCCGCGTTCAGCGAGGCAGACATCGTTGCGGCGCTGAAGAAGGCAGCCGCGAGCGGCGTCAAGCTGCAGAACATCCGCTCACCCGGTGGCTTCGAGCGCCGGCTCAACGACGTCACCTGCGCCGGCTGCCACCAGACGCGCGGCATCGGCGGCTTTCATTTTCCCGGCGTCGACTGGATGGCGGCAAAACCCTCCAATACGGCCGTGGTGCCGGCCTCGCCGCATTTCTTCGGCGACCAGATCCGCCGTCGCGATATTCTCACCGCCCTGCGTGACGGCAAGCAACCGGATTATTCGAGAGGGTTTTCCAGCCGCCCGCAAATGCGTGGCAGCACCGAACTCGCCGGGTCGGGATATTACGATGGGTGGGGCGCGCATTGCTATGTGGCTGCCAAGCCTGCCGCCAGCAATGACGCAAGCTTCAAGGAATGGAACTGTGCCGAGGGGCTGGCCTGTCAGGCGGCCGGCAAGACCTCACGTATCGGCATGTGCTTTGTGAAAAGCCGCTAAAACCCTCCGTGGCTGTGCTAGGTGATGGCAGCAGCGAGCTGAGCGGAGACCGACGATGAGTTCTTCCGACAACGACAAGCAGCGCAACCGCGAGATCGCGGAGAACGAGGCGGATCGGCAAACGGTCGGAGACGTCCGCGTCAGCGTGTGGGCGATCGCGGTCACCGTCATTGCCGGGGTGATTGCGTTCGGTATCGCCTGGGCGTGGTTCAACCGCTGACTGTTACGTATCCGCGGTCACTTGGCGTAATGCGTCAGCCGTTTGCCGGGCAACAGGTCGTAGGCCGATTTCCAGCCCGGCAATTGCGCCATGCGCCCAAGCCAGGCGTGGATCGCGGGATGGCTCAAAGCCCAATCGTATCCGGTCTCGTCAGCGGGATAGTGCAGATAGGCCATCATGGAAATATCCGCCACCGTCGGCCGTTCGCCGATCGCGAATGAATTCTTCTGCATGTGTGCTTCGAGGATCGACAGGAAATCGTCGAGCCGCCTGCGGAAATACTTTTGCACGGCCTCGTCTGGTGATGGCGTGAAGGTCCGGTTATAGCGATAGGTCGCCATGTAGCCGGTGAGCTTGTGGTTGTCCCAGAACAGCCAGCGAAGCATCTCGAACTGCTCCTGCTCTGTCTCGCCGCCGAACCGGCCGAATTGCCTGGCGAGCTTGAGCAGGATCGGCGCGGTCTGGGTAAGGCGTTCGCCATCCACCTCGAGCACGGGAATTTCGCCCATTTCGTTGACGTCGCGCCGCCATTCCGGCGTGCGGGTGACGCCGCCGCCGAAGTCGGTCCATACCGGCTCGAAGCGCTGCCCGCACAGCGTGAGCATGAGCGCGAGCTTGTAGCTGTTCCCGGATTCGGGAAAGTAGTGCAGGCGATAGCTGGGCATGGCTCTTCGACCTTACGCCACCGCGCCGGCCGCGCGCAGCTTGCCGATCGCGGCCTCGTCATAGCCGGCGTTGCGCAGGATTTCGTCGCTATGCTCGCCGAGGCCGGGCGGCTTGCGGGGCTGGACCTTGCGGCTGCCATCCACCCAGATCGGGCTCGAGATCGTCATCATGGTGTCGTTCTCGAACGGCACCAGCACCTCGTTGTCGATCATCTGCTGGTCGGTGGGAATATCGTCGAGGATGCCGACCACGCCGAACACCAGGCCGTTGCCGTCGAGGATCTTGCGCCACTCGGCGAGGTCCTTGGTCACAAAGGTCTCGTCGAAGATCTTGATCAATTCCAGCGATCGCGCGTGCCGATCTTTCTTCGTCTCGAAGCGGGGATCGGTGATGAGATCCTCGCGCCCGAGGCAGCGCGCCAGCGTCGGCCATTGCCGGTCCTCGTTGAGCAGCGACAGGATCAGCCAGCGTTCGTCCTTGCACTGATAGTGGTTGGTGACGGCGTTCAGCGCGCGTTCGCGCGGGCGGCGCTCGCCGAATTTCGCGCCAACCAGTTTTGCCTGCGCGAGCACCGAAGCGGCCCAGACGCCGTTGGCCATCAGGTTGGAACTGACATGCGAGCCCTTGCCGGTGCGTTCGCGCTTGTAGAGCGCGGTGACGATCGCGCCGTAAAATGCCATCGCGCAGGGATGGTCGCCCATGCCGGCGATCGATCGCGCCGGCGTGGTGTGCTCGTCGGCGCGCACCAGATCCATCAGGCCCGAGCGCGCCCAATAGGCGTTGGAGTCGAAGCCGGGCTTGTTGGCTTCTTCGCCCTTTTCGCCATAGCCGGTGAAGGACGCGTAGATCAGGCGTTCGTTCTGTGGCGCCAGATGCGCGTGCGTGATCCCGAGCCGCTCGCGCACCTGCGGCGGATAATTGGTGATGAAGACGTCGGCCTGTGCGGCCAGCCGGTGCAGCACCGCCTGGCCTTCGGGCTTGGAGAGATCGAGCGCGAGGCTCTTCTTGTTGCGGGCTTCCAGCATCCACGCGAAATTATGCTCGCTGTGGGGATAGCCGGGGAGGTTGGGCAGGTTGCGGTAGGGGTCGCCGGCTCCGGGCGGTTCGATCTTGATGACGTCGGCGCCGAAATCCGACAACACGGTGGCGGCTGCGGGTGCTGCGATGAAGCTCGCGCAATCCAGAACTTTCAGGCCTTCGAAAATACCCTTTTCCATCTTGGCGCCGCTCCGTGCCGTTTGTTGGTTTTTGTTGAGATATCGCCCCGGGGGGGATCCTGTTCAAACGCCATTTGGCCCATGTTGGAGGGGCGATGCAACTACTCCCCGCCGGACATCAGAGCTGCATTCCCGCCTGCCGCGGCGGTATTGACCGTCACCGTCTGTTCGGTTGCAAAGCGCGGCAGATAATGCGGCCCGCCGGCCTTGGGTCCGGTGCCGGACAGCCCGTGACCGCCGAACGGTTGCACGCCGACGACGGCGCCGATCATGTTGCGGTTGACGTAGATGTTGCCCACTTGCAGCACTTCGATCGCGTCCTCCACCGTATCGTCGATCCGGGAGTGGATACCGAGCGTCAGCCCATAGCCCGAGCGTTCGATCGACTGCAGCACCCGGTCGAACCGGTCGGCGGCATAGCGCACCACGTGCAGTACGGGGCCGAACACTTCTTCCGTGAGCTGGCCGGCATCGGACAACTCGAAAATATGCGGTGCGACGAAATTGCCGGCGGGCACGGTGCCGGCAAAATGCAGCCGTGCTTCCTTCTTCATGCGCGCGATGTGCGCGTCGAGCCGCTGTTTGGCGTCGGCGTCGATCACCGGGCCGATATGCGTGGCGGGATCGTTGGGATCGCCGACGACGAGTTCGCGCGCCGCTCCTGCGATCATCTCGATCATGCGGTCGGCGACGTCGTCCTGGACGAACAACAGCCGCAGCGCCGAGCAGCGCTGGCCGGCGGTGCGGAACGCCGAGGTCACGACATCGTCGGCGACCTGTTCGGGCAGGGCGGTGGCGTCGACGATCATCGCGTTGATGCCGCCGGTTTCCGCAATGAGCGGTACGATCGGCCCGTCCGTGGCGGCAAGCGCGCGGTTGATCATTCGCGCGACCTCGGTCGAGCCGGTGAACACAACACCGGCGACATGAGGATGCGCCACCAGCGCGGCGCCGATCCGGCCATCACCGGCAACGAGATGCAGCGCCGATGCCGGCACGCCGGCTTCATGCAACAGCCGCACGGCTTCAGCGGCAATCAGCGGCGTTTGTTCGGCCGGCTTTGCAACGACGGCGTTGCCGGCCATCAGGCCTGCCGTGACTTGTCCCAGAAAAATCGCCAGCGGAAAATTCCATGGCGAGATCGCGACGAAGACGCCCCGGCCGCGCAGGCACAGCACGTTGCTCTCGCCGGTCGGCCCCGGCATCGCCTTGCCATCGCCGAACAGTTCGCGCCCCTGCGCGGCATAGTAGCGGCAGAAATCGACGGCCTCGCGAACTTCCGAAACCGCGTCATCCAGCGTCTTGCCGCCTTCGCGCTGCAAGAGCGCAATGAAATGCGCAGATCGGGTTTCCAGCAGATCGGCTGCTCTTTCCAGCGTGGCTGCCCGCTTGTCAGCCGGCGTCTTGCTCCACCTTCGGAACCCGTCGCTTGCCGCCGACACAGCGGCATTCGCAGCCGCCGCCGTCGCATCGGCGACACTTCCCGCTGCTGGCACTTGCTGCGCAGCAACGGCGGAGACGAGATGGCTCAGCGCCGCGCGCTCGCCGAACTCGATGCCGCGAGAGTTTTCGCGCTGCGGCCGGTAGAGGTCGCGCGGCAGCGGGATGTTCGGATGCGCGGCATTCTCTGCGCTCCCGATGATGTCGGTCGGCCGCCGCAGCAATTGCGAAACCGGAACCGCGTCGTCGGCGGCCAGCGCAACAAAGGATGAATTGGCGCCGTTCTCGAGCAGTCGCCGCACCAGGTAGGCCAGGAGATCGCGATGGCTGCCGACCGGCGCGTAGGTGCGATGAGCGATGTCGGGGCGGTCTTCGCCGAGCTTTGCATACAGCGCCTCGCCCATGCCGTGCAGGCGCTGGAACTCGAATCCGCTCGCTTCGCCTTCCGCCAGTTCGAGGATGGTCGCGACCGTCAGCGCGTTGTGGGTGGCGAACTGCGGAAATATTCGCGGTCGCAGCGCCAGCAATTGCTGCGCGCAGGCGACGTAGTTCAGATCCGTCATCGCCTTGCGGGTGAATACCGGATAGCCGTCGAGCCCGCGCTCCTGCGCGCGCTTGATCTCGGTGTCCCAATAGGCGCCCTTTACCAGCCGCACCATCATTTTGCGGTCGAGGCTGCGAGCCAGACCGTCGACGTAGTCGATCACGTCGGCGGCGCGCTTCTGATAGGCCTGGATCGCAAGGCCGAAGCCGTCCCAGCCGGCCAGCGATGGATCGCGGAAGGCTGCCGACATCACATCGAGCGACAGTTCCAGCCGGTCCGCTTCCTCGGCATCGACAGTGAAATTCAATTCATGGGCCTTGGCTTGCCGCGCGAGGTCGATCAGGCGCGGGACCAGTTCGTTCATCACCCGCTCGCGGCTCACCGCCTCGAAGCGCGGATGAAATGCCGACAGCTTGACCGAGATGCCGGGCCGGTCAGGCAGGGTTCGGTCATCGGCGGCGCGGCCAATCGCCTCGATTGCGCTGGCATACGAATTGAAATAGCGCACGGCGTCCTCGGCGGTGCGCGCGCCTTCGCCGAGCATGTCGAAGGAATAGCGCTGCTGACTCGACGAATCTGGGCGTGCGCGTGAAAGCGCAGCCTCGATGGTCTCGCCGAGCACGAAATGGTTGCCCATCAGCCGCATCGCCTGCCGCGTCGCCAACCGCACTGCAGGCGCCCCGAGCCGCTTGGTGAGGCGTCCGATGGTTCCCTGCGGGGTCTCGCCGGGCTGGATCACGCGCGCCGACATGCCGAGCGCCCACGCCGAGGCATTGACCAGGAAGGCGCTCGATCGTGTCTCGTGATGGACGAAATCGCCCTGTCCGAGCTTGTCCTCGATGAACTGGTCGGCGGTGCGGGCGTCCGGAACGCGCAACAGCGCTTCCGCCAGCACCATCAGCGCCAGACCTTCCTTGGTCGACAGCGCGAATTCCCGCAGCATGTCTTCGACCCCGCCGAGCGCGTCGTCATTGGTGCGGATGGCTTCGATCAGCCGCGTCGCGGTGCGATCGATGCGTGCCTCCTGCGCCGGATCCAGCCGCGCGGCCTGCAGCAGGCGGGCGGCCATCGCACGATCATCGGGTGCGTAGGGCGCGCTGAACGGCGGAAGCTCGGGTGGGGGGCTCGGCATGGGGTTCTCTCGATCGGGACCAGTTTACCTTCGGTCAAACCGCCGTTCGATAGATAACTGCATCGTATTTCCTTGGAAAATCCTGAGTTTGGAGCGCTGCCGGTCGGCTGGCGCGCTCCGCGGGAACCGACTGGCGCAAAGAAAACACAGCGGACCGAATTCTGCAGCGCGATCCACAGATCGCGGGCTTAATGATTGGCAGTGCGAAAGCGCCGCGCTAATCCTCAGGCGCCCGTCGCTTGGAACAGCAGGATCATGAGAGACGCCGGTCGGCCCATGCTGGGAGGTCAGTTGCGGATGAAGTTCGCTGCTGTGCTCAGCGTTCTCGTCGCGGCGCTGTTGGGGGCCGTCCCGGCGAAGGCGATCGAGATGAGTTCGGCGGTCGCTCAACTCTACACGTCGGTGTCGATCTATCCGCCGTCGGCCAATTCGATGACCGTGTGCTACGGCTTTGTCTGCCGTCGCCGCGAGATCCTGGATTTCACCGCTGCCGATCGCAAGGCGCTGACGCAGATCATGGCGGCGGGACGCGCCTCGGCCGCGGCCGAACGCGCCGCGGTGCAGAAGGTGGTGGTGTGGTTCGACCGCCGCATGGGGCCGATCCTCGGCACCACCAGGCGCGTGGCGAAGGCGGATTTCCGCTATTTCGACGACAAGCACAACTACGATTGCTGGGACACCACCCGCAACACAACGAGCCTGTTGCTGGTGCTGCGGGAGTGGGGTCTTCTGAAGCATCATGCGATCGGCGATCCGCATTATCGCGGCAATACGCTGGTGTTGCAGACGCCGCACAACACGGCCGTATTGGTCGAGCGCGCCACCAAGGTCGAATGGGTTGTCGATCTCTGGCCGCGGGGCTATCTGCAGCCACCCGACGTGATGACGGTTCAGAAATGGGTAAAGGAAGATTGAGCGATCGGTCCAATACACGTTTTGATATTCGTGCATGGTGAAGCGGGTGCCCGCTCCGCCGAACGCTCACAGTTGCTTGAAAGTTTTTTTGAGCTCGACTCCCGGATCAGTTTCCGAGAGCGTGCCGTCACCGATCGCCCGTTGGCACTAGACCTTGAGGTTCTCGGCCGAGGTCTTGCCGCGATTGGCAATTTCTTCGTATTCGACGGACTGCCCTTCATTGAGTGTCGAAAGACCAGCCTTCTCAACTGCTGAAATATGAACGAACACGTCCTTGCCCCCGTTCGAGGGTTGGATGAACCCGTATCCCTTGGTCGGGTTGAACCACTTCACGGTACCTTTAGCCATTCACGTCGTCTCCGCGGAATTAACAAAACAAAACGAGCTGCCGGTCCCCGCACATACCGGCATGCCCGAAGTCCAAGGATACGCGCGTTGGGGCAGGCTGGGTAGCGCAAACGGAACGGCGGAATCGGCAAAATTGTGCCAAATCGGTACGAATTTCTGCCTTTTTGCCGATTTCGCACCTTTTTTTGATCCGCCGGGCTCTGGCGGGTCAAAGTTCGGGCATGGCCGCGGGCTGCCTGCCGTGGTTGAGCAAAAGGGTCCGAACCGGGTGGTTTTACCCGGCCTGACCGCCCCCGGTGACCGGGATTTTTCCCGCCCGGAGCGTTCTCGATCATTCGCGCCGACAACTTTCTGAACGGTTGTTCAGGTACGAAAAGCATCACATCCGCTTCAGCGTCGCGGTTTCAGGCTGCGGCGCTTTGCTCTTCGTTGACCAGCGCCAGCAGCATTCGTGCATCCTCGACAGTACGCACGATCATCGGCTCGTTGCGTCCGCGGATTGCGACTTCCTGCTGCGGCAGGGCGTCGGCATCGATTCCCGCGGTGGCGCGAACTTCATCCGAGATGACGGCCTCGCATGCCAGGCTCTTGGTCATGTCCTGCAGCCGGGCCGCAACATTGACGGGATCGCCGAGTGCGGTGAACACCATGTGATCGCGGTAGCCGATGTCGCCGACGATCACTTCGCCGCCATTGATGCCGATGCCGAAACGAAGCGGCTCGCGCAGATCATGCTCGAGAAATCTATTCAGTTCGTCGACATTCGCCGCAATCAGCGCCGCCGCCTTCAGGGCCTGACGGCACGCCTGCTGCCGGCTGGTCGCTAACCCGAACAACGCCAGCATGCCGTCGCCGACGAACTGGTTCGGCCTGCCGCCGCTTTCGATCACCGCCTGCGATACCGCGCCGAGGAAGCGATTGACGATGAACACGGTGTCGAACGGCAGGCGCTTCTCCGCAAGCTTGGTCGAACCGCGCATGTCCACGAACAGGCTGACGAGATAGCGCTCCTGGCCGATCCGCGTCGGGTTCGACTCGTGGCCATCGGCGGACATCGTATGCGGCAGGAACAGCTGGAAGAACGATAGATCGCAGTCCGGCCGCAGTTGGCAGGCGAGGCGGATGGATGGATCCGACGTGCCGACGCGGCCGAGCACGAAAGCCTCGCGCTGCGAAGGTTCAGGCAACTCGCTGTGGTCGCCGATGATACGGATGCGGCAGGTGGAGCAGCGGGCACGGCCGCCGCAGACGCTGGCGTGCGGCACGTTGTTGCGCAGGCTGGCCTCGAGCACGCTGAGGCCCTTGGGAACGCGGACCGTGCGGCCGTTGCCGTAGGAGAGGTTGATCATGCCGCGGCGGCGCTCGTTGATGGCGCGGACACCCTTGGCCAGCAACGCGATGCCGATCAGGCCGAAATAGCCGAACAGAAAATAATCCGTGATGCGACCGAGTGTCTTCGCCTCCGCCGGCGTACCGAACTGGCGCTGAATGTTCTGCGCGCGCCATTCGGCGTCGTCGTTTTCGATGACCATGCGCCCGCTCTGATAGAAACCCAGCATCGAGAGCGTCGGAATCAGCACCGCTGCGGCGAGCAGATACGGCGCGGCCCGCTTGTAGAACGTTCGCATCCGGAGCCAGAAATAAAGTCCGATGCAGCCATGGACCCAGGCGATGGTCATCACCGCTAGCATCAGCCAGATCCGGTATGGCTCCCAGATCCAATACACGAACAGCACCTGCGGGTAGAGTTTTTCATGTCCGTAGAGTGTCTGGCCGAGCCGCACGCCGATGATGTGCGCGATGATGAGTGCGGGGACGCTGAGACCGAGTACGAGTTGAAGCGGCTCGATCGCCTTCCAGCGGAACTGCCGGCGCTCATACAGTGCCCAGATTCCGAGTGCGGTATGCACCAGGCACGCGGTGTAGAACAGGATCGTAACCGGCAGGAACTGCCAGAACAGGGTATGGAGATAAACGCCTATCGCCAGCGCCTCCATCGAGATATTGCCGAGTGCGTGATTGAGGAAATGGCTGACCACATAAGCGAACAGCACCACGCCGCTGGCAAGACGGATTTGCCGGAGGCTGATGCTGCGTACGAATGCCGTCAGCTGTTCTAGGGAAAAGGCGGCCATGCGATCCATTCAACAATTACGGCGATAGTAGCGTTTTATTCCCGCGGTGAACACCATCTACCGTTGTCCCTCCGAACGCAGCGACCCATAACCAGCGCGGCCGATTGTTCGCAAAATTTATCAACTCCGACCGCTCAAAATCGAGAGGCCGCGGCGTATGGGGCCCGGCGTTCGCAAGGACGAAGGTCCACCTTTTTTCCCCACGGCAAGTTGACACCTCCTGACCAGTCGAGGAGAAAGCGCCGTGACGATAACCCCGCCCGATAACAGCCAGGCCAAGCCGGACCATCCTTCGGCGACGCCATGGCTTGCCGTCGTGCTGCTGATCGCGGCGCTGACGGCGATGCGGCTGGTCTATGCCGGCGTGCTCGAGTTGCGCACCGACGAGGCCTACTACTGGACCTGGTCGAAGGAGAGCGTGCTGTCCTTCCTCGATCATCCGCCCGGGATCGCCTGGCTGATCCGGTTCGGCACCGCGATCTTTGGTGACACCAATCTCGGCGTACGGTTCGGCGGCATCGTCGCGATGCTGGTCACGCAATTGCTTCTCGCCGATATCGTCCGGCGCGTGACGCACGATGTGCGCGCCGTCGTGTTCGCGGTGCTGATGCCGGAAGCGGCGCTGTATTACGGGCTGCTGATGGCGAAGGTGGCGCCCGACACGGCGATGATCCCGTTTGCGGTCGCGATGCTGTGGGCGCTGGTGCGGCTGCACGAAAGCGGCAATCCGCGCTGGTGGCTCGCCGCCGGTCTGTTCGCTGGGCTGGCGCTGCTGTCGAAGTTCACCGTGATCATGCTGCTGCCGGCGGTGATCGCGTTCGTGCTGGTGCCGGACTGGCGCCGGCGCTGGCTGTTCAGCCAGTATCCGTGGCGAGCGGCGCTGATCGCAGTGCTGGTGTTCTCGCCGGTCCTGATCTGGAACGCGCAGCACGACTGGGCCGCATTCCGCTTTCAGGTTGTCCGCGCGGTCGCTGACCACCCGTTGTCGTTCCGCACGGTCGGCGAATTCATCGGAATGCAATTCGGGCTCGTCGGCTTCGTGCTGCTGCCGGTGGTGCTGTCGGGCGTGACGTTGACGGCGTGGCGCGGCTATCGCGCCCGCGAGCCCATCGCCATCCTGCTGTCGACCGCCGTGCTGGTGCCGTTCTTCTATTTCTTCTGGAAGTCGCTGACGCTGCGGGTCGGCGACACCTGGCCGATGTTCCTGTGGCCCGCCGGCTTTGCCGCTACCGCGATCAATCTCACCTTGCTGTCGCGCGAGGGCTGGCCGGACTGGATCGTCAAATCGTCCTTCTGGTGGGCGAGGGTGGCCGTCATCTCCGGCATCGCCTTCGTTGTCGCCGTGTTTCTGTATTACGTCGCAGCGCCCTGGAACCTGATCGGCAGGACCGATCCGATCGGCGGCGAGGCCGGGTATCGGCAGGTCGTGGCGCGGGCCGAGGCGCAATTGCAGGAGACCGGTGCGACCTGGATCGCCACCTCGGACTATCGCACCTATGCGATGCTGCGCTGGTACTTCAATGGCCGCTTGCCCGTCATCCAGATCAACGAGCGCGGAAGATTCCAGGGCTTTGGCGATCCCGGCATGAACCTGATCAGGGACCGTCCCGGCCTCTATGTCGCGCGCGAGCCGGACCATCGATTGCCGCTCTGGGATCTCACCACCGCGAAGCGGCAGCCGCTCGAAAGGGTCGAGCGGCTGTGGCGCGGGACGGTGATGGATACCTACGCGCTGGAAAAAATCACCGGCTGGACACCCGAACTTTCGCCGCCGCCGGACTCGCCGCTGTTTCGCTGGCGCGTGCTGGCGGGGGATATCGGGTCTAGCGGTTTGAGCGCTGCGCGTCTGAACGTCATTGCGAGCGAAGCGAAGCAATCCATCTTTCCGAACGTCAGGTGACAATGGATTGCTTCGCTGCGCTCGCAATGACGCTGAAATATCTCCGCAGAACGTCATCCCCCGCGAAGGCGGGGGAACCAGTAGGCCGCGGCCTATCGACTCCATCACTGCTGCCTCTGGAATACTGGATCGTCCGCCTTCGCGGACGATGACGACTGAATGTGACTTCGCGTTCTCGCGACGTAATACGCCCGAGGTTTGCCCTTGATCATGCTCCCTCTTGAGAAGAGGGCGCAGGGAAGACCGGGTGCGCGCTGCACCCGCGGTCTCGCGTGCAATTGCGCACAGCAAAAACGCACACGAGCATACAGGTTCAGCGGGAGCATCCCGGCCTTCCCTGCGCAGTGGCTTTACGGCTTATAACGTGATCTCCCCGGTGAACGGCTCT
>LNFM01008640.1_pt1 | contig 15258 bp, 10 predicted proteins | sample 596031 | NCBI WGS metagenome assembly LNFM01 (sample SAMN04254537, study PRJNA301005) | activated carbon metagenome | isolation source: dual media filters at the Ann Arbor, Michigan drinking water treatment plant | place: USA: Ann Arbor | reverse complement strand
GACTGGCGGGACTCAAGGGAGACGCTGCCTCAGTCCCTAGCTTGGCCGACGCTCTCCAAGGCTCCAGCCTTGAGACCGTTTGTATCTGGTCGCACTTCCTCCGCCAGTTCCCATACGAGCCGTGCTCTCCGTCAGACCGACCGCCGCGCTGAGTGGCAGGTTTCCTGGGATTTTTGGGGCTGACCTGTTGACTGCCCGGACCCGGAGGCAGCCGAAAACCGCTCTCCGGAGGCCAATTCTCTCCGGACCTCCTGACTTGAGCGTTTTAGTACGGAACTCAAAAACCGAGGTCAAAGGCCGGTTTCAGCGTGGGCGGCACTTGCCCCGGTTCGAACCCCACTTGCCCGAAATCCGTACAGCGAGAGCGAACACTTTGGTACGGCGGTGGGGTGTTGACTGCCATTCCTGCCGTCTCCGGCCGATCGTTTGCCCTCGCGACAGATCAGTCTCGCCCAAAGCATGCTCCTGGGAATAGCCTCATCTGCTCTTTAAGTGTTTGATCGGGCCAAACCTTCACCGCCAGTCCGGCTTGTACGCGACTTCCATCACGGCCTTCGAAGCGTCTGATCGCGTGCGATACTGACCAATCTGTGTCCCCCGCTTCGCTTCCAGCGTCGTCACTTCCAAAACCTCAAATTTCGGCGCCAGAGGGGATGTCGCTTTTTTCAACTCCCGAAGGCGAAACAGCCGACTATTCTTCCGACTATGGGGATCTGCATCTCCGGCGATCTGTGTCCAGGAACAATCCGATTCCGATCTGAGTCGCAGTTCCGCGTTGCGCTTGTCCGCAGCGATTTGCTCGCGCCGGTCGATCTCGCGCTTTCGCAGAAGGCGTTCTTCGGCACCCCAGGTCCATTCCTCAAGCCACCCGAGGATGGCGATGAACTCGGTCCCCGTCGCCTTCACCTGGCGATATGCCTCGAACGACGCTTCTTTCAGCTCGTCGTCGGCGCCGTAGCCGTACCCGCCCTGCTCTTGCTTGATGGCGTACAGCCTCTGTTCGACGTCAATCGCGGTCAGTGGTTCACCCCAAAATTCTAATCCGCCAGCGCATTGGTGAGGATCAGCCCTCAACCCAAAGCGGTTTCAAGCGTTCTCGATAGCGAGACTACGTTCCTGCCTCGAATTGGCGGCATCCACACCCGAAGCGCAAGCCCACGCCGAACCAGCGGGGGCATCGCGTCGACGCCCACGCCGGCCCCATCCTGCACCGCTTCTGCCACTGCAGCCCGACGCAAAGGAAACCCCGTGCGATACACCAGCGGCAACTACGAAGCCTTCGTCCGCCCGCGCAAGCCCGCTGGCGTTGAGAACAAGACGGCCTGGTTTGTCGGATCGGGCCTGGCGGCACTGGCGGGTGCGGCGTTCCTCATCCGCGACGGGCAGATGCCGGGCAACCGGATCACCATCCTGGAGCAGCAACAGCTACCAGGCGGCGCGCTGGACGGTATCAAGGAGCCGGACAAGGGCTTCATCATCCGCGGCGGCCGCGAGATGGAGGAGCACTTCGAATGCCTGTGGGACCTCTACCGTTCGATCCCGTCGCTCGAGGTCGAGGGGGCCAGTGTGCTTGATGAGTTCTATTGGCTCAACAAGGACGATCCGAACTCCTCTTTGCAGCGCGCGACGGTGAATTGCGGTCAGGATGCGCCTACCGACGGTCTGTTCACGCTGAGCGAGCAGGCGCAGAAGGAGATCATCAAGCTCTTCCTCGCCACCCGCCAGGACATGGAAAACAAGCGGATTACCGAGGTATTCGGGGAAGAATTCCTGGGCAGCAATTTCTGGCTCTATTGGCGCACGATGTTTGCCTTTCAGGATTGGCACTCGGCGCTGGAGATGAAAATATACCTACACCGTTTCATCCACCACATCCGCGGTATGCCGGATTTTTCCACGCTGAAGTTCACGAAGTACAACCAGTACGAGTCGCTCGTGCTGCCGCTGGTCAAGTGGCTGCTGGATCATGGCGTGGTGTTCCACTACGGGACTGAAGTGACCGATGTGGATTTCAACATCGCACCCGGACGCAAACAGGCTTCCCGCATCCATTGGCGCAGGGACGGCGTCGAAGACGGCGTCGATCTTGGCCCCGACGACCTGGTGTTCATGACCATCGGCTCGCTCACCGAGAACTCCGACAACGGCGACCACCACACACCGGCGAAGCTCAACCTGGGGCCTGCACCGGCATGGGATCTTTGGCGGCGCATCGCCGCAAAGGATCCAGCGTTCGGGCGCCCGGAGGTGTTCGGGTCGCACATCCCCGAGACCAAATGGGAGTCGGCCACGGTCACGACACTCGATCAGCGCATCCCGAACTACATACAGAAAATCGCCAAGCGCGATCCGTTCAGCGGCAAGGTGGTGACTGGCGGGATCGTGACCGCGAAGGATTCAGCCTGGCTGCTCAGTTGGACAGTGAACCGGCAGCCGCACTTCAAGCAGCAGCCCAAGGACCAGATCGTGGTTTGGGTCTACGGGCTGTTCGTCGACACACCTGGCGATTACGTCAAGAAGCCGATGCAGGAATGCAGCGGCGAAGAGATCTCCCAAGAATGGCTGTACCACCTGGGCGTGCCGGTCGAGGACATCCCTGAACTGGCCGCAACGGGTGCGTTAGCCGTGCCGGTGATGATGCCGTACGTGACCGCCTTCTTCATGCCACGCCAAGCCGGTGACCGGCCAGATGTGGTACCCAATGGCTCGGTCAATTTTGCTTTCATTGGCCAATTTGCAGAATCGAAGCAGCGCGACTGCATCTTCACCACCGAGTACTCGGTACGAACGCCGATGGAGGCGGTTTACACATTGCTCAACGTCGAGCGTGGCGTACCAGAAGTATTCAACTCCACCTACGACGTTCGTGCGCTCCTTTCCGCGACCGGTCGCCTGCGGGACGGTAAGGAAATCGACCTACCGGGGCCTGCGTTCCTGCAAACCATGCTGATGAACAAGCTCGATAAAACCCAGATAGGCGCACTCCTACGCGAGTTCGGTATCGTCACTGACGTGCTCCCCTGAAATGGCGCCATTTTTCGGTAGAGTCCGCTCCAGCGAGGGGCGGACGAATGAAGCGCAGCAGGTTCAGCGATGAGCAGATCATCGGGATACTGAAGGAGCACGAAGCCGGCGCGGCGACGGCGGATGTATGCCGCCGGCACGGCATCAGCGGCGCGACCTTCTACAAATGGAAGGCCAGGTTTGGCGGCCTTGAGGTGAGCGAGGCCAAGCGGCTCCGGACGCTGGAGGAGGAGAACGCCAAGCTCAAGAAGCTGCTGGCGGAGGCCATGCTGGACATCGCGGTTCTGAAGGACATCTCGACAAAAAAATGGTGACGCCCGGCGCGAAGCGAAACGCGGTCGCCCACGCCCGGGAGTGCCACGGGCTGAGCGAGAGTCGGGCGTGTGATCTGATCGGGATTGCCCGGCGGGTGGCGCGGTATCAGCCGAGCCGGGCACCCCCGCCGAGATCGCCGGCCAACGGGGTTGGGGGCAAGCCCCCAACCCCGTTGCCATAGCCTCAACCATCAGACATCAAGGCAAAGGACTCTCCGTCTGAGTGGATACATTCAGGGGAGCACGTCACTCGCGGCCCGCCAGTTTCGCTTTGGTTCGCACCGCTACGCTGCTTTTCGCCCTGACTCGCGCATCCCCTCGGGCGCGGCAGCCGGCGCCACGACGTGGCGGCTTCCGTGCCGGCCGTCACTGCCGCGACGCTGTTGGCGTTGCGGAGGATCATCCGGGCACCCCATGGGACGTACGCGAACCCGGGAACTCGCTGGTGAACATCCGGTCGTCAGGCGATAGCCGAGCGCCCCCGCTGTCCTGCGAGATTTCGTAAGATCAGCGCCAAGGTCACCAGATGCACGGCGGCAACGAGGAGGTTGCTGATCACCACGGGATTGGTGAGGCTGCCGACCGTGATCGGCGTGGTCAGCTTGTAGACCACCTGCACCAGCAGCAAGGGGGCGACCAGCATGGCGTTCCGCCCGATCAGGAGCCAGGCGGAGACCGCCAGGATGGCCGCGTAGATCGACAACAGGATACCTCTGGCCGGCGACGGATCGCCATAGGCTGCGGCGGCCCAGGGCGCATCAACCAGCAGGCCCGCACTCACCGGAATCAGGACCGCTACATTGATGAGAAGGGAGAGAAGGATCATCACTCGCATTCAAACCTCGCACACGCCTATAACGTTGTTATAGGCGCCTGGATAACAGCGTTATGCCGCCGAAGCAACAAGCAACCACGAAGCCGATCGGAACTCGTGAGCGCTCGACGGCCTCACCTCCAGCCGACGCGGTCCAGGCGCTGCTGCAGGCGGCCAGGCAGATCCTCGAATCAGAGGGGCTGCCCGCCTTATCCGTGCGTCGCGTTGCCGAAGCGGCGGGCTGTACGACGATGCAGGTGTACAGCCGGTTCGGTGGCAAGGACGGCTTGCTGCAAGCCTTGTTCGATGAGGGCTTCGAGGCGCTGGCAAGCGCCCAGCAGGCCGTGCCCTTGACCCTGCCGCCGGCTGAGCGTGTCCGCCTTTTGTGCCGCCAATACCTGACCCTGGCGTCGGAGCGGCCGCACCACTACGCCCTGATGCTTGGCGCCCATAGCGGTGATTTCGATCCGCCCAGGGAAAGCCGGGAGCGCGCGATGGCCACGCTGGTTCACCTCGTCGCAGCTGTCGAGCGTGCATGGCCCCCGGCACCCGGGCGGCATGAGCGTGCCGAAGAAGTGGCCCAGCAGATATTCGCCTTTTGTCACGGCTGGGCGACGCTCGCCGCCGCGCGACACATCGATGGATCGCGCATCACGGCGGTCGACCGGGCAGTCGCCGCCCTCCTTGAATCCAACCGGGACGCGGCCAGCCACGATCAAGTGGTCCGTGGCTGCGGCACGACTGAGGGACAGATCGGTCACGATAGGCGGGATTTGGAATGACGTGAGCTCGAGCGACCGTCTCAGCCCACAGGGAACGCAGCCGATCGGCAACGCCGATTGGCGCGGTAGGCACAACCTCTTGGCAAGCGGCGCGCCGCTTTTGCATTATTCCGTCACCAAAAACTGGAGACACTGAGATGCGCCGCCTTCTTCTCACCGCCCTTGGCCTCGCCCTGCTTCCCGCCATCGCCCAGGCTCGCCCCTGCTCCGAAGTGCTGACCCTTGGCGTTCCCTTCCAGGAACGGGTGGCCGTCGGGCCGTCGAGCCCCCCGACCTTCTTCTGGAAGGTGACGGCGAGGAACCTCACGCCAACCCGCCAGACGATGCAGATCTGGCTCACCGGCATTCACAATGTTGCGAACCCGGTCGATGCGGCCAGCCGCAAATTCCTCGGGCCGAACGGCGAGATCACGATCAACCTGGGCCGGATCAGCGGCACCCAGCCGACGGTGGCCCAGATGCAGGCGGGGATCCGGACCACCTGCCAAGGTTGAGATCAGGTGAGACTGGTCTGACGGGCGTCCCGCCCGTCATCCTCCGCCCCAGGCGCTCATCCGCAGCGCCTCCGTCACCCCTCCCCCGGTTGATCCCCGGGGCCGCGGGCTCGCCCGGACGGCCTTGTCAGAAGGTCCAGCGCAGCCTCGCCGTGCCGTTTGCCGCGCTGGTGTTGCCGGAGAATTCCGTGTCCACCCGCGCCGTCATCGTCAGGCTGGGCGACAGGCGCCAGTCGAAGCCGGCCGAGAGCAGCGCCGAATGCGTATCGGGCCGCGCGCCGGTCAGCGTGAAGTCCGAGCCGGGCAGGCCCGTCAGGCTCGCGCGCATGCCGGCATCGCGCTGCGTATAGGTTGCCGAGGCCACCCGGCCGAAGCCGGAGAACCGCGCATTCATCGCCAGGTCCGCGCGCACGCCAACCTCGACGCGCGAGGTGCCCTGATGGCGCCCCGCCACCGACAGCGCCGCCGGGGCCAGCGCGCCCGTTGCCTCCTCCGTGAAGGCCGGCGTGTCCGACCAGATGCCCTGGAAAGCCAGGCCCGGCGTCAGCGTCAGGCCAGAGCGTGCCGTCTCGAATTCCCAGCCAGCCTCAAGCCGCGTCGAGACCGCCTCGCTGTTGTATTTCCCGCGCAGCGTTCCCTCGCCGAGCACCGCGGCGTTGCGCCGGGTGGTCACCTCCGCCTCGCCATAGGTCACCGCGGCGCCGAGCCGCAGCGGGCCGTGCTCGCCCAGGGCGTAGAAGCCGCCGAGGATCTGGTTCGAGGTCGCGCGCCCCAGCCCCTCGCCGAGATTGGCCCGCGTGCCGGCACCGGCCAGGGCGAAGCCCACCGTCCAGCCCGGCGCCAGCGTCGTATCCGCACCCGCCACCACGCCGCCGACGCGCTCGGTCACCGCCACGCTGCCGACATCGCGCGCGCCATCGAGGCGCCCGCCGCCGCCAAAGGCGCTGCCCCAGACGGTGTAGGGCCCGTTGACCTGCCCCAGCCGCTCAGGGTCGATCATCGCCTGCATGACCTGGGAGGAAGGCCCCACCTGCGCGCGCATACCCGCCGTGTGAACCTGGCCCGAGACCTGGTCCAGCCCGTTCGGCAGTTGCGCCGCCGGCAGGTTGTACAGGTTGAAGAAGGCCGAGGCATCGGCACCACGCGCCACCGCACGGTCGAAGCCCGCTGCCACGCTGCGCTGGTTCGTCGTGCCGACGACGCCGAAGGTCGGCTGCGTGGTCGGCGTCGGCGTCGTGGGCGGCGTTGTCGGCGGGGTGACGACATCGACCAGCGAGCCCGGCGTCAGCGTCAGCCGGACCTGCGTCGCGTTGACGTCCACCTGGCTCGTCACGCCGGCGCCAAAGCTGCCTGTCGTGTTCACCGTGGCGAAGTTGCCGTTCACCGCGTTGGCCTGGATCAGCGTGTAGGGCGCATTGAAGGTATAGGCGCCGCCGAGCGGCAGCAGGCGCAGCGTGCCGCCGAGGCTGACGGTGCCCGTGGAATTGATACGATCCGCTGTCGGCCCATCCACCTCGATGATCGTCGTCGATCCGGCGGCGAGGGTGAGGTCGCCGTTGAAGTTCATCGTGCCGATGGAATTGCCCGGCGACAGCGTGGTGCCGTTGCCGAAGGTGGTCGGGGCCAGGCTGCCCGATCCACCGACGAAGCCGCTCCCGGCCACCGTGATGCTCGAGGAATTGGCGATCGAGCCGTTAACGATCAGCCGCGCATCCGTCTCCACCGTCGTGCTGCCGGTGTAGGTGTTGACACCCGTGAGCGTGAGCGGACCAGTGCCCGACACCACCACCGCGCCGGTGCCGGAGATAACCCCGCCATAGGTCACCGCATCGGAGCGGTTGAAAGCCAGGGTGCCATTGTTGAACACATCGCCGGTGATGCTGCCCGTCGTGCCGCCCGCGCCAATCTGCAAGGTACCACTTTGGATGCCCGTGCCGCCCGTGTGGGTGTTGGCGCCGGTCAGGATCACCGTGCCGCCGCCCAAGTGGTACAGCACACCCGAGCCCGAGATGTTGCCGCCGAAGGTCACCGTGTCGGAGCGGTCGAACCCCAGCGCTGCGTTGTTGATCACATCGCCGGTGATGCTGCCCGTCGTGCCGCCCGCGCCAATCGTCACCGAGGCATCGCTGATGGTCGTTCCGCCCGTATAGGTGTTGTCGCCGGTCAGGATCACCATGCCCGCACCGGACTGCACCAGCGAACCCGTGCCCGAGATGTTGCCGCCGAAGGTCACGGCGTCGGAGCGGTTGAACTCCAGCACCGCATTGTTGGTCACATTGCCGCTGATGCTGCCCGCCGTGCCGCCCGCGCCAATCTGCAAGGTGCCGGCGTTGATGGTCGTACCGCCCGTGTAGGTGTTGGTCCCCGTCAGGGTCAGTGTGCCTGTGCCGGACTGCACCAGCGAACCCGTCCCCGAGACCACGCCGCCGAAGGTCAGCGCGTCGGAGCGGTTGAAGTCGAGCGCTGCATTGTTGGTTACGTTGCCGGCGAGGCTGCCCGTCGTACCGCCCGCGCCAAGCCGAAGGGTGCCCGCGCTGATGGTCGTGCCGCCCGTGTGGGTGTTGGTCCCCGTGAGGGTCAGCGTGCCTGCACCGGACTGCACCAGCGAACCCGTCCCCGAGACCACGCCGCCGAAGGTCAGCGCGTCGGAACGGTTGAAGTCGAGCACCGCGTTGTTGGTCACATCGCCGCTGAGGCTGCCCGTCGTGCCGCCCGCGCCAATCTGCAAGGTGCCAGCGCTGATGGTCGTGCCGCCCGTGTGGGTGCTGGCGCCGGTCAGCGTCAGCGTACCCGTCCCGGACTGCACCAGCGAACCGGTGCCCGAGACCACGCCGCCGAAGGTCGCCGCGTTGGAACGGTTGAACTCCAGTACCGCGTTGTTGGTCACATTGCCGGCAAGGCTGCCCGTCGTGCCGCCCGCGCCAATCTGCAAGGTGCCGGCGTTGATGGTCGTGTCGCCCGTGTAGGTGTTGGTGCCTGTCAGGATCAGCGTGCCCGCGGTGGCCTGGGTCAGCGAACCCGTGCCCGAGATGTCGCCGCCGAAGGTCACCGTGTCGGAGCGGTTGAACTCCAGCACCGCGTTGTTGGTCACGTTGCCGGTGATGCTGCCCGCCGTGCCGCCCGCGCCGATCTGCAAGGTGCCGGCGTTGATGGTCGTACCGCCCGTGTAGGTGTTGGTCCCCGTCAGGGTCAGCGTGCCTGTGCCGGACTGCACCAGCGAACCCGTCCCCGAGATCACGCCGCCGAAGGTCTGCGCGTCGGAGCGGTTGAAGTCGAGCGCTGCATTGTTGGTCACGTTGCCGGCGAGGCTGCCCGTCGTACCGCCCGCGCCAAGCCGAAGGGTGCCCGCGCTGATGGTCGTGCCGCCCGTATGGGTGTTGGTCCCCGTGAGGGTCAGCGTGCCTGCGCCGGACTGCACCAGCGAACCCGTCCCCGAGACCACGCCGCCGAAAGTCAGCGCGTCGGAACGGTTGAAGTCGAGCACCGCGTTGTTGGTCACATCGCCGGCAAGGCTGCCCGTCGTGCCGCCCGCGCCAATCTGCAAAGTGCCAGCGCTGATGGTCGTGCCGCCCGTGTGCGTGTTGGCGCCGGTCAGGGTCAGCGTGCCCGTCCCGGACTGCACCAGCGAACCGGTGCCCGAGACCCCTCCGCCGAAGGTCGCCGCGTTGGAGCGGTTGAACTCCAGCACTGCGTTGTTGGTCACATCGCCGCTGAGGCTGCCCGTCGTGCCGCCCGCGCCAATCTGCAGCGTGCCGGCGCTGATGGTCGTGCCGCCCGTGAAGGTGTTGGTGCCCGTGAGGGTCAGCGTGCTCGCGGTGGCCTGCGTCAGCGCACCGGTGCCGGAGATGTTGCCGCTGAAGGTCACCGTGTCGGAGCGGTTGAACTCCAGCACCGCATTGTTGGTCACATTGCCGGTGATGCTGCCCGTCGTGCCGCCTGCGCCGATCTGCAAGGTGCCACCGCTGATGGTGGTGCCGCCCGTATAGGTGTTGGCGCCGGTCAGGGTCAGCGTACCCGTGCCGGTCAGCCCCAGGCTGCCGTTGCCGGTGACGATGTTCGTGAGCGTGGAGCCGTTCGCGTCTGGCGTGATGGCCAGCTGGCCGCTGGCAATATTGATATTGCCGGTGAGGGTGGAGCCTGCGCCGATCGTCAAATTGCTCTGGGTGCCGGAAACACTCAGCGCATTGCCGTGTGTGCCGAGAGCCGTACCGGCAGCGATGGTTCCGTTGTTCACGATCGTCAGGTTCGAGCCGGTGATGCCCGTCCCGGCCGCACCGTTGCCGTTCGTGACACCCGTGCCGCCATTGCCGCCTGCCACCGTGACGCCGGCATTGAGGGTCAAGGACGTGCCGGAGGCCGCGGTGATGCCGTTACCGCCGTTACCACCCCTTCCCGCCGGAAATCCGGTTCCACCATTGCCGCCCTGGCCGCCCGTGACATTGGCGTCGATGGTCAAGATGGAAGAACCGGCGGTCAGCATCAGGCCGACGCCGCCCGATCCGCCACCCCCGCCCTGGTAGACGGCGGACGGGCCGGCATTGCCCCCCGCGCCCCCCAAGCCACCGCTGACCGCATTGACCAGCGTGCCCATGACGCTGCCCGTGAGAACGAGGCCGAAGCCACCGGCGCCACCGCCACCGGCACCGCCAGTCGGCTGGTTTGAGGACCCGCCATTCCCGCCCTCGCCGCCGAGCAAGGGGGAAAGGGGCAGGCTGGTGCCGACCGCGCCATGGGCGCCGCCGCCGCCGCCGCCGCCGTGATCGCCGGGACTGCCATCGGCGCCCACCCCCCCTCCGAGGTTCCCGCCTGCCCCACCTGTCGCAGCGCCGGCGGCACCGCCCATGCCACCGGTCGTACCGGCGCCGCCGCCGCCGCCACCCAGGCCTGCGTTGCTGCCCGGAAGACCGGCGCCCGTGGGGTTGTCACTCGCGCCATCCCCGAACATGTCGCTGCCAGCCCCGCCACCCGCGCTTGCCGGCCGGTCAGCCAGGACGGCCAGCGCCACCAGCGCGGTCGAGAGCAGCAATGCCGTGCGGGAAGGCCGGCGGGTCGCGGGGGAGCGGGGGTGCATACGATTCATTCCATTTTGGAAAAATGAAGCGATAGCCCGCGTCTGCTAAAATTCCGTTTCCAGTCTGTGGGGGCCTGAACTCCCGTCGGGCGTGGCGTGGCGCGGCCGCGCGCCTCGACCGAATCCACCCGATCATCTGCGTCAGGTCAGGTTGTCATGGGATGTCGCTCAGGCAGATCACCGCGCTGCCGCGCTTGCGGCCGCTATCCACATGCCGGTGCGCCTCCACGATGTCATCGAGCCGATAGCGCGCCCCGATCACGGGCCGGAGCACACAAGCAGCCAGCATCCCGGCGACACGGGCGAGTTCGGCAGGGTCATTGGCCGCAAAGCCGCAGAGTACGCGCGGCCCCTGCCCCCAAGACGTCCGCGCCATCTGCAGCATCTCCCTGAGGCCGAAGGAGAGGAAGACATGGCGCCCGCCTGGCGCCAGCAGCGGCTGCCATTCCGTGAAGCGTGTCCCCTCGGTCGTGTCGAGGATAAGGTCGTAGACGCCTGCCGCCGCGCCACCCGGACCCGCCCGCCGGTCCAGCACCGCATCGGCGCCCAGGCTCTGCACCAGCTCGGCGTTCTCCGCGCTGCACAGGCCCGTCACATGCGCGCCGAGGTGCTTCGCAACCTGCACCGCGAAGACCCCGACGCCGCCCGCTGCGCCAAGCACCAGCACCCGCTCCCCCGGCACCAGCCGCGCCAGGTCACGCAGGCAAGCCAGCGCGGCGAGCGCGCCGAAGGGTGTGGCGGCAGCCTCGGCATGGGTCAGGCCCGGCGGAGTTGGAACGATTGCCGCCGTCTCGCGGATCGTCAGGTATTCGGCATTGGCGCCGCGCAGCGTGATGCCGAACACCGCCTGGCCCGGGCGGAAGCGCGTGACGTCGGCGCCCACCGCCTCGACCTCCCCCGCGAATTCCATGCCCGGAATGGGCTGCCTGGGGCCCAGCAGGCCGAAGGCCAATCGGACCGGCAGCCGAAAGATCGCCGCCGCCCGCAGGCCGCGAATCCTGGCATCGCCCGAGGTGACGGTGCTGGCATGAACGCGCACGCGGACATCTCGCCGACCGAAGGATGGCAGCGGGAACTCCTCGATCGACAGCACCTCGGGCGGTCCGTAGCGCCGATGGATGGCGGCCTTCATCGTGGTCTACCGATCTGTAGGAAAGGCCGTACCCATGCATCGCTTCTGGGCGAACTGCCAAGGATCGTTGGTGATCCATGCAATTTCGCGTGAACAGACCTCGGCCATCCTTCGGCTGGACCCCCCGCCCGCGCCTTCCTCGCCACCACGAAGGCCGGCTCACGGCCTTGCGCTGTTCGGGCGCGCCGGCGGCAAGGCGGTTGGGGTGCTGGTCGTTCAGCCCGCGGCGCGCACCACCGGTGCCCAGCGCTCCGCCTCGGCCATCACGAAGGCGCTGATCTGCTCGGGCGTGGGATCGCCGAGGCCGACCATGCCGATCGCGGCCCAGCGCTCGCGCGCCACGGGCTCCGCCATCGCGGCGGCGAGATGCGTGCGCAGGCGGGTGGTGATCTCGGACGGCAGCCCGGCGGGGCCCGCCAGCAGGAACCAGTTGGAGGCGACGGCACCGGGGAAGCCGGCCTCCACGATGGTGGGCACGTCCTGCACGCTCGCCAGCCGCGTCTCGCTGGTGACGGCGAGGCCGCGGATGGTGCCGCCCTGCACGCCGCCGGTATGTGCGCCGACGGTGTTCCACAACGAGGTGGTGTTGTTGCCGATGATGGATTGTTCGGCATCGGCTGCCCCGCGGAACGGCACGTGCAGCAACTCCACCCCCGCCTCGCGCGCCCAGAGCAGCCCGGCCAGGTGGCCGACCGAGCCAACGCCGGAGGAGCCGAAGGAGACGGCCTCGCGCCCCCGCGCGGCGGCGGCGCGGTAGTCGGCCATGGTGGCGATCGGCCCGCCGCCCTTGACCGCGCAGAGGATCGGCGCGCCGCCGAACATGGTGATGTACTGGAAGCTGCGGCCGGGGTGGTAGTTCGGTGCCGGCGTCATGCTGACGGAGACGGAGAGCGGCCCGGTGTTGGTCACCAGCAGCGTGTAGCCATCCGGCGCCGCAGCCGCGGCCGCGGCGGTGCCCACCGCCCCGCCCGCGCCGGGACGGTTCTCGACCACGAAGGGCTGGCCGAAGGCGCGCTCCATGCCGGCCGCGAGGAAGCGCACGACGATGTCGCTGGTGCCGCCCGGCGCATAGGGGTTGATGATGCGCACCGGCCGGTTCGGCCAGGCGCCCTGCGCCGCGAGGTGGCGCGGCGCGGCGAGCGTCGCGGCGGAGGCGAGCAGCAGGTTACGGCGTAGCATGGCGTGTTCTCCCGGGTGTCGCTCCGGGGTGAGCAAACCGCGTGCCATCAGCCGCGGCCCAGCTTCGCGCCCCGCCGCGCGGGACGTTCACCGCCCCGGCGCGTCCTTCACCAGCCTCACCCAGCCGCCGATCAGGCCCAGCATCGCCTCTGCCGGAGCCGGCAGATCCGCAGGCTGCAGCGCCAGCAGGCCCAGGAAGCGCCCGGCCGGCGTATAGGCGGCAAGCTCCAGGCTCTGCCCGACGATCTCGGGGCGGCAGACCACCTCCTCCCCCTCCGCCTGCCGCGTGGCTTCGGCGATGAAATCGCGGATCTGGTCGAGACCCTCCATTTGGCCCGCGGCATCGTCCAGGAAGGCGGCGATGGCATCGCCGGCTTCGCCCAGCGGCACCAGCTCCAGCGGCACGCTGCCGCCGGTTTCCTGGGCGATCCGGCCGCGCCAGCGATCGGCCGCCTTGGCGCGGGCGCGGGCCTCGGGCGTGTCCTCCGCCGCCGTGTCCTCCGCCGGCTCCGGCAGCCCGCCCGCGGCCGCGATTTCGTCCCAGATGGCGATGTCCCAATCCGTGCGCAGGCCGACCAGCACGCCGAAGCCGTGCCGCACCAAATCATCCGTATCGCCCGGCGGCAGGTCGCGCGGTTCCCGGCCGGCCACCAGGTCGTGCAGGACCCGGCGCATCGCCGGCGGTGACAGCTCGTCGATCGCCTCGGGCGCGCGCCAGCCCGGCAGGAAGCGCAGCTGGTCCGAAGGGTCCAGGCTGCCGGAGGCCAGCAGGCTTTCGGCCAGGGCGCCGGCATCCGGGGCCGCGCCGGTGGTCAGGGCCACCGGCAGGGCGACCAGCTCCGCCCAGCCGGAGGGGCCGAGTTCCGCGCCGCCGGCAATCGCCAGCAGATCGGCGCGCAGCTCCGCCACATTCTCCTCGCTATGCCGGTCGCCCATCTTGCGCAAAGCGAGGTCCAGGACGTCGCCGCGGTTGCCATCCAGCAGGTCGTTCACCAGGCCTTCGAATTCGCCGCTCTCGCGATCCGCATAGGCGGCCAGCAGGTCATCCGCCACCGGCCCGGGGGAAGCGGGAAATTCGGCGGACGGCGGCTCGGGCGGGGCCGGCAGGCCCAGCGCGCGCCAGGCATCCGCACCGCGCAGCAGGCGGTCCCGATCCACCCAGGCCGGCTCCGCCAGGCCGGGGCGGCGTTCTGCTGTTTCGGCGCGTGCCGCCCGCCAGCGGCGATAGGCGCCGCGATCGGCGCGCTGGACGAAGACCTCCACGCCTTCCTCCGCCATCACCGCCGCCACGGCGCGGGTGATGGCGTTGGCGGTGGCCAGGTCCGTCTCGCCGGGGCGCAGCGTGTCCAGCGTCTCCGCATCCGGGTACAGCGTCAGCAGCACGGAGGACAGGTCCTCCGCCACCTCCCGCGCCAGCCAGGCGGCATCCTCGACGAGCGCCTGATCCGGATCCATCAGGCGTGCAGCCCCGGCGCTTCCTGCCCGGTGCGTGCGACATATTCGGTGTAGCCGCCACCATATATGTGCACGCCCTCCGGCGTCAGCTCCAGCACCCGGTTCGACAGCGCGGCGAGGAAGTGCCGGTCATGCGAGACGAACAGCATGGTGCCTTCGTATTGCGAAAGCGCCGTGATCAGCATCTCCTTGGTCGCGATATCCAGGTGGTTGGTCGGCTCGTCCAGCACCAGCAGGTTGGGCGGGTCGAACAGCATGCGCGCCATCACCAGCCGCGCCTTTTCGCCACCCGACAGCACGCGGCACTTCTTTTCCACCTCATCGCCGGAGAAGCCGAAACAGCCGGCGAGTGAGCGGAGCTGGCCCTGGCTGGCGCGGGGGAATTCATCCTCCAGCGCCTCGAACACCGTGCGGTCGCCATCCAGCAATTCCATGGCGTGCTGCGCGAAATAGCCCATTTTCACGCTGCCGCCGACGGCGACGCTGCCGGCATCCGGCGTGGTGGACCCCGTGGCCAGCTTCAACAGGGTGGATTTGCCGGCGCCATTCACGCCGAGCACGCAGCAGCGTTCCCGCCGCCGCAGCAGGAAGTCCAGACCCTCATAGATCACGCGGCTGCCGTAGCGCTTGTGCACGCCGCGCATCTGCACGACGTCATCGCCCGAGCGCGGCGCCGGCAGGAATTCGAAGGACACGGTCTGGCGCCGCTTCGGCGGTTCCACCCGCTCGATCTTGTCGAGCTTCTTCACCCGGCTCTGCACCTGGGCCGCGTGGCTGGCGCGGGCCTTGAAGCGCTCGATGAACTTGATTTCCTTGGCCAGCATCGCCTGCTGGCGCTCGAACTGCGCCTGCTGCTGCTTTTCCGCCATGGCGCGCTGCTGTTCGTAGAATTCGTAATTGCCGGAATAGCTGGTCAGCGACCCGCCATCGATCTCGATCACCTTGTTGATGATGCGGTTCATGAATTCGCGGTCGTGCGAGGTCATCAGCAGC
>LNFM01008639.1_pt1 | contig 15259 bp, 9 predicted proteins | sample 596031 | NCBI WGS metagenome assembly LNFM01 (sample SAMN04254537, study PRJNA301005) | activated carbon metagenome | isolation source: dual media filters at the Ann Arbor, Michigan drinking water treatment plant | place: USA: Ann Arbor | reverse complement strand
GGACGCAGACGGAAAGCTCACCTTCCAGACCATCTTCCCCGGCTGCTACGCCGGCCGCTGGCCCCACATCCACTTCGAGGTCTTCCCGAGCCTCACCGAGGCCACCACCTCAGGCCAGAAACTCGTCACCTCCCAGATCGCCCTGCCGGAGGAGACCTGCGTCGAGGTCTACGCGGAGGCGGGGTACGAGCAGAGCGGCTCGAACCTGGGCGGGGTGTCCCTGGCGACGGACATGGTCTTCGCAGATGGGTACTCGACCCAGTTGGGGAAGGTGAGCGGGAAGGTGGGGTCGGGGCTGGCGGTGGCGCTGAACGTGGGGGTCTGATCGGACCCGTGTTAGTCCCGTGGGGTCCGCTGCCTCGACTGCGCCGAAGTCCCCTCGGTGCCGTAGGTTAGTGACGGTGTTGGGCACGAAAGCAGCGGGAGCGCGGTCCTCGGTCCCGCCTCGGGACTCTCATCGTTGGGCGCCACGATTGCCTCTCTGTGGGTGTGGGCTCTACGCCCTGGGCGGTAGATGATGACCCTCCATGCTCGCGAGCGCCTGTCCGTCTCGCTGCTGCCTACGGCCGTGCAAGCCCACCTCTTCGCCCAGGAACTGACGCTCAGACGCGCCGCTGATGACCCGGAGAAGCTCACCCGGGCACTCGTCGAGGCTCAGGTCGATCTCAACCCGCACCAGGTCGATGCTGCGCTCTTCGCGTTCAAGAACCCTCTCTCAAAGGGGGCGATCCTCGCCGATGAGGTGGGGCTCGGAAAGACGATCGAAGCCGGTCTGGTCGCGACGCAGCACTGGGCCGAGGGGCGCCGCCGCATCCTCGTGCTGTGCCCGGCGAGCCTCCGGACCCAATGGCGCTACGAGCTCCAGGAGAAGTTCTTCCTGCCATCGGTGATCCTCGACTCGCGCGCGCTCAGGAACGAGCTGGAGGAGCGCAGCAACCCGTTCGATCGTTCGGGCGACGGCGCGCAGATCGTCATCGCTTCGTACCACTTCGGGGCACTCCAGCAGCAGAAGCTGATGACGGTGGCCTGGGACCTCGCGATCCTCGACGAGGCCCACCGGCTTCGCAATGTCTACAAAGGCACCCGCATCGCCACCGACATCCGAGCGGCGTTGTCGACCACGCCGAAGATGCTTCTTACCGCCACCCCGCTCCAGAACACCCTGCTCGAGCTCTACGGCCTCGTGAGCTTCATCGACGACTCGGCCTTCGGTGACCACCGCACGTTCAGCCGAAAGTACGCACGCATCGGCGACGAGGGCGATCGCTTCGCCGAACTCAAGGAGCGCCTGGCGCCTCTCTGCCACCGCACCCTACGGCGGCAGGTGCTCGAATACGTCAGCTACACCGAGCGGAAGCCCCTCACCCAGGAGTTCTGGCCCACCGACGACGAGCAGAGCCTCTACGACCTGGTCTCGGAGTATCTTCGGCGGGAAAGCTTGGTGGCGCTGCCCAATGCACAGCGCGCGCTCATCACGCTGGTGCTCCGCAAGCTGCTGGCCTCATCCACCTTCGCCATCGCCGGCGCGCTGGACACGATGGTTCGCCGGCTCACCAAGGATCTCCGAGACGGCGAGGCGTTCCTGGCGGCAACAATCGCGGCCGCGGGGAAGATCAGCACTGACGCCTCGGGGGCCGACGATGACCTGGCCGAAGAGCTGATCGCCGAAGAGCTTGACGGGGCGCTCAGCCCCGACGACATCACTGAGCTGTCGGACGCAGAAGAGCCCACAGCAGCGCCCTCCCGGGCAGAGCTCGACGCCATCGCCGCCGAGATCGCCGAGCTCGAGGGCTTTCGCGACCGGGCCCGGGACATCACCGAGAACGCCAAGGGCGAGGCCCTCCTGGCGGCCCTCGCCACCGCGTTCGATCGCGCCACGCAGCTCGGCGCGGCGCGGAAGGCGGTCATCTTCACCGAGTCGCGTCGGACTCAGGACTACCTGATGCGGCTCCTCACAGACAACGGCCACGCGGGGCGCGTGGTGCGCTTCAGTGGCACCAACAACGATCCCACGTCGCAGGAGATCTACGCCGACTGGCGCCGCGCCCACGCGGGCTCCGACCGCGTCACGGGTTCGCGCGCGGTCGACATACGGGCGGCGCTCGTCGACGCCTTCCGCTCGTCGGCCGACATCATGATCGCCACCGAGGCGGCCGCGGAGGGCATAAACCTGCAGTTCTGCTCCATCGTGGTCAACTACGACCTCCCTTGGAACCCCCAGCGGGTGGAGCAGCGCATCGGCCGGTGCCACCGCTATGGCCAGACGAACGATGTGCTGGTGGTCAACTTCCTCAATCGCGCGAATGCCGCCGACCAACGTGTCTACGAGCTCCTCGCGGAGAAGTTCCGCCTTTTCGAGGGAGTCTTCGGGGCGAGCGACGAGGTGCTTGGCTCCATCGAGAGCGGCGTCGACATCGAGCGCCGGATCGGTGAGATCTACCAGCGCTGTCGCACGCCACAGGAGATCAACCGCGACTTCGAGCAGCTCCAGCTGGAGTTCGCCGATCGCATCGACTCGGCGATGGTCGCCACTCGCACGAAGCTGATTGAGCATTTCGACGCCCAGGTGCATGACCGGCTCAAGGTGCGCCTCGACGCCAGCCGGGGGGCCGTCGATCGCCATCAGGGTCTCCTCTATGAGGTGATGCGCTTCGCCCTCGCCGGCCACGCCGACTGCGACGACGCCGAACGCCGCATCGCCGTGCGAGAGATCCCCGACGGGCTCGCCCTGGATCTGCCCCGGGTCTACACGGCCACACGCCCTCGACCCGACGAGGCGGCTCACCAGCTACGTGCCAGCGATCCCCTCGCGGCTTGGGCTCTCGAGCAGGCTCTGCTGCCGCCGGACGACGGCGGTGATCTTGTCTTCAACTACTCGGACTGGCCGATCACGGCCGCCGAGATCGCGCCGCTCGTGGGTCGCGCCGGCGTGATCCGAGCAATCAAGCTGACCATCACCGGCAAGGACGTGGAGGAGCACTTGCTCCTGGCCGGCGTCAGTGACGACGACACGCCCTTGACGGACTCTCAGATCGAGCGCCTGATGCAGGTTCCCGCCGTTCAGCGCGGCCGTGGTGCGATCTTGGCCGACGAAGCGCTCGTCGCGCGTCTCGATGCTGTGGAGGGCGAGCGGAGGCGTGGCTTCGAGGAGCGTAAAGCTGCGTGGCTCGGCGGCGAGTACGAGAAGCTTGAGCGCTGGGCGCACGACGAACGCGAGCGCATGCGCAGCGACGTCAACGACGTGGAGGCGCGGGTCAAGGAGTGCCAGAGCGAAATTCGCCTGGCGGGCACCGAGCCGGAGCGGCTCCCCCTACGCCGACAGAAGCTCACCCTGGAGCGAGAGTTGGAGGAGGCGCGGCGCGCCTACGGTGAGGCGACCGGGGCGATCAACGCCCGCCAGGAGGAGATGCTCGACAGCATCGAGGCGGCTTTGGCGTCCGACTATTCCTCCCTGGTTCTGTTCACCATCAGATGGAGCGTGCGGTGACCGACGAAGCCGATTCCGAGCTCGACCCCGCCCGTCTCGATCTGCGCTCGGCCGATGTGATCGACGAGCGCGCGCGTGCGTTGGCGGATCTATTCCCCGAGGCCGTGCGCGACGGCAAGCTCGACGTCGAGGCCCTCCAAGGGCTGCTCGGCGATGTCGCTGATAGCGGGCCGGAGCGATTTGGTCTTAGCTGGCCCGGCAAGGCAACGGCGATACGTATGGCGCAGAGCCGCGCCGAGGGCGCTCTCGTGCCGATGCGCGATGAATCCGTTGAATGGGGCTCGACGAAGAACATCATCATCGAGGGCGAGAACCTCGAGGTTCTCAAGCTGCTCCAGCGGAGCTATCACGGCCAGGTGAAGCTGATCTACATCGACCCGCCGTATAACACTGGCAAGGACTTCGTCTATCCCGACAACTATCGCGATCCGCTAAGCGAGTACCTGCGCTACTCAGGTCAGACTGGCGAAAACGGCGGACGGCTGGCGGCGAATGCGGAGACCGGCGGGCGCTATCACTCGGCGTGGCTATCGATGATGTGGCCGCGTCTCCACCTCGCCCGATCATTGCTTCGCGACGACGGAGTGGTGGCTGTCTCCATCGACGACGTGGAGGCTCCGCGTTTACGCCTCCTCTTGGACGAGGTCTTCGGTGAAGAGAACTTCATCGCAACCGTTGTTTGGGAGAAGGTCTACGCGCCGAAGAACACGGCTCGCCACCTTTCGGTAGATCACGACTACATCTTGATCTATGCCCGAAACGCGGGCCAGTGGTCGCCGAGCGCCTTGCCTAGGACGCCCGAGATGGAGTCACGCTACAAGAACCCCGACAGCGACTCTCGCGGACCGTGGAAGGCGGGCGATCTTTCGGCGCGCAACTTCTACGCGAAGGGCACGTATTCCATCACGTGCCCCAGTGGCCGTGTCATTCCCAGACCGCCCAGCGGGAACTACTGGCGAGTCTCGCCCGAGAAGTTCAAGGAGTTGGACGCTGACGACCGCATCTGGTGGGGAGATGACGGGGACAACGTGCCCGCGGTGAAGCGCTTCCTGTCCGAGGTCAAAGACGGGAGCACGCCGCGTACGCTCTGGCGCTACGGCGATGTCGGCCATACCCAGGACGCAAAGAAGCAGTTGCTGCGCCTGGTGGATTTCGAGTCGTCGGACTCCGTCTTCGACACGCCGAAGCCCGTGCAGCTTATGCGGCGCCTCCTTGAGCTGACCACCAGCGCCCACGAGCCCGCCCTTGTCCTCGACTTCTTCGCCGGATCCGGCACGCTGGGGGAGGCTGTTCTGCGTCAGAACGCCGCCGACGGTGGCTTACGCCGCTTCGTCCTGGTCCAGTTACCGGAGCCTCTGGATGACCAGAATCTCCCAACCATCGCCGCGCTCGCGCGCGCTCGCGTTTCCGCGGCGGCGGCCGAGATTGCTGGAGACATCACGACGCTCACCCCTCCGGGCTTCCGCTCGTACCGGCTGGACTCTTCCGCGTGGGCGCCGTCCGTGGCCGATAGGCCAGTCGGTGACGAGCAGGCCCTGTTCAGTCCGTCGATCGATGCCAGGCGTGACGATGAGGCGCTGCTAGCCGAGGTTCTCTTGGCGCGGGGCTTCGAGTTGGTGGCGCCGACTACGTGGATCCAGATTGCCGGGGAACGGGTAGCCTCGGTGGCCGAGGGGGCTTTGATGGTGAGCTTCACACGGAGAATCACCCCGGAGTTCTTCGAGGCGCTCGTGGCGTGCCGGCCGGCTCAGATCATCCTGCTGGAGGAGGGCTTCGGCGCGCGCGATGAAGTGAAGGTCAACGCCCTGCAGCACCTCCGCTCGGTCAACGCGGCGGGCGAGACGCCCATTGAGCTTCTGCTGATCTGATGGGCACGCATGACGTGCATCTGCAGTACGACCCGTCGCTCCCCCATCAAGTCGCGGCCATCGATGCAGTCGTCGATCTGTTCGAGGGGGTGCTGGGCGCCGCCGCGCCGGTGACCTTGGGCGCGGTGGCGGAGCGTCAGCTCGATCTGGCAGTGGGCGCCACTCAGCTCGACCTGGTTGAGCTCGGTTTCGCGAACCCGGCTCCGCGCGACGAGACCGCCTTCGACGGCGCCCTCCTCTCCCAGCTTCAGAGAGTGCAACGGCGCAGCGGTCTGGAGGTCTCCGACCAGCTTGACGGGCGTCACTTCACCGTTGAGATGGAGACCGGCACCGGCAAGACCTACGTCTACCTCCGCACCATCTTCGAGCTGCACGCCGAGTACGGCCTCACCAAGTTCATCGTGGCAGTGCCGAGCGTGGCCATCCGCGAGGGGGTGCTGGCCAGCCTGCGTTCGATGGCGCCGCACTTTCGCCAGCGCTACGCCACCCCCATCGATCACGGCGTCTACGACAGCAAGCGCTTGAGCGTCGTGCGCCAGTTCGCGACTTCCAGCACCATGCAGGTGCTGGTGATGAACATTCAGTCTTTTCAGAAGGATTCCGTCGAGGGTGACGCCGATGACGTGCGGGCCAACGTCATCAACCGCGCCCACGACGGGATGTCGGGTCGCCGCCCGATCGAGTTCATCCAGGCGGTGCGCCCGGTGGTGGTGATTGACGAGCCGCAGAACTTCGAGAGCGAAGGCGCCCGGGCGGCCATCGACCGACTGAAGCCCCTATGCACCCTGCGCTATTCGGCCACGCCGCGGAGGCCGTACAACCTGATCCACCGCCTGGGTCCGGTCGATGCTTTCCAACAGGGGCTGGTCAAGCAGATCGAGGTCGACGGCATCGAGGTGGACCTGGCTTTCAACGACGCCCACGTCCGTCTACTAAAGGTGGATCCCGGCAAGAATCGTGCCCAGATCGAGATGAACGTGGGCGCCGGCGCGGCGGCTCGACGGACTGCGGTGTGGGTGAGGCGCCTCGACGATCTGCGCGTCAAGGCAAAGGGGCGAGCCGAGTACTCCGAGGGGTTCATGGTCGAGGACATCTCCTATGCCCCAGGGGCCGAGTCGATCGAGTTCACCGGCGGCGCCGTCGTGCCCCTGGGCGCGACGCCCGGGGCGGCGGTGGGCGAGGTGCAGCGCCTGCAGGTGCGCCAGACCATCCGCTACCACCTGGATCGCGAGCGAGCTCTGACCCCCCGCGGCATCAAGGTGCTGTCGCTCTTCTTCCTGGATGCCGTTGCCGATTACCGCGTCTATGCGGCTGATGGCTCCGACCGGTTGGGCCCGATCGGCGAGGTGTTTGAGGACGAGCTTGCGCGCGCGCTGGCCAAACCCGCCTACGCTGGCCTGGATCTCGGCCCGCTGTCGGCGCTGCACGACGCGTACTTCAGCCGTGACGGTAAGGGTCGACCTCGCGATTCGCGCGGTACGGGCGAGGCCGATGGCACCACCTACGAGCTGATCATGGCGCAGAAGGAGCGTCTGCTCTCGCCCGAGGAGCCGCTGCGCTTCATCTTCACCCATTCGGCTCTGCGCGAAGGCTGGGACAACCCAAACGTGTTCCAGGTCTGCACGCTGACCCATGCGGGCACTGCCATCACCAGGCGTCAGCAGATCGGGCGCGGGCTGCGCCTGCCGGTGGACGTCTCTGGGGCACGCGTCCACGACCGCGAGGTCGCCCGCCTGACGGTCATCGCCAATGAGTCCTACGAGGCGTTCGCCCGGGGGCTGCAGGTCGACTACGAGAGGGAGACCGGACAGACCTGGGGCGTGGTGCCGCGGGCGGCTTTCGCACGGGTGGCGCTCGCGACCGTCGGCCGCGATGGGGACGAGGCTGAGACGATGATCGGAGGCGAGCGCTCAGCGAGCATCTGGGAGCACTTGCGCGAGGAGGGTTACATCGATCCGGCGGGTGCCGTCACGGCGCTCTTCGCGCCCACCTCCGAGGGCTTCGAGCTTCCTATGCCCGAGGGCCTGGAGGCCTACCGCGACGGGGTCACGACCGTGCTTGAGCCGTACGCCCGCGCGCCTGTGAGGAACGCCCGCGAGCGAGTGACGCTGAGCTTCCGCAAACGGGTCACGCTTGACCCGGGCTTCCAAGCGCTCTGGGCGGACATCTCTGGGCGCACGCGCTACCGGGTGCGGGTCGACTCCGAGGCAGTCGTGCGGGACGCAGTGGCGGGGATCGCGGGCATGGAGGGCGTGCCGCGACCGCTCGTGCGCTCGGAGCGCGCCGAGCTGCACGTCAGCGGCGCCGGCGTCACCACGGGCGGCACCGTGGGCGGCGCGGCCTTGCAGGTGGCGGCGCCGACGCAGTTGCCGGACATCCTCGCCCAGCTGCAGAACGCAACCGACCTGACGCGCGAGACCCTTCGGCGGATTCTGCTCGAGTGTGGGCGTTTGGAGAGCGATTTCGCGATCAACCCCCACGCCTTCATGGTCGAGGTGACACGCGTCGTCCGGACGGTGTTGGGCCACCAGCTCCTCGGCGGAGTCGAGTACGAGCGGATCGACGGGATGACGTGGGAGATGCACCGGCTAGAGCCCGATGCAGCCCACGAGCTGACCGGTTACCTCGATCGCCTCTACAAGCTCCAGTCGTCCGACAAGAGTCCCTACTCCCACGTGGAGTGGGACTCGGCTGTCGAGGAACGCTTCGCCCGGCGGCTCGATGAAGACGAGCGGGTGCGGTTCTTCATCAAGCTCCCCCCATGGTTCACCGTGGATACGCCGGTCGGCCGTTACAATCCGGACTGGGCCATCTGCTGGGACGATGGGGAAAACGCCCGGCTTCACATGGTGCGCGAGACAAAGAGCACGCTCGACGAAGACGCCCGCCGCGCCTCAGAAAACGACAGGATCGTGTGCGCCCGAAGGCACTTCGACGCACTCGGGGTCAGCTACGCCGTCGCTACCGACTTCGAGCAGCTGGTTAGCCAGACGGCTTTGGACGTGGGTGGCTCCCGTACCTCCCGCCCATCTCCTAAACTCCGCTAGCGTCAGTAATGAGAGTGAATGAGGGAGTGCCGTGGAACCGGCCGTGATAGAGGAAGTCCGCCTCACCCGCTTTAAGAGCTTCCACGGCGCGGTGCTCCCCTTGGACGCCCTGACCCTGCTGGTTGGCAGAAACGGAAGCGGGAAGTCCAACGCGCTAGATGGACTCTGGGTGCTTGCCCGGCTGGCGCACGGAGAAGACATCAGAGACGCGATCGACGGTGGCCGCGAGGGTCCCGCGGTGCGCGGCGGCGTTCTTGGGTGCGCTCCTTTCGGAGAATCGTCCTTTACTCTCGGCTGCAGTGTTCGAGCGGAGCGCACGTTGATCCGTCTGGATGTCACGATCCAGGTGGAGCCGGTCGTACAGATCGTCTGGGAGCGACTACGGGTGGGCGGGAAGACCGTCCTTGAGACGGACGCTGCGAACGCTGAATCGAGTGACATCACCGCGACCTGGAGTAACAGGAGCCCCGGACGTAATCCGAAACTCAGCTTCCGTGCGGGCAGTCTGTTGTCCAGTCAGGTCGCATCTCGCATTCCAACTAGCGTGGCAGGCGATGCGATCCACTATGCAGCAGACCAGCTCCTCGGCGCCCTGCGCGACGTCTTCGTGCTGGATCCAGTGCCGCACGAGATGCGGCAATATGTCCCCCGGAGAGACTACGTGCTCCGACGGAATGCCAACAACATATCCGCCGCTGCGGCGACTCTCCTCGAGTCCCCCGCCTCGAAGAACCTCCTTCGCCTTGCCCTTGGCGACTTGAACGAACAGGATATCTCTGACATCAGGGTCAGCTCGTCGCAGCTCGATGACGTCATCTTGACGCTTGTGGAGAGTCAAGACGGCCACCCCCACACCGTCTCAGCCCGTCTCATGAGTGATGGCTCGCTCCGCTTCTTGGCCGTGCTAGTCGCACTTATGCAAGCGCCGAAGGCGGGGAGGCCAGCCGGGGGCGATCTTACGAAGCATGCCGCGCAGACGACCCTGGTCATCGAAGAGTTGGAGAACGGCCTGCATGCGTCGCAGGCCGAGAACCTAGTAAAGCTGATGCGCGATCAAGTTCACTCGCGCCGCATCCGTGTGCTTGCAACAGCGCACAGCCCTGCCCTCCTTGACGCTCTCGTAGGTGATGAGCACCGGAGCGTCATCATCTGTCAGCGCGACAAGCGGGGACTAAGCACACTGGCGAGGCTGGTAGACCTCCCGGACTACTTCAACATTGTCGCAGGCGGGAGCCTTGGTCGCGCTGCGATCGGCGATCGCCTCCGCGAGAGCGAGTACAGCGGCACGCCATCCACCTTCCTCGATGGGCTGCTCGGGGGCTCGGTCCCATAGTGCCCATCGTCTGGTTTGTTGATACCTGTGTCCTATGCGAACTCCTTGAAGTGCCGGGTAAGTGCTCGTCTACGGCCATGGCCGAGGTGCGCCGGGCCGCGAAGGAGCGGCATGCCGCGGGCGACAGGTTCGTCCTTCCAGTGACAGCCGTTATCGAAACTGGAAACCACATCTGCAACGCGGGCAGCGGTCGGCGTGCTGCGGCAGAGCGTCTGGTTGCGCTCATCCGCGCGGTCCAAAGCGAGAGCCGGCCCTGGGCACTAAATGCCGTGACCTGGGACGCCTCCTTCCTAGACGCTCTCTGTGCAGGTTCGGTCACGCTTCAGCCCTTCGTTGACTTGGCTGGCAGTGCGCAGATGGGCGCGGGCGACGTCGCGATCCTTGTGGAGCGGGAAAGATTCAAGGCCCGCTCCGCGTTCGCGGACGTCCGAATCTGGACTCGCGAAGCGGTGCTGAGCGCCTACTCGTGAGCGCTCCAGCAAAGTATCCCCGGATCCCGCAGATCCTCGGAAGCCGTGGCACTCCCGACGACAAAGTGCTGAGTGCAGCCGCCGCCGCAGACCTCCTCGCAAGGGAAGTCGTCGTCGAAGAGAAGCTCGATGGGGCAAACGTGGCGATCTGGGTCGAGGAGGGACGCGTTGAATGTTCCCTGCGATCCGGCCCGACAGGGCAGGACAGGTCGCGTCAGGTTGGGCCGCTTCGGAAATGGATTGGCGAGCACCTCGCTGTCCTGCACGCGCTGTTGGATGGTGAGCGCGCCGTCTACGGGGAGTGGCTGCTGCTCACCCACACCGTCCCCTATGACCAGTTGCCGGCGTATCTTGTGGGAATCGACATCCGGTTCGCCGACGGGCAGTTTGCAAGGGTCGATACCCGAGATGAACTGCTGCGTGACGCCGGTCTTCCGGGTCCACCGCACGTCTTTCGAGGGGCGATTGGCAGCGTTGCGGCCCTCGAGACGCTTGTCGGACGGTCGAAAGTGGGGAGCCAAGAGATGGAGGGCTTGATCGTCCGAACGGTTGATGGATCGGAGCCGCGAGTGTCGAAACTCATCGCGCGGAAGTTTTCGCGTCTCGATGACGACGTGTGGCGACGGGGTAGGCCGCGGAATCGCCTCAGCGGACTAGAGCCGTCTTGGCTCTGACGGTGATCGCCATCGCCGGCTCTAGGCTCTCTGCGCGTCAGAAGACACGACGAGGGGCGTGTGCGCCGGCGATCGCCCAGGACCTGTGCGCAGGCCGACCCAACGGTTCAGCGATCACCGATGAAGCTCACGTGAGCTGGGCCCCGCACGCCGACTCGGACGTGCCCGCCCGACGAACGGCCCTCTCCGAGGATCGAGCCCGACCGCCAAGCGGGCGCGACACCCGGTTCCGCCGCACCGCGTCGAAGGCCGCCCCGGGTGCGCATCGCGCTTGTGTCTCAAGGGTTCGGCTCGCATGAGCGAGCCTGAGCCGCAGGGCTGGGCCGATCGTATGTCCCTCCGCCTCCGAGGAGTGCTCGAGTATCTGGAACTGCACGGGGGATCCCCAAAGCGCGACGTGCTCGAGTACGTCGGGGGCCTGCTGACTCCCAACGATTACGAGCTTCAGCCCGACTTCCATGGGAACCCGAAGTGGAGTCGAGATACCGGCTGGCAGACGACGAATCTGGTAAAGGCGGGCTGGCTCCTGAAGGACGGCACGGGCCTATGGAGGGCCACCGACGCGGGACTCCAGGCGTTACGGGACTTTTCGGGTCCGGGCGAGTTCTTTCGCGAGTCTCAGCGCCTCTACCAAGCGTGGAAGAGTCAAGAGTCGGGGCAGCCGCGCCAGCGGGCCTGGCTCGTGCGGGGGTCGTCGGTGCTCGGCGTGAACATCGTTCCCGAGTGGCTTCGCTCGGGCTTCTGCAGCATCGCCGCGGCGCAGCTGGGGCCGCTCGAGCCCGATGCCCCAGTGGAGCGGCTACGGGAGGAGGCGGCGCAGGCCTACTCGCACCTCACTCAGCAGATCCAGAAGAGCCGAGTCGACGAGATCGTCCACTTCGTCAACCGCATGGCGCCGGGTGATCTCGCGATCACGTCCAGCGAAGGCCAGGTCTTCGTGGGTGACGTCGATGGCGATGTCGAGCAGCTCAGCTCCGAGGGCGGGCGCTCGAACCTCCGCCGCCCCGTCATCTGGCGGAACGCCGATGCGCCGATCGACTACGCGGATCTCCCGGCACCCCTTCCAGCGGCGCTCCAGTCCAACGAGAGCCTCGTTGACCTCACCGAGCACCTGGCGCTGATCGACGGTCTCGGAGGGGATCTCTCGCTGGGCGTCGGCGCAGCGGATGCATCTCGCGTTCAGAGCCGGCACGAGGATCTGCCACCGCCGTCGGAGGAGCTAGCCGAGCGCCTCTTTGTCGATTGGGAGTGGCTCAGCGAGGTCCGCGACCTGCTCGACGAGCGCCGGCAGATCATCTTCTACGGCCCTCCCGGCACCGGGAAGACCTATATCGCCCAGAAGCTCGCCGCCGATCTGGTCGGCCCCGAGCAGGTGAGGCTCGTCCAGTTCCATCCGGCCTACACCTACGAGGACTTCTTCGAGGGCTACCGGCCGGCGGCCGGGGCGACCGACGGCACGATTGCATTTGAGCTTCGGCCGGGGCCCTTCCGGCAGCTCGTCAACACGGCGCTCGAGCATCCCGACCAGGCGTTTGTGCTGATCATCGACGAGATCAACCGAGCGAACCTCGCCAAGGTCTTCGGCGAGCTCTACTTCCTGCTCGAGTACCGGGACGAGGCGATCGACCTCCTGTATTCGGCCGACGAGAAGCGCTTCACGCTCCCCCGCAACATCTACCTCATCGGGACGATGAACACGGCAGATCGTTCAATCGCCCTGATCGATTCCGCGATGCGTCGGCGATTCGCCTTCGTGGAGCTGAGCCCCGGAGCCGAGCCGACGCGCTCACTGCTGCGCCGCTGGTCGCTGCATCACGGCCTTGGGACGGTCGTGGCTGATCTCCTCGATGCTCTCAATGCTCGGATCGAAGATCCCGACTTCCGTGTCGGACCCTCCTACTTCATGACGTCAACCTCCGAGGACGCTCACTCTCGACCGCGCATCGAGCGGATCTGGCGATCGTCGATCGAGCCCCTCCTGCACGAACACCACTATGGGGAGTGGGAGAGCGTCCGAGCGCGCTACGCCTTTGACTCACTCTGGCGACTGGCTGGGGCCGACAGGGGGACCGTCGAGGCGCCGGCGTATGGCGGTCCGGCAGACCAGATAGCCCCCGACGAGCCTGGCGCCGAGCCGGAGGAGTGACCGAGCTCCATCTGGTCGAGGGGGGCCCGCCGGTTGAGGTCGATCTCGCCGACGAGATCGGCGAGGCCTTCGAACGCTCCGGCGTCGTTCGCGCGGTGCGCCTTGGGGGCGGAAGGTGGGAGCTCGCGCCGCTCGCGAAGGTGGGGGTGCTGCGGGTCGGCGACATCACGCTGTGGCTGCGCCCAAAGGTGCCGATCGAGCGCGTGCTCTTCTTGCTGGGGTACACCTCACGGCCGGGCTGGCGCGATGATCTTGTGACGATGGAGCGCGCGCCAGAGCTGCTCCCCGCCCTCGCGGCGGCGTTCGCCGTGCAGGCGCGGCACGCTACTGAGCAGGGGCTCGTGCAGGGCTACGCCGAGATGCACGACACCCTCCCTGTTCTCCGCGGGCGTCTCAACGAACACGAACAGCTCCGCCGCAGGTTCGGCATCGCCGTGCCACTCGCGGTCCGCTTCGATGAGTACACCGTCGACATCACTGAGAACCGCTTGCTCCGAGGCGCGGTCGAGTTGCTCCTCACCCTGCCCGGGGTGGCCAACTCCACCCGCGCGCGGTTACGTCACCTCCGGCGCACTCTCGTAGACGTGACACCAACTGCGCGTGGCGCTCGGCTCCCCGCGTGGACTCCGAGTCGGCTCAACGCGCGCTATCACGTCGCGCTCTGGCTGGCCGAGGTGCTCCTCGGGCGGAACGCTCTCGACCAGAGAGCAGGGCGCGTCGCGGTGAACGGCTTCGTCGTCGACATGTGGAGGGTCTTCGAGGACTTCCTGACGGAGGCGCTGAGGGAAGCGCTACATCGACTCGGCGGGCACTGTGCCTCGCAGGACCTGCAGTACCTCGACGAGGCCTCGGCCGTCGCAATGCGTCCCGATCTCGTTTGGTACCGAAGCGGCCAGCCGGTGGCGGTCATCGACGCCAAGTACAAGGCGGAGCGACCTCAGGGCTTTCCCGAGGCCGACCTCTACCAGATGTTCGCTTACTGCACCGCCATGGGTCTGACGGTGGGCCACCTGGTGTACGCACGTGGCAACGAACGGGAGACCACCCACGTGGTGCGGCGGGTCGGCGTAGCGATACATGCGCACACCCTCGACCTATCCGCCCCGCCCCGCGATCTTTTGGAGCAGATTGACCAACTCGCGCATCGGATCGAGGACATGACTCCCGTCGCGTCGGCCGACCGGGTACGGTGAGATGGTGGGCCTCGACGACGACATTCTGGCGTTTCCCTTCGACCCGGATCTGATGCGCCGCGCCACGGGGCGCCAGCCGTCGACCACCGGCAACTCGGACGTGGACGAGGGAACGGGGATACGCCTCATCAAGCGGCTCACTATTCGCGACGTCAACGGAGGCGTCGTCATCGGGATGTGGCCTGCCGAGCTCAAGGGCCAGGCGACCTTCCTGTACTCCGGCGAGCGAGCCGATCATCTCCTCAACGCCGCCACGACTGGAGGCTGGGAGACGATCCCCCGACCGCACCTTTCGTACTTCAATGCTCCGGCGAGTCAGCGCTTCTACATGACTCCACGTCTCTCGGCGAGGGAGTACGCCGCCCAGTGGACGGGCGGCGATGTCGCCCGGGCCGGCTCTGTTCCTCTGGACGAGATGTCTGCCCTCTGGCCCTGGCTGTTGGCGCAGCGTTACGCGTCCGAGTCGGACCGCCATGGTCTCGACCTCTACCTCGACCGGCTCGCAAGAAGCCGACGCCCAGGGCACGTTCGGCCAGGATTGCGCTTGAAGCGCGCATGGCCGGAGGCCGAGGTCGCGGAGCTGCGGAGCGCCGGGCGGCTGGAGGAGGTGCTCCGGGATTCCGTCGATCAACTCCTCGCCGCCGTCGGCGACCCAGGTCTTCCTGCTGGCGAATAGGTCCTCCGCTGACGGCTGGCCCATCGCTGGCCGAGCTCCTCGGTAGGGTCGGGCCCGTGAACGCCCTCGGACCCGGTGATGTGGTCGCCGACCGGTACGACCTGATCCGCGCGCTCGGTGGGGGTGAGGCGGGGCGTGTGTACGTCGCCCTCGACCGCCGGCTGGGCCGTGAGGTCGCGCTGCGGTTCGTGGAGCCGGGTGATTCGGCCGGCGCGGAGACGTTGCTGGAGGAGGCCCGGCGGATGTCGGCGGTCCGTGCCCACTCGCCCGTGGGGCTGACCGTGCTCGATGCGGGCGAGCTGCCGGGGGGTGGGGCGTTCGCCGCCACCGAGCTGGTCGGCGGGGTCTCCCTCGAGGAGGTGGCC
>LNFM01031336.1_pt1 | contig 15261 bp, 14 predicted proteins | sample 596031 | NCBI WGS metagenome assembly LNFM01 (sample SAMN04254537, study PRJNA301005) | activated carbon metagenome | isolation source: dual media filters at the Ann Arbor, Michigan drinking water treatment plant | place: USA: Ann Arbor | reverse complement strand
TCGAGATCGCCGCCGTGCTGAAGGCCGCGCGTCAGGTGGCCGAAGGCCGCGTCATCGCCGTGGTCCAGCCGCACCGGTTCACCCGGCTGGAATCCTTGATGGAGGAGTTCTCGACCTGTTTCTCGGACGCCGATGCGGTGTTCGTGGCCGACGTCTATGCCGCGGGCGAGACGCCGATCGAGGGGATCGACAAGGATGCGCTGGTCGAGGGCATCCGCCGCTTCGGACACCGGTCGGTGCAGCCGCTGGAGAGCGTCGAGGCCCTCCCGGGCGTGATCGCGGCGGAGGCGAAGGACGGCGATCTGGTGGTCCTGCTGGGGGCAGGGGACATCACGCAGTGGGCCTATGCGCTGCCGGGGCAGCTGGAGGGGCTGGCTTGAAACTCATCCCATCCGCTCATCCCGGCGAAAGCCGGGACCCAGTCCTGTCCAGCTTGACGCAGGCTTTTCAGGACAGCGGTCTGCGGCCGGCCTCAACGATCCATCACCCAAAGCACTGGGTCCCGGCTTTCGCCGGGATGAGCGGAATCTAGAAATGTCGTGGCGTGACGCTCTTCCTCCCGTCCGCGGCAAGCTCCTGCGCGACGAGCCGCTTGGACCGTTCACCTGGTTCAGGGTCGGCGGAAAAGCCGATGTTCTGTTCATTCCGGCTGACGAAGATGATTTCGGCGACTTCCTGAAGGCGCTCGACCCCGCTGTTCCGGTTCAGGTTCTCGGCGTCGGCTCCAACGTCATCGTCCGCGACGGCGGTGTGGAGGGGGTGGTGGTCCGGCTGGCGGGTCGGGTGTTCGCGGAGATCCACATCGATCCCGAGCAGCCTTCGCTGACGGTTGGCGCGGGCGCGCTGGATGCGATGGTGGCGAGGGCGTCGGCCAAGGCCGGGATTGCCGGGCTGGAGTTCCTTGCCGGAATTCCCGGCACGATCGGAGGCGCCTTGACCATGAACGCGGGGTGCTACGGGTCGGAGACCAAGGACATCCTGCATGCCGCCTGGGGTTTTGACCGTGCGGGCGAAAAGCACACGTTTATGGTCGAGGACTTCGATTACACCTACCGTCACAGCCGGTTTGAGGACGGCGAGATGTTCTGGATGCAGGCTGCGTTCGATGGACGCCGGGACGATCCCGAGGCCGTCGCCGCCCGCATCGCCGAAATCACTTCGCGTCGCGAACTGACCCAGCCGATCCGCGAGAAGACCGGCGGCTCGACCTTCAAGAACCCGCCCGGACAGTCGTCGTGGAAGCTGGTCGATGAGGCGGGCTGGCGCGGGAAACTTTGCACAGCAATTTCATGATCAACCCCGGCGAGGCGACGGCGGCGGATATCGAGGGGCTGGGTGACGCCGTGCGGGCGGATGTCCTCGCAAAGACCGGCGTCCAGCTCGACTGGGAGGTCAAGCGGATCGGCCGCCCGGCGCCAGACCCGGAGTGATCCGTTCGGGATGCTTGCCAGCGGTGGCGATCGGCGACATCCTTCCCCGAAGCCAGACCATGCACGGACACGACGGGGGGGACGTATGGACGCGACGCTGGGCCTGCCGGCCATCAGGACGATCGGACTCTCTGCGCCGTTTGGCTGGCTGGCCGGGGGCTGGCGGGATCTGACGAAGGCGCCGGTGCCGCTGCTTCTGTACGGCCTCGGCCTCGCGGCGGCCAGCCTGGCGCTTTGCTACGGCGTCTATGTCACCAACGGCGCATTCTGGGTGATCGTGCTGACCATCGGGTTCGTCATGGTCGCGCCCATCCTTGCGATGGGCCCGTACGAGGCCGGCCGCAGGATTGAGCTGGGGGAGCGCCCCGGGCTGGGCCATATCCTGTTCGTCCGCGCCGCCTTCCGCCAGGACGTCGCCTATCTCAGCCTGCTTCTCGTGATGATCTATTTCCTCTGGGGTCGTGTCGCGCAGATCGTCTACGGCCTGTCGACCTATCAGATACATCGCGACGTGGACTCCCTGGTCGCCTTCGCCGTCGGCTCGAGCGAGGGGCGCGCCATGTTGTTGACCGGAACGGTGACCGGCGGCGTCCTGGCCTTTGTGACCTTCGCCCTGGTGGTCGTGTCCGCGCCCATGCTGCTCAACCCGCGCGCCAACGTCTTCGCGGCGGTCGCGACCAGTGTGCGCGCGGTCAATGCGAATTTTCTTCCAATGCTTCTCTGGGCCGTGATCATCACCGTGCTGTTGCTGCTGTCCGCAGCGACCGGATTCCTGGCCCTGATCGTCATCTTCCCCTGGCTGGGGCTCGCCAGCTGGCGCGCCTACCGCAGCCTGGTGGAGGATCGCTGACAGGCCTGAACGTGTCGAAACCGCGCGCGTCGATGTCAAAGTAAACGCGGCGTAAACCCTGATCGGAGATCAAGAGGGCCCGGCCAGACCTGCACGTCGCCGTCCTGATGGGCGGGCTGTCGTCCGAACGGGAGGTGTCGCTGACGTCCGGCAAGGGCTGCGCCGACGCGCTCGAAGGGCAGGTGGCGCGGGTCAGCCGCGTCGACGCCAGGCGCGACCTTGCCCAGGTGCTGGCCGAACTGAAACCCGATGTCGTCTTCAACGCCCTGCACGGCGAGTGGGGTGAGGACGGCTGCGTCCAGGGCGTGCTGGAGACGCTGGGCATTCCCTATACCCACTCCGGCGTGCTGGCCTCGGCCCTGGCCATGGACAAGGAGAAGTCCAAGGCGGTGCTGATGGCCGCGGGCGTGGTGGTGCCCGGGGGAGGGTTGTTCGACCGGCATGTTGTGTCCCGGACCCACGTCATCCCGCCGCCCTATGTGATCAAGCCCAACGCCGAGGGTTCCTCGGTCGGGGTCTATCTGGTGCGCGAGGGCGAACCGCCGTGCACCGCGCCGGGCGAGGCGAGCTGGACCTATGGCGAGCGGGTGATGGTCGAGCCCTTCATCGCCGGCAAGGAATTGGCGGTCACGGTTCTTGGGGAAAAGTCGGGGCCGCGCGCCCTGACGATCACCGACATCACCCCGGCCAAGGGCTTCTATGACTATGAGGCCAAATACGCGCCGGGCGGCTCCAGCCATGTGCTGCCGGCGGTCCTGCCGCCCCATGTGTTCGAGGCGGCGCTGCGGGAATCGGAGCTGGCGCACACGGCCATGGGCTGCCGCGGGGTGAGCCGATCCGACTTTCGTTATGACGATGTTAAGGACGAACTGGTCCTTCTGGAGGTCAATACCCAGCCCGGCATGACCCCGACCTCGCTCAGTCCCGAGCAGGCCGCCCATGTGGGGATGGACTACTCATGCCCGCGGTAGTTCGCGGCGGTCGGCGACAGAGTTCGAACCAGCCTGCAAAACGCGGCGCGGCTCCCAAATCCCAGGGACGCGGTCGCGCGCCCCGCAACGCCCCGGCCACGCCGGGCAAGCTGGCGGCGCTGGGCCGGCTGGATCTGTCCCCCCGCGCAGTCGTGATTTCGATCGCCGCCGGCGTGCTGTTGCTCGGCGGCGTGCTGGCAACCGGGGCGCGGGCCGAGCGTATCGGCGCCTCGATCGGCCATGGCGTGGACGGCATGACCGCCGGTCTCGGCCTGAAACTCGAGAAGGTCTTCATCGAGGGCGAGAGCCCCGAGGCCACGCGCGCCATCCAGCAGGCCGTGCAGCTTTCGGCCGACCAGCCGATGACCTCCATCGACCTCGACGCCGTGCGTGAGCGGGTCGAGCAGATCGGCTGGGTCAAGTCGGCCCGTGTCGTGCGCCTGCTGCCCGATACCCTGATCGTCCATGTCATCGAGCATGACCGGCTGGCCATCTGGCAGACCGGCGGCGTGAACCAGGTCATCGACAGCCATGGTCAGGTCATCGCCGGGGCCGACGCCGGCCGCTATCCGAACCTGCCGCTGGTCGTCGGCAAGGGCGCCGAACAGGCCGCCTCCGAAGTTCTGCCCCTGATCGCCCAGCGTCCGCGGCTCGCCAGCCGGGTCGACGCCCTGGTGCGCGTCGACGAGCGCCGCTGGGACCTGAGGCTCAAGGACGGCAGTTTGATCCAGCTGCCCGCGTCCAACCAGGAGGCGGCGCTGATCCAGCTGGACGCCCTGGACCAGCGCGAGCGGCTGCTTGAGCTGGGTTTCGCCCGCATTGACCTGAGAACGCCGGAGGAGGTCGCCGTCCGGCCCTCCGCCGGCGAAGCGTAGAGTGAGGGGCGACTGATGGCCGGACGTACTGTGGACAAGTCTGTGGACGGCGTGGGGAAAACGCCCGGCCGCGCGCCTGTGGTGGCCGCCCTCGACCTGGGCCAGTCCAAGGTCGCCTGTTTCATCATGAAGGCGGACGGCGTGCGCCACGCCGACCGCACCATCCGTGTGGCGGGTGCCGGACACGTCCAGTCGCGCGGCGTGCGCGGCGGCGGCATCGTCAACATGGATGAGGCCGCCCAGGCCATCGGCCATGCGGTCGAACGCGCCGAGCGGGCCGCCGGCAGCCCGGTCTCGGGCGTCGTCGTCACCACGGCCATCGGCCAGATGGCCAGCCATCGAGTGCAGGCCCGGGTTTCGCTGGGCGCTACCCCGGTGGGGGACGCCGATCTGGCGCGGGCCATCGGCATGGCCCTGGCCCAGATCCGTCTGCCCAACCGTCGGCCGATCCACGTCCTGCCGATCGCCTGGTCGGTCGACGGCGCGCGCGGCGTGCATGATCCGCGCTCGATGAAGGGACATTCGCTGGGGCTGGACCTGCTGGTCGTGTCCATGGCGGAGAGTGCCTTCAACGGCCTGAGCCACTGTCTGGAACTGGCCCACCTCGATCTGCAGGGCGTGGCGGCGGCGCCGGTGGTGTCGTCCCTGGCGGCGCTGGAAGACGACGAGATGGATCTCGGCTGCGTCTGTATCGACATGGGCGGCGGTTCGACCTCGGCGGCGGTCTGGGGCGGACGGTCGCTGCTGCACATCGAATCGCTGAACGTCGGAGGCGATCACGTCACGGCGGATATCGCGCGTGGCCTGTCGACCTCGCGCGCCGGGGCCGAGCGGCTCAAGACCCTGCACGGTTCGGCCATGGCCAATGCCCATGAGGACCGCGAGATGCTGGAGGCCCCGCCGCGGGGCGAGGACGCCTCGGCCGGCCCGATCTTCGTCCAGCGCGCCATGCTGAAGACCGTCATCGCCCCGCGGGTCGAGGAAACCCTGGAACTGCTGCGCGACCGGCTGCGCAATGCGGGCGTGGGGCTGGAGCCCGGCGCCGGTCTGGTTCTGACGGGTGGGGCCAGTCAGCTGAACGGCGTGCGGGAGCTGGCCATCCGGGTGTTCGATCGCCCGGTCCGCCTCGGCAAACCCCAGCGCGCGCCCCACCTGGCCGACGCCGCCTCGGGTCCGGCCTTCTGTTCGGCGGCCGGCGTTCTGCTCAGGGCCGCCTATGGACCGCGCGAAGCCGTTTCGGCCCGCAAACTGATGTCCCGCCAGATTTCCGCCGCAGATGCCCCCCGTGTCCATCGCGGCGGGATTGTGGCGCGCGCGGCGGGCTGGCTGCGCGAAAACCTCTGAGCCATGGGAAACTCACGCGAGCGATAGCCGTGAGATTTCCCCGCCATGGCGAGACTGTGTCCGGATTGTAACAACGTGCGGCCAGAGTGGTCGCCAAGTGGCCACAATCCCTTGCCGTTGCCGTCCGGCGGGCGCTGCGTATTGCATCCACAACGGTTGGGGCCCAATCACCATGCTTCTCAAGCGCAAGTACCTCTTTGGCACGACGATCCTCGCGGGCGTCATGGCCGTCACGGCTCCGGCCTTCGCCCAGGACCAGCTCCCGGGCGTCAACGTTCAGGGTCAGTCCGACCAGGAAGCCACCGAGATCGACGAAGTCGTCGTCACCGGTTCGCGCATCCGTCGTGACCCGACCAACTCCGCGACCCCGATCATCCAGGTTTCGCGCGATGCGCTGCTTGAGACCGGCCAGAACACGGTCATCGACTATCTGGCCACCATTCCCGCGCTTTCCAACTCCCGCGTGCCGTCCGACACCGTCGACGTGTTCAGCCAGGGCGTCGGCTTCCTCGGCATCTCCTCGCCCAACCTTCGGTCGCTGGGTGCCGGCCGGACGCTGACGCTGGTGGACGGTCGCCGTCACGTGGGTTCGGTCGGTGGCTCGCTGCAGGTCGACGTGGATACGATCCCCCGGCTTCTGATCGAGAACATCGAGATCGTTACGGGTGGCGCTTCGTCGATCTACGGCGCTGACGCCGTTTCGGGCGTCCTGAACTTCGTGCTCCGCAAGGACTTCGAGGGGCTGGAGATCGACATCACCGGCGCGCAGAACAACCAGGGCGGCGATAACAACCGTTACAACGCCGCGATCCTGGGTGGCGTGAACCTGTTTGATGACCGCCTCAACCTGTGGGGCTTTGCCGAGTATGAATACAGCGACGCCATCCGTTCGGATGATGTCGACTGGATCAATGAAGCCTATGCCCTCTTCAACGCTGACGCTGACCGTACCGCCGCCCCCGCCGTCATCAACGACGGTGAGTGGGACGTCCTGCTGCTCTCCGGAGTTCGCAGTCTGTCGCGGCCGTTCAATGGCGGGCAGACGACCCTTGCCAACTCGCAACCGGGCAGCCCCCTGAACGACCCCGATATTCCTGCGGCGACCTGTAACACGACGTCCGCCACCGGCTTCCTCAGCGGCAACTGCTATGCTGTGAACCCCGGCAAGACCTTCGTCTATGACGGCACCACGGCCCGTCTGGCCAACTTCGGCCAGCGCATCGGTATCGGCCTCAGCCGTCCGCTGAACATCGGTGGCGATGGCTTCAACCCCAACATTGCGAGCTTTGAAGAGCGCACGCCCGAGCTGGAGTCGCAACGTTTCGCCGCCGGCGCAAACTTCGCGGTCACTGACAGCGTCAATCTGTCGGTCGATGCCAAATATGTCCGGGATGATGCGTACGCCGGAAGCCAGCCTCAGTTCTTTGACTTCCACCTGCATGATGCCCCCGGCGGTGTTGTGACGCCGACCACCGTGGTTCCGCGCTGGTCGGGCCGGTTCGGTGACGGCCAGCTGAGCGCCCGTAACTTCACGATGCGGTATTCGGACAACGCCTTCCTGCCGCAGCTGGTCAAGGATGCGATCGCCGCCAACACGCTGCAGAACTCCTCCAACCCGACCGCGACGCTCCCGGGCGTCCCCGGCGCAGCGGTGGCGGCACAGTTCGCCAAGCATTCCTTCTTCGGTCCGCAGCGTTTCCAGGAACAGACCCGTGACCTGTTCCAGTACACGGCGGCCCTGAATGGCGAGTTCGACAGCCTGGCGTTCCTCAAGAACATCAACTGGGAAATCGCCTACACCTATGGCGAAGTCGACAACGAGTCCGAGGAAAACTCGGTTGACGGTCAACGCCTGGCGCTCGCCGCCGATGCCGTGCTCGATGCCGCGGGCGTCGTTGGCCCTGCGGGTCAGATCGTCTGCCGTTCGCGGTTGATCGCAGCAAACGGTGGCGTCGTCCGTGACGACCTCCGTGGCGGTGATCTGCGTGACACCCCGGAGGGTCTGGCCGCTCTGAACGGTTGCCGGCCGTACAACATCTTCGGTGCAGGCACCCAGAGCGCCGAGTCGGTGGCCTACATCACGGCCGACGCCGGCCTTCTGGTGACCGAACGCAACGAGTCGGAACAGGCGATCGCCTTCGTCTCCGGCGAACTCTGGGACTTCTGGGGTGCCGGCGCGATCGGCATCGCCGTGGGTGGCGAATATCGCCGCGAGTTCACCGAAGCGGCGGGTCGCGATGACCGCGATGACATCCTGACCTTCGGCCTCACCGGCCCTGATTTCCTGGGCGCCGGGTATGAATCCGAGGAGTACTTCGCGGAACTGTCCATCCCGCTGCTGCGCGACAGCTGGCTGGGTGAATATGCCGAACTGAGCGGCTCCTATCGCCAGTTCGACTACACGACCGCCGGCGACGGTGACGTTTATGGCGTCAACTTCGTCTACCGCCCGATCCGCGACATCGGGTTCAAGGCCAGCTACAACACCTCGTTCCGGGCGCCGAACCTCGGCGAGAACTTCTCGCCGCTGTCGGGCACCTTCTCGAACGGCTTCGTCGATCCGTGCTCCACGGCCAACATCAACGCTGCGTTCACGGCGACCTACACGGCCGAGACCCGCGCCAACCGGATCACGAACTGTACAGCCCTGGCAGTGGCCCGCGGCTATGCGCCGACCTTCTTCGACTTCGCCGGTGCCACGGCCGGAACGGACGATGACTACGTCCAGACCGTCGCCAGCCCGTTCGGCAACTCGGGCGGCAACCCCTTGCTCCGTCCGGAAACCTCGGAATCGACCACCTTCACCATCGTGTTGGAGCCCCGTCAGATCCCGGACTTCAGCCTGGTGCTGGACTACTATGAAATCCGCATCGACGACGTGATCTCGGCGGTTTCGGTCAACCAGGCCGCCGCCCTGTGCGTCGACTTTGTTGGCCTTGGCCCGGCATGCGACACCATCTTCCGTCGTGGGCCGATCCCGGTTCTGGGGCCTGCACCGTCCAACATTGAACGGTCGTCGGGCTTCCAGGTCGCCGGTGCTACGCCTGCCGATCCGGCCTTCATCCAGGGCGCGGTGAACTTCGCGGGCTTCCAGACCCGTGGTCTGGACTTCACGGCCAACTATGCCTTCGACGCCCGTGAGAAGCTCGGCCTGAACATCGGCAGCTTCCGCTACTCGCTGCGCGGTAACTGGCTGATCGAACAGAAGCAGTTCTCCAACCCGGCGAACCCTGCCCTGTTCACCGAGTTCGCCAGCAACCCGACCTCGCCGCGTGTTCGCCTGTCGTCCACCCTGGCCTGGTTCCCGACTGAAGCCCTGAGCTTCACCTGGACGATGGACTGGCAGTCGTCCCAGGACCTGCTCCGCATGCGCGATCAGGTCGGGTCCGGCAACATCGACAACCGCTCGTTCGACTATTACGAGACCGGTAACTTTGCCCGTCACGACTTCTCGGTCCGCTATCAACTGCGGGACGACGTGACGCTTCGTGCAGGTGTCACCAACGCGTTCGACGCCGAGCCGCCGACCTGGCTGCGCGGCGGGTTCCAGGACAACCTGGATCCGTACGGCACGCGCTTCAACATCGGCCTGAACTACCGTCCCTTCTAAGACGGACAGGTTCTGACAAGACGGAAAGGGCGGCTCGCAAGAGCTGCCCTTTTTCGTTGGTCCACACACTGAAAACTGCAGTCAAGGTTAACGAAAGTCGTGGCCTGGGCCGCGACTCACCCTATCGGGTAACACTCTCTTAAGCAGATCGGGCGTTTCCTTAACGCGCTCATAACCAATGCGAATCGGCGGGGTTTCGCATCGGACTGCAGGGGCAGGGTCGGATAAGGTCGGAATAGAATGTCTCTCTCGCTGGTGCGTCCTCAAGCCACGGATCTCAAGCCGCGGATCGTCGTCTTCGGTGTCGGTGGTGCCGGCGGAAACGCCGTGAACAACATGATCGATGCGGGTCTGGAAGGCGTCGAATTCGTCGTTGCCAACACCGATGCCCAGCATCTGTCGTTCGCCAAGACCGACCGCCGCATCCAGCTGGGCGAGACCATCACCCAGGGCCTGGGCGCCGGCGCCCACCCCGAGGTCGGCATGAACGCCGCCGAGGAATCCGCCGAGGAAATCTACGGGCACCTTGAAGGCGCCCACATGGTCTTCATCACCGCCGGCATGGGCGGCGGCACCGGCACGGGCGCCGCGCCCGTCATCGCCAAATGCGCGCGTGACCGCGGCATCCTGACGGTCGGCGTTGTGACCAAGCCCTTCACCTTCGAAGGCCGTCACCGCATGCGCCTGGCCGATGCGGGCATCGCCGAGCTGCAACGCTACGTCGACACCCTGATCGTCATTCCGAACCAGAACCTGTTCCGCGTCGCCAACGAACGCACGACTTTCGCCGACGCCTTCGGCATGGCCGACCAGGTGCTGCACTCGGGCGTGCGCTCGATCACCGACCTGATGATCCTGCCGGGTCTGATCAACCTCGACTTCGCCGACGTCCGCGCCGTCATGTCCGAGATGGGCAAGGCGATGATGGGCACGGGCGAGGCCACGGGCGACGACCGCGCCCTGATGGCGGCCCAGAACGCCATCGCCAACCCGCTGCTGGACGAGATCACCGGCGGCATGGACATGACCCTGCTGGAAGTCGACGAGGCCGCCAACGCCATCGCCGGCGAGGTGGACGCCGACGCCAACATCATCTTCGGTGCCGCCTTCGATCCGGCCCTCGACGGCAAGATCCGCGTTTCGGTCGTGGCCACCGGTATGGAAGACCTGGCCGCGGTCAAGGGCACGCCCAACACCACGACCTCTGCTTTCGACGCCCGTCGCCCGACCCCGGCCCACGCCGCGTCGCGCGCCGAGCCGGTGCGTCACGAGCCCCTGCGCGAGCCTGTCCGTGCGGAAACGTCGCGTCAGGCGGAAGCCGCCCCCGTCGTTCCGACCTTTCAGTCGAGCCAGTCGGCCTATGGAACCGCCGCCCGCGCGCCCGAGCCCCGCTTCGAGCCGCGGCCCGAGCCGGTGATCCACGTCGCCGAGGAGCGTTCGCTCGAGCCGATCGTCGATCCCTGGGTCGAGGAATATGAATCCGCGCCGCGCAGCCGCACGGCCGCCGAGGCCACCGCGCCGGTGGCGCAGGGCGACCTCTATATGGACCGCGCCGCCGCTGCGCAGGCCGAGCCCCGGCATGAAGAGCCGGCGCAAGATGACTATGATGACCGCGATCACCGCAAGTCGGGCTGGAGCCTGTTCGGCCGTGGCAAGCGTCAGCCGGCGCAGCCGACCTATCCGCCGCAGTCCCGCACCACCGAAATGCGCGCGACCAGCCAGACGCAGCCCATGCCGGAACTGGGCGAGGCCGAGGATGACCTCGAAATCCCGTCCTTCCTGAGACGTCTGGCCAACTAGGTCTCAGGGATCAGGGATCAGGGAAGGGCGGCTCGCAGGGGCCGCCCTTTTTCGTTTGGCGACGCGGGCAATGGAAGAGTCAGCTCCCTGCCCCCGGACCCGCTTTCCCTAATCCCTAACCCTCAATCCCTGGTCCCTCATCCCCGGACCTGCTCTTCTCCGCCTGGGCGAAACAGTTACCGAAACCGAAACAATCCGAAACCCGACTTTCATTTCGCGCTTGTGGCAGGGCCGCTAGACGGTTCGTGGGGCGAACTCCGCACACAGAGGCGGGGCGCAAGAAGTGAAGCGAGTTTGAGCTTGTCGGTCAGAAGCGACCATCGCCAGAAGACGACCGTCGCCCCTGCGATCATCGCGGGCGTGGGCGTGCACACGGGCGACCGGGTGCGTCTGGCCGTGCGTCCGGCCCCGGCCGGCACCGGCATCGTCTTCGTGCGCACCGACATCAAGGACCGTGACAACCGTATCCCGGTGTCCGGCGAGGCCGTCGTCGACGCCCGCCTGAACACCATGATCGAGAACGCCGCCGGCGTCCGGCTGTCGACCATCGAGCATCTCATGGCGGCCTTCGCGGCCCTGGGCGTTTCGAACGCCGTGGTCGAGGTGGACGGACCCGAGCTGCCGATCCTCGACGGCTCGGCGCTGCAGTTCGTCCAGCTGCTGGACCGCGCCGGCTTCCGCCGTCAGGAAGCGCCGATCCGCTATATCGAGATCCTCGAGCCGATCCGGGTCCAGGACGGCGACAAGACCGCTGCCCTGCTGCCTTGCGATCGTTATGAGATGCGGTTCGAGATCGACTTCGACACGCCGGTGATCGGCAATCAGGTGGTGGACTTCGTCGTCGACGAGGAAACCTTCCGCAACGAGATCATGGCCGCCCGGACCTTCGGCTTCGCCCATGAGGTCGAGGCCCTGCGCCGTGCCGGGCTGGCCCGCGGCGGTTCGCTGGAGAATGCCGTGGTCATCGACGGCGACCAGATCCTGAACCCGGGCGGGCTGCGGATGGAGCGCGAGTTCGTCAAGCACAAGGCGCTGGACGCCATCGGCGACCTGTATGTCCTCGGCGCGCCCCTGCTGGGACGCTACGAGGGCGTCAAGGCGGGCCACGCCATCAACAATCTGCTGGTCCGCGAACTGCTGGCCAGTCCGCAGGCCTGGCGCGAAGTGACCCGCGTCCCTGAGATGGCGATGGCGGGCTGAACAGCCCCCTGATCAGCCCAGGCTGATCGCGCTCATCAGCCGGCCGAAGTCGGCTTCCCCCGCCAGAAACGCCCGCCGGTTCGAATAGAACTGCATGGCGTCCGTTCGCGTATCGTCGCCCGTCCATGCCGCATCGGCGACGCCGGCCTGCTCCAGCCGCCACAGGACGAAGGCGGGCAGGTCGAACAGGCGTTTGTCGGCGGCTTCTCCGGGCGCGAAGAAGCGGGCGCTGCCCGGGTCGTGATGGTCGAACCGGTCCTGGAAGTCGGCACCGACCTCATAAGAGGCCCGGGCGATGCAGGGGCCGACCACGGCGACCATGCGGCGCGGGTCAGCGCCGAGGGCCTGCATGGCCACGACGGTGGAGTGGACCACGCCGTCCAGAGCACCCTTCCAGCCCGCATGGGCCGCGCCGACGACGCCGGCCTCGGGATCGGCCAGCAGCACGGGGGCGCAGTCGGCCGTCAGGGCGGCGCAGATGACGCCGGGCGCGGCGGTGACGACGGCGTCGCCCTCGGGCCGGTCGCCTTTCCAGCCCGCCTCGGCGACGCGGGCGACGGCGGAATGGATTTGGTAACAGGCGGCCAGGTCGTCCGGCACGCCGCCCAGATGTTCAGCGATGCGGCGACGGTTCTCGGCGATGGCGGCGGGGTCGTCCTGCGAGCCGACGCCGGTGTTCAGGCCTTCATATATCCCGGTGGAGACGCCGCCCTGCCGCGTGAAGAAGCCGTGGCGGACGCCGGCGCGGTCCAGCAGGGGATGGGTGATGGGCGAAAGCGCCATGGTCAGTCCTCAAACCCCGGAACCACCAGTGAGCGCGGCGAGAAGATCGCGCAGGCCTTGAACAGGGTTCCCATCTGGTCGGTGTCGGTCAGCCGGGCCAGCTGGCGGTCGATCACCGGGGCGGCGTCGGGACGGCCAGCCTTCAGCCGGTCGGCGCGGGCCTCGATGCCGAGCAGGCCCAGAAACTCCCCTTGGCCCAGGGTTCCCGTCACGTCGGCGCCGGCGTGGATGGCGGCCTCCAGCACCGAGGGGAAGTCGGCCCACTGGGTCAGGTCGACCTCGCCCGGCGTCTCCAGCGGATCGACTTTCTGGTGACGACGCAGGCCCTGGAGCGTGTCGCCGGCCTCGCGCCGGGCGCGGCCGTAGTCGATCAGCAGGGCCGCGCCCCCGGCCTCGCGGATCAGGGCACCGACATCGCGGCCGAAGGCGGCCTGCTGGTCCGAAATCTCGACGGTCTGGCCGGGCTCGACCTCGAACGCCGGACGTTTGAAGCCGCCGGTGATCCTGACCAGGCCGAAGGTCAGGGCGCCGTCCTCGGTCACGCCGACGCGGCGCTCGGCCCAGCCGTCTTCGGTCTTCACGAACTGGCGGGCGGGCAGGCAGTCCAGCACCTCATTGGCGATCAGGATCACCGGGGCGTCTGTCTCGACCCGGTCCAGCGACGCGACCCAGCGCGGATGGAGGTCGCTGTCGGCCAGCATGCGGGCCTGTGCCTCGCGCAGGGGCGGGCTGGGCTCGATCAGGATCAGGTCGACGGCGCGCAGGAATTCCGGATCCAGCTTGGCGGCGCGCAGGGCGTCGGCCATCAGGGTGCCGTCGCCGGGCCCGACCTCGACGAGCCGAACGCGCTCGGGCGCGCCCAGACGCCGCCACAGCTCGACCGCCCAGAGGCCGATCAGCTCACCGAACATCTGGCTGATCATCGGGGCGGTGATGAAGTCCCCGGTCGCGCCGATGGCCGGGCGGGTGGCGTAATAGCCGCCCTCCGGATCATGCAGGCAGCGGGTGACATAGTCCGCCACCGTCATCGGTCCGGTCAGGACGATCTCGCGCGCCAGACGGTCTTTCAGCGACATGGGCTCAGGCGGCGACCGGCGGCCGGCTCCAGGCCCGCCAGATCAGCCAGGCTCCCAGGACCATCATCGGGATCGACAGCATCATGCCCATGGTCAGGCCGAGCGGCAGGTTCTCCATACCGAAATCGGGCTGGCGGAAATTCTCCCGGTGACATAGCCGGGCTTGACCAGCAGGCGCCATTTGAAGACTGCCAGCCACAGGATGACGAACAGGGCGATGCCCTCAAGACCGGCCTCATAAAGTTGGCTGGGATGGCGCGGGACGTCGCCGGCCGGGCAGAAGCCGTACATTCGTTCGATGCTGGCGTTGCAGAAGCGGACCGCCCAGGGGACCGTGGTCTCGCGGCCCCACAGCTCGCCGTTGATGAAATTGGCCATGCGGCCGAAGAACAGGCCGAAGGGCGCGGCCGCCAGGGCCATGTCGCCGATGCTGAGCGTGCGCAGCTTGTTGCGCCAGGCGAAGATCACCACAGCCAGCGTCGTCCCGATCATGCCGCCGTGGAAGGACATACCGCCGTCCCAGAGGCGGAACAGGGCCAGCCGGTCGCCCCAGTCCGCGCCGGTGAACAGGGCACCGTACAGTTCGGGCTTGTAGAAGAGGGCGTAGCCGAAGCGGCCGCCGAGGATGATGCCGAGGGTGATCCACAGGATCAGGTCGTCGAGCTGGGTCGTCGAGATCGGCGGCTTGCCGGCGGGCCAGATGGCCGTGTTCCTGATCAGCTTCGACGCATACCACCAGCCCAGGACGATGCCCGCGACATAGGCGAGGGCGTACCAGCGGATATCCAGCGGGCCGATGCTGAACAGCACCGGGTCGAACTCGGGAAATTGCACGGGCGCTCCTGCGAAGGTGTTCGGATGCGGTTTAGCAAGCGGTGGAGGGCGCGTCCCTGAAATTTCGGCAAGGCGTCGCGCTGCGCCCAAATCAGGCCATAGGTCACATCGACAGCAAGGTTTCATTCACCATATCGGGTGAACCTTCCTTAACCACGCCCGTTCGTCCGGGCCGGAGAGTGCCATGCAGACCCGCAACCCCCTTCTCGATGAGTTCGCCAAGCTGACGACGGGTGCCATGGGCCTGGCCCAGGCGGCCGGAGAAGAAGCGAAGACGGCCTTCCGCGCGGGCACAGACCGCATGGCCGCCGATCTCGATCTGGTCCGCCGCGACGAGTTTGACGCCCTGAAGGCCGAGATCGCCGCCCTGCGGGCCGAGGTCGCGGCGCTGAAATCGCCGGAGAAGTCGCCTGCAAAGACGGCAAAGAAGCCTGCCACGGGAACGTCCACAGCGGGTTCTCCCCCTCAGGACGCAGCCGGTTGAGCCG
>LNFM01008637.1_pt1 | contig 15263 bp, 17 predicted proteins | sample 596031 | NCBI WGS metagenome assembly LNFM01 (sample SAMN04254537, study PRJNA301005) | activated carbon metagenome | isolation source: dual media filters at the Ann Arbor, Michigan drinking water treatment plant | place: USA: Ann Arbor | reverse complement strand
TCAGGCCCGTCAGCTCGTCCGTCACGGCCATATCAGCGTGAACGGTCGCCGCACCAATATTCCTTCGTTTCAAGCCAAGCCGGGCGACACGCTTGAAGTTGTGGAGAAGAGCCGCAAGGTGACTTCGATCATTGCTTCACGCGACGCCACAGCACACTATCCTTCCCCTAACTGGCTTGATGTGGATCGCGAGAATTTCAAAGCGCGCGTCACACAGGCTCCCAAGCGGGAAGACCTGGTTCAAATACAGCTCAACGAACAGTTAATCGTCGAACTGTACTCGAAGTAATTGGCAAGACACACTAACAATTTCTAACTACAAGGAGGCGCATGTTTCGAGGTTTTCAAAAGCCAAAGCGTCTGGTTGCCAATACGGAAACATTGAGCGAGCGGTATGGCATGTTCACGGCACAGCCGTTTGAACGTGGCTTCGGCACGACGATCGGGAACGCGCTACGGCGCGCTCTGTTGAGCTCGATCGAAGGTGCCGCGATCACAGCCGTTCGTATTGAGGGAGTCGCGCACGAGTTTTCGCCGATCCCTGGAGTCGTTGAGGATGCGACAGACATCATCCTGAATTTGAAGCAGATCCCTTTCAAGATGGCAGGAGAAGGGATCAAGACCGTTCGATTGAAGTCGGACGGATCTAACGAACTATTGAGCGGCATGATTGAAACGGACAGCGACGTTGAAGTTCTGGACCGTAACATGCACATCGCGACGGTGAGCGAGGGCGGAAGCCTGACGATCGAAATGCGTCTGAAGATGGGCCGCGGCTATGTCAGCGCGGACCGTAACTTCGACGAAGATCTTCCTTTGGGTTACATCCCGATCGATTCGGTCCACTCGCCGGTACGCAAGGTAAATTACAACGTCGAGGCCGCACGCCTCGGGCAGATGACAGACTTTGACAAGCTGACTCTGGAAGTCTGGACCAACGGTGCTGTTTCGCCTGCCGACTCAATCGGCATGGCGGCCAAGCTCCTGAAGGACCACATGACGATTTTCGTCAACTTCGAAGAGACGCCAGAATCGGTGGAAGAGCCGGTGGAGCGTGCAGCAGGTCAGATGAACGAAGTTCTGAACCGTTCGGTGGAAGAGCTCGAACTCAGCGTCCGTTCTTACAACTGCCTCAAAAATGCCAACATTCAAACGATCGGCGATCTCGTACAGAAGACCGAAGCCGAAATGTTGCGCACCAAGAATTTCGGGCGCAAGTCGCTAAACGAAATCAAAGAAATCCTCGGTGGTCTCGCCTTGAGCTTCGGTATGAAGATCGATGCCAGCGGCCGCCTCATCGCCCCCCCGGGCGGTATGTCCATGGAGCCGTTGCCGCTGGGCGACGATGACCTCTAAACGATACGGCAATTAGAAGGAGTTAGGAAATGAGACATCGTAAGGGCGGCTTCAAACTCAAACGCAGCCTTAGTGAGCGCCGCGCGTTACTGCGCAGCCTGGTGACGGCTGTAGTGCTCGATGAACGTATTGAAACGACCATCCCCAAGGCCAAGGCTGCGAAGCCTTTGGTTGAGAAGATGATCACGCTCGCCAAGGAAGGTACACTTCACTCGCGCCGTCAGGCGGCAGCATTCCTGCTGACCCCCGACAGTGTGAAGAAGTTGTTCGACAAGCTGGGACCCCGTTTTGGACAGCGCAATGGCGGCTACACGCGTATCGTACGCGTGGGCTTCCGCCAGGGCGATGGCGCTGAAACCTGCAAACTCGAGTTGGTCGGTAGCGAACTGGTACGCCGCGCAGGCGAACGTGCCAAGCGTCGTGAAGACAAGCTCAAGGCACTGCAAGAAGGCCGCGAGCCGGGCGCCGAAGGCAACGAAGCGACCAGTTAGTTTTTTGGTGGTAGTCAACAAAAAGGGCCAGTCCTTCGGGACTGGCCCTTTTTGCGTTAATCCTGGCGAATCACTCGAGTGATATCGGTGCGAGATGCCCGAAGCGCTGGCGCAAGACAAGCCAGCAGGCCCACCGCCACAAAGCTAAGTGCAGACGGCAGAATCACCTGCCAATCATATGGTGCGACTCTTACCAACTGGGTTGCCAGCAGGCTGCCCAGCAGGACGCCTCCACCCAGGCCGAGCAGCGCGCCGAAGGCCAGGAGCCGCAACCCGGAGGCCACCACCCATCTCTCGATGTTGCCGGTGGAAGCCCCCAGTGCCATTCTCAAGCCAATTTCGGGCATGCGCTGGCTGACCGTCTGTGAGACAACCGCAAAGAGCCCGCATCCGCCAAAGAAGAGTGCCAGAACCGCAAAGGCACCGATCAGGTAAATGAGAGCCCAGCTATTCTTCAAGCCTTCGGCGTGGTGGTGGCTCAGGGTCTCCATCTCGAGAGGCGCCTCGGGGTCGATTTCCCGGGCAATCGAGCGCAGGGCCTCGACAGCGGCCTTCTCATTCCTCATGCGCCCAATCCACTGCATGGCGCGACGTGGAGCCTGCTCGAAGGCGACGAAGAATTGGGGCTTGGGCCCTGTCACGATGCTGTCGCTCTGCAGGTTGGGGTAGATGCCAACGATCTCGAAGGCCTCGCCCCCGAGTGCCTGCACCCGGATTGTTTGACCGATGGGGTCGCTGTTGGCAAAGAGCTCTTCGGTGAGTTTCTGGTTGAGTACCGCCACACGCGGAGAAGCTGCAGTGTCGGTTGGGAGGATGGGCCGGCCTCGCAGAATGGGAATGCGCAGCGTATCGAATGCGCCCGAAGTGGCAACGACATAGTGGGCGGAAGGGGCGTCCTTCCGCTCCAGCGATTGGGTCGATTTTGCGATTTTCGTTGGAGTGCCATCGCCTGCTCCAGTCGAAGGCACCGGGCTAATCAAGCCTACGGACTCGAAGTTCTCTGAAGCAGCGCTTGCCTTGAGCAATCGGTCATGTGTCCTCTGCATGGCCTCATTGCTAAGGCCAGCCCGGCGAGAAGCATAAAACTCAGCGCGCAGCACCTGGCTGCGATCATAGCCGGGATGGATATCCAGCAAAATCTGCACTCCCCGGACTCCCAGGATTGCCGTCATCACCATGGCCAGACCTAAAGCGATCTGGATCACCACCAGAGACTTGGTAGCCCGCTGTGTCGTGCGGCCCTGAGTGGTGCGCGGGCCCTCATCGCCCTGCATGCCGCTGGCAGCCCAGGCCGGAAAGAGGCTAAAGCAAAGAATCGAAGCCAGGGCGATCCCGAGATTAATCACGAGAAAACGCTCATCCAAAACAGGACCGTCCATCGGGAATGGTACACGCACCTGAGAGAGCAGCAGCCTTGACGACAGCTCAGCTGCAAGGATCCCGAGACCCAGTGCCGGAGCTGCCAGCAGCAGGCCTTCGGTCAGGGACTGAGCGATGATGCGAGACCTTGCTGCGCCCAGAGCAATGCGGATTGTCATCTCGCGCCGGCGCGAGAGGCCGCGAACGATGAGCAGGTTCGCTACATTCGCGCACGAGATCAACAAGACCCCGCCGGAGATCAAATAGAGCAGCACAATCACTTGTGTGTCCGCATCGTTGTAAAAACCATTGAAAAGGGTTTGGGCCTGAACTTGCGCACCGGTGTGCGTGTCCGGAAAGCGCCGCTCGAGCTCAGCACTGAACGGCGCAAGCAAGGCCGCTGCATCTTGCCGTGTGACGCCTGCCTTCAGGCGGCCGATCACTTGCACTCCGCCTTCCTTGTGGCTTGTCTTTGTGGCTGAGAGTATGAGTGGCGTCCAGAACTTTGCGTCGAGACTGGGAAACCAAAAGCCTTCTTCTGTCACTCCGATTACGTTATAGCTTTCGCCATCCAGACGAATTGTGGTCCCCACGACTTCCGGCTTCGCTTCGAAGCGGTTTTTCCAATAGTCGTGACTGAGAACCAATACCTTTGGTGCTCCGGTTTGGTGCTCTGCTTCGAGGGGGAATCGTCCCACAGCAAGCCTTGCCTTCACCAGCGCAAAGAAAGCCGGCGATACTGCTTGCCCGAGGATACGTTCAGGCTCGCCCCGGCTAATGACGACATGCTCCACCGCCTTATGAGCGGAGAGAATGTCGAAGGCCGGAAGCGTGCGCCAGGCGAGGAAGTCGTCGAGGGTCGTGTTGTTCCGCGGGTTGCTTTGATTTGGCATGCGCGTTTGAAGAACCACATCCGACTCATGATTCAGCAAGGCTATGGGGCGTCGCCATATCTTGTCCACAAGCGAGATGACAACTGCATTGGCACCAATTCCGAGGCCAAGTGTAATCGCGGCCAATGCCCAGATGCCGGGTGTCTTGCACCACGAGCGAAACCCGTGCCTTAGGTCTGCCGAGAAGTTCTCGATCCACTGCGTTCCGCGATGATCGCGGCATTCTTCTTTGCGTTGCTCGATGCAGCCGAGAGCGCGGCGGGCGATGCGGCTGGCCTGCTCGGGGCTTTGCCCTTGCGCGATCTCGTGGGCGATGCGCTCTTCGAGATAGAAGTTCAGTTCCTCGTCGAGCTCTTGCTCCACCTGGTCTCGGCGTAGAAGGGACCTCAATCGCAAAGGCAGGGTATACAGCAGGCGCCAGAGTCTCAGCATCAGGCTTCCTCGATTCTCATCACCTTGGTGATGGCTTCCGAGAGTCGATCCCACTTGAGGGATTCCTGGTTGAGCTCCAGGCGGCCGGGAGCTGTGAGCGCGTAGTATTTGGCCCGCCTGCCGCTTTCAGTCTGTTTCCATTCGGCAGAAATCCAGCCGGCTTGTTCGAGTTTGTGCAGTGCGGGGTAGAGCGATCCGTCGCTCACCTGCAGGACATCGCCTGAGATTTGCTTGAGGCGCTGCGCAATCGCCCAGGCATGCAGGGGTTCGAGGGCAACTACCTTCAGCAGCAGCAGGTCAAGGGTTCCCTGTACAAGATCAGATGGTTTGCTCATATGCTTCTCTCGGTTATCGAGTACAGCTTAAATCAGTTCTCCTCGGTAATCAAGGGGTAAAATATATTGTCATTTTAGAAAATTACTTGACAAGAATGCGCGCAGGTTTTATATTTAGATTGTGATCACCATCACTCAAGGAGATAAGAATATGAGCCTCACTCGATACAATCCGTTTGATTTGACTCCCTTCCAGGCATTCCGTTTGTTTGAGAATGCATTGCCGGCCGTGACACAGCCGGATGCGGCACGCCCGTGGGCACCTGCAGTTGATATTCTCGAAACTGAGAATGAGCTGATTCTGAAGGCAGACCTGCCAGAAGTGAAGCAGGAGCAGATCGACATTCGTGTTGAAGACGGTACGCTGACCCTGCGCGGCGAGCGCAAGTTTGAAACTGTCAAGGACGAAAAGGGATACCATCGCATTGAGCGTAGTTATGGTGCCTTTAGCCGGAGCTTTACGCTGCCGGATACGGTGCAAGCCGATGGAGTCAAGGCGACATTCAAGGATGGCGTTTTGACTGTGAACCTTCCCAAGAAGGAAGTTGCCAAACCGCGTCAAATCAAGGTAGAAGTTAGCAACTAAGACGCTGCGGCAGCAATCCAATACACTAAGGGCAGAGGCTAAAGCTTCTGCCCTTTGGTGACTTAAAAGGAGTATGGCGATGAATGGAATGAAGACGGTTCTCTTGCTGGGCGGAATGTCTGGCGTTTTGTTGTTTATAGGACAGGCTTTTGGCGGCCGCAGCGGTTTGCTGATGGCGCTGGGCGGAGCCGTTTTGATGAACTTCTTCAGCTATTTCTTCTCGGAGAAGATGGCTCTTTCCATGTCTGGGGCGCAGCGCGTTAGCGAGACAGAGCATCCCCATATCTGGAACCGGATTGGGCCGATGACTGCCCGCCTCACTGAGAAGATGGCTTTACCCATGCCTCGGCTCTGGGTGCTGCCCGAGGAGTCCCCCAATGCCTTTGCAACCGGGCGCAACCCTTCGCATTCCTCAGTGGCCGTCAGTGCCGGCTTGCTTGAGATCATGAACGATCAGGAAGTAGAAGCTGTTATCGCCCATGAGCTTGGCCATATCCTGAACCGCGACATTTTGATCTCATCTGTTGCGGCAACTTTGGGTGCGGCGATTACGGGCCTTGCGCGCTTTGGCATGTTTTTTGGAGGAAGCCGGCGCGATGAAGACGATAGCCCGGCGGCGAATATTTTGATGATGTTTCTTGCCCCAATTGCGGCACTTCTGATTCAGATGGCTGTGTCGCGTACGCGTGAATATTCAGCCGATGCAGCAGCAGCCAAATATACGGGTTCGCCTGTAGGCTTGGTAAACGGCTTGCGAAAGCTCGACACCTGGTCGCAACGTATTCCGATGGAAGCCTCGCCCACTATGTCGCATATGTATATCTATCCCCCGGCGATGGGTGGCCTAGCAAGACTCTTTTCGACGCACCCCACTACAGAGCAGCGCATTGCTGCACTCCTGGGTCAGCGGCAGTGAAGCGTTGGAAGCTGAGCCGCAAGACTTCGCAACGACTCGAAACGGGGCAAGTCTGGGTCTATCGCGGCGAGGTAGAGGCAGAGTTGACGGCGGAAACATTGGATACTGTCCTGCTGGTGGACGATCGTGGGCGCCTGATTGGGAGTGCTCTGGTAGACGGAGCATCTCCTGTGCCTGTGCGCCTCTATTCGAGAAGGGAGCAAGTTCTCGACGGAGACTTGATTGCTACCAGAGTGCAGGGTGCGATGGAATGGCGCAAGCGCCTGGCCCTTGGGGCAAGTACTGGATACCGTCTTGTCTTTAGCGAGGCGGATGGGCTGCCCGGATTGACTATTGACCGCTTTGGAGCTGGCTTAGGCATTCAGTGCAATGTTCGTAATTATGGCGAGTATCTTGACTTAATTGTAGGCAAGATTCAGGAACAATTAGGGCCGGAGGATAGGATTGACTGTGTGGTTCGAGAGCTTGGTGGCGAACGGACATTATTTCTCGGAGATGAGGCAAAAGCGAAGCCTATTTATCGCATGAATCAGTTGAAGTTTGAAGCTGATTTGCTGGAGGGGCCAAAGACCGGGGCCTTTCTGGACCAACGGGAAAACTATTTCGCTGCCACTAACTGGATCCGCCTTCTGGGGATTTATGGGCGCGGGCTCGATCTTTATTCATCATATGGGGGATTTGCGCTGCATTTGGCAGGAGTGCTGGACAAAGTAGATGCTGTGGATTCTTCAAAGACGGCTGTTACTGGAATAGTGGAGAATGCACGGAGAAATGAGCTCAATAACGTGCGTGCGATTGAGAGCGATGTCAAGCAATTCTTGCGGGGATTGGGGCAAGCACGGCGGCAATACGAATGTGTAATTGCCGATCCGCCGGCATTCGCCAAACAAGTACGACAAAAAGAAGAGGCCACTCGTGCGTATTACGATCTGAATCTCAGAGCGCTCAGCGCGGTGGCCCCCTCAGGGATGTTTGTGAGTTGTTCCTGCTCTCGTGCTGTCAGTGAGAGCGATTTGCTGAATGTGATTCGAGAAGCTGCTCAGCAAAGCCGCAAAACCCTAACATTACTTGAGAAGCGAAGCCAGGCTCTCGATCACCGCGAAGTGATTTCGATTCCAGAAACAAGCTATCTCAAATGCCTTTACTTTAGCGTGTCGACCTCACATTAGGTGAGAGCAAAAGCACTATTCCGACTTCTTGCCTTTGCGGAAAGCAGCCCAGCGCTTCTTCTGAGCGGCTGCGATGCGGAGGCGGGCTTCTTCGCTGAGGACACGCTTGCGGCGTGAGCCAGAGGCTGCGGGGGAGCTGGTGGCGGGAGCGGACGCTACCGATTTACGACCGGAGAGCATGCCGCGGACAGTTGCGATCTGGTCTTCGATGCGCTTACGCTGCATTTCGAGACCTTCGAGAGCTGCGGCGAGAAGCGCCGGATCTTGCATTTGCGATGAGGGACGAGCCATGTTTGTTCCTTGTTGTTTTTTTGTTACTGCTTGACCTCAGCATATCAGAATAACTTTTTAGAATCGAGCAAGATCGTAACAGGGCCGTCATTGATCAAAGACACTTTCATATGAGATCGAAACTTGCCTTTGCTTACCGGAAGGCCACGTTGGCTGACTCTGTACACAAGCTGTTCAAAGAGACGCTCTGCTTCGACTGGTAATTCAGCACCGTCAAATGAAGGCCGGTTGCCCTTGCGCACATCACCATAAAGAGTAAATTGACTGACCAGGAGGACCGCCCCGCCACTTTGCGAGACATTGAGATTCATCTTGCCGTCGCTGTCTTCGAAAATACGCAGCTCACAGAGTTTGTTGGCCATTATCGAGATATCCGATTCTGTATCTCCCTTCCCAACTGCGGCAAGCACCATTAATCCCGGGCCGATCGAAGATATTGATTCCCCTTCTACACTGACGTTTGCCGACAGGACACGCTGTACGATGGCCCTCATTGCTTTTGTTCCTGTCCAAGCGAGCCCGCATAGATTTCAAGGCGACGCCGGAAGCCTGATTCGGTGAACAATGCTTCCAGTGGCTGCCTGACGCGATGGCGCCAGTTGGGCGCCTCGCTCGTCGTGCCCGGAAGATTCTGCTGCTCGCGCTCGCCGGTAAGCTCCTCAAGATTGAGAAGACGTAGTTGTGACGGAGTATTTGCCAGGAAACTGCAAAGCGCAGCGAAGAATACCTCTGGGTTCGTCTCTTCGGGGTTGAGGTGAAATACCTCGCGAAGATTTGCCAGTGCGTGAGAGCGAGCTTGTCGCGAGGGTGAGAGTTCAGAAGCGGGCAGAATTCCCGTCTTTACCCGGGACTCAAGATCAATCCCGGTCAACCATCCATCAAAGGTTGGAAGGTCGTGAGTGGTGAATGAAGCAATGGCATCGCGTGGATAGTCCAGTGCGGGTCTGAAACTGTCGCCGTTGCGCTCGAAAAGGATGAGCCGATAGCTGAGTATGTGAAATTCGTCGAGTGCTTTACGGAAGTAATCAGGAACGGTGCCGAGGTCTTCACCGACGACGATGAACTTGTTGCGCTGGCTTTCGAGGGCAAGGATGCGGAGTAAATCTTCAAAATGGTCTCGCACGTAGGCCCCGTCACGGGCGCTCATGTTATCCGGAATCCAGTAAAGACGGGCAAGACGCATCACGTGGTCCAGGCGTATGGTTCCGCCGTGCCTTGCCGCACATCGGATCGATTCAATGAAGTATTCATAGCGTGAGTCGGCATGGCGCTGTGGATGGAGCGCGGGAAAGCCCCAGTCCTGGCCATTCTCGTTGAAATCATCCGGTGGCGAACCGACGCGCACTCGAGGTGCAAAGAGATCCTGATAGGCCCAATAGTCGGCACCAACCCGGTCAGTTGCCAGAGCAAGATCATGATAAAGGCCGAGGGAGTAACCGGATTCGATCAGATATTTTTGCGCGGCTGCCAGCTGTTGATCGAGACGCATCTCTATAAATGCGTAGAAGTCGATTTGACGGGACAAGCGCGTTCGGAGTGACTGGCTTTCGGCACTGTCCGGGGACTGATACTCTGAGGGCCATTGTTGCCAGTGCCAGACTTCGGAATTGCGGACGTGAAAGTGACGATCAAAGGCCATATAAGTGCAATAGTTTTCCAGCCAGCGGCCTCGTGAGATTTTGTACTGATCGAGCTCTTCGCGCGAGCCACGACGAAATTCACGATATAGCAGAAGCAGAAAAAAGGTCTTGAGCCTGGATACTTCTTCATACTCGACGAATTCCGAAGCTCTCAACTTTGCCAGTTGAGTCTGAAATTGTGTAGTTCCGGCGATCTTTCTTGCGATGTCGGAATGAGCGAACTCCGGAGTTGCTTCAATGTCGAGATAAAGCAGGTTACGAGTAAAGATGCTTAATGGAAGGTAAGGGCTGGTGTTGTAAGGCGTGCGGTTGTGGATTGCATGTAGTGGGTTGAGTGCGATGAAGTCAGTATTGGCGTGCTCGGCCAAACGTCTGGCGAAATCGCGCAGGTCGCTTAGATCGCCTGCGCCCCAGTTGCGCTCGCTGCGCAGGGACGGCAGGAAGCAGTTGATGCCATTAGCGGGCTCTTTGAGGGTAGGGAAGTGGCATTGATCCGGAGCCAATATCCAGCGGATGCGCTGCTCCCGCTCGCTTGTCTTTAAAGTGAGCCAGTGATAGCCGGCGGTGGCGAGATCTGGAAGGCTTGCATCGCCGAGCGGGCAGATGGTCTGGGAGCCGTTCTCCCACTCAATCTGCAAGGTCGGCGGGGCTGCCAGTTCCTGCGGCCGAAGTTGCAGTTTAAGTTGGGCTAGGGGAGCGTTTACGCTTTCTACCAGGGTCTGCGTCCGAACCAGCTTTGCGTCATAAGCAGCGTCATCGGCTTCGATATAGGCGGCGATTTGCTCTTCGTTTTCCATTGAAAGCGCCTGCCCGGTAATGGAATTGACGATGGCGTTTGCTGTTGCCGGATCGACTTGCCGCAGGTGACCCCAAATGGTCTGGTATCGCAATTCGAGGCCAAGTCTTTGGGCGAGACGGGCGCCGGCTGCGGGTTGAGAATCATGATCGTTCAGAAAAGGTGCTCCTTCTCTATTCTAGGAAGCATGGGATAATGTCGACATGGAGAATCGTACTAATCTCGGCGCTCAACCATCGGATTTATTTACCCGTGTGGATCAAGAGTTCTCTGGAAACGACGGCGACGGCATCATTACCACTACGCTTGACAGCGCTATCAATTGGGCGCGCAAGAACTCGATCTGGCCGATGACGTTTGGCCTCGCCTGCTGCGCGATTGAGATGATGGCGATGAGCGCCTCCCGTTACGACATCTCGCGTTTTGGTGCAGAAGTGTTTCGCGGTTCTCCCCGCCAGTCGGATTTGATGATCATCGCCGGTCGCTTGTCTAACAAGATGGCTCCGGTGGCTCGTCAGCTTTACCAACAGATGCCGGAGCCGAAATGGGTCATCTCGATGGGGGCCTGTGCAACATCTACTGGCGTTTTCAGCAATTATGCATTGGTACCTGTCAATCAGGTGATTCCCGTGGATGTCTATGTTCCGGGCTGCCCGCCTCGCCCCGAACAGTTGATTTATGCCCTGATGATGCTGCAGGAAAAGATTCAGAAGGAGCAGGGCTCCCTGCTCAAAACACTGAATCTCGCATAATTTCTTCAAGTTCTCTCTCCTCTCTCCGATAAGTTTGGTACACAAAGACAGTCAAAGTTTCACTTAGGTGATGCTTGAGCTTTCCGGCTCAGGTTTCAGCCTGGGTGCTTTGGCGCATTTACAGTAGGTGAACCGTGAATACAGGAGACGTTGTTGGCATATCCGCTGGAGTACAAGCGGTCGATGCAACTGGCTCGGGTCTGGAAGCGCGTCTGGAGGCTTCAGACAAGCGGGCGATACTGGCGGCCTTAAAAGAACTGGATTTGCCTGATCTGGCTGAATTGAATCGAGGGCTCAATATTTCTTACGATCGCGAGACTCGGCAGAGTATTGTCCAAATTGTGGATCGTGACAGTGGCGAGGTGGTCAAGCAGATTCCTGGCAAAGATGTTGTTGAGCGAGCGCGTTACTACCGTGAGTTGTCCGGCCTCTAAACCGGTCCTGATTTGACTCTAGTTTCCGCAGCCACGCCCGATAAGCATTTCAGAAGCAATGACGACATACGTTTCGCCCCAAGGCTATTTAGAGACAGAGCAAAACTACCAGCAGCAAAGGGTAGAACAGGCAACCCCCCTTGAACTCACCTGTATTCTCTACGAGGGTGCAATTCAGGCACTAGAGCAAGCGCAGATATTTCTGAAGCGAGGCGACATACTTGCGCGGGGCCGGGCTGTGGCTCGGGCTCAGGGTATTCTCGTCGAGCTGACCGAAAGCCTGGACCGGAAGAAGGGTGGCGATTTTGCCGCACGCCTCGGATTACTCTATGACTACATGCTTGGCAAGCTCACAGAGGCTCATGCACAGCAACTATCCGAGCCGCTTGTTGAGGTGCGTCAGCTCATGGTCGATTTACATTCGGCCTGGCGCGAAATAGCTCCCGCCCCCGCTGAGCATTCCAAGTCTGAACCAGGCTCTGGTTTCGACCTAGCGGTTTAAAGACTTTGACAAAGTTTTGGCAATACCAAACGCGTCTTGCCTGGCCATTGCTTTGGCAATGTTCTGCTCGGCAAAATCCATGATTCCGTCTCCGCCTGGGCTGGATTCACCACCTAGCCAACTCGTACCGTTTTCTTCTCTGGCTGTCCGCAGGAGTGTCGCGGCAAACATAGCCTCAAAGTCTTCGAGCGCGGCAGTCAACTCCCTGGATGCTCCGGGCTTGGCTGCCGCTGCTTTCTCCATCGATTGTGGAGTAAGTGCACCAGTCTCAATCTTCATAAAATTTCAATCTCCGCCTCAAGAGCTCCGGCAGTTTTGAGTGCTTGCAGGATCGAAATCACATCTCGAGCCGTAGAGCCGATTTGCTTCAAAGCTTGCACTAATTCGTCTACTGTCGCTCCTGCACTGAGCGAGATCGACTTTGCCTTGTCTTCCTTTACGCCAACTCCAATCTGAGGGGTTACGACTGTCTTGCCCCCGCTCAACGGTTCGGGTTGAGAGGTGATGAAGGAAGTGGAAATGTCGATCGACAAGGGGCCGTGCAGGATAGAAACCGGACGCAGGTTCACATCCTTGCCGATCAGAATCGTACCTGTGCGCTCGTTGATCACTACCTTGGAGAGGCGCTCCACAGGTACGGCAAGGTCTTCAATTTGCGCGTAAAACTCAACCTCCTTACCAATAAATTCTTCAGGCGTTTGCACGTTTACCAAACCCGGGTTCGGGGCTGAAGCCACTGCTTCTTTTCCAGCCACTCGTGGGAATTTTCGATTGATCGCTGCAGTGATTCTGGCTGCCGTGCTGAAGTCGGCCTTGAGGAGTTGCAGTTTGAGAGATTGTCCAGGCGCAATTGACGGAGCATCCGCTTCAATAATTCCGCCATTGATTACCCTGCCTACGGTGGGATGATTTGTTGTTTGCTGATTGCCTCGTCCTCCGGCAACAAATCCTCCGGTCACCAGTGGCCCCTGCGCAACTGCAAAGACTTTGCCGTTGGCGCCGCGCATTGAAGTCTGGATCAGGATTCCGCCCTGCAGGTTCTGAGCGTCGCCGATGGCTGCCACCGTAACGTCGATCTTGGTCCCATTCTGTGCGTATGCGGGCAAAGTCGCGGTTACCATGACAGCGGCAATGTTTCGGACCAGGATTGCGGTTGGGTTGATTTGCACTCCCATGCGGTCCAGCATGCTTGCCAGGCTCTGCGAAGAGAAAAAGGTCTGTCGTTTGTCGCCCGTTCCGTTCAAACCGACCACCAGGCCATATCCAAGGAGCTGGTTGTCGCGGGCCCCTTCAAGCGCCACCAGTTCACGCACGCGAATGGGCTTAGAATCCACTGCTGCAAACAGTGACCGGGCAATGAGGATGATGAGAAGTAGTTTCATTAGAAGGGTAGGATCCCGAGCAGAATTCGGTACAGGATATTGGGACGGCGGATCGCGTCCGACACGAGGCCCTTGCCGTTTAACTGGATGCTCATCATTGCGAGGCGATCGCTGCGAACCTGATTGTTGAGCGAGACGTCGTTCCATCGCACAATGCCGCGAAGTGCAATCTGGTGCTTCTCTGAATTGACCCCAACATCCTTGATGGCCTGTACCACGAGATCTCCGTTGGGCAAGACCTCGACTACACGCCCGGTCAACGTGGTTGTCAAGACATTGGATCTGCTGGTCGAGCCTGACCCGTCCATTTTCTGATTGCCGCTTAGTGTGGCGAGGTTCACTAATGCGCCCAGCGCTGCAGGTTGGCCAAGTAATTTGCTGATACTCGAATCTGCCGAGGACTTGCGGCTCGATGAGGAATCGCCCTGGCTGCTGGCTGTTAGCCTGTCGGAGACCACGATCGTGATCGTGTCTCCTACGCGCCGCGCTCTCAGGTCGCTTGAGAGGTCACTGTATCTGCCAGACTCCGAGTAGATGGAGCCAGGAGCGCTTTGGCTTTCGCCAATCGCCGCAGCACTGAGCAAGAGGCATAGAATCTGAAGTGCAATTCTCATCTGTTCTTCTTTCCGGTTCCCGATTGAATCTCAACCTTGCCAGGGCCGACAGCGATCGCTCGCAACAGCTTTTTGCCTTCGAGGGCCGAAATGAGGAGGGAATCGCCCAGGCGGGCTTTGCCCCTGGCAACGGCGCTCATACGAATCGTGGCTTCTCCTACGATGCTCGAAAGCTCGACTACATCGCCCTGCTGAATTAGAGGAGCCTCTGTCAGGTGGAGCGGCTCGAGGATGGTGCCTTTGGGCAGCGAGCGTCGCAAGACCTTCCCTACTGGAGGCTCAATCAAAATTTCGCCCTTGTCATTTCCCGGCCGCCAGGCTTCTTCGATGGTTGTGATGTCCTCAATGGCAAGGATGCGGCCGGAACTCAAGGGGCGGGTTGTTACCAGCCTCGTCTGCCGTCGATGGAATGCAAATCGAATCCGAACTGCAGCATAAGAGCCAGCCCCGATCAGTTTGCCTCGCCACAAGTACTGCTGCCTCTGTGCCTCAAAAATCAGCCCGCTTCGCTCAAGGCTCAGCTTGCCCTGAGGGCCTGGTGCGATGGCGTGTTCGAGAATCTCAATTTCTTTTGGGCCGGGCTTCAATTTGAATAGGCTGTCAAGCGCCAGGCGAAGTTCCGTTTCCCAGTCAATGTCGCGCTCGGACGCCGCGCTCCGATACAAGCAAAGTGGCTCAAACTGCTCCGCTTCTACGCCATAACTCCGCGCCCATGCTCGAAGTGTCGACGACGGCAAGTCGCGCCGAACACCAAATCCTGGAGCCGCCGTAAGCACTGTGCCTGCGGGCAGGCGTTGAAATTCGGGCAGCCGTCTGGCGAGATCCTCGGCCAGCACTTGTGGACGGTCGATGATCAGGCAGCCGGGCTCAACGCTCAGAGCGAAACCAAGGAGAAGAAACATCATTACCTTGTCACGTTGTTTGCTTGCTGATACATTTCATCGGCAGCCTTGACGATCTTTGAATTCGCCTCATAGGCACGCTGAGCCACGATCAGGTTGATGAACTCACTGACTACGCTCACGTTCGATTGCTCGACATAACCCTGCAATAGAGCGCCCATACCTTCCTGTCCACCGGGTGTGCCGATCTGCGGCTCCCCGGAGGCATCCGTCGGCATGTAAAGGTTTTTGCCAACGCTATTAAGTCCTGCCGGGTTTGCGAAATTGGCAATCTGAATCTGGCCTGCAACCTGAGTCGCAGTCTGACCGGGAAGACCATAACTTACTGTGCCGTCGGCGCCAATGGTGACCCCCTGCGCTTCAGCCGGAATCGTGATCTGGGGCTCAAGTGCATCACCGTCACTGGTGACAAT
>LNFM01017941.1_pt1 | contig 15264 bp, 14 predicted proteins | sample 596031 | NCBI WGS metagenome assembly LNFM01 (sample SAMN04254537, study PRJNA301005) | activated carbon metagenome | isolation source: dual media filters at the Ann Arbor, Michigan drinking water treatment plant | place: USA: Ann Arbor | reverse complement strand
ACCGGTCTTGCCATGCACAACCACCCTCATCCTGAGGTGCGAGCGACAGCGAGCCTCGAAGGACGCACTGCGTCTGTGCAGCCTCACTGCGGGGACGGGATCGCAAGCATTCCCTTGACTTGCATTTTGCATTCATTATTCATTCTGGCAAGAGGCCGCTGCGAGAACCGGCGCCGCCCTGTACCGAGGAGACCCCGATGGCCACCAATGCCCCCCGCGTCGCGGGCCGCCACTTCCTGCAGATCCCCGGCCCCTCGCCCGTTCCGGAGCGGATCCTCAGCGCCATCGCCCGGCAGACGATCGACCATCGCGGCCCCGATTTCGGCAAGCTCGGCCTGCGCGTCCTCGACGGCATGCGCTCGATCTTCAAGACCCGCGGTCACGTCGTCATCTATCCGGCCTCGGGCACGGGCGCCTGGGAGGCAGCGCTCGCCAACACGCTGTCGCCGGGCGACAAGGTGCTGATGGTCGAGACGGGCCATTTCGCCACGCTGTGGAAGACCATGGCCGGCAAGCTCGGCGTCGAGACGACCTTCATCCCCTCCGACTGGCGCGCGGGCGCCGACGTCGCCGCCATCGAGGCGGCGCTGCGCGAGGACAAGGCGCATGCGTTCAAGGCGGTCTGCGTCGTCCACAACGAGACCTCGACGGGCTCGACCTCGCGCATCGACGAGGTGCGGAAGGCGATCGACGCCGCGGGCCATCCGGCGCTGCTGATGGTCGACACCATCTCCTCGCTCGCCTCGGTCGACTATCGCCACGACGAGTGGGGCGTCGACGTCACCGTCGCCGGCTCGCAGAAGGGCCTGATGCTCCCCCCCGGCCTCTCCTTCAACGCGGTGTCGGAGAAGGCGCTGGCGGCCTCGAAGGCCTCGCGCCTGCCGAAGAGCTTCTGGGGCTGGGAGGAGATGATCGCCGCCGGCAAGTCCGGCTACTTCCCCTATACGCCCGCGACCAACCTGCTCTACGGCCTCGACGAAGCCATCCAGATGCTGCACGAGGAGGGTCTCGACGCCGTCTTCGCCCGCCACCTGCGCCACGGCGAGGCGACGCGCCGGGCGGTGGCGGCCTGGGGGCTGGAAAACCTCTGCACCAACCCGAAGCATTTCTCGCCCGTGCTGACCGCGGTGGTCATGCCCGAAGGCCACGACGCCGACCGGCTGCGCTCGGTGATCCTCGACGCCTTCGACATGTCGCTCGGCACCGGCCTGTCGAAGGTGGCGAAGAAGGTCTTCCGCATCGGCCATCTCGGCGACATCAACGACCTGACGCTCATCGGCACGCTGGGCGGCGTCGAGATGGGCCTCGGCCTCGCCGGGGTGCCGCACAAGGCCGGGGGCGTGACGCAGGCCATGGCCTATCTCGCGGAGACGAAGCGCGAGGGCAGCGCCAAGGCTGCGTGAGCTTCCGCAGACCCTCTCCCCTCGTGGGAGAGGGTGGCTGCGGAGCAGCCGGGTGAGGGGTTTTGTGCGGAGGAGACGGGCATGCGGCAACATGGGACAGTCGGACATGGCCCCCTCACCCGCCGCCTGACGGCGGCACCCTCTCCCACGAGGGGAGAGGGTTCGGACCGGGGGCGCCGATGAACGAGCATCCGCTGATCGCCCGCCGCTCGCTCGCCACCGAGCTGACCGGCCGGCTGCGCGACATGATCGTCGAGGGCACGCTGAAGGCCGGCGACAAGATCTCCGAGCCCGACCTCTGCGATCTCTTCGGCGTCTCGCGCACGCCGTTGCGCGAGGCGCTGAAGGTGCTCGCCGCGGAAGGCCTCGTCGACCTCACCCCCAACCGCGGCGCCCGCGTCGCCCGCATCGCGCCCGAGGCGGTGGAGGAGCTCTTCCCCATCATGGGGATGCTGGAGGCGCTGGCCGGCGAGCTCGCCTGCGCCCGCATGGGCCCCGATGACCTCGCCCGCCTCGAGACGATGCATGGCGAGATGGTCGGCCACTGGCAGCGCGGCGAATGGGTGCCCTATTCCAGCCTGAACCGGCGCATCCACGAGGAGATCTTCCGCATCGCCGGCAATGCGACCCTTGCGGCCCTCTACCAGAACCTGATGGTGCGCATCCACGCGGTGCGCTTCGTCGCCCGGAAGACGCCGGAGCGCTGGGCCGAGGCCATCGAGGACCACGAGCGGATGATGGCGGCGCTTCGAAAGCGAGACGGCGCGGCGCTGTCGACGCTGATGCGCGAGCACCTGCGCCACAAGGCGGACGTCGTGCATGAGGCGCTCAGCCAGCTCGGTGCGCCCGAGCAGGGCTGAAACCACCGATGGGAGGGTGTTCTGCTGCCCCTCACCCTTCCCTCTCCCCGCGAGCGGGGAGAGGGGGCACCAGCCTCGAGCCTCATGTGGAACCGGATGGGCTTGGCATCCCGCTATTGGACGGAACTGGACGACGAAGTCTCCCTCTCCCCGCCTGCGGGGAGAGGGTGAGGGTGAGGGGCAAGTCCCTAACCAGAGCCCGAGCAGGGCTGATCCGCTGCCCCCTGCCCTCGCCATCCCGCGGCAAATGCCTATCTTGGGGGGCCTGACCCCGGCCCTTGACCCCGGATGACGCCATGACCCTGTTCTCCATCCTCGACCTCGCGCCCGTGCCGGAGGGCAAGACCCCCGGAGACGCGCTGCGCAACACGATCGACCTCGCCGGCCATGCCGACCGGCTCGGCTACAACCGCTATTGGCTCGCCGAGCATCACAACATGACCGGCATCGCCAGCGCGGCGACGGCGGTCGTCATCGGCCAGGTGGCGGCCGCGACGCGCCGGATTCGCGTCGGTGCCGGCGGCATCATGCTGCCGAACCACGCGCCCATGGTGATCGCCGAGCAGTTCGGCACGCTGGAGAGCCTGTTCCCCGGCCGCATCGACCTCGGGCTGGGACGCGCGCCTGGAACGGACCAGCGCACCATGCGGGCGCTACGCGTCGATCCGATGGACTCCGACAATTTCCCGCAGGATGTGCTGGAACTGCAGGCCTTCCTCGCCCCGGCCCAGCCCGGCCAGGCGATCCAGGCGGTGCCGGGGGCCGGCACCGAGGTGCCGCTGTGGATCCTCGGCTCCTCCACCTTCGGCGCGCAGCTCGCCGCCATGCTGGGACTTCCCTACGCCTTCGCCTCGCATTTCGCGCCCGACGCGCTGATGCAGGCGCTGACCATCTACCGGGCGAAGTTCACGCCCTCCGAGCAGCAGGCGGCGTCCTACGCCATGGCCGGCTGCAACGTCTTCCTGGCGCCCACCGACGAGGAGGCGCGGCATCTCTTCACCTCGGCGCAGCAGCGCGCCGCCGGCATCTTCCGAGGGCAGCGCGGCCTGCTGCCGCCGCCGATCGACGACATCGAGACCTTCTGGAGCCCGATGGAGAAGGCGCAGGCCTCGCGCATGCTGCAGTTCTCCTTCGTCGGATCGCCGGAGACGGTGCGCCGCGGCCTGAAGCAGTTCGTCACCCAGACGGGCGTCGACGAGGTGATGGTCGCCTCCGCCATCTTCGACCACGGCAAGCGCGTGCGCTCCTACGAGATGCTGGCCGAGGTGGTGAAGGACCTGCACGGCGAAGCCGCCGCGGCGTGAGCGAAAGCCCCACCCGTACCCTCCCCGCGCTGCGCGCGGAGAGGGGGACTATGACGTCCCGTCCGACCCTCAACCGTCCGCCTCGCCCTGCCGCGCAAGGGAAGACGCGACGCCTCTTCCCCCTCCCCGCGGAAGCGGGGAGGGCCGGGGTGGGGCCTTCACTTCACACCCCGCATTGGACCTTTCCCCGCCGCCGAGCGCTTGATGTCCACCATGACCTATCGCCCCTCCACCGCCCACGCCGACCTCGGCCCCAGCTTCTACGATGTCGTCGCGCCGGCAACGTTTCCCCAGCACATCCTGCGCTTCCGCAACCAGCGCTGGGCCGAGGCGGTGGGGCTCGGCGCGCTCACCGACGACCAGTGGATCGCCCATTTCGGCAAGTTCGAGCCGCTGCCCGACACTTTTCCGAAGCCGCTGGCGCTGCGCTATCACGGCCACCAGTTCCGGTCCTACAACCCCGACATCGGCGACGGTCGCGGCTTCCTCGCGGGACAGCTGATCGACGGCGAGGGGCGCCTCCTCGACCTCGGCACCAAGGGCTCGGGGCAGACGCCCTATTCGCGCTCCGGCGACGGGCGCCTGACCCTCAAGGGCGGCGTGCGCGAGGTGCTGGCGTCCTCGCTCCTGGAGGCCTTCGGGGTCTATACGTCCAAGACCTTCTCGCTCATCGAGACCGGCGAGCAGCTGATGCGCGGCGACGAGCCCTCGCCGACCCGCTCGGCGGTGATGGTGCGCCTGTCGCACAGCCACGTGCGTTTCGGCACCTTCCAGCGCTGCCTCGCCTATAACGACGCCGACGGCATCGCGACCCTCGTCGCCCATTGCATCCGGCACTACCACCCGCAGGCGGCCCGCGGCGGCGACGTGGCGAAGGAGGCCCCTGCCCTGCTCGCAGCGGTCTCCCGGGCGACCGGCGCGCTCGCCGGTGAATGGATGGCCGCGGGCTTCGTCCACGGCGTGCTCAACACCGACAACATGGTGGTCACCGGCGAGAGCTTCGACTACGGCCCCTGGCGCTTCCTGCCGCGCTACGAGCCCGGCTTCACCGCAGCCTATTTCGACCAGACCGGGCTCTACGCCTTCGGCCGCCAGCCCGGGGCGGTGGCCTGGAACCTCGAGCGCTTCGCCGAATGCCTGACGATGGTCGCCCCGGTCGGCGATCTCGTGGATGCGCTGCGGGGCTATGCCGGGGCCTTCCATCAGGGCCTGAGGCGGGCGCTCTGCGCGCGGCTCGGGCTCCGCGAAGTCGACGCCGAGACGGACGACGAGCTCGCCGCCGCCTTCTTCCAGTTCCTGCTGAAGTCGCAGGCCCCCTTCGAGCGCACGATGTTCGACTGGCACGGCGGCATCGCCCGGCGCGCCTTCGCCATGGCCGGGCCGCAGGCGGCGGTCTACCAGGGCGAGGATTTCGCCCGGCTGGAGGCGGCGCTCGCAGCCCACGAGCCGGTGCCGCCCTCCCCGGCCGCGGCGGCCTATTTCGAGGGCGAGGGCCCGGCGACCCTGCTGATCGAGGAGGTGGAGGCGCTGTGGGCCCCCATCGCCGAGCGCGACGACTGGAGCCTCTTCGCCGCCAAGCTTGACCAGATCGAGCGCGCACGCGAGGCTCACGCCATCAGGCCCCGGCGCTAGGAGGGCCCAACGGGAGGGCACGGCCCTTGAGCGAGACGGACGCGAGGGCCTTTCTCTCCTACGCCCAGAACCGCGAGGACTACCACCTCTCGCTGCTGCTCGCCGACGTGGCGGAGGGCTTCTACGTCGACGTCGGCGGCGGCCACGCCATCGCCGACAACGTCTCCTTCTGGTTCTACGAGCGCGGCTGGCGCGGCATCGTGGTGGAGCCGCAGGCGGAGATCGCGCGCGCCTACCGCCATGTGCGGCCGCGCGACGTGGTGGTCGAGGTACTCTGCGGCAGAAGCGTCGGCGAGGCCGACTTCTACCAGGCGGACCGCTTCCACGGCCTCTCCACCACCTTGCCCCGGCATGCCGAGGCGGCTGCGGCCGCAGGCGTCTCCTCCGCGCGGCTGAAGCGACCCATGACGACCCTGGCGGCACTCTGCGAGGCGCATGCGCCCGGCCGCATCGACTTCCTCAAGGTGGACGTGGAGGGCGCCGAGGCCGAGGTGCTGGCCGGCAACGACTGGACGCGATTCCGCCCCCGCGTCGTGGTGCTGGAGGCGGTGGCGCCCTGGACCATGGCGGACAGCTCCGCCGATTTCGCGCCGCTCCTGGCAGCAGCCGGCTATCGCGACGTCTTCTTCGACGGGCTCAACCGCTTCTATCTGCGCGAGGAAGACGCGGCGCTCGCGGCGCGGCTGCCGGCCGAGGCGGCGCCCTGGGACGCGATGCGCCATCTCGGCGAATACGGTCCGGCCCATCTCGACCCGGCCCACCCGGACCATGCGCTCGCGGCGCGGCTCGATCCCGGCCTCTTCCCGCGCCTCAACGGCCTCGACCCCGCGATGCTGGCGGCGGCGCTGCCGGAGGGCATGTCCCCCGACAGCGAGGCGACGCGGGCGGCTCTCGCCCGCATCGCGGCCCTGTTCGACGGCGGCTACGTCGTCGAGGAGGCTTAGGCCTTAAGGCGGCTGACGAGGCTCCACGCCATCGGCATGACGGCGGCGGCGAGCGCGGTCTTCACCAGCGTGCCGAGCGCGAAGGGCCAGAGGCCGGCGGCGAGCAGCTTCTCGCCATAGCCGGTGAAGGTGCCGAGCCAGAGGAGGCCGGGCACGAAGACGATCACGTTGGCGAGGGCCATGGCGGCAAGTGTCGTCGGCCATGCCTTGTCCCAGCCACGGTCGGCGGCGGCGCCGATGATCGCGGCCATCACCAGGAAGCCGGCGAGGAAGCCGCCGGTCGGGCCCATGAACGGGGCGATGCCGACCGACCAGCCGGCGAAGACCGGCGCGCCGAGGAGGCCGGCGAGGAGATAGGCGCCGACGGTGGCGACGCCGAGGCGCAGGCCATAGGCGGCGGCGACGACGGAGATGGCGAGGGTCTGCAGCGTCAGCGGCACCGGCCAGAAGGGCACGCTCGCCTTGGCGCCGAGCGTGATCAAGCAGACGCCGCCGGCGACCAGCGCGAGCGAGCGCAGGGTCGTTCCCGGCAGGGCGGCCGAGCGGGACGGCCAGAGGGTCGTGGCAATGGTCGCGTTGGACATGGGTGAAATCCTTTGTGGGGGCTATGCCGTTGGGTCAGCTTGTCATTCGGCTGCCGACGTGGTGGCTTCACCCCCATAGCCCGTGACCTGCGGCATCGGCAAGTCGCCGGCCCACCCCGTTTCGACAGAGGCAGAATGGCCGAGGATATTCCCTTCGAGCGCGACGACGCGGCCGTGCCCGGCCGGGCGGAACGGCTCTCGCCGCTGATCCGCCGGGTTCTCTGCGACAATCCCGGACCCTTCACCTTCAAGGGCACGGTGACCTATGTGGTCGGCACCGGCCGCGTCGCCATCATCGACCCGGGCCCCGACGATCCGCGCCACGTCGCCGCCGTGCTGGAGGCGGTGAAGGGGGAGACGGTGGAGGCGATCCTCGTCACCCACACCCACCGCGACCACTCGCCGGCCACGGCCGCCGTCAAGGCCGCGACCGGCGCGCCGGTCTATGCCGAGGGGCCGCATCGCGCCGCACGGGCGCTGAACCTCGGCGAGACCAATGCGCTCGACGCCTCGGGCGACAAGGATTTCCGGCCGGACGTCGTTCTGGCGGACGGCGACGTCGTCTCCGGCACCGGCTGGACCATGGAGGCGGTGTTCACCCCCGGCCATACCGCCAACCACATGGCCTTCGCCCTGCGCGAGGAGGAGACGCTGTTCTCCGGCGACCACGTCATGGCCTGGTCGACCTCCATCGTCGCGCCGCCGGACGGATCGATGGGCGACTACATGGCCTCCCTCGACAAGCTGAGGGCGCGCGGCGAGACGCTGTTCTGGCCCGGCCACGGCGGCCCGGTGCGCGAGCCGGCGAAGTTCATGCGGGCCCTGTCGCACCACCGCAAGCTCAGGGAGGCGGCGATCCTCAAGCGGCTGGCGGTGGGCGACCGGTCGATCCCCGAGATCGTCGCGGCGATCTACGAGGGGCTCGACCCCCGGCTGAAGAGCGCGGCGGGCCTGTCGGTCTTCGCCCATCTCGAGGACCTGGTGGGGAAGGGCCTCGCCACCAGCGACGGCGCCCCGTCGCTCTCGGGTGCGTTCCGCCCGGCGTGAAGGTTGGCGGTGGGGTACGAGGCTCGGAATGCCCCACCCGCACCCTCCCCGCGCTGCGTGCAGGGAGGGGACCATGACGTCGCGCGACGCGCGGTTTCGGCGGCGCCAGGCACGACGGAAGAACAGGGGCGTGACGCGGTAGTCCGCCTCCCCTCGCCAGAGGGGAGGGTCAGGGTGGGGCCCCTTTATTCGAACGGATACCGCCCTGTCCGTCACGGCCGGGCTTGTCCCCCGCGGCAAGAGAATTCGTGGATGCCCGGGACAAGCCCGGGCACGACGGCGGTGGTTCCGGTAGAGGCGCCGATTTGAAGCGCTTCCCCTCACACGAAGTCGAGCGGCAGCGCCGTGACCTCCTTGATCTCCTCCATGACGAAGCTCGCCGAGACGTCCTGCATCTCGATGCGGGCGGTGAGCTTCTTGTAGAGGCGGTCGTAGGCGGCGACGTTGGGGACGCGGGCGTGAAGGATGTAGTCGATCTCGCCGGCGGTGCGGTAGACGCCGAGAAGTTCGGGAATGTCCTGAACGGCGGCGTGGAACCGCGCCGCCCAGTCGGCGTCGTGGCGGCTTGTGCGCACGGCGATGAAGACGGTGAGCTCGAGGTTGAGCTTGGCGGCATCGGCGAGGACGACGCGGGCGCGGATGACGCCCTCGTCCTCGAGCCGTTTCAGCCGCCGCCAGCAGGCATTGCGCGACAGGTTCACCTTCTCGGCCAGCTGCTCCATGGAGAGGCCGGCGTCCTGCTGCACCAGCCGCAGCAGGGCCTTGTCGGTGGAATCGAGGATGAGTGGTGAGGATGACATCTCATCATCCTAACCGATTTTGCAACAGCGTCCACCAGACCGCCGCATTAACCCAAACGTTTGGGACATCATCCCGCGAGAGTGGGGTTACGATCATCCTCATTGTGCGACTCGAGCCCTCCCGCGCCGGAGCCCCCGACATGATCGAACGTGCCAAGACCGCCTTCCTCGCCCATCCCCGCTCGGTGAACGAGAGCTATTTCGAGCACATGGGCGCGGCGCTGCGCTATTCCGGCACCTTCGCCTTCTGCGCCTTCTGCGCCCTGGTCCACGCCTTCTTCCCCTTCCTGTTCGAGAAGACCGCCTCGACCATCGTCAAGAAGATGGTCGCCAACATGAACGCCCGCATGGACGCGCCGCAGGGCCAGGTGGCGCCGGGCACGCAGGCGGCGGAGTAGGGGCTTTATCCCGCGGCGGATCTGGCTTATCGCGGCAGCCTGCCTGACGGAGCCCGATCCATGTCGCTGAGCGATCCCATCCTCGTCGAAGTCCTGCGCGGTGACAGCGTCGAGTGCGTCCATCGCGGCGCGGCGGTGGTCTGCGACGCGGCGGGACGCGTGGTCTTCTCCCTCGGCGACATCGACCGCGCCATCTACCCGCGCTCTGCCATCAAGGCGCTGCAGGCCCTGCCGCTGGTGGAGAGCGGCGCCGCCGACCGCTACGGGTTCGGCGACGCGGAGCTGGCGCTCGCCTGTTCCTCCCACGGCGGCGAGGAGCGGCACGTGGCGACGGCCGCCGGCATGCTGGCCAAGGCCGGCCTCGGCGAGGCGGACCTCGAATGCGGCGCGCACTGGCCCTCGGGCGCCGCGGCGACCCATGGCCTCGCTCGCTCGGGGGGCAAGCCCTCCGCCCTGCACAACAACTGCTCGGGCAAGCATTCCGGCTTCCTCTGCTTCGCCTGCTCGCAGGGCATCCCGACGTCCGGCTATGTCGGCATCGACCACAAGGTGCAGCGCTTCGTCGCCGAGGCGGTGGGCGAGGTGACCGGCCACAGGCTCGACGCCGACTCGGCGGTCGGCACCGACGGCTGCTCCATCCCGACCTTCGCCGTGCCGCTGACCAAGCTCGCGCACGGGTTCGCCAAGCTCGCGACCGGCGAGGGCGTCGGTCCGGAACGGGCGAAGGCCTTCGCGCGGCTGCGCGCGGCCTGCGCCGCAGAGCCCTTCATGGTCGCTGGCTCGGGCCGCTTCTGCACCGACGTGATGGGGCTCTTCGGAGCGCGGGTCTTCGTGAAGACCGGCGCGGAGGGCGTCTTCTGCGCGGCGCTGCCCGATCAGGGCCTCGGCATCGCACTGAAATGCGTCGACGGCGCCTCCCGCGCCAGCGAGGTGATGATGGCCGCGCTGATCGCCAGGCTCCTGCCCATGAACGAGGCGGAGGCTGCCAAATTCCGCCGCTTCGTCACGCCGGTCATGAAGAACTGGAACGGCATCACCGTGGGCGGCCTGCGCCCGACCTTCTCGTAAGCATCTGATTTCGTTTCGTCATTCGGAACGAGGGCGGACCGGCGGCGACACGTGGCCCCAGTTCGCAGGAATTCCAAAAAAGACTCTTGCCAGCGTTTCGGGACGCGGTATCGTTCGCTTACGAATGATCTTCCGAAGAACAAAACAACGGAAGCTTCGGTCAGAGGTGGAACGGGCGGTCCCCGCCGCCCGCATCTGAGGGGAGATTTTTATGTCGAAGCTCGATCTGTCGCGCCGCACCGTCGTCGGAGGCCTCGCGGCCACCGGTGTGGCCCTGACCGCCGGAACCGGCTCCGCCCAGGGCGCCCCGGTGAAGGTTGGCGAACTCAACTCCTACAGCCGCATGGCCGCCTTCGCCGTTCCCTATCGCAACGGCATGCAGCTGGCCGTCGAGCAGATCAACGCCGCTGGCGGCCTCGCCGGCATGGGCGGCCGTCCGCTCGAGATCATCTACCGCGACGACGGCGCGACCCCGGGCGATGCCGTCCGCGTCGCCGAGGAACTGGTCACCCGCGAGAACGTCTCCTTCATCGCGGGCGCCTTCCTGTCCAACGTCGGCCTCGCGCTCGCCGACTTCGCCAATCAGAAGAAGGTGCTCTATCTCGCCACCGAGCCGCTGACCGACGCGCTCACCATGGGCAGCGGCAATCCCTACACGTTCCGCGTCCGTCCCGGCACCTACATGCAGACCAAGATGCTGGTCGACGCCGCCAAGGGGAAGGGCGTGAAGCGCTGGGCCGTGGTGGCGCCGAACTACGAGTACGGCCAGTCGGCGGTCGCCGCCTTCAAGCGCCTGATGGGTGCGGCGGTGCCGGGCTTCGAGGTGGTCGCCGAGCAGTTCCCGGCGCTCGGCCGCGTCGATGCCGGCGCCACCGTCGGCGCCCTCGCCCAGAGCCGCCCGGACGGCATCTTCAATGTGCTGTTCGGCGCCGACCTGACCGCCTTCGTCCGCGAGGGCAACACCCGCGGCCTGTTCGAGCGCCGCACGGTTGTGAGCCTGCTCACCGGCGAGCCGGAATATCTCCTGCCCCTCGGCGACGAGACGCCGGACGGCTGGATCGTCACCGGCTATCCGCCGGAGCAGGTCACGACCCACGGCCACCAGGCCTTCGTCACCGCCTACAAGGCGAAGTTCAACGACACGCCGCGCCTCGGCTCGGTGCTCGGCTATGTCGTGCCATTCATGATCCGCGACATGTTCAACAAGGCGAAGTCCACCGAGACGGCGGCGATGATCGAGGCCTTCAAGGACCTCACGACGCAGACCATCTGCGGTCCCGTCACCATGCGCGCCATCGACCAGCAGTCGACGCTCGGCGCCTGGGTCGGCGAGACGACGCTGCAGGGCAAGCTGCCGACCATGAAGAACTTCCGCTACGTGGACGGCGCGGAGGTCATGTTCCCCGAGGCCGAGGTTCGCGCCGCGCGCAAGATCTGACGCATGTGACGGGGCTCCCCGGCTGAGGGGAGCCCGCTTCCGCATCCATCCCCGGGCCCGTCGCCCGTGCCGTTTCCCCCGATGGGCCGCGCCCCTGCGCGACCCCATTCAGACCGCTTGCGCCGAGAGCCCCCCGCCGATGGATCTCTCCTTCTTCGTCATCCAGGCCCTGTCGGGATTGGCCAGCGCCTCGGCGCTGTTCGTCATCGCCTCGGGCCTGACCATCGTCTTCGGCGTGACGCGCATCGTGAACTTCGCCCACGGCTCGTTCTACATGCTCGGCGCCTACATGGCGGTGACCATCGTGCCCTGGCTGCTGCAGTTCGACCGCTCGCCGACCCTGTTCTTCGTCGGCGTGATCGCCTCGGCGACGGTGGTCGGCATTCTCGGCGTCATCATGGAGGTGGTCCTCCTGCGCCGCATCTACCGGGTGCCGGAGCTGTTCCAGTTGCTCGCCACCTTCGGCGTCGTGCTCATCGTGCAGGACGTGGTGCTGAAGATCTGGGGCCCCGTCGACATCACCGGCCCGCGCGCGCCCGGCATGCGGCACGGCATCGAGATCCTCGGCCAGCGCTTCCCCGCCTATGAGATGTTCCTCATCTTCGTCGGACCCGCGGTGCTCGGCGCCCTCCTCCTCATCATGCACAAGACGCGCTTCGGCGTGCTGATCCGCGCCGCCACGCAGGACCGCGAGATGGTCGGCGCGCTCGGCGTCAACCAGGCCATGCTGTTCACCGGCACGCTGTTCCTCGGCGCCTTCCTCGCCGGCCTCGGCGGGGCGCTGCAGATCCCGCGCCTGCCGGCGAATACCGGCATGGACCTCTCCATCATCACCGAGGCCTTCGTCGTCACCGTCATCGGCGGCATGGGCTCGGTGCCCGGCGCCTTCATCGCCGCGCTCATCATCAAGATGCTGGAGGCCTTCGGCATCCTCATCTTCCCGAAGATCACGCTGGTTCTGGTCTTCCTGCTCATGGCGGTGGTGCTGGTGGTCAAGCCCTGGGGCCTGATGGGCAAGCCGGAGGTCGCCTCGGGCCGCGCCGTGCTCCCCGAGGGCATTCTCAACCTCAAGGGCTTCTCGCGCACCGAGACCGTCGTCTGGATCGTGCTCACCATCGCGCTCCTGCTGATCCCGGTCTTCGGCGACACCTACAAGGTGAAGGTCGGCATCGAGATCATGGTCTTCGCCCTCGCCGCCTTCTCGCTCAACCTTCTCATCGGCAACGGCGGCATCGTCTCCTTCGGCCACGCCGCCTATTTCGGCGTCGGCGCCTATGCGGCGGGCCTCCTCGTCACCGGGCCGATGAAGGCGCCGATGGAGCTGGCCCTGGTGGTCGCGCCGATCGCGGGCGGCCTCGCGGCAGCCCTCTTCGGCTATTTCATCGTCCGCCTCCACGGCATCTACCTCGCCATGCTGACGCTGGCCTTCGCCCAGATCACCTATGCCATCTGCTTCCAGTGGGTGGAGGTGACGGGCGGCGACAACGGCGTGGTCGGCGTCTGGCCCTCGCGCTGGGCGGCGAGCCGCGAGGTCTATTTCTACGTGGTCGCCGTGCTGGCGCTCTCCTCCATCGTGGCGCTCCGGCACCTGTTCTACACGCCCTTCGGCTACACGCTGCGCGCCGCCCGCGACAGCGCCACCCGGGCGGATGCCATCGGCATCGACGTGAAGACCCACCGCTGGCTCGCCTTCATCGTAGCGGGCGCGGCGGCGGGCCTCGCCGGGGCGCTCTATTCCTTCTCCAAGGGCTCGATCGACCCGACGATGATCTCCATCGGCATGTCCATCGACTTCCTGATGATGATCCTCACCGGCGGCATCCAGACGGTGATGGGCCCTCTCGTCGGCACCGCGGTGTTCCACTCGGTGAAGGACTTCTTCATGCCGCTCACCGACTTCTGGCGCTTCTTCCTCGGCGTCTCGATCATCGCCATCGTGCTGATCTTCCCGAAGGGCGTCGTCGGCGCCATCGAGGGCCTGCGCGAGCGGATGGGACGCGGGGCGCCCGCGCCCGCCGCGCCGGCGATCGCGAAGGAGGCCGCGTGATGACGACGCTCCTCGCCGTCACCGGCCTCGAAAAGCGCTTCGGCGGCGTCACCGCCGGCAAGAACGTCACGTTCAGCCTCGCGGCCGGCGAGATGCTCGCCATCATCGGGCCGAACGGGGCGGGCAAGTCGACCACCTTCAACATGGTCGGCGGGCAGTTGAAGCCCGATGCCGGCACCATCGTGCTGGCGGGAGAGGACATCACCGGCAAGCCGCCGCGCGAAATCTGGCGCCTCGGTGTCGGCCGTACCTTCCAGATCGCCCAGACCTTCGTGTCGATGAGCGTGGTGGAGAACGTGCAGATGGCGCTGATCTCCCACCACGGGCAGACGCGCTCGGTGACGGCGGCCGCGACACGGCTCTACCGCGAGGCCGCGCTCGGCTTCCTCGCCCGCGTCGGCATGGCCGACATGGCGGACCGGCCGGTGAACGAGCTCGCCTATGGCGACGTGAAGCGGGTGGAACTCGCCATCGCTCTGGCGTCCGAGCCGAAGCTCCTGCTGATGGACGAGCCGACAGCCGGCATGGCGCCGAAGGAGCGCACCGCGCTGATGCAGCTCACCGCCGACATCGCCCGCGCCCACGGCATCGGCGTGCTCTTCACCGAGCACGACATGGACTCGGTCTTCGGTCATGCCGACCGCATCCTCGTGCTGGTGCGCGGCGAGATCATCGCCACCGGCACGCCCGACGAGGTGCGGTCGAACCAGCGGGTCAAGCAGGTCTATCTCGGCGAGGCCGGGTCGCAGGCGGCGCTCAAGGCGCGCCGGCAAGCGGCGGGGGTGCAGTGATGTCGGTTGTCAGACAAGGCCCCACCCGCACCCTCCCCTCGTCGCTTAGCTCCGAGGGGAGGGGGACTTACACGTCCCGCTTCGCCTCTTCGGTTGGGCCTGGCACGACGCAGATGACGGGATGCGACGTCAGAGCCCCCCTCCCCGAGCGCCAGCGCGGGGAGAGTGCGGGTGGGGCATTCCCCGTCCTCGCCTGCGGGAGGACGCAGTGATGTCCGCATCAGCTCCCTCCACAACCATCCTCGAAACGCGCGGCATCGCCGCCGCCTATGGCCACGCCCAGGTGCTGTTCGGCGTCGACGTGACGCTGCGCGCCGGCGAGGTCGTGGCGCTGATGGGCCGCAACGGCGCAGGCAAGTCCACCACGCTGAAGGCGATCATGGGCGTGGTGCCACCACAGGCCGGCACCGTCACCTTCGAGGGCCAGGACGTGACGGGTTGGCAGCCCTACCGCATCGCCCGGCTCGGCCTCGGCTATGTGCCGGAGGACCGGCGCATCTTCACCGACCTCACCGTCTACGAAAATCTCGAGGTCGGCCGGAAGGCGGCAGCGGGCGCGCCCGGCAAGGAGCCGTGGTCGCTGGACCGCCTCTTCGCCATCTTCCCCAACCTCGCGGAGATGAAGGGCCGCCGCGCCTCGGCCATGTCGGGCGGCGAGCAGCAGATGCTGACCATCGCCCGCACGCTCATGGGTAATCCGCATGCCGTGCTGCTGGACGAGCCGTCGGAAGGCCTCGCCCCCGTCATCGTCGAGCAGATGGCCGATGCCGTGCTCGCCATGAAGGCGCAGGGCATCGCCGTGCTCTTGTCGGAACAGAACCTCTACTTTGCCTCCGCCGTGTCGGACCGCGCCTATGTCATCGAGAAGGGCGCCATCCGCTACGAGGGGACGACGGAGGACCTCGAAGCCAACGACGAGATCAGGGAAGCCTATCTCAGCGTGTGAGT
>LNFM01008636.1_pt1 | contig 15265 bp, 20 predicted proteins | sample 596031 | NCBI WGS metagenome assembly LNFM01 (sample SAMN04254537, study PRJNA301005) | activated carbon metagenome | isolation source: dual media filters at the Ann Arbor, Michigan drinking water treatment plant | place: USA: Ann Arbor | reverse complement strand
TGAGCCTCCTTTGAGCATCCACTGCGCGATGCGGTCGTGCCGCGGGCAGAGAAGAGCCCCAGCTGCGAGGGGATGCGGGGCCGGGGCTCTCGGGGGAAGGAATCGGGGGGCGCTCAGGCGCGGTGCGCTCCGCGGCTGCGGCGGCCGGTGCCGGCAACCCCGGCGATGAGGCCGAAGAAGCCGATGACCGAGGCGGTGACGATGAGGGGGAGGGTGATCATGAGGTGCCTCGCGTTCGGGTTCGAGCTGCCAGGAGGTCACGCCGGTTCGGGTCCGGCGAGTCCTCACTGTGGGGGACTCGGTTCGTCCCCCACAACGAGTGTGCGCTTAACGAACGTGCTTCACACTCCCCCGTTGGGGGGCACGCCGGTCCCCAGAATGGGGGACCGCCTCGTTCACTTTTCCCGCGCCGCCTAGGCCGCGTCGGGTGCGGCGGCACCGGTGAGGGCCGGTCGCGTCACCAGGCGGGCCGCGCGCACGATGCCGAAGACCACGAGCCAGCCGATGCCGATCGTCGTGGCCACGAGCTCGAGCCGGCTGCCGAACACGGCGTTCCAGCGGGCGAGCGACAGCAGGCCGCCCGTCGCCGCGACGACACCGACCGCGAGCGCCATGAGCAGGGTGATGCCGCTGAGCGCGCGATGGCCGGGGGCGAACGCCACCTGCAGCATCGCCCAGCAGGCCGCACCGAAGGCGATGACGGCCGCGAGGGTGTGCACCAGATCTTGCACCGTGAAGGTGTCGCCGAGCGGCAGGGGACACGTCGGCGAGCACGGCACCTGCGCGGCGACGAAGAACGACGAGCACGCGAGCGCGAGCGTGAGCGCCGGCGTGCCCCGGCGCAGCACCGGGGGGCTGCTGCGCACGTCGCGCATCGACCAGGCCACGAGCATCCCGCCCGCGACGAGCAGCAGCAGCGCGAAGCGGAACTGCTCGGCCGTGGGCTCGCCCAGGGCCCCGAGCTCGCTCACGTAGAGCTCGCGCGGCACGCTCACGCGGGCGAGCCAGATGAGCACGAGGGCGGCCGCCACGAGGAGGGCGCCGATGACGGCGAGCGCGGCATCCCGATGCCGCTGAGGGCTGTCGACCACGACGAGCGGGTCAGGCGGCGGTCGCCGGCGCGGAGGCCTCGTCGATAGCGTGCGCCGCACCCGGCCCTCTGCGCAGACGGGAGATGCGAATCACCCCGGCGCCGACGAGCCCGATGACGGCGGCGATGAGGATGACGTAGAAGGCCACCGACAGGTAGCCGTTCGCCGAGGTCACGGGGTTCAGGAAGGGGTAGGGGTACCACGGTCCGTCGGTGACGATGTCGTAGGTGAGCGGCCCGCGCACGAGCGTGTAGACGGCCCAGACGATCGGGAAGGCAACGATCGTGCCGATGTGCTTCCAGTCGAGGCGGTGGCGGCCCGGCGCGAACAGCCAATCGACCAGCAGGTAGAGCGGCCCCCACAGGTGCAGGATCTCGTTCGACCAGTCGAGCGTTGCGCCCTGCGGCAGCTCGATGCCGCGCAGCAGCAGGTTGTAGACGATGCCCGTCGTGACCATGAAGGTCGTCGCGACGGCGCGCAGCACGCTGAACCAGTGCGGGCTCTTCTTCAGCAGCGTGAGCCCGACGCCCATGACCAGCACCACCGTGGCGAGCACGTTCGACTCGATCGTGAAGAAGCTGAAGAAGTTGACGAGTCGGAACGGGATGTCGGTGAGACCCTGCGACTGCCAGAACGCGAGAGAGGTGACGATCTGGCCGACGACGGCGGCGCCGATCGCGAGCGCCGCGGCGACCCGCAGCACGAGGAAGAGAGCGGTCACGACTTCGGGCCTTTCGACATCTGGTGCGGGGTCTGCGCTCATGCTACGTGGCCCGAGGGTCTCTCGTCTCCGGGTTGTGACAGGGAGTTAACACGCGCGAGACGCGCATCGTGTTCACTGGGGGCAGCAGGGGGAGGGCGAGAAGCGATGGCGATGATGCGCGCGATGGTCATGACGGGGGTCGGCGGCCCCGAGGTGCTCGAGAGCACCGAGCTGCCGATGCCCGTGCGGGCGGGGGCCGAGGTGCTTGTGCGGGTGCACGCGACGAGCGTCAACCCCATCGACGTGAAGACGCGGGCGGGCCGCGGGGCGGCACCGGCGATCAGCCACTACCCCGTCGTGCTCGGCTACGACATCGCGGGCGTCGTGGTCGAATCGCCCTACGAGTCGCACCCGCTCGGCCCGGGTCGCGAGGTCTACGGCATGACGCTCGTGCCCCGGATCGACGGCGGCAACGCCGAGTACGCGGCGGTTCCCGAGCTGTTCCTGACTCCCAAGCCGACCGTGCTCTCGATGACCGAGGCGGCGGCCGTGCCGCTCGCGGCGCTCACCGCCTGGGGCATGGTCGTCGACGTCGCGCGCGCCCACGAGGGGCAGCGGATGCTCATCCACGCCGGCGCCGGCGGCGTCGGCCACTTCGCGGTGCAGTTGGCGGCCTACTTCGGCGCGACGGTCACCGCCACGTGCTCGACCGCCAACGTCTCCTTCGTGCGCGAGCTCGGTGCCGCGCGCGTCGTCGACTACACGGCGACCCGCTTCGAGCACGAGGTGCACGATCACGATGTCGTCATCGACCTCATCGGCAACGTTCACGACGAGACGGGCACGCGCTCCCTCGGCACCCTGCGCCCCGGCGGCCTGCTCGTCAACGCACCCTCCGGCAGCTGGCCGAGCATGATCGACGACGCCGCGGCCGCGGGCGTGCGCGCGACCGACTACAAGGTCTCACCGAGCGGCGCGACCCTCGCCGTCATCAGCCGCATGATCGAAGCGGGCGACCTGCGCGTGCACGTCGACCGCGTGCTGCCGCTCGAGCAGCTCGCCGAGGCGCACCGGCTCGCCGAGTCGGGCCGCACCCGCGGCAAGATCGCTATCGAGGTATCCCGACCGTGACGCCCGTCCAGACCAGCTGGCGCTCGCGCACGTAGTCGTCTTCGACCGTCTCGCCGACGAGGAAGCCCTTCGTGCCCACGATCGCGAATCCCGACTTCTCGTAGAACCGATTCGCCCGATCGTTGTGGATGTTGACGCCGAGCCAGACGCTCACCGCACCCTCATCGACCGCCGCGTGCAGCGCGCGCTCGACGAGCGCCGACGCCACCCCGCCGCCGTGCTGGTCGGGATGCACGTACAGCTTGCTCAGCTCAGCCGTGGGGCGATGCCGCACCGCAGCCGCGACGGCGGGCACGCGAGCGGGAAGGTGAGGGCCGCGAGCAGGTGCAGCACCTCCACTTCGTCGCGGTGGGCCTCGCGCACGCGGACACCGCTCTCGAGCATCCCCTCATTCTGCCCCGGCCGCGTTCGCAACTCAGGCTGGAGGGCCGGATGTGCCGCACGAATCGCGCACATTCGCCTGCTCAGCCTGAGTTGCGAACACGCACGCGGCGAGACGCCGTTCTGGCCGAGCCGGAGACACGAACGGCCCCGCCGAAGCGGGGCCGTTCGTGCGTCGCGCCGCAGTAGCGGCGGCGCGACAGAAAACGCTAAACGGCGTTGACGTCGAGCGGGATGCCCGGGCCGAAGGTCGTCGAGAGCGAGCCCTTCTGCAGGTAGCGCCCCTTCGAGCTCGACGGCTTGAGGCGCATGACCTCGTCGAGCGCCGCCTTCAGGTTCTCGTGCAGCTGCTCTTCGGTGAAGGCAGTCTTGCCGATGATGAAGTGCACGTTGGCGTGCTTGTCGACGCGGAACTCGATCTTGCCGCCCTTGATGTCGGTGACGGCCTTGGCCACATCGGGGGTGACGGTGCCGGTCTTCGGGTTGGGCATGAGGCCGCGGGGGCCGAGCACCTTGCCGAGTCGGCCGACCTGGCCCATGAGCTCGGGGGTCGAGACCGCCGAGTCGAAGGCGGTGTAGCCGCCCGCGACCTTCTCGATGAGCTCGACGCCGCCGACCTCGTCGGCGCCGGCCGCGATCGCGGCCTCGGCCGCGGGGCCGGTCGCGAACACGATGACGCGAGCGGTCTTGCCCGTGCCGTGGGGCAGGTTGACGGTGCCGCGCACCATCTGGTCGGCCTTGCGGGGGTCGACGCCGAGCTTGAGCGCGACCTCGACGGTCGAGTTGGTGTTCTTCGAGCCGGTCTGACGAGCGACGGCGACGGCCTCGGCCGTCGAGTAGAACTTGCCGTCTTCGATCTTCTCGGCCGCGGCCCGGTAGGCCTTCGACTTCTGTGCCATGTTGTGTCTCCTAGAGGTGAGTTCGCGGTTGACGAGCCTGGCTGGCTCTCCCGCTGGTGTGTTGAGCTGGTGGAAGGTGACGATGCACCTCGGCGCTAACGACCGGCCGTGACGAGTTGGTGTCACGACATCACCGGTCGACTAGCGACAAATCGCTATTCGACGGTGATGCCCATCGAACGAGCGGTGCCGGCGATGATCTTCTCGGCCGCCTCGATGTCGTTGGCGTTGAGGTCGACCTGCTTCTGCTCGGCGATCTGGCGCACCTGCTCCTTGGTGAGCTTGGCCACCTTGACGGTGTGCGGGGTCGACGACCCCTTCTGCACGCCCGCGGCCTTCTTGATGAGCTCGGCGGCCGGCGGGGTCTTGAGGATGAACGTGAACGAACGGTCTTCGTACACGGTGATCTCGACCGGGATGACGTTGCCGCGCTGGGCCTCGGTCGCCGCGTTGTAGGCCTTGCAGAACTCCATGATGTTGACGCCGTGCTGACCGAGCGCCGGGCCGATGGGCGGGGCGGGGTTGGCGGCGCCGGCCTGGATCTGCAGCTTGATCAGACCCGTGACCTTCTTCTTCGGTGCCATGTTCTCTTCCTTCGTGTCGAGCGGCATCCGGGTGGATGCCGCGCTCCCGCCTGCGTGCCCTGTGCACGCCGCGGTGGTCAGTGATTAGAGCTTGGTGACCTGGTCGAACGACAGCTCGACCGGGGTCTCGCGCTCGAACAGCGAGACGAGCACGATGAGCTTGCCGCTCTCGGGCTTGATCTCGTTGATCGTGCCGGGGAGCCCGGCGAACGAGCCCTCCTTGATCGTGATGGTCTCGCCGACCTCGAAGTCGATCTCGGCGGGGATGACGCGCGCGGCGAGGCCGCCGCCCTTCGCGCCGCCGGCCTTGGCCGGAGCCTCGGCGACCTGCACGGTCGACTTGAGCATCTGGAAAGCCTCGTCGAACCGCAGCGGCGTGGGGTTGTGGGCGTTGCCCACGAAGCCCGTGACGCCGGGGGTGTGGCGCACGACCGACCAGCTGTCTTCGTTCAGGTCCATGCGCACGAGCACGTAGCTGGGGATGCGCACGCGCGTGACGAGCTTGCGCTGGCCGTTCTTGATCTCGACGACGTCCTCCATGGGAACCTGCACCTCGTAGATGCTCTCCTCCATGTTCATCGAGATCTTGCGGTTCTCGATGTTCTGCTTCACGCGCTTCTCGAAGCCCGCGTAGGAGTGCACGACGTACCACTTGCCCGGCTTCATGCGCAGCTCGAGCTTGAACTCGTCGTAGGGGTCGACCTCGGCAGGCTCGGCGTCGACCTCGGGCTCGTCGGCCTCGTCGTGGGTCGCCTCGGCGGCGGCCTCGGCCTCGTCGGCCGAGTCGATGTCGAGCGCGTCATCGACGATCGCGTCGGCCTCGGGGTCGGCGGCGGCCTCGAGCGCGTCGAGCAGGCCGTCGAGGTCGGGCTCGTCGCTCTCGTCGACGAGGTGCATCGCCGAGTGCTCGACGGCGTCGACCGCGTGCAGGTCGGCGTCGAGGGTGTTGCCCTCCTGGGCCTCGTCCTCCTCCGACGACTGCTCGGCGGCGGTCGAGTAGTCGAGGTCGCTGGGGAGCTTCTCGGTCACGGTTTCTCTTTCTCTCTGTTCGTGCGAATCGGGGCGGGCGCGGGGCTACAGGCCCAGCGCGGCCGATCCGTCGCCGAAGACGAAGCGCACGAGCCACAGGAACACGATGTCGAGGCCCGACACGATCGCCATCATGATGATCACGAAGACGAGCACGACGATCGTGTAGGTGATGAGCTCGCGCCGGGTGGGGGTGACCACCTTGCTGAGCTCGTTGAGCACCTGGCGGATGAACAGCGCGAAGCGCCCGAACGGACCGCGCTTCTCGGCGCGCTCCTTCTTGGCGTTCGCGACGACGTCCTCGCCGGGCTCGTCGATCACATTGCTCACGTGATGCTCTCCTCACGACTCATCGTCGTTGTGACTGGGTCTGGTGCTTCCCCGCGCGCTCTCGCACGCGGGCCACCGCCGTACCCGGGGGATCCGTGCGGAACCCCCGGGCCGACGACTCTGCAGGGCGGACAGGACTCGAACCTGCAACCTGCGGTTTTGGAGACCGCTGCTCTACCAATTGAGCCACCGCCCTCTGCGGCGGATCGCTGATCTTCGGGCACGCGAAAGCATGGCAGAGATCAACTACCTCGGCCCAGTGTAGGCGACGACGCGGAGAGCACCAAGCCGGGCCCCGCGCCGACGAGCGCCGGGCATCCGGTATTCGGATGCTGTGCCCCGCGTAGAATCGGCGCCGTGACCGCCGACTCCTCCCGCATCGCCCGCCGCATCGCCGCCATCAGCGAATCCGCGACCCTCAAGGTCGACGCCAAGGCCAAGGCCCTCAAGGCCGCGGGACGGCCGGTGATCAGCTACGCGGCCGGCGAGCCCGACTTCCCGACCCCCGAGCACATCGTCGAGGCGGCGGTCGCCGCCGCGCGCGACCCCAAGAACCACCGCTACACGCCCGCGGCCGGCCTGCCCGAACTGCGCGAGGCCGTGGCCGAGAAGACGAAGCGCGATTCGGGCCTCGAGACGAGCGCCGGTCGGGTCATCATCACGAACGGCGGCAAGCAGGCGGTGTTCCAGGCCTTCGCGACGATCGTCGACGACGGCGACGAGGTGCTGCTGCCGGCGCCGTACTGGACCACCTACCCCGAGGTCGTGCGCCTCGCGGGCGGCGTGCCCGTCGAGGTCTTCGCGGGCGCCGACCAGGACTACCTCGTGACGGTCGAGCAGCTCGAGGCCGCGCGCACGCCGCGCACGAAGGTGCTGCTCTTCGTGAGCCCCTCGAACCCGACCGGCTCGGTCTACAGCCCCGAGCAGACGACGGCCATCGGCGAGTGGGCCCTGCAGCACGGCATCTGGGTCATCAGCGACGAGATCTACCAGGCGCTCACCTACGACGGCGTGCGCGCGGTCTCGATCGTCGAGGCGGTGCCCGAGCTCGCCGAGCAGTGCATCCTCGTCAACGGCGTCGCCAAGACCTACGCGATGACCGGCTGGCGCCTGGGTTGGATGGTCGGGCCGGCCGACGTGATCGCCGCCGCCTCGAACCTGCAGTCGCACCTCTCGAGCAACGTCGCCAACATCTCGCAACGGGCCGCGATCGCCGCCCTCACCGGGCCGCAGGATGCCGTCGCGACCATGCGCGAGGCGTTCGATCGGCGGCGGCGCGTCGCCGTGGCGGAGCTCAACCGCATCCCCGGCATGGTGACACCGACCCCGACGGGCGCGTTCTACGTCTACCCCGACGTCACGGGGCTGCTGAACCGCGAGTGGAAGGGCTCGACGCCGACGACCTCGCTCGAGCTCGCCGACCTCGTGCTCGAGCACGCCGAGGTCGCGGCGGTACCCGGCGAGGCCTTCGGCCCGAGCGGCTACCTGCGCTTCAGCTACGCGCTCGGCGACGCCGACCTGCTCGAGGGCATCCAGCGCCTGCAGGCGCTGTTCGGCACCCGGTAGCGATGGCCGCAGCGCTCGCCGGGCTCGGCCTCGGCCTCTCGCTCATCATCGCGATCGGCGCTCAGAACGTCTTCGTGCTGCGGCAGGGAATCCGGCGCGAGCACGTGCTCGCTGTGGTCATCGTGTGCGCGGTCTCCGACGCCGTGCTCATCGCCGCCGGCATCGCGGGGCTGGGCGCCGTGCTCGAGGTCGTGCCCTGGCTCGTCGACGTGGTGCGCTGGGCGGGCGCGATCTTCCTGGTCGGGTACGGGATGCTCGCCGCGCGCCGCGCGTGGCGCCCCACCGGCGCCCTCACGGTGGGCGAGCAGCCCGAGGGCGGCGAGCCCGCGCCCGCATCCGACCCCCGTCTGCGCGGGGTGCTGCTCACGGCGCTCGCGCTCACCTGGCTCAACCCGCACGTGTACCTCGACACCGTGTTCCTGCTCGGGTCGATCGCGAGCACGTGGCAGGAGCAGCGCTGGCTGTTCGGCGCGGGTGCGATGCTCGGCAGCGTGCTGTGGTTCACCGCGCTCGGATTCGGCGCGCGCTACCTCGGGCGCTGGCTGTCGAGCCCGCGCGCGTGGCGCTGGCTCGACGCCGGCATCGCGGTCGTCATGGTGGCGATCGCCGTGTCGCTCGTCGTCTCCGGCTAGCGCTGCGCGGCCGCGTAGGCCTCGCGCACCTCGCCGGGGATGCGACCGCGGTCGCCGACCGTGTAGCCGTTCTTCTGCGCCCACGCGCGCACGGCGGCGGTGTCACCGCCGCCGGCGGATCGCGTGCGCGGTGCGGCGGCCGAACGGCGGCCGGTCGAGCGCGCGCGGGCGATGAACGGGGCGAGCGCGTCGCGCAGCGCCTGCTGGTTGGGGCGGCCGAGGTCGATCTCATAGCTCGCGCCCTCGAGCGCGAAGGTGACGGTGCCGCCCTCGCCCGGGCCGATGATGGTGCCGTCGAGATCGTCGACGAGCTCGGTCGTAATGCGCTTCATCAGAATTCCCCTCGGTATTCGAATAAACCTGGCCGAGTTTATCGGAAATTCGCGCGCGAATTGCGAATTCTGTGCGGCCGATAAACCGGGTCCACCGAACGGTGGACCCGGGAATCCGCCGGGCGGAGGTGCCGTCGACCGCCGGGGCGCGGGATGCTGGAGCCATGACCACACCCGAGAACGTCGTCGAGGTGCGCGAGCTGCGCAAGACCTACGGCGACCTGACCGCCGTCGATGGCGTGAGCTTCGACATCCACCGCGGCGAGACCTTCGCCCTGCTCGGCCCGAACGGCGCCGGCAAGTCGACCACGATCGAGATCCTCGAGGGCTACCGCTCGCGCTCGAGCGGCGCGGTGAGCGTGCTCGGCGTCGACCCGCAGAAGGGCGGTCTCGACTGGAAGGCCCGCATCGGCATCGTGCTGCAGTCGAGCGGCGAGAGCGGCAACGTCACCGTCGCCGAGCAGCTGCGGCACTTCGCGGCCCTCTACCCGAACCCGCGCGACGTCGACGAGGTCATCGCCGCGGTCGGGCTCGAGGCGAAGGCCGGCTCGCTCATCCGCAAGCTGTCGGGGGGCCAGCGACGCCGCGTCGACGTGGCCGTCGGCATCGTCGGCGCACCCGAGCTGCTCTTCCTCGACGAGCCGACGACGGGCTTCGACCCCGAGGCCCGCCGCAGCTTCTGGAAGCTGATCCGCACGCTGCAGAGCGAGGGAACGAGCATCCTGCTCACCACCCACTACCTCGACGAGGCCGCCCAGCTCGGCGATCGCGCCGGCATCATCGCGGGCGGCCGCATGGTCGATCTCGCGCCGATCGACGAGATCGGCGGGCGCGAGTCGCGCGTGCCGCTCGTGCGCTGGCTCGAGAACGGCGAGCGCCGCGAGCAGCGCACCACGACCCCGGCAGCGCTGGTCACCGAGCTCGTGAGCCGCCTGGGCGCCGAGCCCGACTCGCTCGAGGTCATCCGACCCAGCCTCGAAGACGTCTACCTCGACCTCGTCGGCCACGAGCACGCGAGCGACCTGAGCGCCGAAGCGCTGAACGAGACGGAGGCAGCACGATGAGCGCCACGATGAGCCCGGCCCGGGCATCCCGCACCGAATCATCGATCGGCCGCGCCGTGCGCCTGGGGCTGCTGCGCATCGGCTACGAGGTGCGCGCCTACTTCCGGCAGGGCGACACGGTCTTCTTCACCTTCCTCTTCCCGGTCGTGATGCTGACGATCTTCTCGGTCTCGTTCAGCGAGGCGAGCTTCGGGCAGACCGCCGACGGCGATGAGATCACCGCCGCGTGGTTCTTCCTGCCCGCCATGCTCGCCGCGGGCGTGCTGCTGAGCGGCCTGCAGAACCTCGCGATCGACATCGCCATGGAGAAGAGCGACGGCACGCTCAAGCGCTTGGCCGGCTCGCCCCTGCCGGTCGTGAGCTACTTCATCGGCAAGCTCGGGCAGTCGTTCATGACGGGCCTCATGCAGGCCGGAGTGCTGCTCGCGCTCGGCTTCACGGTCTTTCAGGTGCCGCTGCCCGAGCAGGCGGAGAACTGGTGGGTCTTTGCGTGGGTCTTCACGCTCGGCGTGCTCTGCTCGGCGATCCTGGGCATCGCGCTCAGCGCCGTGCCGCGCAGCGGCAAGAGCGCCACGGCCGTGGTCATCCCGATCACGCTCGTGCTGCAGTTCATCTCCGGCGTCTACCTGCGGTTCAGCGACCTGCCCGAGTGGCTGCAGAACGTCGCCGCGGTCTTCCCGCTCAAGTGGATGGCCCAGGGCATGCGCAGCGTCTTCCTGCCCGACGAGCTCGTCGTGCTCGAGCAGAACGAGTCGTGGGATCTGCCGGGCATCGCGCTCGTGCTCGCGATCTGGCTCGTGGCCGGCCTCGTCATCACGAGCCTCACCTTCCGCTGGATCCGGAAGGATTCGTGAGCCCTTGGATGCTGCGCTCCTGCCGGGCCGCGACCGACGCGATCGACCATGGCTAGGGGCCGGCCCGTGACCGCCCGCCAGGTGTGGAGCATCGCGGTGCTCGGCATGGCGGCGCTGCTCGGCGTGCTGCTCGTCATCACCGCCCGGGATGCCCTCGACACCCTGCTCGGAGGAGCCGGCATCGCCCTGCTGATCGCGGGATGGTTCGGCCTCGGGCTGCCGCGCCTCGACGACCCGCGCGGGGCTCCCGTGTTCGTGGGCGTCGTCGCCGTCGCCGTCGCCCTCATGGTCTCCGCCTCTCCGACGCTCGCGATCGTGCAGGGCATCGCCTACCCGATCGCGTGGGTGTTCTGCTCGTCGATCGCTCGCGCGGTGGTGCAGAACATCGTCATCGCGGCCGGGGTCACCATCGGCTTCCTCCTCAGCCTCGGCACGACCCCCGACGCCCTGATGCAGACCGCCTTCACGATGATCATCTCGCTCGGCTTCAGCCTGGCGATGGGGTTCTGGATCGCCCACATGAGCGAACTCGGCGACCGCAACGGCCGCCTGCTCGCCGAGCTGCAGGGCGCGCAGTCGCAGATCGCGACCCTTCACCGCGAGGCGGGGGCGACCGCCGAGCGCGAGCACCTCGCGCGCGAGCTGCACGACACGATCGCGCAAGACCTCACGGGGCTCGTGATGCTCGCGCAGCGCGCACGACGCGAGCTCGGCGAGAGCGAGACCCTGCGCCTGATCGAGGAGAATGCGCGGGCGACGCTCGCCGAGACGCGCGCGCTCGTCGCCTCGAGCGCCGCCCTCGGCGACGAGTCGACGGGCCTGGCCCCGGCGCTGCAGCGGCTGGCCGAGCGGTTCTCGCGTGAGACCGGCGTCGCGGTGACGTGCGAGGTCGCCGCCGAGCTCGCGCTCGACCGCGAGACGGAGGTCGTGGTGCTGCGCTGCGTGCAGGAGGCGCTCGGCAATGCGCGCAAGCACGCGCGGGCATCCCGCATCGCGATCGCGGTCACGGCCCCCGAGGGCGACCCGCATCGCGTGCGTGTGACGATCGCCGACGACGGCATCGGGTTCGACCCCGACTCGGCGCGCGACGGCTTCGGGCTCACGGGCATGACCGATCGCCTCGCGCTCGTGCACGGCACGCTCGCGGTGCGCAGCGCACCGGGCGCCGGCACGACGCTCGTCGCGGAGCTTCCGACAGCGGAGGTCAGGGCATGAACGGCGCCATCCGCGTGCTCGTGGCCGACGACCACGCCGTCGTGCGCGCCGGCATCGTGGCGCTGCTCTCGGCCGAGCCCGGCATCGAGGTGGTCGGCGAGGCCGTCGACGGCGAGCAGGCCGTCGAGCTGGCTCTCGCCCTGCGCCCCCACCTCGTGGTGATGGACGTTCGCATGCCGCGCCTGACGGGCGACGCCGCGACGGCGCGCATCCGCCAGCAGGCCGACGAGGTGCGCGTGCTCGTGCTCACGACGTACGAGTCGGATGCGAGCATCCTCTCGGCGATCGAGGCGGGTGCGAGCGGCTATCTGCTCAAGGCCGCGCCGGCCGACGAGCTCATCGCGGGCGTGCGCTCGGTCGCCGCGGGCGAGGTGGCGCTCTCGCCCGCGATCGCCGCGCAGCTCGTCGCCCGCGTGCGCGAGCCCGCGCCCGCCGTGCTCACACCCCGCGAGACCGAGGTGCTGCGGCTCGTGGCCGCGGGGCTCTCGAACCGGGCGATCGGCGAGCGGCTGTTCGTCGGCGAGGCCACCGTCAAGACGCACCTGCTGCGCGCGTTCGAGAAGCTCGGGGTCAACGACCGCACGCGCGCCGTGACCCTGGCGATGGAGCGCGGCCTGCTGTGAGCGCCGCCGGTCGCTACAGCGAGAGACCGACGAGCACCGGCTCGGGGTGCAGCACGACCCCGTACTCGCTCATGACCCGGGTCTGGATGTAGCGGGCCAGCTCCGCGACCTCTGCGGCCGTCGCGCGCCCGCTCGCGTTGGTGAGGGCAAGGGTGTGCTTCGTCGAGACGGATGCGCCCGAGCCCGGCAGCGCGAAGCCGCGGGCGATGCCGGCCCGCTCGATGAGCCACGCGGCGCTGAGCTTGACGGGGCCGTCGACGGGCTCGGGCGGGGCGGCGGGCTCGGCCCCGAGCGGAACGGCCAGGGCCGACGGCTCGGGATCGAGCGGCCAGCGCGGGGCATCGGCCGGCAGGCCGAGCGCGAAGGACGCGCTCACGATCGGGTTCGTGAAGAACGAGCCCGCACTGCGCGACTGCGGGTCGGCCTCGTCGAGCACCATGCCCTTGCTCGCACGCAGGGCGAGCACGGCGGCGCGCACGCCGACGAGGGGGGCGCGCTGCCCGGTGTCGACCCCGAGCGCGTCGGCGAGCTGGGCGTACGCCACGGGGCGGCCGAGCGCTCCCTCGAGCCGCTCGAGCGCGAAGTCGACGCTCAGCACGACCGCGCGCCAGCCCTGCTTGATCGCGCTCGTGCGGTACCCCAGCTCGAGCTGCGGAGCGGGCACGATGCGCCGCTCGCCGCTGTCGACGTCGAGCACCTCGACGCTCACGATGCTCTCGGCGATCTCCTGGCCGTAGGCGCCGATGTTCTGGATGGGCGCCGCGCCCGTCGATCCGGGGATGCCGCTGAGCGCCTCGATGCCGCCCCACCCGTTCTCGACGGTGTACGCCACGAGGGCATCCCAGGGCTCGCCCGCCTGCACGCGCAGGCGCACCGGGCGGGCCGAGCCGGGAGCATCCGGGAGTCGCTCGATGCCGCGCGTCGTGACGCGCAGGACGACGCCGTCGACGCCCTCGTCGGCGACGAGCACGTTCGAACCGCCGCCGAGCACGAGCCAGGGCTCGCCCGAACCCTCGGCCTCGAGCACGGCATCGACGAGCTGCTCGCTCGTCGTGACCTCGACGATGCGCTCGGCGGGGCCGCCGACCCGCAGCGTCGTGAGCTCGGCGAGCCGCACGGTCATCCGGCGAGCGGGGTGACGCGCACCTGCGCCTTGCCGAGCACCGTCTGCTCGCCGACGGTCGCCGTGAGGTCGATGCGGGCGCCGGTCTCGTCGACCGCCGCGACGGTCGCGACGACGGTCACGACCGCGCCGAGCTGCGGGTCGACGACGACGGGGCGCGTGAAGCGCACCTGGTAGTCGCTCACCCAGCCCCGGGCATCGAGCCAGTCGACGACCGGTTGCACCGCGAAGCCCATCGTGAGCATGCCGTGAGCGAGCACGCCCGGCAGGCCGACGGCCGCGGCGACATCGTCGCGGTAGTGGATGGGGTTGAAGTCGCCGCTGGCGCCCGCGTAGCGCACGAGGCTGTCGCGCGTGAGCGGGAACGAGCGCTCGGCCACGACCTGGCCGACAGCGAGACCGTCGAGCAGGCTCATGAGTCGTCCCCTCGGATGACGAGCGTGGAGACGCTCGTGACGACGTGCTCGCCGCTCGCGTCGGTCATCGCCGACTCGCTCGTGACCATGCTGTTGCCGCCGAGCGACTTGATGCTCGTCACGCGCAGCGTTGCCGTGAGCTCGTCGCCGGCGACGATCGGCCGCGTGTAGCTGAACCGCTGGTCGCCGTGCACGACCCGGCTGAAGTCGATGCCCGCGTCGGGCTCGGCGAGCAGCTGCTGCAGCGTGGCCTCGGCGATGACGATCGGGAAGGTGGGGGGCGCCACGACGTCGCTGAAGCCGGCCGCGCGGGCCGCCTCGGGGTCGTGGTGCATGGGCGCGGTCGCGAAGACGGCGCGCGAGAACTCGCGCACCTTCTCGCGCCCCACGAGGTAGGGCGCGGTCGGCGCGAACGCGCGATCGGTCAGCTCAGGGTTCACGGGCACGCGCCCAGTCTAGGCGCGGGGCGGATGCGCGGTCCCGGTCTTAGAAGAGCGTCGCGCCGAGCAGGCGGTCGAGCATCGACCGGCCGAACGTGCGCTCGGCGGCGTGCCCCCGCGCATCGCCGCGCACGAGCAGCTCGAGGCCGCGCGTCGCGGCGACGGCGCGCAGCACGAGCTCGTCGCGCTCCGTCGGGGTACGACCGTAGCCGTGCAGGAAGGCCGCGCGCAGCCACGGCTCGTCGCGCCACGGCCCGTACTCGAGCCACAGCAGGTCGACCACCCGGGGCTCGAACTCGAGGTGGGCGAAGTCGATGAACCGCACGTGCCCGCCCGGGTCGATGATCCAGTGCCGCGGGGTCAGGCGGCGGTGCGCCGGCACGTGGTCGAACTCCCCCAGGTCGAGCGCGGCGGCGACGTGCTGGCGCAGGAGGTGGCGCTCGGCCGCGAGGCGCTCGGCGCGCTCGTCGCGGCCGTCGAGACCGTCGCCCCAGAGCTCGTCGGCGGCGCGGCTCCAGCGCTCGAACTCGGCCGCGATCATGCGCCCGAAGCCGTCGTGCTTGCGCGCGGGCTCGGCGTCGTGCAGGCGCCGCACGAGGTCGCCGGCGCGCATGTGGATGTCGGGGTCGCGCTCGTGGGGTGTGCCCGCGGCCGCTTCTCCGAGCAGGCGCGAGAGCGTCAGCAGGCGCAGGCCGGGGTCGCTCAGCACGATGCGCGGCGCATCGCCGCCGAGCGCGACGGCGTACTGCTGCAGGGCTTCGCTCTCGCGGCGGTGAGGTGCGGCATCCCGATGCCATTTGACGACTGCCTGCTCGCCACCGCGCGTGACGACGTGCAGCACGCGCGAGAGCC
>LNFM01011417.1_pt1 | contig 15267 bp, 13 predicted proteins | sample 596031 | NCBI WGS metagenome assembly LNFM01 (sample SAMN04254537, study PRJNA301005) | activated carbon metagenome | isolation source: dual media filters at the Ann Arbor, Michigan drinking water treatment plant | place: USA: Ann Arbor | reverse complement strand
ACCAGTTCCACATCGACATCCTCTGCGCGCATTTCGTGCAGCACCCGGACTGGTTCGACGTGGTGGTGGGCTCCAACCTGTTCGGCGACATCCTGTCCGACCTCGGCCCGGCGGTGGCCGGTTCCATCGGCATCGCGCCCTCGGCCAACATCAACCCGGAGAAGAAATTCCCGAGCATGTTCGAGCCCGTGCATGGCAGCGCGCCGGATATCGCTGGCAAGTGGATCTGCAACCCGATCGGCCAGATCTGGTCCGGCGCCATGATGCTGGAACACCTGGGCGAGAAGGCCGCCGCCGACTGCATCGTCAAGGCGATCGAGACCCTGCTGGCCGAGGGTGGCCCACGCACCCGCGACATGGGCGGCAATGCCGGCACCGTCGATGTGGGCAAGGCACTGGCGGAGGCCGTATCGCGCGGCTGAGCGGCCGGCGGGGCGGCCCTTCACGGGCTGCCCCCGCACTGATCGAGCCGCCCGCGGCGAATGATGCAGCGCATCACTTGAACTGGACGGCAAGCCCGTCGTATAAACGGGTCAAGAGTTGAGAATGATTCTCAACTCCCTCGCATCCCCGCCAGGCGGGAAGACGGGAGTGCTCATGGGTCGCGAATTCAGCTACATCGCCCGACGCTGCGAACGGGCCGTGGTCACCGCCTATCGCGAGCTGCGCGATGGCGGCAGCGCAGACCTGGCGGCCTTCACCGCCTGCACCACGCTGTACCGCATCCACCACCCCGAATCCTCCGTCACGGAAGCCCGCCGCCTGGTCTCCGAATGGATCGACCATCACGTGGTGCAGGGGATGCAGACCGAGACGGATGGCTGCGAGTGCGACTGACTTCAATTGCGAATGACTCGCAATTGAATTAGGGGCGGCTCACCCCACCGCCTGGACTGCCGCCAGCGTCCGGTCCGCCAGCCCCGGCAGCCCCGCGGCTGCACCCGATGCCGCTTCCCCATTGCCATCCCGTGCGGCCATTTCCACCACGGCCAGCAGATCCGCCAGCGGCCGCGCGCCCGCCATGCGGGCCGCGCCCTTCAGCCGGTGGGCCGCGGCGGCCGTGCCGGGCAGGTCGCCGCCGGCCAGCGCCACCGCAACAGCATCCACATCCCGCTTCACCCCATCCCGGAAGCTGGCCAGCAGCCCGGCCAGGCGCTTCGGATCGGCGCCGAACAGGCTGCGCAACGCCTCCGGGTCGAAAAGCGGGGCAATCTCCGCCGCGGGCGGGCCGCCGGGCAGGTCCGTCGGCGTCTGGTGCGGCAGGAAGCGCGCCAGGGTGCGGGACAGCAGATCCAGCGCCAGCGGCTTGGCCAGGAAGGCATCCATGCCCGCCGCGTAGCAGCGCTCATCCTCCCCCTTCAGCGCATTGGCGGTCACTGCGATCAGCGCGGTGCGCGGCAGGTCGGGCATCAGGGCCTCGTCCCGCCGGATGGACCGCGACAGGTCCAGCCCATCCATCACCGGCATGTGCAGATCCACCAGCACCAGCCTGTGCCGCCGCATGCGCCACAATGCCAGGCCCTGGGCCCCATCGGCCGCCATGTCGGCCTCGCAGCCCAGCAACTCCAATTGGCGCGCCAGCACTTCCCGGTTCACCGGATGGTCGTCCACCACCAGCAGCCGTGGTGCCTCGGCGCGCGCGGCCTTCGGATCCACCACCGCGACCGCCTCCGCCGCCGGCAGCGTATCCGCCGAGGCGACCAGCCCCAGCCGCAGCGTCACCGCGAAGCGGCTGCCACGCCCCGGCGTGCTTTCCACCGAGACATCGCCCCCCATCAGATGCGCCAGCCGCCGGACGATGGACAGGCCAAGCCCGGTGCCGCCGAAGCGGCGGGTGGTGGAGGTATCGGCCTGGGCGAAGGGCTGGAACAGGCGGCCCAGCTGTTCAGCCGTCATGCCGACGCCGCTATCCTCCACCATCAGCGAAACCAGCACGGCCTGGCCGCTCAGGCTGGCGGAGGCACGCAGGCGGACGAAGCCGACATCGGTGAACTTGATGGCGTTGCCCACCAGGTTGAACAGGATCTGCCGCACCCGCACCGGATCGCCGCAGACCAGGTCGGGTGAAAGCGGCGTCTCCGGCCCCATCGGGTCGGCGAACAGCAGCAGGCCGCGGCGCTTGGCCTCCACCGTCAGCGTATCCACCGCCCCTTCCACCAGGTCGCGCAGGGAGAAGGGCAGGGTTTCCAGCTCCATCCGCCCGGCCTCGATCTTCGAGAAATCGAGCAGGTCGTCGATGATCCGCAGCAGCGACCCGGCGCTTTCGCGAATCACCGCCACGCAGCGATCCTGCGCCGGGCCGGGCGGCGTGCGTTCCAGCACCTCGATCATGCCGAGCACGCCATTCATCGGCGTGCGGATCTCGTGGCTCATCGCCGCCAGGAAGGCGGATTTGGCGCGGTTGGCCCCTTCGGCGGCATCGCGCGCGGCGGCGAGGGCCTGTTCCACCCGCTTGCGTTCGGTGATGTCCATGTAGGTGCGGACGGCGCCGCCATCATCCATGTTCCGTGCATGCACCTCCACCACCGTGCCGTCGCGGCGTTCGCGTTCGTAGCGTTCCTCGCTCAGCGCCTCGCCGGCGATGGCGCGGCGGGCTTCCTCCTGGCGGTGGGATGATCCGTCGTAGTCGCCGCGCGCGGCCTGGAAGGCCACGATCTCGCCGAAGGGCACGCCGGGGCTTGCCAGGTGCGGCGGCAGCGCCAGGATTTCCGCGGCGCGGCGGTTCATCACCCGCACGCGCCGGTCGGGGCCGACCATCACCAGGCCCTGGCTCATATGCTCGATCGTGGTCGCCAGCGCGCCGCCGGTGGCCCGCGCCTGGTCGCGCGCCGCGGCCAGGGCTTCCTCCTGCCGCCGGCGTTCCGTCACATCGGTCAGGGTGCGGACGCTGCGGCCATCCGGCAGGCGGATCGACTCCACCTCCAGCACCGATCCGTCGCGGCGGCGACGTTCGAAACGCCCCTCCGGCAGCGGCGCGCCGGCGACCACGGCCTGGGCGAGCGCGGTGCTCTGCGCGTTGTTCTCGTATTCGCCGCTGCCCAGCTGCCAGGCCGTGATGTGTTCCAGCGGCGTGCCTTCGCGCGCCAGTTCCGGCGGCAGGCGCAGCAATTCCACGGCGCGGCGGTTGATGACCTGCACGCGGCGCTCGGGCGAGAACATCACCAGGCCCTGGCTCATATTCTCGATCGTGGCGCCTGGCGCAGCTCCGCCTCCCGCGCCTGGAGGCGGGAGACGTTGCGGTAGGTGGACAGCACGCTGCCATCGGGCAGCTTCTGGCGCGTGATCTCCACCCAGGCGCCGGAGGGGGCGAGGCGGATATCCGAATCACCCGCAGGATTCAGGATGGACTCCACCCGCTGCGCCAGGGCCGCCTCCAGCGCCGCGCCTTCCGCGGGCGGCGGGCCGTAGTCGCCGCGGCGCAGCATCATGCGCAGGATGTCGCGGCCATCGGCGCCGGGGTGGGTCAGTTCCTCCGGAATCAGGTAGAAGCCGGCGAGCTGGCGGTTCAGCAGGCGCACGCGCAGATCCGGGCCCCACAGCACCAGCCCGTCATTCATCGTATCCAGCACCAGCTCATGCGTGGCGCGGGCGGCCTGCAATTCCTCCTCGCGGCTCTTCAGGGCCGAGATGTCGCGGTAGATCACCAGCGTGCCGCCATCCGGCGTGGCGACGGAGGAGGCCTCGATCCATTCGCCGCGGGCGCCGCGCACAAGCTGCTGGGCCGTCCCAGGCTCCCGCGCCAGCACCAGGCGCGATTCGACCAGCGCTTCCAGCGCGGCCGGATCCTCCGGCACCGGGCCGAAATCGCCGCGCTGCAGGCGATGGCGCATCGCATCCACGGCGGAGGCGCCGGGCGTGCCGAGTTCGGCCGGCATGTCGAACATGCGGATGGCGGCGCGGTTGCCCAGGCGGAAGGTCAGGTCGCGATCCATCAGCACGACGCCATCGGTCATGCTGTCCAGGATCAGCTGGTACATGGACCGCGCCGCGGCCAGTTCCTGCTCCCGCAGCTTCAGGCTGGTGACGTCGCGGTACATCAGCACCGCGCCGCCACCTTCCACCGGCACGGTCTTCACCTCCAGCCACATGCCGGACGGGGTCTGCCGGACATAGGAGATGCCGCCCGGCCGGTTCAGCAGCGCGGCCCGCTGGGCCACGCGCGCCTCCAGCTCCGCCTCATCGCGCGGTGGCGGGCCGAATTCGCCGCGCAGGTCCTGGTAGCGCATCACGTCCAGCACGTTGAAACCCTTGATCGCCATATGCGCGGGGAATTCCCCGACGCGCAGCGTCTCCCGGTTCCAGAATTGCAGGCGCATCTCCGAATCCCACATCACCACGCCATCGGTCATGTGGTCGAACACCGTCTGCAGCACGGATTGCGCGGCGGATAGCGCCGCCTCCTGCCGCTTGAAGTCGGTGACCTCGGTCGCCGACAGCACGAAGCCATGCGCCATGCGGCGCAGATGGATGCGGAACCAGGTGCCGTCCGGCGTCCGCCAATCCTGGCTGCGCTCCATCTGGCCCGGCGCCGGCAGCCAGGTGGCCGGGTCCGCGGCGGCGGCGATGGCCGGGTTCAGGGCGGCCGCGCTGGCACCGATGCAGGCCAGCAGCGTCTCCAGCGTCTCCGGCACCTGGTCCCGCGCCTCGGGCGGCAGCAGGCGCAGCAGGCTGGCACTGGCGGAGGCCAGGCGCCCATCCGCGGCAAACAGCGCGAAGGGACCGGCGAGATTCGCCAGCGCCTCCGCCTGCAAGGCGGCGAGCTCTGCCGCCGGCAAGGCTGCGGCGGAACGGGCAAGATGGAGCATCACGTCAGCATGCCGCAGATGGTGCCAGGTTGTGTTTCGCAGCGTCCCGGGGTTTGTTTCACAGGTTTCGCCCACACCGGACCTTTGACCTGGGGCGCGGGTGTTTGTAACAGGCACGCGTATCGAGGCCTGTCTTAGCGAGCAGGTTCAAGGAGAGCCGCGCATGGCCGGTGGCACGACCAATCTGCTTGTCGTCGAGGATGACCCGTTCCAGCGGGAGACCATCTGCGCCTATCTGGTGAGCCAGGGCTTCGTGGTCGAGGGGGTGGCGGATGGCGCGGCCTGCCGGGCTGCGGTCGCGGCCGGCCTGCCGGATGCCGCGCTGCTCGATGTCGGCCTGCCGGGCGGGGAGGATGGCTTCGCACTCGCTCGCTGGCTGCGCGGGCAATCCGCGCTGCTCGGCATCATCATGCTGACCGCGGCGGGGGATCTGGTGGACCGGGTGGTCGGGCTGGAATCGGGGGCCGATGACTACATCACCAAGCCCTTCGAGCCGCGTGAGCTGCTGGCCCGCATCCGCGCCGTGATGCGCCGCGCCGGCGCCGAGGGGGCCGCCCAGCCGAAGCCGGAGGTGCTGGGCCCCGGCAAGACGCGCATCGGCGGCGCCGTGCTGGACCTGAAGCGCGGCCTGCTGGTGACGGCGGAAGGGCGGGAGGACACGCTGACGGAGGGGGAGTTCACCCTGCTGAAGCTGTTCGTGGAACATCCGAATCGCGCGCTGCACCGCGACTGGCTGCTGGAGCGGACCTCCGGCGATGAGGAGCCGGAGGCCTTCGACCGGGCCATCGACCTGCGCATCATGCGGCTGCGGCGCAAGGTGGAGCGCAACCCGACCCGGCCGATGGCGATCCGCACCGTCCGCGGCGTGGGCTACCTGTTCGACCCTGAGGCGGTGTAGCGAAGGCGCTATGCCGCCAGGGCGCGGCGGGCCAGCGGCGTGTCCGCCGGAGCCTGGACCTCGGCCCGGCCGCGCGGCAGGGCGCCTGGATGTTCCGCCTGGAGGAAGGCGATCATCCTCTCCCGCACCTCGCAGCGCAGGTCGAAGGTGCGGCCGGCATTGGTGGAGCTGACCAGCATGCGGACCTCCATGGTCTGCGCCCGCAACTCCGTCACCTGCAAATTCACCACGCGGCCGTCCCACAGGCGGGACCCCTCGGCGATCTCTACCAGCTTGCGGCGCATCGCCTCCACCGGCGCGGTGTAGTCCACATGGATCATCGCCGTGCCGATCAGGCTGGCGCTTTCGCGCGTCCAGTTCTGGAAGGGGTGTTCCAGGAAGTAGCTCAGCGGCAGCACCATGCGGCGCCAATCCCACAGGCGGATGACGACGTAGGTGGCGGTCACTTCCTCCACATTGCCCCACTCGCCTTCCACGATCACCGCATCCTCCAGCCGGATCGGCTGGGTCACGGCCAGCTGGATGCCGGCGACCAGGTTCTTCAGCAAGGGCTGCAAGGCCAGCCCCAGCACCAGGCCGGCCGCACCGGCGGAAGCGAGCAGGGACACGCCGTATTGCCGCACCCCCTCGAAGGTCATCAGCGCCACCGCGATGGTGATGGTCACGATCAGCCAGCCGGCGACGCGCTGAAGGATGCGGGATTGGGTGGTGTGCTTGCGGGCGAGGAGGTTGTCCTCCGCCTCCAGCTTGAAGCGCCGCAGATAGATCGTCACCCAGATATGCAGCACGGTGCGCGCCACCCAGCCGACCAGCGCGATGAAGCAGACCAGCAGCAGGTGGCGGATGGCATTGCCCTGGCCGGTGGTCAGCGGCGCGATGGAGGCGGCGAAGGCCACCGCGACCATCATCAGCCCCAGGCGCGAAGGCCCCTCCGTCCGCTGTACCAGGGACCGCCAGAACAGGTCCCGTTCGGCGACCATGCGGGTGGCGGCGCGGAACAGCACCCGATGCGCCTGGATCGCCAGGAAGATCCCGGCGGCCAGCACGATCAGGCTGAGCAGCCATGCCGGGACGAAGGTGAAGGAGGCCAGGATGCGCCGCGCGGCGAAGGTGAAATGGTCCAACGGGGAAAGCCTTTGACGGTCTTCCGGAACATAATGCTGCGGCGCGACAGAAGTTCCCTGCCACGTTATCTTCACAATCTAAGGTAGGGGTCTGTTCATAAAGCATTTGTGCCAAGGCGCCCCCCGCAGTGCGCCGGAATTGTAGCTGTGGCGCCTACGTCCTGGCCCAGCCGATGGCCGTCCGCGCCAGGGCATCGATGGTGTCGCAGACCGGGAAGGGCAGGGGCGGGCCGGCGGCGATGCCGAGCGGGATTTCGGTACAGCCGAGCACCACCGCCCGCGCCCCGCGGGCCACCAGGGCGCGGGCGGCCTCGGCCAGCGGGGCATGGGCCTCCGCCACCCGGTTGGCCTTCACCTCGGCGATGCCGGGGGAGACCAGGGCCGCCATCTCGGCTTCTGTGGGCACCAGGCAGGTCCAGCCGCGCGGCTCCAGCCTTTCCTGATACAGCCGCATCGCCAGCGTGCCCGCCGTGCCCATCAAGCCGATCGGGCCGGGGGCGACGCCGAGCCGCAGCAATTCGGCCTCCGCCGCGTCGACGATATGCAGGATGGGCAGGCGCGTGGCCGCCTGCATGCCCGCGAACCAGCCATGCGCGGTGTTGCAGGGGATGGCGATGGCGCCGGCGCCGGCGGCCTCCAGCCCCCTGATGCCGCGCAGCAGGGCGGGCAGCGGGTCCTCGCCACCGGCCAGCCGGGCCGCCGTGCGGTCCGGCACCCGCGGGTCGGACCACAGCACGGCCGGGATGTGGTCCTGGTCACGCCCGGCCGGTGTCAGCAGTGTCAGGCGCAGCATGAATTGGGCCGAGGCCAGCGGCCCCATGCCGCCCAGCACGCCAAGCATCGGAACACCAAGATTTTTTTCCGCCATGCCGAGCCCCGTCCTATCGTCCTGCGCCCCCGGAGTCCCGCCCCATGCGCCGCCGCAGCCTGATTGCCTTGACCGCCACCATGCCCTTCGCCGCCGCCGCGCAACAGGGTGGCGCAGGGCAGAACCCCGCCGCCTGGACCGCCGCCACGGAATATCCGGCCGGTGCCATGCCGGCGGAGGGGCTGGTGCGGCTGGCCGAGGCCGCGAAGCCGCTGGTCATCGCCCCCGCCTTCGATGCGCCGGGCGGCATACGCTCCGCCGCCATGCCGCGCGCCGTGGCGGAAGGCCGCTTTGCCATCGGCGATGCCTTTGCCGGGGCGCTTGGCGCGCTGGATCCGGTGTTCCTGCTCTCCTCGCTGCCCTTCCTCGCCACCTCCGCCGCGGAGGCGAAGCGGCTGCTGGTGGCGGCGCGGCCGGCCTATCAGGAAGCGCTCGGCAAGCTCGGCGTCACGCTGCTGCATGTGACGCCCTGGCCGCCGACCGGCATCTGGTCCCGCCGGCCGATCGCCACGCCGGCCGATCTGCGCGGCCTGAAGCTGCGGACCTATGACGCGACGGGCACGGAGACGATGCGCGCCCTGGGCGCGGCGGCGGAACTGCTGAGCTTCCAGGCGGTGGCAACGCGGCTGGCGGATGGCTCGCTCGATGCCGTGCTGTCCTCCGGCGATGGCGGGGCCGGGCGACGGCTGTGGGAGCATCTGCCGCATTTCACCGAAATCGGCTACGCCATGCCGGTCAGCCTGGCCTTCGGTGACCCGGCGCGGCTGCGCGCATTGGGCGAGGCGCAGCGCGCCGATCTGGAACGCGCCGCGACCCGCACCGAGAGCGGCCTGTGGACCCTGCTGGAAACCCGCGACGCCGCCAACCAGCAGCGGATGCGAGAGAATGGCGTCACCATTGCCCAGCCCGGCGCGCCACTGCTGGCGGCACTGAGGGAGGCGGGCGGCGCGGCGGTGAAGGCGTGGGAAGACAAGGCCGGCGCGACCGGGTCCGAGATCCTGGCCGCCTATCGCAGCGGCGGCTGACTACAGCCCGGCCAGCCCGTCCCACACCAGCTTGGTCCCGGTGACGGCCAGCATCGCATAGACGATCCGGTAGAACACCCGGTCGCTCATCCGCGATTGCAGCCAGATGCCAATCCTGACGCCAATCGGCGCCAGCGGCAGCAGCAGCAGGCTGGTCAGCAGGTTGGTCACGGAGAGTTGGCCGAGGAAGGCATAAGGCACCAGCTTCACGTAGTTCATCACCGCGAAGAACACGACGGTGGTGGCCGCCAGCGTCGCCCGGTCCAGCCGCAGCGGGTACAGATACACCGCCAGCGGCGGCCCGCCGGCATGGGCGATGGTGCTGGTGAGCCCCGAGACCATGCCCCAGAAGCCGCCCCGCAGCCGCCCCGGCGTGGCCGGCGCCGGCACCGCCTGGCCGGGGCGCGCCTGCCACAGGCTGCGCGCCAGGAAGACCAGCGCGATGCCGCCCACCATCAGCTTCACCGCCGCGTCGCTCATCAGCCCGAACACCGCCGCGCCGGCCGCAATGCCCAGCAGCCCGCCCGGCAGGATGATGCGAAGCTGGTCCCAGCTCCATCGCTTCCACCAGGCGCGCAGCGAGGAGATGTCCATCGCGCACAGCACCGGCAGCGCGATGCCGGCCGCCTGCGGCGCCGGGATGACCAGCGACATCAGCGGCACCGCCACATTGCCGGCGCCGGAGGCAAAGCCGCCCTTGCTGATGCCGGTCAGCAGGAAAGCGGGCGCGGCGAGGGCCCAGAACCAGGGGTCTGTGATGATGGACACGCGCGGGACCCCGGGATGACGCAGTGGGAGACGAGGTGTATGGCACGCGACACCCCCGCCTGCATCACCCGCCCGCATCAGGAGACGCCTGCATCATGGAGCATATGACGGACCCGATGTGGCTGGCGGGCCTGGCGGTGGCCATGGCGATCACCGGGCTGTTCTCCGGCACCCTGGCCGGGCTGCTCGGCGTTGGCGGCGGCATCGTCATCGTGCCGGTGCTGTTCAACGTGTTTCCGCTGTTCGGCATTCCGGAGGCGGTGCAGATGAAGCTGGCGGTCGGCACCTCGCTCGCCACCATCATCCCGACCAGCATCCAGTCCGCGCGCAAGCATTTCGCCAAGGGCACCATGGATGTGCCGCTGCTGAAGTCGCTGGCACCGTCCATTGGCGTCGGCGTGCTGCTGGGGACCGTGCTGGCGATCTGGCTGAAGGGGGAGGCGCTGACGCTGGTTTTCGCCACCATCGCCATCCTGGTGGCCTTCAACATGGGCTTCACCGGCGTGGCCTGGAAGCTGCGCGAAAGCTTCCCGACCGGCGTGCTGCGCCAGGGGCTGGGCGGCTTCATCGGCACGGTCAGCGCCATGATGGGCATCGGCGGCGGCACGGTGGGGGTGCCGATCCTGTCCATGTTCGGCGCGCCGATCCGCGGCGCCGTCGCCACCGCCAGCGTCTTCGGCATCATCATCTCGATCCCGGCCACCATCGGCTTCATCTATGGCGGCTGGGGCGACCCGCTTCTGCCGCCGCTGAGCCTCGGCTATGTGAACCTGATCGGCTTCGCGCTGATCGTGCCGAGCTCGATGCTCGCGGCGCCCTGGGGCGTGCACCTGGCGCACACCATCCCGCCGCTGCTGCTGAAGCGGGCCTTCGCGGCGTTCCTGTTCATCACGGCGTTGCGGATGTTCTATTCGCTGGTGGTGTGACGCCGCGCCTGGAAGAAGGTCTTGCCGCCACGCTTGAAGCCGGCGGCCTCGTAGAAGCGCAGCGTGGCTTCCTGCTTCGATCCGCTGGCCAGCATGACCTTGTAGCACCCGGCGGCCCAGGCCGCCGCCAGCGCCGCCTGCAGCACGGCGTGCCCGAGGCCGCGTTGGCGGTAGGCGGCATCGGTCACCACATTCTCGATGACGGCATAGGGCCGGCCGCCACGGGTCAGGTTCGGCACGATCACCAGGGTGCAGGACGAAACCGGCCGGGCATCGCACTCGGCCACGAAGACCGTGGTCAGCCCCGAATGCAGCAGGGCGTGCCAGGCGGCCTCGGCCATGGCGGGGGCAGGCGGCGGATCATCCGGGTTCAGGTGCCGGTACAGCTCCAGCATCCCGGGCAGATCCTCGGCCCGGGCCGGGCGGATCACGGCCGCCATGGCAGCGTCCCCGCCGGCAGGCGCCGCGCCGCCAGAGTCGCGGCGGCCATCAGCCCCGCGCTCAGCAGCAGCGCCAGGCAGGATACGGCCGCGGCCAGCGGCGACTGGCCGCTTTCCTGCAAACTGAACACCAGCACCCCCAGCGTCTGCGTCCCCGGCCCATAGAGCAGGGAGGAGACGGTGACCTCATTCACCGCCGTCAGCGCCACCAATATGCCGCCGGCGGCCAGCGCGGGCGCCAGCGGCGGCAGGTGGATCGACCACAGCCGGCGCCACGGCCCGGCCCCCATGCCGCGCGCCGCATCCTCCAGCAGCGGGTCCAGCCGCGCCGCCGCTGCCGCCACCGGGCGCAGGGCCAGCGCCTGGAAGCGCGTGAGATAGGCGAACAGGATCACCCCCAGCGTCCCATACAGCGCCCCGCCACCGGGCAGCGACAACACCACCAGGATGGCGGCAACACCCGTGCAGGCGCCGGGCAGCGCATAGGGCAGGTCGGTCGCCGTCGCCGCCAGCCGCACCGGCCGGGCGCGCAAAGTCAGGGCGATGGGCAGCGCCGCGGCGGCCAGCAGCAGCGCCGCACCTGTCGAGAGCAGCAACGAATTGGCGAAGGCGCGCCCGGTCTGCGCATTGGCTGCGACGGCGGCGGCGAAGTGGCGCAGCGTGGCGGTGGCGGCCGTCAACTCCATGCCCATGGCCGGCACCAGGGCGGCGGCCAGCAGCGCCAGCATCGGCACCGCCAGCACGATGAACAGGTACAGCCCGACCAGCCCCAGCACCGCGGCCTGGCCACCCGCCGGCAGCGCCACCGGCGCGAAGGGAATCCGGCCGGCCGATGGCGCGCGCCGCGCCGCCAGCGCCTGCAACACCAGGGCCGGGGCCGCCATCGCCGCCAGCAGCAGGGCCAGCGCTGCGGCCTCGGCCAGCGAGGCGGTGCCGCCGGAGGAAAGCCGCTGCCAGATCAGCACTGGCAGCACGGTGAAGCGCGCCGGAATGCCGATCAGCGCGCCGACGCCGAAATTGCCGAGTGCGGCGACATAGGCCAGCCCCGCCCCCGCCAGCAGCCCCGGCGCCAGCAGCGGCCAGACGGCGCGGCGCAAGGCGGCCTCCGGCGTCGCACCCAGGCCGCGTGCGGCCAGCACCACCTCCCCGGGCACGCGGCGCAGCAGGGCGGCGATGGCCAGCAGCACCAGCGGCGCCGATTGCACGGCCAGCAGCAGCGCCATGCCGAGGGGGGAATAGATCGGGTTCGGCGTGCCGATCGGCGGCGCCAGATCCAGCGCCAGCAGCAAGGGGGAGGCCGGGCCGCCGGCCTGGATCCAGCCCAGCGCCATCACCTGCGCCGGCACCAGCGCCGGCAGCACGGCGCAGAAAATCAGGCTGCGCCGCCCAGGCAGGCCGCGCAGCAGCAGCGCCCAGGCCAGTGCGCCGCCGATCAGGGTCGCCAGCGCCGCCGCGGCCAGCGAAAGGGCCAGGGACCGCCAGGCGGCGCGCCAGATCGCGGCATCGGCCAGGGCGGTCGCCACCGCCGTGCCGCCCAGCGCCTCCGCCAGCAGCCGCGCAAGTGGAATGGCGCCGACCAGCAGCAGCCAGCCGAGGGACAGCCCCGCAATGCCGCGCCCCAGGCCATGCCCGGGCGCGTGATCCTGGTCCCGCGTCAAGGTCCGGGCGGGCGCCTCAGCCGCTGGTCAGGGCGGCGAAGCGGCGCAGGATCTCGGCCTGCTCGGCGGCGGCGCGGGCGGCATCCAGCGGCATGATGCGGATCGACTTCGGATCGGGGAAGCCGGCGGGCGGCGCCACTTCCGGGTCGATCGGCAGGAAGCCCTGGCGGGAGGCCAGCGCCTGGCCCTCGCGCGACAGCAGGAAGTCGATGAAGGCGATGGCCGCCGGCGCGTTGCGGGTGGTGGACAGGATCGCCGCCGGCTCGGTGATGGCGGAGACGCCGTCCTCGGGGAAGACGAAGCGCACCGGCGCGCCGCGGGCGGCCTCGCGGATCGGCAGGTAGTCGATGGCGATGCCGAAGGCGCGCTCGGCGCCGGCCACCGCCTGCATCACCGGGCCATTGCCGCCGCGCGCCTGCACGCCGTTGGCCACCAGCCGTTCCACATAGGACCAGCCGAGCGCCGGGTTCTGCGCCAGCGCCGTGATGTGGATGGCCGCGGCGCCGGAGACGGCCGGGGACGGCATGGCCACCTGGTTGCGGGCGCGTGCATCCAGCAGGTCCGCCCAGGTCTTCGGCACGAAGGGCGCGCGGGCGTGGTGGACGATGCCGGTGGTGATGAGCTTGGTGGCGAAGTAGCCGCGCGCGGCATCCACCTGGCCAGAGGGCGTGCCGCCGAGCTGCACTTCCGGGCTCGGCCGCAGCCGGCCTTCCGCGCGCAGGCCTTCGAAGGTCAGGCTGTCGGCCAGCAGCAGCACGTCGGGGCGCGGCTGGCCGGCGGCGATCTCGGCGCGCAGGCGGGTCATGATCTGGCCGGTGCCGGCGCGGATCCATTCGACGGTCACGCCCGGGTGGCGCGCCCGGAAGGCCTCCACCGTCTGCGCCGCATCGGGTTCGAGCTGGGAGGTGTAGAGCACCAGCGGGCCGGAGACGCCGCCTGGCGCGGCACCCTGGGCCAGGGCCGGGGTCGAGAGAAGCCTGCTGGCGGCAAGGCCCGCCGCGGCCAGGCCGAAACTCCGCCGGTGTAGTGCCATTGTTTCCCCGCTGCATGAAACCGCGTTGCCGATCTAAAGCGGCCGGGTCCGGTCGGGCAGGGGGGGTGTGTGAAGTTCCTGTGGCTTTTTTCCTCACGGCGCCGGCAGGCCGGCGGCGACGGGGTCCCTCCCACCCCTTCGCCACCGGCCCTGCCGGCTGCCGGTCAGGGAGGGGTCATGAAGTTCGCGGTGGCGCTGGCGCGGCCGATCAGGGACCGCATCTCCGGTGCCTCATGCCCATCCACCGCGGTCAGCGCCTCCATCGGGCAGAAATACTCATGCGGCGCCGGCATCTGGGACTTGGCGAAGCCCAGATAGTGGCGCGCCTTCAGCCCATACAGCACCCGCACATCCCGCACCGGCAGCACCAGCGGCTCCGTCGGTTCCTCCCGCAGCAGGCGGATCAGGCGCCAGCGCGGCGTCTGATCCTCCGCCCCCACCCGCTCCAGCATCCAGCGCAGCGGGCAGACCACCAGCAGCGACCCGGTGGAGGGGGCAAAGCGCGCCCGCTTGTCCTGGAGGTTGGAGATCGAGCCGCAGGCCTCGATGCAGAGGATGTCGGCGTAGCGATCCGTCGGGTCCGGGCTGAAATGCAGCCACAGCCCATCCGGGATGGTCCGGTAGGTGTTGGTGCCGGGCAGCTTCAGGAAGGGCTGGGCCACCACCGAAAGCTCCCCCGGCCGGCCGCGCAGCCAGGTGCCCGGCTGCTTCGGCGTGCGGGTGATGCCGGGCGGATTCTGTGGCCAGAGGCGCAGCCGGTTGCGAACGAGTTCATCGAGTTCCTTGCCGGAGCCCAGGCGCAGTTTTTCGCTCATCTGGTTTATGTCCCCTGTGGATATCAACCCTACGTAGATAGATTCCCCGAACAGCGCGCGAGTTCAAGGTGAAAAATCAGGGTTGCTTAAGAAAGTACCCGCTCGGGTTGCAGAATCCATCAGGTTGCGCGGAAGGCCAGAGGGGCGGGAGGGTGTGTCGCCAGGGGCGCGAAGCTGTCGCGCAATTGCACTGCGGGATTTTTCCACAGGCTTTCAATTGCTTGCGCGCGCGCCGCAATTGCCCGGGGCGGAATCTCACGCCCGCGGAACGGTCCCGGGCCAGATTTCGTCCTGCGTTAATTTTTTTCGTACCGGGGATCCGCTCCGGGTGCTTGAATCCGCGTGGAGGGCGCTGCAAGCGCCGCCCCGTCGTCGGCGGCACGCGGGGCGCCCTTGCCCATCCAGCCATGCAAACGCCCCGCGCGGCAGGGCCGGCGGGGCGTTCGGTGGGCTCGGCGATGCGGGGCCGGGCGGCCCCGCCGGGGTTCAGCGCGCGGCGACCTTCACATAGTCGCGCTGCGTCGGGCCGGTGTAGATCTGGCGCGGGCGGCCGATGCGCTGCGTCGGATCCTCGATCATTTCCTTCCACTGGCTGACCCAGCCCACCGTGCGCGCCACGGCGAAGATCACCGTGAACATGCTGGTCGGGATGCCCATCGCCTTCAGGATGATGCCCGAATAGAAGTCCACGTTCGGGTACAGCTTGCGGGAGACGAAGTACTCGTCCTCCAGCGCCACCTTCTCCAGCGCCATGGCGAGGTCGAGCAGCGGCTCGTCCTTGATGCCGAGCTCGGACAGCACCTCGTGGCAGCTCTGCTGCATGATCTTCGCCCGCGGGTCGAAGTTCTTGTACACGCGGTGGCCGAAGCCCATCAGCTTCACGCCGGAGTTCTTGTCCTTCACCTTG
>LNFM01008635.1_pt1 | contig 15267 bp, 11 predicted proteins | sample 596031 | NCBI WGS metagenome assembly LNFM01 (sample SAMN04254537, study PRJNA301005) | activated carbon metagenome | isolation source: dual media filters at the Ann Arbor, Michigan drinking water treatment plant | place: USA: Ann Arbor | reverse complement strand
GGTATATGCGCCGAGCGCAAACAGGCCCGCCTGGCCGAGCGAAACAAGCCCTGTCAGCCCCACCAATATGTTCAGACCTAGCGCGACGACCGCATAGATCAGAAAGAGCATAAAAAGACGAAGCTCATACTCATTTGTTGCGGTCAGCGGCACGACCACAAGAAATGCAAGGAACAATCCGAAGCCAAATAAAGGCAGCCGGGCGCTCATACTTTGAATACCTCGCGCTTGCCAAACAGACCCTGCGGATAAATAAGCAGGACCAATATGGCGATGCTGAACCCGATAATTTCCCGTGCTGCCGTCGATATATACCCCTCGACGAACTTTTCGATGATGCCAAATGCAAGCCCGGCAATTACCACGCCCGGCGCACTGGTGACTCCACCGATGATCGCTACCGCGAAGCCTTTGAGGCCGAGGATCAACCCCATTTGAGCGGAGGCCTGCGTAACCGGCGCCACTAGAATTCCGGCGGCACCGCCGAGTGCGGAGGCGAGCCCAAACGAAATAGCAAACATGCGATTGACATCTATGCCCATCAGGGCCGCCGCATTGCGATCAAAAGCAACCGCCTGCATGGCGCGGCCGATGAGGGTGCTCCGTTGCATCCAAACAAACCCCAACATAACCGCAACGGCGACGGCAGGAATTAAGAGCTCTTGCGGATAAACGCCCGCACCGAGAATATTGAGAGCTTTGTCCACGCCCGGCGATGGCAGTGGTCGCGAAAAGCCACCGAACTGCATGGTGACCAGAGCTTCGAGCATAATTCCGACGGCAATCGTAGTGAGCATCCAGCCAATCGAAGTCGGCGTTTTAGCAAATGGCCGGACCGCGTAGCGTTCCAAGATCACGCCAAACAAACACGACGCGGCAACCGCCAATAAAGCGGCTAGCGCGATTGGCAACCCCACGTCGATCCCCATGATCGCAAGAACAGCTCCCAACATCAGCGCATCGCCATGGGCGAAATTCACCGCCTTCGCGGTCGACCACATGATGTGAAAACCGAGTGCGACCAGCGCGTAAATGCCACCGATTGCAAGACCGGAAAAGATATACTGAAGGGCAGTCTGCATGTTGCCCGCTCCCTGGGCCGGTGCTTGTCAAAAAGGTTTGTGCTTTGAGTCGCCAAGAAAAATGCCATCGCTGCCTTAAGGCAGCGATGGCTTTCGTTTACTGGCTTTTTCCGTACGGCGTTTGCGCGATCGGCAGCAGCTTGCCGTCATGCCATGCAGTCAGCCGATAGTATTCCGGCAAGATCGCATCCTGCCTTTCCGGATCTGCCTTATCGAAGGCCGGCTTATAATTGGCCACAAGACCGGTGTGCTCGACTTGGTAAAGCGCCTCACGTACCTTTTTCCAATCGTAAGCCCCGGCCTTCTCGATCGCCTTGGCGAGGATATAAACCGCGTCATAAGCATTCGCGGTGCCTGACCCCATCTTCAGCTCTGTTGGATCTTTCAAGCCATGCTTCTTTTGGATCTTCTCCCAGATGACTTTCGTCTTTGCATCCATTTCGCCGAGCCAAGAGAAGGTCTGCATCACGCGGACCCCATTGGCCAAGGGTCCGGCGAGTTCGCCAAGATTACCTGCGAGCCCCCAGGCGGCGATCATCGTTGGCTTGAACGCAACCTTGTCCAAACTGCGGACAATTTGGTTTCCTTCCCGATCAAGGCCCCAAATGAGAAGCGTATCTGCGCCGGCATCGCGGATCCGGATGACCTGAGCCGACATGTCCTGGTCGTTCCAGTTGAACGTCTCCGCGGCGACGAGCTCTTTCCCCTTCGCCTTCATCGCGGCTTTAATATCCGGAAACGCTCCGTTGCCCCAGCCGGTATTCTCATAGATGAAGGCAATCTTGCCGTTTTTTGAGGCTTTCACCGCTTGTTCGACAAGGAAGTGCGCAACCCACTTATCCTTGGCTGAAACCCGGAACATATAGTTGGGCGATTTTTCGTTTTCGATAATTTTGGTATTTGCGGCAATCGTTCCGATGTAAGGAATGCCAATTTCGTTGACGAGGTCGACTTGCGCCAACCCGACGGTCGAATGATAACCGCCGAGAATTGCGATACACTTGTCCGACATAGCAACGCGGCGCGTATTGTCCACGCCGCGCGGCGGAGCCCCGGCGTCGTCATATTGAATGAGACGAAGTTTTTTTCCGAGCACTCCGCCCTTTTCATTGATCTCGTCAATTGCGATTTCTGCGCCGTATTTGACCGCAGCGCCGCCAAATGCGGCAGCGCCAGTCAACGGCCCGCTATTTCCAATACACGGTTCCTGCTGTGCGAATGCTGGACCGGCCAGCAACGCGGCCATCGCCAAAACACTGGCACGCGTGAAGCTTGCGAAGCGATGTGACATCGAACCCTCCGTTACCGATGACGCGCTCTGATGAGCGACGAGCGCTCGCGCTGATTACGGAGTAAATTGACCTGCGGCACAAAGATTTAATATCAATCGCAGGTATAATGATTACTTATACGCGGGATCTATATGCAGATTTTTTAGTCAGATTGCATTTTACCTCTCTGTATTTGCTCAATTATTGGTATTTTGGCAGATGCCTCGTGTTTGATTGCACCAAGGCATTCCACGGACTATGGTTCAATAATGCGGGCAAACGTGAAAGCTACAGATGGACCTCAGACAGCTTCGCTCGTTTATTAATATCGCCGATTGCGGCAGTCTTTCCCGCGCAGCGGAAATTTCGCGCACATCACAACCTTCGCTAAGCTTACAAATCAAACACCTCGAAGCCGAGCTTGGCATTGAATTGCTGAATCGCCATGCGCGCGGCATCACCTTAACAGACATCGGTCACATATTTTCCGAACATGCCCGCACAATCTTAAACGACGTTGACCGCTTAAAAGATACGATCTCGTCAAATGTGCGGAGCCCAACCGGAAAGGTTTCGGTCGGGTTGCCGACGTCAGCCTGTCGGGGCCTGTCATCACGCATCGTACAGAACGTAGCTGAGAAGTACCCTAACATCTCCATTCATATTGTCGAAGCAATGACCGGCACACTCGACGAATGGGTACAGCTCGGGCGTCTGGATGTCGCCTTACTCTATAATCATAAGGCCTTCGAGAACGTTGCCTGGACGGAGATGATGGTCGAAGACCTGATGCTGATCGCCGCGCGAGGAAGCCCGGTCCTTCTTCGAAACGCAGTCACATTTGACGAACTTAAGAATTATCCACTGGTATTGCCGGGGAAGACACACGTACTGCGGCAAGTGATTGACCGAATCGCAGCACGTGCCGGCCTTGAGCCGAATATCGCGCTGGACAGCGACTCGCTGACGGCGATCACAAATATGGTATCACTTGGATTTATGACCATCATGCCGCACTTCGCGATGATGGATGAAATAGCAAGAAATGAGATGGGAGCAGTTCCGATTATCGAACCCACTCCCTCCTGGCGCATGTCCGTTGTCGTATCCAAGAGAACAATCAACGCCCGTTCAAGTAAAGCCGTCGCGACGACTCTAGCGGAAGAAATTCGGTCAATGGTGGAGAGCGGGATATGGAAGGCGCGCTTACGCTAACTTGAGCGAAAATTTGGATTGATTCTGTTTGACACCTTGGTCAGCGGCCGACGCTTTCGTCTGCGAGATCCAGATCGGCAGCAAATGCTGATCGAGAACGCCAAGCGTGTGCGAAGGAGTTTCCGGCGAGCGTATAATTTACTAGGGCTCACTCTTTGCGTTCACGTCCGTAAAAGCCGATGTCAGGGACAACGAGCTGTCCTTTAAAATGCCATCAGAAATAGAGCGAGAACGAAATGTCGCGACCGCCGAACTCGCGCGCGCAGGCATGCTCGATCTGATGTCGTCCGACTATGTTCCGTCGAGCCTATTGATGGCGGCGCTGCGTCTGCCTTTCGAATCGGACAAATACGATTTGCCGGCGGCCATGTGCACCGTCAGCAAGACCGCCGCCGAAGCCGTCGGCCTCAACGACCGCGGCGAAATCGCCGTCGGCAAGCGCGCCGATATCATTCAGGTGCACCAGGCGGGCGAAGCTGTCGCCGTGCGCGGCGTCTGGAGTGGCGGCCGGCGCGTCGCATGATCGGACCCGGTCGGCTTATTCTGGTGGTTGGGCCCAGCGGCGCTGGCAAGGATACGATCATCGACGGCGCGAAAGAGGCGTGCGCGGGAAATCCGGCCATCGTGTTTCCGCGCCGCGTCGTCACCCGCGCGGTCTCGGCCACTGAGGATCACGACACGCTCGACGACGCCGCCTTCGACCGCGCCGTGAACGACGGGGGGCTCAAGGCAATCAAGTGATTTCATATGGCCGCCTACCCCCCCCCGCAAGAGCCAGATAACGTTCAACGCCTGCCAACACTCACCTGTTCCACGGGAAGACTATTTGCTGCAGCACCTGTCGCACTGACGGCCGCATAAGCGTCCGCCAGCCCTGCGCCAAACATGACGTCCCGGCCTTTCGGGCCGATATCCTTTGCGGTGCCTTCGAGAATGCGACGGACCGATTCCGGCGTCAGGTCGCCTTTTCGCTCCAGCATCATCGCGACAATGCCGCTGACCTCGGCCGCCGAAAAAGATGTCCCGGAAGCAACCTCGAATCCGCCATCGGGTATAGCCACCATGATGTCGGTGCCAGGCGCCGCGACCGATATGAAAGGGCCGCGATTGGAAAAAACCGACGACTTGTTGTTGACGTCGCTGCCGCTCACCGCAATCACCTCGGGATAGGCCGCCGGATAGAGCGGCATCGACTTCGGACCGGCATTGCCGGCCGCTGCGATCAACACGATGCCTTTCTTATTCGCCGCTTGCAGGCTGCGCAAGGCGATCGGATCGTACGGCCCGGTAAAGCTCATGTTGATGATGCGCGCCCCATTCGCCGCCGCGTAGTCCAGCCCCTTGAGAACGTCGAACGTGTTGCCGTTGCCGGCCGGGCCGAAAACCCTCACCGCCAGAATGCGCGCCGCCGGCGCCGCACCGAGAAGCGTGCCATGCGCCGCAATCAGTCCAGCTATCGACGTGCCATGTTTGTAAAGCGGCCCGTTGAGCTTGACGGTGATGGCGTCGAACGATCCGGCGATGCTGCCGGCCAGTTCCGGATGCGCGGCATCGACGCCGGAATCGACAACGGCGACCGATATCCCGTTGCCTTTCGCCAGAGCATGAGCCTCCGGCAGGCGCAATTTAGCGAGTTGATACTGCGCGGCGTTGGCCGCCGACGGCCCGGCCTGCTGCAACGCGTAGAGATAGTTTGGCTGCGCGGCCGTGACATCCGGATCGGCTTCGAGTGCCCGCACCACGGCGGCGATCGAGCGACGGTCGGGAATCCGCCAGCGCGACACGGTGGTGCCAGCCAACTGGCTTGTCTGGGTTTCGAGCAAGGTCAGTTGATGACGGTTTCGCACACCGTCGAACTGCTGCTGTGTGGCCGCGCCGGCAAGTTCGACCACCACTTCCTCCGGCACCAGCCGGCGCTCGTTCGAAGGCGGCGGGACGGTGGGGCCACGGCGCGCGGCATTCTGCGGCGGCGGCCGCGGCTTGCGCGGCGGCTCGTTGACGGCCTTTCGGCCGGGTGGCGGCACCAAATGCGGGATTACCGAGATGATGCCGGGGCCAGGGCCGCCGGCGCCTTCATTCCGGGAGCTGTTGCGCGGTGTATCCGGCTTGCCAGCGCCCGCGCTGCCGTCACGCCCGTCATATTTTTGGGCGTTTGCCGTGATGATCGTCGCCCCGATCAGCGACGCACCCGCCAGAAGAACCAGAGCATAGTGTCGCATGCGCATGAGCGAACCTTTGTCCAACCGCTCCCGAAATCGCTGAATTTCTATCATATTCCAAACTGGCATTGCGCCAAAGCCGCCTGTTATTCGGGAGCTTTCCCGCGCCGCGCTGAATTTCCTATGCACAACCCACGGTTTGAGCAACAATTGAGGCGCGATCGCCGTGGGGCCTTGAGCGATCGCACGTTCCGCGAAAATCTTTTTGAACCTTATTTCGGGGTGGGACGACTAACGAGGGTGCGGGAATTAACCCGCGGTGGGGATTGTCATGGCGAAATTCGTGGCGCGGCTTTTGCCGCTGTTGTTGTGCGGCCAGATCGCAGCGGGAAGCGCAATTGCACAGCAAAGGGACCGGGCCCCGGATCTGCGGTTAGGCGACGCCATCGTCACCGGATTTTCAGGTGTTCTGCCCCCCGCGCCCGGCCGGCCGCTTCCGCCCAACAAGTCGGCCACCGATCTCACCTTCATCGATCCGGATGGCCCCTCGGCCCGCGTCGTCGATGTGTCCAAGCCGGGCGCCGTCTGGGACGGCGCGGTTCTCCCTGCGCCCAAGCCTTTCGATGTCCTGGCCAAAGACGTCGGCCAGGTTTTCGGCATCGCGCTCGACGATGCGCCGCAGCCGAACATTTACCTCGGCTCGACGTCGCTTTTCGGCCTTAACATCGTTTCCCGCGGCCGCGACGGCCAGCCTGAACGCCGAAAGAAAGGCGGTCCGGGCGCCGGATGGATGGCAGGGCAATTTGGCCTCGACCTGCAAGGCAGCCCTGGCGCGATCTACAAGATCGACGGGCGCACCGGCGCGCCGACCTTGTTTGCCAACGTCACTCTCGACGGCGTACCCAATCCCGGCCCCGGCCTCGGCAATCTGGCCTACGACGCGGCGCACAAGCAGCTGTTCGTGTCGGACCTTTACACGGGCATGATCCATCGCTTCGATCTCGATGGCAAAGAACTCGACCGTTACGACCACGGCGTCACCGGCCTGACCGCGGCGAAGCTTGCTCCGGTCGCCTTCGACCCTCGCAACCGGCCGAATATCGGCAGCGACCGCTTCGACAGCGAGCGGCCGAATACCTGGGGCTATGCCCCGCCCGCCCGCCGGGTCTGGGGGCTCGCGGTCCATCAGGACCGGCTGTATTACTCGGTTACTTCCGGGCCGCAGATCTGGTCGGTCGGCATTGCGCGCGACGGCCGCTTTGCCAACGATCCGCGCTGGGAGCTCGATATTCCGGCCCAAGCCGGCCCGCTGCCGGTGTCCGACATCGCCTTCTCGAACAAAGGCGCCATGATCCTGGCGCAGCGCGCCCTGACTGCCGGCTCTTACGACTACTCAAGCTTCACCCAGCCCGGCGAGCCGCGGGTGTTCCGCGTCTGGCTGAAGGGACCGCAGGATCCGCCGTCGCCCGGCCGCTGGAAGATGATTCCGGAGGAATACGCCGTCGGCTTTGCCGGCAATCACCGCAACACCAATGGCGGCGTCGCTTTGGGCTATGGCTATGGCCGCGACGGCGCCATTGACAGCAATGCCTGCGAATTCTCGCTGTGGACCACCGGCCAGAACCTGCGCAATGCACCGGCGCTGCGTGCCCGGCTCGATCCCGGTGGCCCGCTCGTGGTGCACGGCCTCCAGGGCCTGCCGGCCAGCCCGGTGCGCGATATCAACACGCCGCCGTGGCTCAGCTACACCGTTGCCTACGGCGATCGTACCGATAATCCGCGCGCCACCGGCCATCTCGGGAGCGTGCGCATTTATGCCAAGCCCTGCGTTTCGCCGATGGCCTACTATGGCGGGCCGGGCTATCCGGCTACCTCCCCTTACACCAGCACGCCGAGCTTCCCGCCGATCTGCGTCGGTCCGAACTGCGGCAGCGGCGCCAAAATCGACATTTCGATCAAAAAGACCGCCGGTCCGGTGACGTTCGACAGCAGCACCGGCACCTGGTCGGTGACATTCACGCTGACGGTGAAGAACACCGGCATGTCGTTTTCGCCGGGAAGCAACATTTCGGTCAGCGACGCCATTCCGGCCGGTATGACTCTGGTCACCGCGTCCGGCACGGGCTGGAACTGTACCGGCGCCAATTGCAGCTATGCCTTTGGCTCCGGCACGTTCGGTGCCGGCAATACGCTGCCGCCGGTGTCGGTGACCCTGAAGACCAATACCCCCGGCACCTATACGAATTGCGCGACCACCGCGCTGTCCTCGTTCCCGGAGTCGACCCTTGCCAACAACAAGGACTGCGCAACAATCAAGGCGTTGCAGCCGGTCGATATCAAGGTCGACAAGACCGCGAACTATCTCGGCGCCGCGAATTGGGGCTATACGCTGCAAGTCAGCAATTTCGGCACGTCCTTCACGACCACCGGCGGCGCCATCACCATCACCGATGTCGTCCCGGCGGGTATGACTTTCGGCACGATCACCGCCCCGGGCTGGAGCTGCGACTCCACCGGCCCCTACTCGGCCGGCGCGACGTTGACCTGCACCTGGATCGCCGGCGGCACTTTCCCGAACGGCATCGGACCGTTCAGTCCGATCACCATCACCACGACCAGGACCGGGCCCGGCCCCTGGGTGAACTGCGGCGTCGTCGCCATCTCGACGGCGACCGACACCGACCTGTCGAACAACACGTCCTGCGCCAGCGTTCCCGGCGCGCCGATCGACGTGTCGATCAACAAGACCGGCACCACCAGCACCGATCCCAACGATCCGAACTACACGTATCAACTGACCGTCAACAATGTCGGCGGGTCGTTCAACGGCTTCAACACGCTCGTCGTCACCGATACGCCGCCGCCCGGCATGACGTTTACGCTTCCGCCGGCCGTGACCTCAGCCAATTGGGACTGCGGGCTCTCAACCCCGACTGCCCTGTCCTGTAAATATATCGGCACGACGGCGATCGCCGCCGGTCCCAGCCTCATCGATGTCTTCACGATTTCGGCGGTCGGGTCGCCGACGCCGCTCACGATCATGACCAATTGCGCCAGCGTCGGGCTGAACGGCGGCCTCACCGACACCAACACCGCCGATAACAATAGTTGCGTTACATTGAACAAGACGCCGGGCGGTTTCGACGTCGTGAAGAAGGTGCAGAACAACACCAACGGCGTGCTGCCATCGACGACGCCCTACACGGTGAAAGTGGCATGTTTCGGCTACGCGCCGGTGACCTTCACCCTGACCGATGGCGGGCCTGCTTATACGGTGACCGGCATTGCGCAGGGGACGTCCTGTACCGTCAGCGAACCCGGTCCAATGCCTGTCGTGCCGGCGAGCTTCTGCAACACCGGCTATATCCCGGTCTGGGCGACGGAGACCTACAGCCCGTTGAATCCGGTCAGTGTCAGCAGCGGACCGCAGACCGTCACGGTCCAGAACACGCTGGATTGCATGGCAGACACGTCGATCGGCACTGTCGATGTGACCAAGGTCGTTGTCGACAACACCGGCACCGGCCTGCTTCCCCCGACCTGGCCCTACACCATCAACTTCGTCTGTAATCCGCCGAACGCCAGCAGCAGCGCGTCGCTGGTGTTCCCCGGCGGCGGTACTCAGACCAAGGTCAACATTCCGGTGACGAGTTCCTGCTACGTCCAGGAAGTCCCGCCGGCCGTGCCGCCGGGAGTCTGTCCGCTCGGCTCCAGTGGAGTCTGGACCGTGTCGCCCTCCGGCCCAAGCCCGAGCGTAACCATCGTCGCGGGACCGGGATCGTCCGGCACCCTTACGGTGACCAACACGCTGAACTGCGTGCCGGACGTCCTCACCGTGGCCAAGGTGGTGGTCAACAACACCTTGGCGACGACGCTTCCCGCCAACACCTACCCTGTGCAGGTGGTTTGCGGCAGCGATGCTCCGCTGTCGGCGAACTTCACCGCGTCGGGCACTCAGACCCTCACGCCGACGACGCCGGGCGGCTCGTGCAATGCCACGGAAAGCCTCAGCGGATTGGCCGTGCCGGCCAATGCCTGTCCCAGCAACGTGACACCGGTCTGGTCGAACAACTTGCCGCTGTCGTCGTCGGTGACGGCGCCGGGCACCCTCACGGTCATCAACACGCTGGACTGCCCGCCGCCGCCGGTCGGGACCCTCTACGTGCTCAAGCGTGTCCACTACAACAACGCCATCGGCACGATGCCGATCGGGACGACGTACCTGACCACCGTAAGCTGTTCGACGCCGCTCAACCTCGTCGATGGCAGTCCGCAGACGGTTCTCAACATCCCCTATGGGACGTCCTGCTCGGTTGACGAGCCGGTATCCTCGCAGCCGCCGATTCCGGCCGGCGTCTGCGCACCCGGCTCAACTCCCGTTTGGAGTGCACCTTTGCTCACGCCGCCGGCGCTGCCAGCGACGAATATCAGCACGCCGTTCACGATGTTCTTCGTCGATAACACGCTGACTTGCGTGCCCGACGCGCCAACCACGGGCAACGTCGATGTCGTCAAGAACCTGGTCAACAACACCGGCACGCCGGTGCCCCCGGTCAACTATCCGCTGACGCTCACATGCTCCGGCACCAACTGGTCGGTGCCTGCTCCCCCCGGTATCCCGCAGACCATCAGCGGCATAACGGTCGGCGCGGATTGCAGCGTGTCCGAAACGCCGATCCCGGTGCCTCCGGGCCTCTGCACGGGCGGCAAGGTTGCGTCATGGACCGTGATGTCGCCGTCAGCGAACGTGAACCCCGTCGTCGCCGGTCCGGCGTCGTCGGGCACGCTGACCTTCACCAACCAACTGGATTGCGCCTGCCCGACGGGGACGGTTCAGAATGCCGGTGGCTCGTGCGATCCGGTGATCATCTGCCTGCCGCCGAACGTCATGAACGCGGCCGGCGTCTGCGAGCCACCGCCGATCTGCCAACCTCCAATGGTGATGAACGCGGCCGGAGTCTGCTCCTGCCCGCCGCCGAACGTCACGAACGCGGCCGGCGTCTGCGAGCCACCGCCGATCTGCCTGCCGCCGAATGTGATGAACGCGGCCGGAGTCTGCGAGCCACCGCCAATCTGTCTGCCGCCAATGGTGATGAACGCGGCCGGAGTCTGCTCCTGCCCGCCCGGCACCACGCAGAACGCCGGCGGCACCTGCGATCCGACGCCGATCTGCCAGCCACCGATGGTGACGAACGCGGCCGGAGTCTGCTCCTGCCCGCCGGGCACAACCCAGAACGCAGGCGGCACCTGCGATCCGGTGACGCCGGTCTGCACGGCGCCGATGGTCCAGAACGCAGCGGGAGCTTGCGTCTGCCCGCCGCCAATGGTGATGCAGCAGACGCCCACCAACGTGTGCGTCTGTCCGTCGCCGATGGTGATGGGCCCTGCGGGTGTCTGCATCTACATGCCTCCGGCCACCGGCGCTTGCCCGGCCGGGCTGCAACGGCGGGGCGCCGAGTGCGTCAGGCCGCCGATCGCCTGTCGGGCGCCGCTGGTGCCCAACGCGGCCGGCACCGACTGTGTCTGCCGCGGCAGGCTGGTGCTGCGTGGCGGCAAGTGCGTCGAGCCGGTTGTTTGCCGGCCGCCCGCCTACCTCAACCGCAGTGGCACTGCGTGTGACTGCCCGGAAGGCTATATCAAGCAGGGCAACAGCTGCGAACGCCGGCGCCCGGCCGTTACGCCCGACGACGTTATCCGGGTGTTACCCGGCCTCATCGGCCCCGGCGGCGGTGGCCGGGGCGGCGACGGAGGCGGCAGCCGAGGTGGCGATAGAGGCGGCGGAGGCTCGCCTGCGGGGGTCCGCTAAGCCAAGAAAACTGCGACTGTCATTAGTTCGGCGCGCGGCTTGATTGCTGCGCGCCGATTTTTCTTTTGGTGAGCGGTGGCTTTGCACCGCTCACGTCGCCCGTGAGTACACAGGTGCCGTTGTTTCGTAAGATCACTTACCGAAAGTTGACAGAGCCTTTTCGAATCTTAAGTCCGCTTGAGGTACGCCACGGCGTTCATAGTGCGGACAGTGACAGTCTTACTGTCGTCGAGGCGTCGGAAGCCTGGATCGAAGATGCGAAGCCAACGGTCTCGAACGTGGCACGATCTATCAACGCAGGTCCCATCTGAGGATCCATGTTGCCCCTTTCATCGGTCGTGAGAAAGTGTCGCGGCTGACTATGCCGCGGGTTGCCGAGTTCGATACTCAATTGCGAAACGCCGGGCGCTCGCTAGTGATGCGCCGCAAGCTGAATACCAACCTGAAAACGGTCCTTGGCTTCTGCCAGCGCAAAGGACTGGTGGCGCAGAACGTCGCCTACGGCTTCAAGGTCAAGGCCGACAGGCGCGCGGAAAAGGCCAAGCTTCGCGAAGGCCAAGACTATCCGTCACGCGCCGAGGTCCGCACCCTCCTTGCCGGCGTCGGTGAAGACTGGCGCGCCATGTTCGTGATGCTGGTCTTCACTGGCATGCGCGCCAGCGAGGTCCGCGGACTGCCTTGGGGCAACGTCGATCTTGATGCCGGGATAATCTACGTCCGGCAGCGCGCCGACGCATGGGGCACGATCGGGCGGCCGAAGAGCAAGGCGGGAAACCGTGACATTCCCCTCGCCCCTATCGTCGTGAACACGTTGCGGCAGTGGCGGGCCGCCTGCCCGGCTAGCTCGCTCGATCTCGTGTTTCCGACCGGCGCCGGCAGCGCCGAAAGCCACAGCAATATTCTCAGCCGGAAATGGGTGCCGCTGCAGATCCGGTGCGGCCTCGGCGTCGACACTGGCCGCAAGTCAGAGGACGGCCAGCCGATCTTCAAAGGGCGCTTCGGCATTCACAAATTGCGGCACGTCGCCGCCAGCCTGTTTATCCAGCATCTCGGCTGGACGCCGAAGCGATTGCAGGAAGTCACGGGGCATTCGTCGATTGCCATCACCTTCGACCTGTACGGCCACTTATTCGAGGATCGCGAAGGCGACCGCGACGCCATGGCGAAACTTGAGGCCGCCGTCGTCGCGGCGTAAGCAGTTGCTTGGCCAAAGCCCCTAATCGCCCCGGACGCGACACAAGCGCGACATAGCGGTAAATTCTTCAATATTATCAGATAGCCTCGACAGCCTTCTAAGCTTGAGGTCACAGGTTCGAATCCTGTCGGGGTCGCCAACCGCTTCGATGCATTTTCCCCTTAAAAGCCTGTATTTCGGCCGGCTCCCATCTGGCCAACAAGCCAGTTAAGAAACCTAAATTTAACAAGTTTGGCACACTGATACCGATTGAGGATAAGCGTAGCCTTCATTTTCATCATCGCGCTTGAGATTGCATGGCCGAGACGTACGAACCAGCGACCCATGATAGTGCGGACGCAATCGCGTCGCCGCCGATCGCACCGTCTTTGTCGCCAGCGTCGGCGCCGCTGAGTTATGTCGTCGATGACGACGCCAGCATCCGCCATTTCCTGTCCCTGGTGCTGCACGGCGCCGGCGTCGATACCATGGAATTCGCAGACGGCGCCGGCATGCGCGCCGCCATCGAGCGGCGGCTGCCGGATCTGGTGTTCCTCAACATTTCGCTCGAGGCAGCGGACGCCATCGAAACGGTGATCGCGCTCGGCAAGAGCGGCTTCCGCGGCAATGTCCAGTTGACCAGCTTGCGCGGCGCGGCGGTGCTCGATCACGTCAAGAACATCGGCCTCCAGCACAAGCTCAATATGCTGCCGGTGCTCAAGAAGCCGTTCGAAACCGACGCCATTCTCAAGATCCTGCGCGACCTCAATCTCGGCACCGGGGCGGCCGCCGCCTCACGCATCGATCTCGATGAGGCGATCAACAGCGGCTGGATGGAATTCTGGTACCAACCCAAGATCGACCTCCGCAAAAAGCAGCTCGCCGGCGCCGAGGCCTATGCCCGCGCCCGCCATCCGATGCACGGCATCGCGCTGCCCGGCGCTTTCATGCCGGATGCAGAAGAATCCAGCGTTATCAAGCTGTCCGAGATGGCGCTGACCAGCGCGCTCAAGGCAGGTCTCACTTTCTCCAAGCTCGGGCTCAACCTGCGCCTCACCGTCAATATTCCGGTCAATGCGCTGGAGAAAATGCGGGTCGAGGAGATCGTGCGCAGCCATCGGCCGATCGCGTCGAAATGGGCCGGCCTGATTATCGACGTGCCAGAAGAGCAGATCGTCACCGACCTGGCGCTCGCCGGCGACCTCGCCAAGCGGCTCGAGCGCTGCAATGTGCGCCTCGCCATTGACGATTTCGGGCGCGGCACGTCTTCGCTGGCGCGCCTTGGCGAAATGCCTTTCGCCGAACTCAAGCTCGACCGCTCCTTCGTCGCCGACTGCGGCAGCGACAAAGTAAACGCGCCTTTATGCAAGACGGTGATCGATCTCGCCCACAACTACGGGCGGGTCGCGGTGGCGATGGGCATCGAGAAAGCCGCCGACGCCATGGCGCTGGTCAGCATGGGCTGCGATTACGGCCAGGGCTTCCTTCTCGGTCAGCCAATGCCGGAAGAGCGGTTCATTTCGCTGCTGCGCCAGCGCGCCGGTGCCAATGGCCGCGAATTGGCTTCAGCCGACAAGTAGCGACGCGCCGAGCCGCAAATCAAAGATCAGGGAGTTCAGTGCGTCCAGGATTCCCGGCGCTTGAACGAAAAATTGTCCGAATAGGACATGACGCGGCGCGCCACCGGCTTGGCCTCGAAGGCCTGATAGGCGATGCCGTGCTTCTCGCAATAGGCCACCGCCTCGGCCTGCGTCTCGAAGCGCAGCCGCAATTGCTGCCGCATGTCGCTTGACGAGGTCCAGCCCATCAGCGGCTCGACCTGACGCGGCTCGGCAAGGTCGAACTCCAGTACCCAGTTCTTGGTATTGGCAGCGCCCGACTGCATGGCGTTCTTGGCGGGCTTGTAGATTCGCGCGGTCATGGCGCCCCCTTGAAGACGGTCAAAGCGCGGCGTCCAGTTCGAACCGCGCCGCAATTCCCCGTATAAAACGAAACGCGCCGCGCTGGCAAACCGGCCAGGCTGGGAATTCAACGGCGACTCTGGAAAGGCTGATACCCCCCTAGTTGGCGCCGGGGAGTTGCCGCGTCCGGCGCGGGGATGCCGGATCTTGCGCCGCGAACAATTCCGGGCGCGCCCGCACGCGAAAACCGCCATCGGCGAGATCTTCGAATTCGATGCCTTGTTTCTGCCAGAGCTGTTCGATCAAGCCAACGGTGGAGCGTCGCGGTTCTGTTTCGCCCTGCTCCAGCTTATGCACGCTGCGTTGCGTCAACCCGACAAGGTGCGCCAGTTCGGTCTGGCTCCAGCCGACAAGGGCCCGCGTCATCCGGATTTTGGCGGCAAAAGCCTTCCGTTCGAGCCGCATATGCTCGACCAGATCGTTCGATGCGTCACGCGCCAAGTGAGCCGGCATGAACTTCTCAAACTTAGTTCTAGTAGACGCTTTTAGAAAAGAACCCCCGGCAGTTTCCCGCCGGGGGCTCCTGACTTGGCTAACCGTAGAGAAGATCCTACGGGTAGAAGTTGCGCTGAGCGCGGAACATGCCGGCCCAGAAGCCC
>LNFM01008633.1_pt1 | contig 15268 bp, 2 predicted proteins | sample 596031 | NCBI WGS metagenome assembly LNFM01 (sample SAMN04254537, study PRJNA301005) | activated carbon metagenome | isolation source: dual media filters at the Ann Arbor, Michigan drinking water treatment plant | place: USA: Ann Arbor | reverse complement strand
GCCGAGCTCGGCGCGACGGGCGACGTCGACCACAAGATCGACCTGCTCCTCGAGAAGGGCCTCCTCCTCGATACGGAGCTGCTCGACGTGACGAGCGCCCGTGCCGCGTTCGAGGAGATCACGAAGCTCCGTCCCGACGACCCGATGGCGAAGGAGGCGCTCGAGGAGCTCGACCTCGCGGCCGCGAACTGGACGAAGTTCGCCGACAAGTTCCTCAAGGAGGCGAAGGGCTCGACGGACCGCAGCCTCGCGACGGGGCTCTACCTGTCGGCGGCGGAGGCCTTCGTGCGATTCGCGCCGGACTCGATCGATGCCGAGGCGCACCTGCGCAAGGCACTGGAGATCGATCCCCGGAACAGCAAGGCCGCGTTCCACCTCGTCCGGATGTTCCGGCGCGCGCAGCGCTGGAGCGATCTGGGCGCGCTCCTCGAGCAGCGGGCCGAGCTCGCGCCGACGACGGAGGAGAAGGTCGCGTCGCTGATCCTGCTCGCCGACGTGGCACGCACGCAGCTCGGTCCGACGGGCGCCGCGCGGGCCGATGCCGCGCTGAAGCGCGTGCTGCAGCTCGATCCGGCGCAGCCGCAGGCCCTCCGCACGCTGACCGATACGTTGAACGCCGCGCAGGATTGGCCGGCGCTCGTGCAGGCGTACTCCGCGGCGCTGAAGGCGCGCCGCGAGGACGACATCGGGATGCTTCTGCAGATCTCGATGATCCTGTGGAAGCACTTGAACCAGCTCGATCAGGCCGAGGACTTCTTCCGCCGCGTCCGCAAGCTGGAGCCCGCGCACCCCGCCGCGCTCGACTTTTATCGCGCGTACTACCCGGCGAAGGGTCAGCACGACAAGCTGCTCGCGCTCCTGCGCCAGGTCGAGAAGTCTTCACCGCGCCCGATGGGCATCGAGATCGCGGAGCTCGCCGAGTCGCAGAACAACCCGGAGAAGGCGATCGAGGCGTGGAAGCAGGTGCTGCGCTCCGATGGCGTCGCGCCGAGTGATGCCGCCCAGGCCCGCGCCGCCCTGGCGCGCCTGTATCGCCGCACGGAGAAGTGGAACGCGCTGCTCGACCTGATGAAGGACGAGCTCGAGCGCATCCCGGAGGCGGATGTCGCCGCGCGCGTCGCGAAGCTGCACGAGGTCGTCGAGATCTATCGCGATCGACTGCGGCTCGACGTGATGGTCATCAACACCTACAACGCGATCCTCAAGCTCGATCCGGAGAATCGCCGCGCCACCGACGAGCTGGCGGCGAAGTTCCGCGGGCTCGGTCGCTGGAACGACCTGATCGCGGTCCTCGCGCGCAAGGCGGACGCACCCGACCTCGTCGACAGCGAGCGGCTCGCGCTGCTCCGCGAGATCGCGGACCTGTGGGCGGAGCGGTTCGGCAACTTCGCGAACGCGATCCGGCCGCTCGAGCGCATCCTCGAGATCGCGCCCGGCTCACCCGAGGGCACCGACGCGCTCGTGCGCCTGAAGGAGATCTACACGAAGCGGCGCCAGTGGCGCGCGCTCATCGACGTGCTCGGCCGCGAGGCGAGTGTTCTCCCGACGGCCGAGAAGCGCGCGAAGCAAGGGGAGATGGCGCGGCTCGCAGCGGAGCGCCTCGGCGACACCCGGCTCGCGATCGAGATCTATAACGGCATCCTCACCGAGGCCGGCCCGGATCACCCGGAGACTCTCGTGTCCCTCGCGAGCCTGTACGAGCGCGAGAAACGCTGGTTGCCGCTCGCCGAGATCCTGCACCGTCAGGTCGCGGCCTTGGTCGCCCAGCCCGGCCAGGACGAGAAGCGGAAGGAGGCCCTCGCGCTCCTCGAGAAGCTCGGCCAGATCTACGCCGACCGTGCTCACGCGCCGAGTGCGGCGGCCACGGTGTGGCAACAGATCCTCGAGCTCGAGCCGGGTCATCAGCGCGCCCTGCGCACGCTGCGCGAGCTCTACGCGACGGCCGGTGACTTTGCTGGTCTCGAAGCGCTCTACAAGCGGATCGGCCAGGAGAGCGAGCTCGTCGATGCGCTCCTCGTGGTGTCCGACCGCATCGAGGACAAGACCATTCGCCTGCCGCTCGTGCAGCGCGCGGCCGAGCTCGCCCAGGCGCAGGCCGAGGCCGCCGCGACGGCCGATCCATCGGGCCCGACGCCCCGCAAGTCGGGTCGCACGGCGCGCACCAGCTCCGCCGACCTGACCCCGGCGGATCTCGCGCTCGAGAAGGCGCGCTCGGTGTGGGAGCGCGTGCTCTCCGTCGATCCGACCCACCTCGGAGCGGCGGCGGCTCTCGCGCCGATCTATGCACGGCAGGAGAAGTGGGCGCGCCTGCTCGCGATGCACGAGATCGAGCTGGCGGTGGCGCCGGACGCCGCCGCGCGCCTCGCGAAGGTCGCGCAGATCCGTGAGCTCTGCGAGCACAAGCTCGCCTCGAAGTCGCTCGCCTTCACGTGGACGCTGCGCGCATTCGACCTCGAACCAGCGAACAAGGAGCTGTTCGCCGAGGTGCAGCGCCTCGCGAGCGATCCGGAGCAGTGGCGCGAGGTCGCGACGCTGTTCGAGAAGCACGCCGGCGAGGGCAGTGCGCTGCCGGCCGAGAAGCGGCTCGAGCTCGTGCGCGAGCTGGCGCGCATCGCCGCCCGTCGCCTCAACGATCCCGAGCGCGCCCGCGGCTATCACCGCCGCGTACTCGAGCTCGCGACCAACGACGCCGAGTCCGAGACGCACCTCGAAGAGCTGGCGATCCAGCTCGCCGACTGGCCCGAGCTACTCGCGTCCTATCGTCGCCGCGCCGCCCGCGCCCAGGACGACATCGAGCGCGCGTCGCTCTACATCGAGATCGCATCGCTCCAGGAGGAGAAGCTCGTCGACCTCGACGGCGCCGCGCAGACCTATCACGAGGCCCTCGCGCTCCTCGCCCCGAAGGATGGTCGGGCGTCGACGATCCGCATGGGCTCGCCGGGGTACCTGCGCGCCTTGCGGGCGCTCGCGCGGATCGAGGAAGCTCGCGGCGACTGGGAGTCGCTCGCCGAAGCCCTCGATGCCGAGCTGATGCTCGGTGGGGTCGAGGGGCAGCCACGGTTCGACCTGTTGATGCGCCTCGGCACGCTCGCCGAGCAGAACCTCGACAAGCCGGCGCGCGCCCTGCGCTACTACACGGATGCGCTCGCGATGGCGCCGGTCCGACCGCAGGCCGTGTCGGCGCTCGCGCGGTTCATCATGCCCACGGGGCCCGGGACGAAGCTGTCGGAGGCCGAGCGCACCGACGCCGCCCGCCTCGTGCTGCCGCATGTCGAAGCGGCGAGAAACTTCGCTCTCCATGCACAGGCGCTCGAGGTGTTGCGCGTCGCGGAGACGGCCAACGCCGACGAGCGGCTCGCGCACAACCGCGCCCTCATGCGCCTCTACCACACCGACCTCGGTGATCCGGCCGCGGCCTGGCAGGCCGGCCTGCGCGTGCTCGCGGTCGATCCGGCCGATCGGGACGTCCGGCGCTCGCTCGGCGTACTCGCCGGGCAGCTCGGCCGTGATGGCGAGTGGGCGCGGCACCTCGCGACCGCCCTCGACACGCTGCGCGGGAGAACGGAGCGCAGCCAGACGAGCGGCCACCTCCCGGCTCGCGATGACCAGCGCGCGATCGCGACGGAGCTGGCGCGCCTGGCCACCGATCGCCTCGCCGATACCGCCACCGCCGAGCGCGCGTGGAAGAGCGTGCTCGAGCTCGAGGCGGACGCCCCCGACGCGTTCGACGCCCTCGCGGAGGTCTATCGCGGCACGCAGCGCTGGCCCGAGCTGCGCGCGCTGCTCGAGCGCCGCATCGAGGTCACCCTCGACGACACCGCTCGACGCGCCACGCTGCTCGAGCTGGCCGCGCTCGAGGAGGACATCCTCTCCGACGCCCCCCGTGCCATCGCCGCGCACCGCCGCGTGCTCGAGGCGGATCCCTCGTACGCCGCGTCGTATGCCGCGCTCGATCGGTTGTTCACCGCGGCGGAGAAGTGGCCCGAGCTGGAGGAGCTGCTCGCGCGCCAGGTCGGTCACGCGAAGAGCCCGCGCGACCAGGTGGCCCTCGGCTTCCGGCGCGCGGAGCTGTTCGCGCACAAGCTCGACGATGCGGTCACGGCCGTCGATCTCCTCGAGGATGTCATCGCGAAGCAGCGCAGCCACGCGGATGGCCGCGAGCTCCTCGAGGAGCTCATGCCCAAGCCGGAGGTCACGTTGCGCGTGGCCCGCCTGCTCGAGCCGCTCTACGAGCAGGACAAGCTGTGGAAGGATCTCGTCGGCGTGCTGCGCGCGCAGCGCACGCTCGCGACGGGCACCGAGGCCGTCGAGCTCCTCGCGCGCATCGCGACCATCGAGGAAGCGGAGCTCTCCGGGGCCCGCAATGCGTTCGATGCGTGGATCGAAGTCCTCGCCCTCGATCCGACACATGAGCGTGCGCGCACCGAGATCGCGCGCCTCGCCCAGCAGCTCCAGCGGTGGCCCGATGCGACGAAGGCCTTCGAGCTGGCGAGCAATGCCGCGCCGCCCGGCGACGTTGCCACGCGGAGCGCGCTCCTCGCCGAGCTCGCCACGGCGTTCGATACGCCAGGCTCCGCGCAGCTCGGCGACACGCAGCGGGCGATCGCGGCGTACCGGCGGTGGCTCGATACCGATCCGGCGAACCCGGCGACGGTGCGGCGGGCGGGGGCGGCGCTGGTGCGGCTCTACGAGCAGACGCAGAGCTGGCCGGAGCTGCGCGGCGTGCTCCGCAAGCAGAGCGAATGGATCGAGGATCCGGGTGAGCGTCGTAACGTGCTCGCCCGCGTCGCCGGTCTCGAGACCACCGAGCTCAACGACCGCGCGGCCGCGATCGCCACGTGGCGCGACATCCTCGCCGACCATCCGATGGACCCGGGCGCGCTCGATGCACTCGAGCCGCTCTACGAGGCCGCTGACAAGTGGCGTGACCTCATCGATATCCTGCGCCGCAAGGTCGACCTCGGGCTGCCGGCCCAGCCGCTCCTCGCGCGCATCGCCGAGATCCACGAGGTCATCCTCGAGGAGCCGGACGAGGCGATCGCCATCAACCTCGAGTTGCTCGATCGAGCGGCGCCGGGCGCTGGGGTGGACCGTCGGGCGCTGGCCGAGCTGGCGCGCCTCTACCGGGCCGCCGGCCGTCATGCGGACCTGCTCGACATCCTCGAACGCGAGATCGCGGCCGAAGCCGATGCCGACAAGCGCATCGCCACGCAGATCGAGATCGCGAAGCTGCTTGCGGGACCGCTCCTGCGCCCGGCCGATGCGCTCGATCGCTGGGCGGCCGTGCTCGAGGCGGACCCGGAACACGAAGCGGCGCTCGCCGCCGTCGAGGGCGCGCTCGACGATCCCGAGCTGCGGCTCACCGCTGCCGGGCTGCTCCAGCCCGTGTACGAGGCGACGGCGCGCAGCGACAAGCTCGCCGCGCTCTACGAGCGCCAGGCCGACTGGACCGACGACATCACTGCGAAGCTGCGGGCGCTCGCGGCGGTCGTGCGCATTCGCGAGTACCAGCTCGATGACAAGCGCGGGGCGTTCGCGGCTCAGCTCGTGATGCTGGGGCACGCGGCCACCGAGCCGGAGCTGCCGCAGGTGCTCGCCGACACCGACCGCCTCGCCGACGAGCTCGGCGCGGAAGGCGAGCTGATCGACGCGTACATGGAGGTCGCGCCCGCGGTCCTCGACTCCGAGATCCAGCGACGGCTGTACCTCGATGTCGCCGACCTGGCGCGGGCGGTCCGCAAGGACCTGCCGCTGGCGCGCGAGTACTACCAGCGCGTTCTCGACGGTCAGCCCGACGACAGCCGCGCCCTGGCGGCGCTCGAGAGCATCTATCGCGAGACGAACGACGACGAGAAGCTGACCGAGGTCCTGCTGCGTCAGTCCGACATGGCGTCGGCTGACGTCGAGGACCGGGTGCGCGCGCTCGTCGAAGCGGCGGCGCTCTACACCAAGCTGGCCCGGCCCGACGATGCGATCCAGGCGTGGGAGCAAGTGCTCGCCCTCGCGCCGGAGCGCCGCGACGCCGTGCAGGCCCTCGAGAGCCTCTACCGCGAGCAGGGGCGCTGGCCCGATGTCGTCGATCTCTACGAGCGCCGCCTCGGCTTCGCGACCACCGTCGAGGAAGCGGTCGGACTGCAGGTGCAGCTCGGCGAGATCCACGAGAAACACCTCCGCGACTTCGAGACCGCGATCGACAATTTCAGCGCCGCGCTGTCGGGCGATCCGCGCAATGCGGTCGCGCTCGCGGCCGTCGAGCGGTACCTCGTCGATCCGGATCTGCGTCCCGTCGCCGCCGACGTGCTCGAACCGATCTATGTCGGCCAGCAGCGCTGGCACGACCTCATCAAGGTCTACGAGGCGCGCCTGGATTCGGCGAGCGAGCCGCGCGAGCGGCTGCGCCTCACCCGCTTCGTCGCGCGCCTGTACGAGGAGCAACTCGAGGACTTCGAGAACGCCTCGCGCTGGTACGCGAAGGTCTTCCGCGAGGCGCCGGGCGACAGCGCGATCCGCGATCAGCTCGCGCGTCTCGCGCAGATGATCGACAACTGGCCGTTCGTCGCCGAGACGTACCAGCGCTTCCTCGAGGAAGAGGAGGGCGAGTCGCCGGAGCTCCGCGATGTCGCGGTAACCCTGGGTGCGATCTACGATCGCAAGCTGAACGATGCCGACCGTGCGGCCGCGGCCTACCGGCGGGCGCTGGCGATGATCGTCGAGGCGCACGTCCCGCCAACCGAGCGCGAGCTCGTGGGGCGGCTCGAGGATGTCCTCGGCCGCGCCGGCAAGTACGACGTGCTCGTGGAGGTCTACGACGACCTGATCGCTCGTGCCGACGACGAGCAACTCCGGCGCGAGGCGGCGGTGGCCCGGGCGCGGCTCCTCGAGCGCGGCCTCGGCGACGTGACGCGCGCCATCGAGGCGTGGCGCGAGGTCCTCGACGGCATTCCGGACACGAGTGATCCATCCGGCGTGATGGCGTATCGCGAGGCCGTCGGCGAGCTCGAGCGCATGTACTCGCAGCGCGGCCAGTGGCGCGACGTCGTCGACCTCTACGAGGCGCGGCTCGCTCGCTCGCAGCATCCGAACGAGACGGCAGAGCTGCGCCTGCAGCTCGCGACCCTGTTCGAGAACCAGCTCGCCGAGCTCGGCTCCGCCATCGATCAGTACGAGCACGTGATCGCGGAAGGCTCCCTGTGGGAGCGCGCCGTATCCGCCCTCGAGCGGCTCGTCACGCAGGAGGACTACCGCGAGCGCATCATCGAGCTGCTCGAGCCTGTCTATCGCGAGCAGGACTGGTGGCAGAAGCTCGTCGTCATCCTCGACGCGAAGCTCGCGTACATCCGCGATCCGCTCGAGAAGGTGACCGTGCTCCAGGAGATCGCGTCGCTCCACGAGCAGCGGGGCGGGGCGCTGGAGCTGGCGCTCGCGGCCCTCGGTCGGGCGTGGCGCATCGATGTCGCCGACGAGACCTCGCTGACGCGGCTCCTCGCCCTCGCGCTGAAGCTCGGTGCCTGGGACGAGGTCACGGCCACGCTCGAGGAGGGCGCGGTCCAGACGCAGGAGCCCGAGCTCGCAGCGCAGCTGTGGGCCAAGGCCGCCGAGCTGCACGAGTCGCAGCGTGGCGACGCGGAGAAGGCCATCGCCTGCTGGCGTCAGGTGACCTCGCTCCGCGAGGACGACGTGATCGCCCTCGCCGCGCTCGATCGCTTGCTGGCCGCGCAGGGGCGGACGCAGGAGCTCGTCTCGGTCGTGGCGCGCCGCGCCGAGCTCACCGATGACGGCGCCGTGCGCCTCGTCCTCCTGCATCGCGTCGCGGCGCTTTACGAGGACGTCCTCGGTGAGCCCACGCAGGCCATCGCCGCCTACAAGGGCGTGCTCGGCGTCGACGACACCGACCGCTCCGCCCTCGATGCGCTCGACCGGTTGTACCGCGTGGCTCTCGCCACGACCGACCACGATGCCCGGATCGCAGCGGCCCGCGAGCTCGCCTCCGTCCTCGAGCGCAAGATCGAGCTGTCGACCGATGTCGTGCTGCGCCAGGCGCTCCGCCACGCGGCCGCGCAGGTCTACGAGCACCAGCTCGCCGACACGTACCAGGCCATCGGCCAGCTCGTCGCCGTCCTCGATGATGACGCAGGCGAGCAGCGGGCCCTCGCCGAGCTCGATCGGATCTACACCGCGCAGAAGCTGTGGTCCGAGCTGCTCGATATCATCGATCGACGCGCGCTGCTCCAGGCGGTCCAGAGCGACCGCGCCGACCTCGCGTACCGGGCCGCCCATCTCGTCGAGGTGGAGCTCGTCGATCCTGACGCCGCCATCCCGCGCTACAGCGCGGTCTTGACGATGGCGCCCGCGCATCCTGCGGCGCGCGCGGCTCTCGAGTCGCTCATGCGGCGCGACGAGCTGGTCGAGCCCACGACGACGATCCTCGAGCGTCTCTACCGCACGGATCGCGATGCGGCGGGCCTCATCCGCGTGTACGAGCGGCGCCTGGCCGCCAATGTCGGTGATCGCGCGGCTGACTGGGCGGCGCTCGCGGAGACCCAGGAGACGCTCGCGGGCAATCCGGCGGCGGCCTTCGAGGTCTGGTCGCGCGCCATCGCGGCCGAGCCCGACGACGTCCAGCTGCTCGCGCCGTTGCTCCGGATCGCCGAGAACCAGGGCCTGTGGGCTCCGCTCGCCGAGCGCCTCACCGCCCTGCTCGAGACGGCGTTGCCGCCCGAGGTCGATCAGACCTACGCGATGCGTCTTGGAGAGATCGCCGAGGACAAGCTCGCCGATCTCGTGCGGGCGGCCCACGCCTTCGAGCGGGCCTCCGGCGGCCCCGAACCGCGGCCGGCCCTCTCCGCCCTCGAGCGTGTGTTCGCGCGGTCGAGCCAGTGGAAGGAGCTCGCGGACGTGCGGCGCCGCCAGGCTGACTCGACCGACGACGATGGTCAGATCGCGGGTTATCTATTCGCGCTCGGTGACCTGCAGGAGTCGACGCTTCACGACACGCGCGCGGCCGTCTCGGCCTACCGCGAGGTCATCGGCATCCTGCCGGGCCACTCGGCGGCGCGGGCCTCGCTCGACCGCATTCTCCTCGCTGGCGTGGTCGCCCCCGAGATCCGCACCGAGATCATCGAGACGCTCGAGCCACTCTACGAAGGCGACGGCGATGCCGCGCGCCTCGTGGGCGTCCTCGAAGCTCGCCTCGCGCTCACCGAGGACACGCTCGACAAGGCAGCCCTCCTCGGCCGCATCCTCGAGCTCACGGAGCAGCGCCTCGCCGACCGCGGTCGTGCGCTCGATGCCGCTCTCCGCTGGCTCGCCGTCGATCCGGGCCCGCAAGCCCTGGGCGAAGTCGAGCGCCTCGCGGAGTCGCTGGGCCAGTGGCCCGAGGTCGCGCCGCGTCTCGCCGCCATCGTGGACGCGCCGGGCGCGGTCGATCGCGAGCCCGACACGCAGGTCGCGCTCCTCGTGGCGCTCGGTCGCATCCAGCGGGCTCGCCTCGGTCAGCTCGACGAGGCCGCCCACAGCTACCGCCGTGCCCTTTCGCTCGAGCCCTCCGGTGAGGCGGCCGCGGCCGCGCTCGACGAGCTCATCACCATCCTGCGGCAGCGCGGCGATCAGTCCGCGCTCGCCGAGGCTCTGGCCCGCCGCGGTGCGCTCGCCTCCGAGCCGGCCGAGAAGCGGGCCGCGTTTTCCGAGGTCGCGCAGCTCGCGGAACGGTCCGGCGACCGGACGGCCGCCATCGCTGCGTGGCGCGAGGTCGTCGACTCCGACGAGCTGGACCGCGAGGCCCTCGGCGAGCTCGCCCGGCTCTACCGCCTGGGGACATCCGCCGATGATCGCGCCGAGCTCGTCGAGGTCCTGACGCGCGCCGCCAACATGGTGAGCTCCGCGGTCGAGGAGAAGACCCTCCGCGTGGAGATCGCGCAGCTCGAGTCCGAGACCCCGCGCGCCGTGAACGCGTGGCAAGCCGTCGTTGACCTCGACCAGGACGACCTCTCGGCGCTGTCCGCCCTGCAAGCCGCGCATGGTCGCCTCGGCGACTGGATGGCTGTTGCCGATATTCAGACGCGCCGCCTCTCGCTCGCACGCTCGTCCTGGGACAAGGTCGCCATCCACGCCGAGATGGCCCAGGTGGCCGAGCTCAAGCGCAACTCGATCGATGACGCGGTCGCGAGCTGGTTCGCCGCCCTCGACGTCGACAACGCGCACATCCCCGGCTACGACGAGCTCGAGCGTCTGCTCGCTGCCGGCTCGCGCTGGCACGACCTCGTCGAGCTCCTCGAGCGCCGTGCCGAGCTGCACGCCACGCTCGGGGATGGCGGAGCCGAGATCGCATCGCTGGCCCGCGCCGCCGATGTGTGGGAGGGACGGCTCGATAACCCCGACGCCGCCGGCGAGATCCTCGAGAAGATCCTCGCGCGCGAGCCGGGTTCCGTCGCTGCCCTCACGCGCCTGTCGAAGATCTACGAGCGCAACGGTGACTGGGACAAGTGCAAGTCCACGCTCGAGCAGGCCCTCCGGCTCCAGCCGACGGGCCGCGACGCCGCCGATCTCTTCGTCCGCCTCGGCGAGGTGGCGCGCGTCGGTGACCGCGATCCGGACACCGCCATCCAGCACTACAAGCAGGCGCTCGTCCACGATCCGCAGCACGCGGCGTCGATCGCCGCCCTCGAGACACTCGCGCGCGACCGCAAGGACGACGTGCTCCTCGCCGACATGCTCGAGCGGCGGGTAGCGGCGGCCGGCCACCAGATCACGAGCGCGCAGCTCGACCTCCTCGTCGAGATCGCCGAGCTCGAGCGTAAGGCCGGTCGTGACGATGCGGCGCTCGCGGCGCTCGCCCGCGCCGCCAATGCCGCGCCGAACGACGCGCGCGTCCTCGGCCCGCTCGCGGATCTGTTCTTCGCGACCGATCGCCTCGACGAGGCCGCACCCATCTACGATCAGCTCGCCGAGGAGGCGAAGACCGCGCGCCGCATGAAGGACGTGGCCCGCTATCGCCAGCGTCAGGGCAGCATCCTCGAGGCGCGCGGCAATGTCGCGGGCGCTCTCGCGGCGTATGAAGAAGCCCTACGCGTGAACCCGACCGACGTCGCGACGATGGCCGGTCTCGGCCGCCTGTACTTCCAGTCCAAGGACTGGGAGAAGGCCCGCAAGATCTATCAGTCCCTCGTCCTCCAGAACCTCGATGCGCAGGTGTCGCTCACCAAGGGCGAGATCTACTGGTCGCTCGGCCAGATTCACCTCGCGCTCGATCAGGGCCCGAAGGCGAAGTCGATGTTCCAGCGTGGCCTCGAGCTCGAGCCCGCGAACGAGAAGCTGAAGTTGGCCCTCGCCGCGCTCGGCTGAGCAGCGCAACTCGGCGCGAGTACCAATGCCGCTCGCTTACGCGCAGCGGAACGAAAGGCCGGCAGGATCGTTCGTACTCGTACTCGAGTAAGCGACCGACGCGGGCTCAGCCCTCGAGTGCGCCGCGCGCTCAGCGACCGCACTGCGCGGCAGCGCGCTTGGCAGATGCGGCGGCGCGGGAATCGCTGTTCGCGAGAGCCTGGAGCTTCGTGCGCGCCTCGGCAGGGCAGGCGGCGCCGAGCTCGCCGAGGCCGATGGCCGCCGCCGAGACAATCTCGGGGAACGCCGAGTCATCAAGCGCAGACATGAGTGCCTGGGCGGCGCCGGGTGACCGGAGCTTGCCGATCACGGGCGCCGCCGCCTGGGCGAGATCGAGGGCGGGCCGGGACTCGATGGCCTCGCCGCGCCACTTCCCGAGCTGGGTGACGAGGTCCGCGGCCACCTGTGGATCGCCCAGCGGGATCGTGAGGCCGATCGCGTGCGCCCGCAGCGGCGTGGGGAGCTTGTCGTTGCTCCAGACCTGCGCGAGGAGGGCCCCGATACCCGACGCGCGACACTCCGTGAGCGAGGTGAGCGCGTCGTAGCGCACCTCGATCGAGGCGTCGCTGGCGACGGCGGAGCGGAGCGCCTCGGCCGGACCGGTGCGCTGGCAGCGCGGAGCGAGCACCGAGGCAGCGCGGCGCCGGACCTCCGGCCACGTGTCACCGAGACCGTTGATCAGCACGCGGTCGACACCGTCGGCGTTCACGGCGGTCTGCCAGGCCCCGTTCGTGAGCGCCTCGGCGCTCGCGATCTGGAAGAGGGACGCCATGCGTACGCCCGGATCCCGATCGCTCGTGGCCGCGAACAGATACGGCGCAGACGCGGGGCGTGCGTTGCTGCCAAACGCGATCACGGCGACGGTGCGGAGCGCGACCGTCTCGGCGCTATGCGGGTACGAACGGACCGTGTCCGAGAGCAGCCTCAGGGCCGCGGCATCGCCGTAGCGGGCCAGCGCCTCGACGAGGCGATAGCGACGCTCGTAGTCCCCGGCCGCCGGCAACGCCGCGGTCATCGCCGCGAGGGTCTCGGTGCGCTCCGCCGCGGTGGCGGACGGCAGCCCGACGGAGGCCGCGTGCCACAGATCACCCGCGGTGGAGTCGCGCTCGGCCGCGGCGGCGCGCACGACGAGCTCCGCGGAGGGCGCGCGCGACAGCCGGTCGATCGTGGCGCGGCGCAGCTCGCGGGCGCCCCGACCGGCGATCCCGACGAGGAGGTCGAGCCCTTTGCCCGTCGGCGTGATGCGCCGGATGACGTTCACGCGCTGTTCGAGGGTGAGCTGCTTGCTGCCGACGAGCTGCTTGAACGCCTCGACATCCTGCTGCGCGGCGATCGCCGCGACGGCTTCGTCGACGTCCTTGCCGCGCACCCAGCCCTCGGTGATCGCGCGGAGCAGCACCGGCACCGCCGTCGGCTGGCCCAGATGCGCGAGCGCCTTGACGAGGCGCCGTCGGGCGCCCGCATCGGTGGTCTTCACGAGCTCGGCCTCGAGGGCGACGACCGCGGTGGGGCCGCGCAGGGAGTTGATGACGGTCTGGAGGTTCGGGCTGTCCTGCGCGATGACGCGTGCGAGCAGGGCATCGCCCCCCCCGGTGCGCTCGTCGGCGGCGAAGACTCCGAGCTCGCTGATCTCGGTGGCCGCCCCCTTCGTCGCGTACACGCTCTCGATCACGACGGTGATGCAATCGCCCGCGCCGGCGGGGAGGTCGACGACGTGAGCGGTCGTCGGCGCATCGGGCAGCTCGACGCGCCACGCCGCCTTGCGTCCGATGATCGCCAGCGCTCGGGGACGCGACGCTTTCGCATTGCCGGCGATGACCCGGAGCTGGCTGGCCGGGAGATCCTGCACGCGCGACTTGAACGTGAAGAACTGGCCTTCCCCGTGGTCGGGCAGGGACTCGGTCCAGGCGGTCGGCTGGCCGTCGACGAGCTCCGTGGGGTTCGCGAGGCCCAAGGCATCGGTCGCACCGGCGACATGCGAGGTGGCCACCGCGCGGAAGATGATCGGCGTGCCCGCCGGCAGCGAGTCTGGCTTCGCCGCGAGCGTCGCCGCGTTCGTCACGCCAACGGGCGGCGCGACCCGCTTCCACGCGCTGCCCGCGAGCGCCTCGAGGAACAGCCGACTCGGCGCGCCGTCGCAGCGGTCGTAGCCGGGCCGGACCTGATAGCGCTGGACCGCGGTCGGCGTCAGCTCGATGGCCTGGCTGAACTCGCCATCGAGCCCCACGGGACCGACCGGCGTGGTCGCGACGATCTTCCACGTGCTTCGCTTCTCGACGACCACGGCGGTGCTCGTGTCGCCCGCGCCGTACTCGACGATGATGGTCGGCACGTTCGCGACCGGCCCGCCGCGCAGCGAGCCCTTGGTCGCCCCCTTCGCGACGGCTACCTTCGCGGCGCCCACGTGCAGCACACCCGCGTCATCGAACGAGATGGCGTCGGCGGTGCCGTCTCCGTCGACATCGAGCTGCGCGGTCGCGAGCGACTTCGCCTCGGCGGTGCCGGCCGCGGCCAGGATGAGCACGAAGGACCCGCCGACGCGTCGCATCGCCTGGAAGGTAGCGCGGCTACGCCTGGTTCGCGCTGATCAGCGTCGTGAACCGCCGCGCCAGCCATCTCGGTGGCACCCCCGTGCGCGGCGGCGACCGCTCCGTCCATCATCGAGATGCTAACGTCCGCCGGGCCGTGTTCAGTCCCGCGGACTACGCCTACGACCTGCCTCCGGAGCTGGTCGCCCAGCAGCCCACCGGGGCCCGTGACGCCTCGCGTCTGCTGCACATCTGCGCCGATGGTTCGCTCGAGGACCGCATGTTCGCGGACCTGCCGGGACTCCTCCCCGCCGACGCGGTCCTGGTCGTCAACGACACGCGCGTGATCCCCGCGCGCGTCCTGGGGCAGAAGGCGACCGGCGGCAACGTGGAGGTCTTCTTCCTCGAGCCCGAGCCCGCCACCCCCGCGCCGGCGGGGATGTCGGCGTGGCGCTGCCTCGCCAAGGCCCGGCGGCCTCTCAAGCCGGGCCAGGAGGTACTGGTCAACGGGGTTGCCCTGCGGATCCTCACCGAGCGCACCACCGGCGATGGCTCGCTCGCCGTGGCCGCCCCCGGCGATGGCTATGCCTTCCTCGACGAGCACGGCCACATTCCGCTGCCGCACTACATCGATCGCGACGATGCGCCGGCAGACCGCGAGCGCTACCAGACGATGTTCGCCGCGAACCCGGGCGCGGTGGCGGCGCCGACGGCGGGCCTCCACATGACGCCCGCGATCAGCGCGGCCCTCACCGCCCGGGGCATCACCATCGCCCCGCTCACCCTCCACATCGGCTTCGGTACGTTTGCGCCCATCCGCGTCGACGACGTCCGCCAGCACTCGATGCACCGCGAGCGCTTCATCATCTCCGACGCGACGGCGGCCCTCGTCGCTTCGGGGCGCCCGATCGTCGCCCTCGGCACGACCGCGCTCCGCGCGCTCGAGGCGGCCGCCACCGGCGATCACCGGGTCGCGGCCGGCCCGGGCTCGACCGATATCTTCATCTATCCGGGATCCGGACACGTGTTCCGCGTCGTCGACCACCTCGTCACGAACTTCCACCTCCCCGAGTCGACGCTCCTCATGCTCGTCAGCGCCTTCGCCGGCCGGGACCGCATCATGGCCGCGTACCGCCACGCGGTGGCGCAGCGCTACCGCTTCTTCAGCTACGGCGACGCGTCCCTCCTGCACCGCGCCTGACCGGGGAGGCCGCCCGGGGGACCGTCACCACGCGAACTCGTGGAGCGTCCCCGTTATTCACCCGCAATGCAGAAGTTTCTTCGTGATGTTCACTGGATGGTCATGGATCCGGCGAACGGGTCGCGCGTAAGTAACGGGATGCCACGAACCAAGCTTCTTG
>LNFM01008632.1_pt1 | contig 15268 bp, 12 predicted proteins | sample 596031 | NCBI WGS metagenome assembly LNFM01 (sample SAMN04254537, study PRJNA301005) | activated carbon metagenome | isolation source: dual media filters at the Ann Arbor, Michigan drinking water treatment plant | place: USA: Ann Arbor | reverse complement strand
AAAACCCCTGAAATCCCGGCGCCCGCAATTGCTTTTGCAGGGCGCGCGCACCAATCTCCGCCCGCGGAGGCGACGTGGCGCGGAAAACCGAATCGGGCGGACAGAAGGGCTTTGAAGCCCCCATCGACCGGACCGACCCACCGGGAAATATAAAGGCGGTTCTGGCGCTCGCGGGCATTCTGGTCGGCGCGGCGTTCGGGCTCGGCTTCGTGTCGGGCGACGATGCCGGATTTTATATTCTTGTTTTCCTCGCCTTTCTCGCCGCCATCGGCATTTTCGCATTGTTTGCCGGCGCCATCGGCATCCTGCGTTTCGGCTCAAGCAAGCCGAAGGACGATTTCGCCCGCGCGCTGCTGACCGAGGCGGAAGAGGGGCTGCTGGTTTCCGCTGCCGACGGCGAGATCGTGTTCGTCAATCGCGCCTACCTGAATCTCACCGGCGTCGACGAGATCAGCCATGTGCGCTCTGTCGAGCGCATTTTCGCGTCCGATCCCGACGTCGCGGAATCGATCTACCGCCTGTCGCAGGCGGCGCGCGAGGGCAAAAGGCTGCAGGAAGAGTTCCGCGTGCAGATGGGGCCGCGCGGCGTGCCGGCCTGGTTCCGCATCCGCGTCCGGCCGCTCGTTCACCCCAAGCAGAAAAAGGCGCTCTCGGTCTGGACGCTCGCCGATGTGACGCGCGAGCGCGAGCGGCAGGAAAACGTCTTCCAGGAATTGCAGCACGCCATCGATTTCCTCGACCACGCGCCGGCCGGTTTCTTTTCCGCCGAGACCGACGGCACCATCGGCTACATGAACGCGACTCTGGCCGAATGGCTCGGCCACGATCTCGCGCATATCGGCGCCGGCACGCTGAAGCTCTCCGATCTTTTCGCCGGCGACGGCGCGAGCCTTCTTTCCACGCTGGCGGGCGGCGCCGGCACGGTGAAGACCGAGGCGCTCGATCTCGATCTCAAGACGCGCACTGGCCAGAGCTTCCCGGTGCGCATCCTGCACAAGACGGCCTATGCGCCGGACGGCACGCCGGGGCCTTCGAAAACACTCGTGCTCGACCGTTCGCGCGCGCGCGGCGTCCACGATCCGCTGCGCGCCGCCGAGGTGCAATTCGCGCGCTTCTTCAACACGACGCCGATTGCCATTGCGACCGTGGACAAGACCGGCCATGTGAAGCGCGCCAATGCCTCGTTCGCGCGGCTGTTCGGCGATGCGGTGAAGGGCGAGGACCGGCAGATTCTCTTCGCCGTCGCGGAGGCGGGGCGCCTGGCCCTCGGCGAGGCGCTGGCGCGCGCGGTCGCCGGACAGAGCGACATCAAGCCCGTCGATGCGCAGATCGGCGGCGAAGACGGCAACTCCGCGAAATTCTTCTTCAGCGCCATGGAAGGCGAGCGCGACGAGAACGGGCCGGATGGCGAGGCCGCCATTCTTTACGCGCTCGACACCACCGAGCAGCGCCAGCTCGAACTGCAGATACTGCAATCGCAGAAGATGGAATCCGTCGGCCAGCTCGCGGGCGGCATCGCCCACGACCTGAACAACGTATTGACGGCGATCATGGGCTTTTCGGATCTTCTGCTTGCCACGCACAAGCAGACCGACCCCTCGTTCCGCGACATCATGCAGATCAAGCACAATGCCACGCGCGCAGCGGGGCTGGTGCGTCAGCTGCTGGCCTTCTCGCGCCGCCAGACGCTGCGCCCGCAGGTGCTGGCGCTTGCGGATGTATTGACGGATCTCCGCCTCATGCTCGGCCGCCTGCTCGGCGAAAAGGTGACGCTCGACGTGCATCACGGCCGCGATCTCTGGCTGGTGAAGGCCGACAGCGGTCAGCTCGAACAGGTGATCGTCAATCTCGTCATCAATGCGCGCGACGCCATGCCGGAAGGCGGCAAGGTCACGCTTCGGACGCGCAACATCCCGGCCGGCGAGGTTGCGCAGTTCAACAAGCCGCTGCTGCCGGCGGCCGAATGGGTTCTGGTCGAGGTCGAGGACACCGGCACCGGCATTCCGGCCGAAATCCGCGACAAGATTTTCGAGCCGTTCTTTTCGACCAAGGAGGTCGGCAAGGGCACGGGCCTTGGGCTCTCGACCGTCTACGGCATCGTCAAGCAGACCGAAGGCTTCATCTTCGTCGACAGCGAGATGGGCCGCGGCACGGCGTTCCGCATCTTCCTGCCGCGCCATGTCGCGACCGTCGAAGACGCGGCGGCCGCTGCGGTGAAGGCGGTCGAGCCTCCGCCGCCGCCCAGGGACATGACGGGGCACGGCACCATTCTCCTTGTCGAGGACGAGGACGCGGTGCGCAGCTTCGCCACCCGCGCACTGGAATCGCGCGGCTACAGCGTCCTGTCCGCGAGTTCGGGCGTCGAGGCGCTGACGCTGATCGACGAGGGGGCGGGCGGCATCGACCTTGTCGTCTCCGACGTCGTGATGCCGGAAATGGACGGGCCGACGCTGCTGAAGGAGCTCAGGAAGCGCAACCCGTCCATCAAGATCATTTTCGTCTCCGGCTATGCCGAGGAGGCCTTCAAGAAGAACCTCGCGGAGCACGAGACCTTCGTGTTCCTGCCGAAGCCCTTCGCGCTCAAGGACCTCGTCCAGGCAGTGAAGGAGACGATGGGCGGATGATGAATTTTATGCACAAAACGAGAACAGACTTGAAAATGAGAACAGAACGTGTACGGTGTTCCCACATTCCAGCGGCGGAGAGGGAGCATCATCATGGCAGCGAATGCGAAGGTCGTGGACTTGGCTGACGTCAACAAAACCAAGGCGCTCGACGCTGCTTTGGCCCAGATCGAACGTAATTTCGGCAAGGGCTCCATCATGCGTCTCGGCGCCCGCGAGGTGCTGGAAGTCGAGACCATCTCGACCGGCTCGCTGGGCCTCGACGTCGCGCTCGGCGTCGGCGGCGTGCCGAAGGGCCGTATCGTCGAAATCTACGGGCCGGAAAGCTCGGGCAAGACGACGCTGGCGCTGCACACCGTGGCCGAAGCCCAGAAGAAGGGCGGCACCTGCGCCTTCGTCGATGCCGAACACGCGCTCGACGCGGTCTATGCCAGGAAACTCGGCGTCAATCTCGACGACCTCCTGATCTCGCAGCCCGACGCCGGCGAGCAGGCGCTCGAAATCGTCGATACGTTGGTGCGTTCCGGCGCGGTCGATGTCGTGGTCATCGACTCGGTCGCGGCGCTTGTGCCGCGCTCGGAGCTGGAAGGCGAGATGGGCGAGGTTCAGCCCGGCCTGCAGGCGCGCCTGATGAGCCAGGCGCTCCGCAAGCTGACGGCCTCGATCTCGCGTTCGAACACGCTCGTCATCTTCATCAACCAGATCCGCATGAAGATCGGCGTCATGTACGGCTCGCCGGAAACGACGACCGGCGGCAACGCGCTGAAATTCTATGCCTCCGTCCGCCTCGACATCCGCCGCATCGGCGCGATCAAGGATCGCGACGAGGTGGTCGGAAACCAGACCCGCGTGAAAGTGGTCAAGAACAAGGTGGCGCCGCCGTTCAAGCAGGTCGAGTTCGACATCATGTATGGCGAAGGCGTTTCCAAGGTCGGCGAACTCATCGATCTCGGCGTGAAGGCCGGCATCGTCGAGAAGTCCGGCGCGTGGTTCTCCTATGACAGCCAGCGCCTTGGCCAGGGCCGCGAGAACGCCAAGCAGTTCCTGAAGGACAATCCCGAAATCGCGAACAGGATCGAAGGTTTGATACGCCAGAACGCGGGCGTTCTTGCCGAGAAGATCCTGGAGGAAGGCTCCCCCGAGCCCGAGGACGACGGCGCCCCCGACGCCTGACCGTCCACACACCGTCATGGCCGCTTCCCCGAGCGGCCGTCCGGAACTAGACCCTCCGCACCGGACGCCCGGACCCTGAACAGAGCAGGGTGCCGGGCATGACGGTATGCATAACTGCGATAACGTCCGTCAGTCGAAAAAGACGAAAAATGCGAGCTCCTGTCTGGGGTTGACAAGGGCGATGAAGTTTTCCCCCACATAATAGAAACTTCCCGGTGCACGAGCTGCGGTGTTGGCGTCGTGCGCCAGGATGTGATCGAAACCGCATCCGAGACCGGACCAGGAGCGTCCGGGCAAACCCAAATCCGATATTCCCAGTATACCGGGAGCGAAGTGTGTTTCCCGCCATCCTCGATTCCCGTCCGTTGAACCGTTTAAAAATTCGAGTGGGGACTCGCCCGTGAGCCTTTCCAGCGAACTGGGCTCGAGAGCAAAGGCGAGAGCTCCACAATAAGAGAGTGGGGATGATGCGATGCGGATACCGTTTACGGTGTCTTTGGCCGGAAACTTCGCCGCGTAGTGCTGGTCTTCATACAGTCCAAAGGCCATCCAGGCGGCGGCGGCGCTCAATGTAAGTATGCCTACAAGCCCTGCACCCCGGAAGTGCAGTAACCAGACAGCCGCTGCGATCACCATCGTCGGTAGCGCCAGGCGAGTGAGCAACCATCTGTCCACTGGGAATACAATCATTTCCAGTCCCAGAACAATCAAGCAGACGATGACGATCCATTTCCAGCCGCTCATTGCTTTAGACCCCACCCCATCGGCGGCATCGGGCTCTACGCGGAGCCGCCCCCCTTGCCGCGAGACGATTATATCGTCGGGAAACGCAGGCCCGACAGCCCGCGTCCGCGTTAAGGGGCATTCGGATGCCGGTGAAGAGGCACGCGCGGATACCTATATGCGCATCGGCCATAAATGCCGGGCCGGGAGCAAAACCCCAGGAAAAGACGGGCTTTCCTAGACAGTTCTCACCCCCGCCGCTAAGACAGTCCGCCGCCCGGCCGGGCGGCATATGCGGGATTTTCACGAGCTTCGGATGAGCAGCGTCAACGAGATCAGGTCGGCCTTCCTCGATTTCTTCGCGAAGGAGGGACATGAGATCGTGCCGTCGTCGCCGCTCGTGCCGCGCAACGATCCGACGCTGATGTTCACGAACGCCGGCATGGTGCAGTTCAAGAACGTTTTCACCGGTGCGGAGAAGCGCCCGTACTCGACGGCGACGACCGCGCAGAAATGCGTGCGTGCCGGCGGCAAGCACAACGATCTTGAAAATGTCGGCTACACCGCGCGCCATCACACCTTCTTCGAGATGATGGGCAATTTCTCGTTCGGCGATTACTTCAAGGATCGCGCGATCGAACTGGCGTGGAAGCTCTGCACCGACACGTTCGGCCTGCCGAAGGACAGACTGCTCGTCACCGTCTATCACACCGACGACGAGGCCTTCGGCCTGTGGAAGAAGATCGCGGGCCTGCCCGAAGACCGGATCATCCGCATCGCGACCTCCGACAATTTCTGGGCAATGGGCGATACCGGCCCGTGCGGCCCGTGCTCGGAAATCTTCATCGACCAGGGCGACAAGCTGCAGGGCGGCCCGCCCGGCAGTCCGGACGAGGACGGCGACCGTTTCCTCGAATTCTGGAACCTCGTCTTCATGCAGTACGAGCAGCTGACGCCGAGCGAGCGTGTCGACCTGCCGCGTCCATCCATCGACACCGGAATGGGCCTCGAGCGCATGTCGGCCGTGCTGCAGGGCGTCACCTCGAATTACGATACCGATCTGTTCAAGGCGCTGATCGGCGCGTCGGTCGATGTCATCGGCGTCGATGCCGAGGGGCCGCGCAAGCCGAGCCATCGCGTCATCGCCGATCATCTGCGCGCATCCGCCTTCCTCGTCGCCGATGGCGTCCTGCCGTCGAACGAAGGGCGTGGCTACGTTCTGCGCCGCATCATGCGCCGCGCCATGCGCCACGCGGAACTGCTCGGCGCGCGCGATCCGGTAATGTTCAAGCTCGTCCCGACGCTCGTGCGCGAGATGGGCGATGCGTATCCGGAGCTTCGCCAGCAGCAGGTGCTGATCTCCGAGACGCTGAAGCTCGAGGAAACGCGCTTCCGCAAGACTCTGGCGCGCGGCCTGCAGATCCTCGACGAGGAAACCGCGAAGCTGAAATCCGGCGACACGCTCTCGGGCGACGTTGCGTTCAAGCTGCATGATACGTTCGGTTTTCCGGTCGACCTGACGCAGGACGCGCTGCGCAGCCGCGAGATCAAGGTGGATACGGCCGCGTTTGAAACCGCGATGGAAAAGCAGCGGGCGGAAGCGCGCGCGAACTGGGCCGGTTCCGGCGACACCGCGACCGAGAAGGTGTGGTTCTCGGTGCGCGACAAGGCCGGCGCCACCGAGTTTCTAGGTTATGACACCGAGACCGCGGAAGGCGCCGTTGTCGCGCTGGTGAAGGACGGCAAGGAAGTACAGACGCTGAAGGCCGGCGAGACCGGCTTCGTCGTGCTCAACCAGACGCCGTTCTACGCCGAGTCCGGCGGCCAGGTGGGCGATACCGGGATCATGACGGGTCCCGGCGTCAGCCTCGAGGTGACCGACACGGTGAAACGCGCCGACGGCGTGTTCGTACATGCGGTGAAGGTCGCGAAGGGCGAGCTTGCGCCCGGCATGGCGCTCGAACTCAAGGTCGATCACGCGCGCCGCACGGCGATCCGCGCCAATCACTCCGCGACCCATCTTCTGCATGAGGCGCTGCGGCGCGTGCTGGGCGATCATGTCGCGCAGAAGGGCTCGCTTGTCGCGCCGGACCGGCTGCGCTTCGATTTCTCGCACACGAAGCCGATCAGCCCGGACGAGATCGCCGAGATCGAGGCCATGGCGAACCGCCTCGTGCTGCAGAACGAACCGGTCGTCACCAAGCTGATGGCGGTCGACGAGGCCGTGGCGTCGGGTGCACGGGCGCTGTTCGGCGAAAAATACGGCGATGAGGTCCGTGTCGTGTCGATGGGCAGCGACCGCGAGGGCGGTGCTTCGCAGAAAGCGTTTTCGGTCGAGCTGTGCGGCGGCACGCATGTCGTGCGCACGGGCGACATCGGCCTTGTCGCGATCACCGGCGAGAGCGGCGTCGCGGGCGGCGTGCGCCGTCTCGAAGCCGCGACGGGCGAGGGCGCGCGCCGTCTTCTGCGCGAAGAAAGCCGCGCGCTCGACGAGATCACCAGCCTGCTGAAAGCTCCGGTTTCGGAAGCTCCCGCGCGTCTTGCGGCGCTGCTCGAAGAGCGCAAGAAGCTCGAACGCGAGCTTGCCGACGCCAAGAAAAAACTCGCGCTCGGCGGCGGGGGCGGCGGTGCGGACGCCGCGCCCGAAGCCAAGGATATCGGCGGCGTGAAGTTTCTCGGCCGCGTGCTGAAAGGCATTCCGGCGAAGGACCTCAAGGGCCTTGTCGATGACGCCAAGAAGCAGATCGGCTCGGGCGTCGTGTCCTTCATCGCGGTCGACGACGAGAACCGCGCGTCGATCGTTGTCGGCGTCACCGCCGACCAGACGAACCGCGCCAACGCGGTCGATCTCGTGCGTACGGCGTCGGAAGCGCTCGGCGGCAAGGGCGGCGGCGGCAGGCCCGACATGGCGCAGGCGGGCGGCCCCGACGGCGCCAAGGCGGACGCCGCGCTCGCTGCCGTCGAGGCGCAGCTCCGGGGATAAGATGCGCGTCCTCGTCCTCGGCGGTTACGGACTGATCGGCGAGGCGATTGTCAACGAGCTGTTGCGGGAGGGCTTTGAGGTTGCCGGCCTCGGACGCACTGTGGCGCCGGCACGCAGGCGCTGTCCGCAAGCCGAATGGATATCCGCCGACCTGTCGCAACTCGCAACCGCCGACGACTGGCGGCCGCTGATCGCGGGGCGGGATGCCCTGGTCAATGCCGCCGGTGCGTTGCAGGATGGCTGGCGCGACGATGTGCGCGCGGTGCAGGAAAGGGCCATCATCGCCCTGATCGAAGCGTGCGAAGCCGAGGGCGTCGCGCATTTCGTACAGGTTTCGGCCGTCGGCGCGGCCGTGAATGCAACGACCAGTTTCTTCCGAACGAAGGCCGTGGCCGACGCGGCGCTGCGGGCGTCCAGGCTTCGCTGGGCGATCCTCCGGCCGGGTCTCGTGGTGGCTCCGGCCGCCTATGGATCGACCGGGCTTGTGCGGGCGCTCGCCGGTTTTCCTTTTGCCGTTCCGCTCGTCATGGCGGAGAAGCCCGTACAGACGGTTGACGTGGCGGATGTCGCGCGCGCCGTGCGCTCGGCCCTGCGCGGCGAGCTTCCCGCCGGAACGGATGTCGATCTCGTCGAAGATGAAAGCCGCAGTCTGGGCGAGATGGTGATGCTGTTCCGGGCGCGCCTCGGCCTCCCTCCGGCACCTGTCATCTCGCTGCCGTCGTGGCTGAGCCGGCCGGTCACGCTGTGTGCGGACGCTCTCGGTTGGCTTGGCTGGCGTTCGCCGCTGCGCAGCACGGCGATGAGCGCGATTGCCTCCGGCGTAACCGGAAACCCGCAACCCTATCGCGCGCTGACCGGCCGCAGTCTGTCCACGTTGCCCGAAACGCTAGCCAGGCTTCCAGCTGGTGTGCAGGAGCTGTGGTTCGCGCGGTTGTGGCTGTTGAAACCGGCTATCCTCGGCGGTCTGGCGCTGTTCTTTTTCTTGTCCGGCGTGATCGGTCTGGTGCGTTTCGATGCGGCGATGTCCGTATTGATGGAGCGCGGCGTTCCGCACAATGCCGCTTTCCTCGCAGTCGCCGGAGGCTCGCTCGCGGATATAGTTCTCGGCCTTGCCGTTCTGATCAGGCGCACGGCACGCCTGTCCCTGATCGGCATGGCGCTCATTACAGCCGGATATGCCGCGGCGGCTGCGATCGTGACACCGGATTTGTGGGCCGATCCCCTCGGCCCGCTCGTCAAGACGCTGCCGGTCATTCTGCTTTGCCTTGCCGGCCTCGCGGTGCTGGAGGAGAGATGAGCCTCTGGGCCGAATTCCTCCGCTGGGCGCATATCATCGGCGCGGCCGTCCTGTTCGGCACCGGCGCGGGAATTGCCTTCTTCATGCTGATGGCGCAGCGGACCGGGCGTGCGGAGCTCGTCGCTCATGTCGCCGGAACCGTCGTGATCGCGGATTTCGTCTTCACGGCAAGCGCGGTCGTGGTGCAGCCGGTTACCGGATTCCTGCTGGCCCGCGAGATCGGCTGGTCGATGAACGAAGGATGGATCGTGCTCTCACTGCTACTGTATGCAGTTGCCGGGCTGTTCTGGCTCCCTGTCGTGTGGATTCAAATGCGCATACGCGATCTTGCGTCTGCTGCCGCGGCCGAGAGCAGGCCGTTGCCAGCTGAAGAACAAAGGCTCTTTCGCATCTGGTTTGCTTTCGGTTTTCCGGCATTCGGAGCTGTGCTTGCCATCCTCTGGCTGATGACGGCGCGGCCGTCGATCGATCTGTTTTGAGACACGTTGCCCGGATATGTCGGCGCTCTAAATTCTCCATCGAAACAAGGAGCACCGCATGACGCAGCGCGAAGGGCATTCGACTGTTTCCGTTTACATGATGGCGTTCGAGGCGCCGCGGATCATCGATTTCATCGAGGATGTGTTCGGCGGGCAGACATTGATCCGCCAGAACCGCGACGACGGCAGCGTGCTGCATGCCTCGGTCAGAATCGGCGACTCGGTCGTCATGATTTCCGACGGCACGGATCACTTTCCGTCGTTTCCCGTCTGGCTGCATGTCTATGTCGCCGATGTCGATGGGGTCTATGCGAAAGCGCTCGAACATGGCGCCGAGTCCGTACAGAAGCCGGAAGACAATGCCGATGGCGACCGGCGCGGGGGCGTGCGCGACAGCGCCGGCAACACCTGGTGGATCGCGTCGGCTCTGCCGTAGGCGCTATTGGGAATCGCGGATCCGCGACTGCCGCTTCAGCATCCAGCCGGGATATTCCGGCGGCAGCGCGCTGACGGCGTCGAGCGCTTCCATTTCGGCCGGAGAAAGCCGGACATCGGCCGCGGCAAGATTGTCGTTCAGCTGTTCGGTGTTGCTCGCGCCGACAATGACCGACATCACCGCCGGCTTGTGCAGCAGATAGGCCAGCGCGATCCGTGCGACGGACACGCCTTTGGCCTCCGCGATGGTGCGCATCGCCTCGATGCAGGCGAAGGCGCGGTCGCGATCAACCGGCGGGAAGTCGAAACTGGCACGCCGCCCGTCTTTCGACTGACCCTCGCGATCGTATTTACCCGAAAGCAGGCCGCCCGCGAGTGGGCTCCAGACCATCAGGCCGAGCTTTTCGCTCTCCAGCATCGGCACGACCTCGCGTTCGAGATCGCGGCCGGCGATCGAGTAATAGGCCTGCAGCGTCGAAAACCGGGTCCAGCCCATGCGGTCGGCAATGCCGAGCGCCTTCATGATCTGCCACGCGGCCCAGTTGGACACGCCGATATAGCGCACATGACCCTGGCGGATCAGGTCGTCCAGCGCGCGCATCGTCTCCTCGATGGGCGTGAACGGATCCCATCCGTGAATCTGATAGAGGTCGATGTAATCGGTGCCGAGCCGTTTCAGGCTGGCCTTGATGCCGTCCATGATGTGGCCGCGCGTCATGCCCCGGTCGTTCGGGCCGGGACCGACCTGGCCGAAGACCTTGGTCGCGAGCACGATGTCGGTACGCGCGCGGCCGGAGCTGGCCATGGCGCGGCCTGTGATTTCCTCGGATAGCCCCTCGGAATAGACATCCGCCGTGTCGATGAAGTTCACGCCCGCATCGAGCGCGCGATGGACGATGGCATCGGCGGCCTTCTGATCGAGCGTGCCGATATTGGTCCAGAAGCCGCGGCCGCCGAACGTCATTGTGCCGAGGCAGATTTCCGACACGAGAAGACCGGAAGAGCCGAGCTTGTTGTAGCGCATGGGAACCGCCGGTGTGTTGGACAAGTCTCTCAGATGGAGCGCGCGCGCCGGCTTTCCAAGGCGCAGGACCTGCGATGTTCGGGTCAGCGGCGGCCGACCGGCACCATACGCCAGAACACGCCGTCCCGCAGCACGACGAGATGCATAAGCGCCCCCGCGACATGCGCCGCCGCAAGAGCAAGCAGCACGTTCTTCATGATCTCGTGCACATCGCCGGCTGCCGGCGTGATGAGGATCGCGGCCGCGCCACTGAGCGGTGTCAGGACGAGGGCGGCGTAAAGGCCGTAATGCGTCAGGCGCGCCGCAAGCTGGAGCAACGGATGCAGGTCGCGCGGCGGCGGCGGAACGCGGGAGGCCATGCGGACGATGAAACGGACGATGACGAGAGCAAGGATCGTTGCGCCAAATCCCGCGTGTGCCAGCGCGATACCCGGGCCGGGCAGGCCAGGGGCGATACCGCTGTCGTCGGCATCGCGAAAGACGTCCTCCATGCCGTCCGCGGACAGGAACTGGCCGATGACGAGCACGACGATCAGCCAGTGCAGGACGACGAGACTGCGGGGGTAGGATTCGCGATCAACAGCCATGTGCCGACTCCTCTGCGGGGAAGAAGCGCCAAGCGTCCGGAGTTGTTCCGCTCGTGAGGCAACGGCGAGCGAGATCAGCGAAATGACAAAGCAATCGCCGCGGAACGCCGCGGCGAGAAGTTCGTCTGCCCGCCGCTCGACGATCGCCGGAGCGTCCGGCTGATCGTCATAAGCAGCGGGTCGGAAGCGTCGGCCATCAAGCCATCGCTTTTTTGAGGTTCTCGTCGATCTTGTCGAGGAAGCCCGTCGTCGAGAGCCATTTCTGGTCCGGGCCGACGAGGAGGGCGAGATCCTTCGTCATGAAACCCGACTCGACCGTATCGATGCAGACCTTTTCCAGCGTGTCGGCGAACTTCTTCAACTCGGGACTGTTGTCGAGCTTGGCGCGATGGGCGAGGCCGCGCGTCCAGGCAAAGATCGAGGCCATCGAATTGGTCGAGGTCTCCTTGCCCTTCTGGTGTTCGCGGTAATGACGCGTCACGGTGCCGTGCGCGGCCTCGGCCTCGACGGTCTTGCCGTCCGGTGTCATCAGCACCGAGGTCATGAGGCCGAGCGAGCCGAAACCCTGCGCCACGGTGTCGGACTGCACGTCGCCGTCATAGTTCTTGCAGGCCCAGACATAGCCGCCCGACCATTTCAGCGCAGAGGCCACCATGTCGTCGATCAGGCGATGTTCATAGTGAAGCTTGTTCTTTTCGAACTCGCCCTTGAACTCGCTGTCATAGACCTCCTGGAAGATGTCCTTGAAGCGGCCGTCATATTTCTTGAGGATCGTGTCCTTGGTCGAGAGATAGACCGGGTACTTACGGTTGAGGCCGTAGTTGAACGAGGCGCGGGCGAATTCCTTGATGCTTTCGTCGAGATTGTACATCGCGAGCGTCACGCCGGCGCCCGGCGCCTGGAACACTTCCTTCTCGATGACCTTGCCGTCCTCGCCGACGAATTTCAGCGTCAGCACGCCCTTGCCGGGGAACAGGAAATCCGTCGCGCGATACTGGTCGCCATAGGCGTGACGACCGATGATGATGGGCTGGGTCCAGCCCGGCACGAGGCGCGGCACGTTCTTGCAGATGATCGGCTCGCGGAAAATGACGCCGCCGAGAATGTTGCGGATGGTGCCGTTGGGCGAGCGCCACATCTCCGAGAGGTTGAACTCGGTCATGCGGTTGTTGTCGGCGGTGATGGTGGCGCATTTCACGCCGACGCCGTGCTTCTTGATGGCGTTGGCGGCGTCGACCGTCACCTGATCCTTGGTCGCTTCGCGGTTCGGCAGACCGAGATCGTAATATTCCAGATCGATGTCGAGATAGGGGTGGATCAGCTTGTCCTTGATGAGCTGCCAGATGATCCGGGTCATCTCGTCGCCATCGAGTTCGACAACCGGGTTCGCGACCTTGATTTTCGCCATCTGCTTGCCACGCCTTTCTGATGCGATCGGAGGAGGCCCCCTATAGCACCGCCTTCCGCACGGCAGAAGATGGCAAACCCGAAATCTCAAGCCCTCGCAACCAATTGCTGAGCCGTTCTGGGAAGCTTTCTCAAAATCGGGAAATATTCTGGCGGCGTAGGTACGCGGGTCTAGTCGGTTTCGAGGCGATACCGGAGCGTGCGCAGGACATGCAGCGCGGCGGCGATCTGGTCCTGGGTGAGGCCGGTGACCAGGAGGTTGGCCCAAGGACCCTGGCGCTTTTCCGCCTCCTCGCAGATCCTGCGGCCGCGCGGGGTCGGGACCACGAGCTTCGCCCGCCGGTGATGCGGGTTGTCGTCCAGCCCGACGAGGCGGTCGATCAGAAGCTCGTTGACGATGCGCTGCACGTTCTGGCGCGACAGGCCGAGAAGCCGGGCGAGACGCGCGACAGGTTCGGGCGCCGGCAGGGCGGCAAGGGCGGCAAGCACCTGATAGCGCGCGCCGGTGATGCCGAGATCCGCGACAAGGGCGTCGGCCGAGGCTGCCAGCGGACCATTCAGTCGCAATGCCTCGCGGATGACGTCGAGGCCCGCGTCGCCGACAGGTTGCTGCTTGCCGCTAGCCATGCAATATAGTGTCAAAACGACAATATGCTGTCAATTGCTGCGCATGCGGGGCCTTGGCGCGCTCGGCAGGCCCGCGGTTTTGTCCTATACCGCTGCGCCTGACCCCCCTGCGAGACCATGTTTTGACCCAATCCTCGAAGCCCCCGGCCATCATTCTTGTCGAGCCGCAGATGCCGGAAAATATCGGCGCGGCGGCGCGGGCCATGACCAATTTCGGTTTGACGGACCTGCGCATCGTGCGGCCGCAGACCAGGTTTCCGCATCCGAAAGCGGTCGCAATGGCGTCCGGGGCGCTGGCGGTTCTGGAAGGCGCGCGGGTGTTCGAGACGGTCGAGCAAGCGGTGGACGGGCTGACGCTGCTGTTTGCCACCACGGCGCGCGAGCGCGGCCAGGCCAAGCCCGTGGACGGCCCGGCCGAGGCGGCGACGCTGATGCGCGCCGAGATGGAGAAGGGCGCGCAGGCCGGCGTGCTGTTCGGCCGCGAACGAACCGGGCTCGAGAACGACGAGATCTCGCTCGCCGACCGCGTCATTACATTTCCGGTGAATCCGAAGTTCAAGAGCCTCAATCTCAGCCAGGCCGTGCTGCTCGTCAGCTATGAATGGTTCAAGCTGGCGGACGGCGCGCTGCCGTTCGACATGCCGTCCTATTCCGGTCCGGCGGAAAAGCAGCATCTCAACGCCTTCTTCGCCCATATCGAGGAGGCGCTGGAACGCGCCGGCTTCTTCAATCCCGAAGACCGCAAGCCGGTGATGGTGCGCAATCTCCGCAACATCTTCCATCGCCTCGGCCTGTCCGAAGCGGATATACGTACATTGCACGGCGTCATCGCCGCGCTCGAGGAGGGGCCGCGCGGCCCCTCGCGCCGCGACCGGCGGAAGCTGAAACCGGTCGAGGACGAGGGCTAATTCCGCGCGCCCAGAGCGCGGTAGATGTCCTGAAGCCTCTTCGCGGCGGACTGAAGCGAGCGCTCCTGTTCGACCCAGCGGCGGCCTTCGGCGACGAGTCTGGCCCGCAAGGCAGGCTTGTCGATCAGGCGTTCCAACGTAACGACGAGTTCGTCTTCATTGCTAAACAAGAGCCCGGTTACGCCGTCCTCGATGCACTCGCGGATGCCGCCGGCCGTCGAGCCGATCACGCAGCGCTCCAGCGCCATCGCCTCGAACGGCTTCAGCGGCGTCACCATGTCCGTCACCGGCGAAGAGGTGCGCGGGAAGGGCGCGATGTCGATGATCGAGTAATGACGCACGGCGTCCGCCCAGGGCAGACGGCCCGTGAACCGGCAGAGTTCCGCGATGCCGATATCCTTCGCCAGCGCCTCCAGCTTTGCGCGTTCCGTTCCGTCGCCGACGATCAGGACGCCGATCCTGCGTCCGTTCGCGTCGAGCCGCGCCGCCGCGCGCAGCAGCATGTCGAGCCCTTCGTAGGAAGCGAGCGAGCCGACATAGCCGATGACCGTCCGGCCTGAAAAACCAAGCCGCCCGGCAAGCGCGCCGTCATGCGGCATCGGCTGAAGCGCGGCGGTGTCGACGCCGTTCGGCACGACATGGATGCGCGCGGGCGGAACGCCGGCATCGGCCAGAAAATCCGCAAGGCCCCGCGACAGCGCGATCACCTGGTCCGCCTCGCTCGCCGTCTGGATCTCGAGCCGCCGTTCCAGCCGGAAGCCCGGCGTGCCGCGATAGGCCGGATCGCGCGAGGCCTTGGTCTCTTCCCATGAGCCGCGCATCTCGTAGACCGATGCGATGCCGAGGCGCCGCGCCGCATGGATCGCCGCGAGCCCGTTGACATGGTTCGAAGCGGCGTGGATGACGCCGGCGCGCATCTCCGTCGCCAGCGCGGCGAGACGCTGTGCATACGCGTCGATGTAGCCGTCGACCGGGCGGCGGAAGCGCCCGCCGCCGTCATC
>LNFM01002464.1_pt1 | contig 15268 bp, 12 predicted proteins | sample 596031 | NCBI WGS metagenome assembly LNFM01 (sample SAMN04254537, study PRJNA301005) | activated carbon metagenome | isolation source: dual media filters at the Ann Arbor, Michigan drinking water treatment plant | place: USA: Ann Arbor | reverse complement strand
CGGTGAAAGCAGTCAACGGCCACATCACATTGATGAGCCAGGGGCGAAGCTTCGGTTCGTGGGGCCACATCTCTTCATCGCGGTGCGGCGCCTGGGCTCGCTCTTGTGGGTGTACGCGAATGGCTTGCGTCAGATTGAGCTGGATGCAATCACACGACGGCTGCAACGCCGCGCGCGCGATCGCAAGCACGGCGGGATGGAGAACAAGGTCTTGTGTTGAAGGCGCCTTGTTGAGGAGACCTCCGACCCGCGTTGTCTTCCATCCGTAAAAATTGCCTACGCACTTCGGCGTGGCGGCCAAATGCGGCGTGACCTCAGCGCAAATCAAACGCGATTTCAGATGACTGATCGCTTCTGGCAAGATGACATAGCCGTCCCGCATCAAGTCCTCAAACACACGCGTGAAACGAGCCTCTGAATGAAGCGCCGGTGGAATAGACGTGCGCGGAGTGGCGACTTGCATGACGGCCTCCTTAACGTGTTGAATTGTTTCGCGCGCGCTCAGGCGGCACGCGCCAGCCCGGCATCAGCGAAGCGCGTAACAGGACCGGTTAGCCGCGCCCGTTGGCGTACGGCGGCAAGGCCATCGCTGGTGACGTCGGCCAGCATGGCAATGAGGCGCTCTCGCCCCAACCTCTGCTTTGGCCCCAAGGCGCAGACGTTCCAGCCCGCTTGGGCTGCAAGCGGCGCCAGCGCGGCGCCGGCCACGAAACTCACCTTCTCGATGCCGAAGAGGATCGAAGTCTCCAGGATGCCCGCGATCATCCGCGCCAGCAGTTCGCGACGGGGCGCGCCTTTCGCAATGGTTGGCGCGGGGCAGAATCGGGATGCCTCCCAAACGCGCGCCGACCGCGGCGGTCCATCGTCGCAGAGATTGGCGAACACTTCACTCATAAGATGTGGCGAGAGCGTTGGCAGTAGCCGCGCCGATTGCCGCACGTCACCGTTTGCATCCACATCAATCAGATACATTGCCTCCTCGCTATCGAACTCGTCGATCTCAAGACCCATGCTTTCGCTCAGCCGCCAATGCATGCGGTCGATAAAGACCTGCTTGCGCTGGCGATGCATCTCCATCAGCGCGTGATGAAAAAGACGGCGCTGGATCATGAGCCTAGTGTCCTCCGCACCGAACTCAGTGAGATTGAGTGCAGACGCGTGCGCTCTGCTATGGGCCGATCGGCCCATTGACGCGCTTTGCACCGGAAGCAGGTGTGGAGAAATCAGTCCGCCAGATCGGACAAGGTCAGTGTACCATCGAGATAAGCGAACATGATCGCTTGGATGCGGGAGCTCACCCCATAGCGCGCCCGCGCATGCTCAATTGTATGTTTGGCCGTTGCGGTCTTGATGCCAAGGATGTCCGCGATCAACGGATCGCTCTTGCCGCGGGCTGCAAGCGCCAAGCATTCCTTCTGGCGCTTGGTCAACACGACCGGCTTTCGCGCTTGGCCCGTAGCGCGCAGCCGCGCTTCCTCGTGGGCGTGAAACGCCATCAATTGTAGGTCTGGCACGATCAAAGGATCGATGCCGTCGGGACCAGGCACAAGCGAGCACGACGCCGGCAGCGCCCCGGGCGAATGAATGGGAATAGTCAGGCCCTTCCTCAAGCCGCATTCAGCGGCTTCGTTCAGAATCCGGCGCTGGTCGCGCGCCAGATCGTACTGGACCACGAACTCTTCCCACCAGAACGGCAGCAGTGCGTTGTGCGCGCCGAAGAAGATGGGATCGCGGCCGGCGTATTGCTTATCGGAAAACCAGACCAGCCAGGGGTGCGGATAGTTAACGATAGCGACGGCGCCTGTCGGGGGCTTCAGCGGATCGACATGCGAGGCGCAGGCAACATATCTGATCCCGCAAGCCTCCATCTCCGCAAAAAGAAAACGCGCGATATCCTCTGCCGAAGCTGCCGCCCGGCACTTTTGCACAAAGTCCAACGTGGCCTCACGCCGGCCCATCATCGGTAAACCTACTCCCGCCTTCTTCGCGTTCAGGTTGAACCCTAAGCGCGCCGTTTTTCAAGTGAATTGCAAGTTTATAAAGCATTGCACTTCGCCCATTCTCGTAGCGCGCGACGTGCGCCCCGGCCTCATCCCGAGAGGCGAGTCGCCTTCTTAACCTCAACCTCATCGCACCCTGTCTGCCCGCTTCGGGTGATCGCGCTCGTGACTAAGTGGAATAGTTTGGCGTCCCGTGCAGCCGCGCGTCAGAAACTGCCAAATGCGCAGCATCAGGTTAGTGGCGCCAACGCGGGCTGTCGCATTAGGCGCCGTCCTCACTTTTGCTCTGTGTCTCGGCATCGGCTTTGTTGCCGTATCGACGCTTTCCGACGTCGTCATCTACAATGCGAGCCCGTCGATGCCTCAAGGCATCTACGTGCGTATGCACTCGCCAATCGTGCGCCATTCAATCGTTACCGTACGGGCGCGGGATGTCGCGCTCAACTACGCCACAGCGCGGCGCTTTACAGACGCAGATGATCGGTTCCTTAAACGCGTCGCCGCATTGGATGGCGATGTCGTCTGCGCGCTTGGGGCGCGCGTAACAATCAATCACACGATTACCTTGCAGCGTCGAACAGTCGATAGCGTCGGGCGCGCATTGCCAACTTGGTCGGGATGTCGGCGCCTCAATGGTCAGATCTTTCTCATCGGAGACACAGCCGACAGTTTTGACGGCCGCTATTGGGGGCCGGTCGCCTCTGAGCTTGTGGAAGGCGTTTGGCGTCGGCGATGACGCCGCGCACCGCGCCGGGCCCCCTTCTTGTCGCACGCCGCCCTACTCCGTGCGGTCAAGGGACGCTGCGCTCTTCGCCCTTGACCGCGCATGCCGGCGTGCAGGGCGAGCAATGCAATGACCGACATCACCATGATCGCTTTGTCGAAGCTCGTTCCAGGACAGCGCAATGTCCGCAAGACCAAGCCTGCGATGAGCATTGATGAGCTTGCGGCGTCCATCGCGGCGCATGGACTCTTGCAGAACCTGGTCGTCTCGGAAGCTGACAAGGGACGCTATTCAGTGGAAGCCGGCGGCCGGCGCCTGAAGGCGCTTCGAAAACTCGCCAAGGCGAAGACCATTCCCGGCAACGAACCGATCCCCTGCCGGGTCGTGCCATTGGACGATGCGACGGAAGCCTCGCTGGCCGAGAACGTCCAACGAGAGCCGATGCATCCGGCCGATGAGATCGAGGCATTCGCCCAGCTTGCTGAAGCTGGACATGGTCCGGAAGCTATCGCTGGCCGCTTTGGCGTCAACGGCACGCACGTTGCGCGCAGGCTGCGCCTCGCGCGCGTGTCGCCGAGGCTGATCGAGGCGCTGAAGAAAGACGAGATCGACCTCGACCAATTGGGCGCGCTCGCCTTCACCGACGATCATGCGCTGCAGGACAAAGCCTTCTTCGATACGCCGGAGTGGCAACGGACGCCCGAGCAACTCAAGGCGCGCGTCACCCAGGCGCACGTCGCCGAGACCGACAAACTCGCGCGCTTTGTCAGCATCGACGCCTATGTCGAAGCCGGCGGCGCGGTCGCGTCCGACCTCTTCGCCGACGAAGACGAGACGCGCTTTCTTGCCGACCGCGAGCTTCTGGTCCGGCTGGCCGAGGCCAAGCTCGAACCGATCGTCACTGAAGTTCAGGCTGAAGGCTGGGCGTTTGTCGAGGTCTCGATCGACGGCGTGGCCTGGAGCCAATTTCCGGAACGCGTGCGCGAACGCCGGCGCGATCTCACCACTGACGAAATGGCTGAGCAAGAACGGCTTTACGCCAAGCTGGACGAGACCGAAGACGAAGCCGAGATCGAGAAGATCGAAGCGGCTATCGATGCGCTCGCGCCCGCGCAATGGGATGAAGACGAAGTCGCCCTCGCCGGCGCGTTCGTGACATTGAACCACTCCGGAGAGATCAAGGTCGAGCGTGGCCTGGTGCGCGTTGAAGATGTGAAGGCGCTGAGGGCGCTGCGCCGAAAGCGCACAGCGTCGGACCACGGCAGCGCTGACGCGGACGACGAGAACACCGAGCTCGCAGCAGCGCCGAAGCCGGCCGTTCCTGCTAAGCTGCTGGACGAATTGCTCGCGCACAAGACGTTGGGCCTTCGAGTTGCGATCATTGATAGCCCAGCGCTCGCAGTTCGCCTCGTGGCGTTCAGCCTGGCCGCAAGCTTCATGGGCGATGCATCCGCATCCTGCCTGGCGATCTCTGTCGATCACGTCGACGTCGGGCGCTCCATTACGCGCGCGGAGAGTAAAGCGGCGGATGAGTTTGCCGAGATTTGTTCCGTGTGGCGTTCGCGCCTGCCGGCCAATCCAGAAGAACTCTGGGCATACGTCTCTTCGATGGACGAGCCGATGTTGCTCGAACTCATCGCGGTGACCATCGCCGCTGGCATCGACCTCAGGCGTGTTGGTCCGCTCTCGGGTATGGAAGCACGTCAAGCACTCGGTCAGACGCTCTGCAACCTCGCTGGACTCGACATGACCAAATATTGGAAGGCGTCGGTCGAGAGTTACTTCGAGCACGTCCGCAAGGACGCGGTCGTCGAGGCGCTGATGGAGGTCAATCCAAAGTTGGAGCGTGCAGCGCTTGAGAAAGCGCCGAAGAAAGAAGTGCTGACGCGCGCCAAGCGCACGTTCAAACAAAGCGCGTGGCTGCCTTCGCCTCTTCGCACCACAACCGAGGCAACGCCCCTAGCCGTCGCGGCCGAATAGTCCGCAAACAAAGCGCCGCCCCAGGGATTCAAACCTGTGGCGGCGCAATGTCGTGGTCGTGGGGACGTCCTTTTACTTCTTCTTTTTCGCGGCCTTCTTCGGCGCGGCTTTGGCTTTCTTGGCTTTCTTCGCCATGCGTTGATGCTCCAGCGTGTCGAGGCATTGGGATTGGACCTCAGGCCGTGAGATTGGGACTGAGTCTGGAATCAAACCTTAACGCGCGCCGCCCGGCGCGTTCGCTCTCAATAGCGGATCATGCGCGGCTGGCCGGCGTCGATATCGACCTGGATCGACGTTTCGCCGTACTCGCCGGGCGGCCCAGCGGCCAAAATGAGCTGGAGCTCGCCATTGAACGGATCTGGCTGAGCCGGAATCTCGTGGCGCTCCGGCAACTTTTTGATGTTGTCGGTCGCATAGACCCAAACGTCGTTGCCCTTGAGAAGGACGAGCAATTCACGCAACCGCCGGCGAATGGGCAGCTCGCCGTCCGTCTGCAGCAGCGCGCGGTTGCTCCCGCTCCAACTCAGGCTCGAAGCCAGTTCATAGAGTTCGGTGATGTAGCCTTGAGTCTCTTCGGTAAGCCGGAACTTGATCTGCAAGAGGACGACCTGGACCTTTACTGCGGCGTCCATCAACACGGCCTCATCTTCGACCACTTCGGCGACGCCAGTGTCAAAAGCGCGGGAAGAAACGATCCTTCTCAGGAGATTTTGACGGCGGTGCCGAGGCCGGCGCCTGAGTAGAAGCGCAAAGTTGCGTCCTCGGTACGCTTAGGGCTCGCGCTAATCGATCGACAACATCGACAGCGATCAAGCCCTTTGCGTTATCAATCTCTCTTAGCCGCCGCTCACTAATCCCCACTTCGTGCGCAAACTCCTTCTGCGTTGCGCTGCGCTCGCGGCTTGAGCGCAAGCGTTTCACCTCAGCACCATCGACTTCAAGCTTGAGCACGCTTCCCGCCTCCTTGACCTTCGCCACTATGGGCCATCGACGCAGATTCGGGCGGCGCCAAACCGGCGGATAACCGGCGCCCATGCGGCGCCGCATCAGTTCTCAACTTCCGCCTCTGTTCTTGCCCCCTCCACAGCGAACGCACGCGCCTCTCCCGCGTCTTCAGTCCGACAACACACCACGAGGCCTCTCGCTCATTGGTCCTCGTCTTCGCATGCGGGCGGTCGCTTGCAAGGGGCAAGCCTCCGGTCGCGTTCCGCGACCCCTTGCAAGCGCCCTCAAACCCCGCATGCAGCCCACGGCCCCATCGCGGGAGAGCCCCGCGGCGCTTCTCGCCGGAGCTTTCCGGCGAACAGGAGACACACCCATGTTCCGCTTCACCGCTCAGGGCCGCATCGGCAAGATCGAAGAACTGAAAGCCAAGACGCTCCGCATCTCGATCGCCGCAGACCGTTTGGCCGAAGGCCGCGACGGCCAATACACTAAGACCGAATGGCTTCGTTGCGTCTCGTTCGACGCTGACTTGAACGCCGAGATGCTGACCCAGCTCGACAAGGGCGACAGCGTCACCTTCGAAGGCCGCATCGTGCCGACCGTCTGGCTCAAAGGCGAGCAGAAGATCTACGACAACACCTTCGAGATCACCCGCTACCAGCGTCTGTCGCGGCCCAAGGCCAAGACCGCCTCGGCGATGTCCAAGGCCGACAGCGCCGCTGACGCGGCTGCCTAACGCCTCTTTTCACTCGGCGCCGCCCCACGCGGCGCCACTTTTTTCCAAGCCCCCACGCGCTGACGCGCGTGGGCGCATTCATTCGGAGCGAACCGATGAAACGCTCGGCTCAATTGAAAGCGCAACCGAAGCGCACAGCATTTGACGCGCTGGCGCACGTTACAGCAGAAATCTCCTACATGCTCGAACGCGGCGTGATGCCGTGGCGCGCGCCTTGGGATCACGCCAAGGCGTTGGCGTTGACGCCCGGCCTGCCCTTACGATCGACGGGCGCCCCCTATCGCGGCGCCAACGTGATGCTGTTATGGGCGGCGCAGATTGCGCATGGTTATTCCAAGCGCACCTGGCTCACGTTTCGCCAGGCGCTCGAACTGGGCGGACATGTGCGCAAGGGCGAAAAGGCGTGCCCGGTCATCTTTTATGGCCAAGCCAAACCGAAGCAGAGGGACGCCGGCGACGCTTCCGCTGACGACAATGGCGATGCTACGCGCAGCTATCGTTTTCTGAAGCTTTTTAATGTGTTCAATGTCAATCAGATCGATGCACTGCCCGATGGCTTCGGCGTGGAAACCGCACCTGTGGTTGAGGAGCCTGGCGCCATCGAACGATGGACCGCGCGTGCCGGCGTACAGGTCCGCATCGGTGGCTCGATGGCGTGCTACGCGCCGGTGACCGACTTCGTGCATATGCCGGCGCACGAAGCGTTCTTGTCTGAAGAGCATTGGGCCGCGACCTTGTTGCACGAGAGCGTGCATTTCACCGGTCATAAGAGTCGGCTTGATCGCCTGGACGGTTATGCCACCGACCGAAAGGCGCGGGCGCGCGAAGAACTGTGCGCCGAGTTTGGCTCAGCTCTTCTTGGCGCGATGGCGGGCCTGGCGCCTTTCCATCTCGAGGACCACGCGAGCTACATCGCCAGTTGGTTGGAGCTGTTGCGCGACGAGCCGCGGGCGTTTCTGGCGGTAGGCGCCAAGGCGCAGGCCGCGGTGGATTGGCTCATCGCGCAGGCGGGGCCATTGCCCGTCAGTTGTCGTGAGGATGCGACGAGTGACGTGCCAGCGCTGCTGGGGTGAAACGGAACTTCTCCGTCTTCTGCTACGCTGGTAATTGACTCCCCCGGCGGCTCGAACCCGACATGCCGAGCCCTCGCCAGCCGTAACGGCCGCCGCATCTCCCACCAGCGGCGGCCGTTGCCTTGGAGATTGCGGTGCGGGCAAACCTCGATGTCCAGACATAGCTCTTCTCGCCGCAGGTTTAGTAGCGATCGTGATTGTCAGCATCGACATCGTGCCCGACGTCATCATCTACAATCCGAGCCCTTCGATCCCGCGCGGCTTTTACGCCCGCGACAGCGGGGCGCCTGTGCGCGGCGCAATCGTGAGTGTGCGCGCAGTCGATGTCGCGGCGCGTTACGCGCGGTTGCGCAACTTCACCGATCTCAATGATCGTTTCATCAAGCGCGTTGCCGCCATGGAAGGCGACACCGTTTGTGCAGACGCCGATGTTGTGACGGTCAACGGCGAACGGCGTGTTCGCCGCGCTTTCCAGGATTCAGCGGGGCGTACGCTGCCGACTTGGACGGGATGCCGCACATTGCGCGACGAAGTGTTCTTGCTGGGTGATACGCCTGACAGCTTCGACGGACGCTATTGGGGACCAACGTCGGTGGAACTAATCGAGGGCGCGTGGCGCGCGATCTAGGCGCGCACGTCCGGCGCGGGGGCGCGTGGCCCGTGCCACGCTTGGAAGGCTGGCCGCTCCGAACCGAAGAAACGCTGAAGCATTGCGCGATTGTCGTCGAACAAGGTTTGGGCCAATGCCGGCAACAGCTCGGCCGCGCTCTCATAGTCGTCCATCTCGATGAGGCGCGGCGCGCGGCCGTCGAGGCGATGCACGCGGTCGCCACCGATGAGCAAGCGCGCCTGGCCGATTGCATTCTGGCTCTGCAGCTGAGCGGCAGCGGAGAAGATCTTCCGCCAAGCCCAAAGCCCGCCGGTCTCGTGCGCTGAGCTCATGACATATTCATCGTCGGCGCAGCCAATCGATAGGATCTCGATGGCGCGGCGCTCGACGTCATAACACGCAAGCGCATCGACCAGGGCGCACATGATCGGGTTGTTGGCCCAGACGCCGCCATCGAGAAAACGCCGATCGGCGCCTTTGAAGGCGCGGAAATAGGTGGGCGCGGCAGAAGTGGCCCGAGCTACCGTCACCAACGGGTTCGGCCAATCCAGTTTATAATCCGGATGATGCGGCGTCTTGAAGAGAAACACTTCCGTGCTCCAGTCGAACGCCGGCACCACGAGGCGGCGCTCACACTGCCCAAGCATGGCGGCGCCGAATGCGCCTGAAAGCGCACGTTCGAGCGCGTCGGCGTCATAGCGATAGCGGTGGAGATCGTTGAGCCCACGCCAAGCAAGCTGCAATCCTCGCAAGATCGGAGAGCGGGCGGTCCTGCGAGGAAAGATTTCCGCGCCTTGGTCGACATAGATCTTGTGGACGGTGCTGGCGGGCAAACCGAAGCCCAGCGCCAACGCGATTATGCCCCCAGTCGATGTGCCGGCGATCATGTCGAAGTAACGCCCCGTGGGAACGCCGCGAGTTATCTCTTCTTCGATCCTCGCCAAGAGCGCGGCGGGCAGGATGCCCTTGATGCCGCCGCCGTCGATCGAAAGGATGCGGAACGGCTCACCGGCCGGCCAGGGCAGCTGTTCCCGCGGCCGAAAGAGCGTCCCTGCTGAGCGTTTCGGTGTTGTCATTGCTCTTCAGCGGATCGCCGGCGTGTTCACCGCCGCCGCGCCAGCGCCCGGTCGCCAACCAAAACTCATAGAAGAAGAGCCATTCGCTGGCGTCGGGCAGCGTCGTGTCCGCAATGGCGTCATCCCAAGACCATTCATTTTTCAGCGGCCGAAACAAGCACAGATTGGGCTGGCGCCGATAGCGCCGGTCCCACCAAACGTGCGGGATCGGCCCCAATTCGTAGTCCGGATGCTCTTCGAGTTCCGGGCGCAGCACATAGACGCGTGGATAATATTCATAGGTGGTGGCGTTGAGCGCGAAATGGGCGGGGAGCTCGAAATCGACGCGAACGTCGTAGGTTTGCGACGTGGGCTTGAGCACGCCTTCCCAGATCGCCCGGCGCGGTTCGAGCAGCAGGGTGCGGAAGCCGGCAAAGCGCGCATGCAGCCGATCATTCTGTTCGGGTAGCCAGAGCACTAATCGCGATCGCCTCCGAACGGAGTACGCTTGGTGAGCGCTTCCGCGCCCGATGGCGCCAGCGTGACCGCGCCACCGGCGCCGACGCGAGTGCGCCCTTGCGCGCGCTGGGCCTCATACATCTCACCCAGGCGATCAACCGCGTGGTTGGCGGCGGTTTCACCGAAGTGACGCTTCAGGATTTCGATGCGCTCATAGGCGGTCAAATATTCTCGCGCGAGGCGCTGCATGTCCTTGATCAGACCGTCGAGTTCGCGCGCGAACATGTCCTGCACGGCGACGGTTTTCGGCCAGCGATCAGTGAAGATGTCGGGCGTCCACGCAGGGTTCGCGACTTGCAAAACCCGTCCGAACGCGCTCTCGGCCCGGATCGCATCACGGATCGTCGTCGCCACCGCGATCACTTCGTCGACGAGATAGTCGGACGCCACCACCGCATCGAGCGCCATGGCGGCCAACACCACGGAAGGCGGCTTGCGCACGCCGTTGAATTCGGCCCGGCGATAGGCAATGTCGCGTTTGCGTTTGATCAATTGCAGCGCCACGATCCGCGGCGCCTTCTGGTCGAGCGGGATTAGCGCAGGCAGCGGCTTCGCATCGGCTTTGGTGACGAGTCGGCGGCGCGCATAGGCTTTCTCGAACAGCACGCTGACGCGCACACGCGCCAGGAAATAATCGGCGAAACCCTTCGGGTTGACTTGCGTGTGGTAGCTCTCGCCCGCGTCGGCCTTCCAATGGAAGAGGGTCGAGACCTTCTCCGGCGTGCCGGGCAAACGCACCACCGGCATCAGATCGACGCTGCGCCCGTCGTCATACGTCACGGTCACGCAGCGCGAATTGCGCCTGGTTTTGTCGTGATAGCGCGTGCCCTCCTCGCGCTTGATCGCCTGCTCCAGCAATTCGAGCACACTCTTGGGATCGGCCGTCGGCGACAGCGCGAGCGGAATGACAGCGTCAAGGTCATGCTGTTGGCTCTTGATCTTGCCGAGGATCGGCGCGCCGATCGCGAAGCTGCCGGAGGGATAGACGTCGAGCACCTTGCCCTGCAGCACCGAGCCCGCGCCATCGACCCAGTCCGCCAGCGCATGATAGTTGCGCTCGGCTTCGCTGTGCTGGGTGGGCGTGAGCTGGATTTTGTCCGCCACGTCCATGAGCAGGATTTCGGCTTCGTCCTTGGCGGTCGTGAGGGGGAAGAGATCGTCGGCCATTGGGCTTTCCGTTAGGGTATCGAGGGGGAGATGGTGAGCCCGCGCTGAAGGCGCAACGCTTGGTCCGGCTCATTCTCTTGTTGTGCGAAACACGCGAGATCGTATCGCCGCAGTAATGTTTCGGCGGATTGCCGGCCATCACCGCAAAGCCACACGCATCGGGCTCGCAATGAAGTTTGATTCGATTCGCCGACCGGAGTCGTTAACGTCTCGTCTTGAACCAACAGCAACCGGGCGCAAACCCAATCGCCGCCTAGATCGACGAAATTTTGCGAGGCGCGCTGGCGCTCGACTTCTCTCTAGACACGGAGGTCGCCAAGAGCAGCCCGCATCGCTTGCGTTTGGCCCACCCGCCCACCCTCGCTGACGCGCCGCACATGTGCGTCCATCGTCAGCTCTTGCTTATGCTGATGGTGCGTAGTTTGGGCGCCTCGACGGCTTTGCCGTCGACCGGGCTCGCGTGAACCGAGTCTATGTCTCGGCCCTTTGGGCTTTGATCCCTGGCGCAACACCCGCCCACCCGCCCCGACTATCGCGAAAGATGATGTCGTGAGTTTCCGTGATTGATGGTGAGTGTGAAGCAGGTTTGGAAAGTGGTGGGGTGGAAGGCAAGATAAAGAGAACCCCACCTTCTTCGCCAATCGCTTGCAAACACTAGCGCAAATGCAAGGTGCGCGCGATGATCGCAGGGTGCGCACGAGGTGCGCGCACCTCACGTTGCAGAATGGAGCGTGGATGCAAACCGAAAGCATCAATCGACTCTTCCGCGCAGGAAAACTGAAGCGCGACATGTTCGGCGCAGAGGTGTTTCGGCCGGGTAAATCACTCGGCGTCACGCACGCATTGAACGCCGACATTCTCGAAGGCAAGCGCGACGGCCGGGCCAAATCCTCAGGCGGCGCCACGCGCGCAGGCTACGGCAAGAAACTCGCGAGCCTGATCGGCCCATCGCGCAAGGTTGCGCGAAGCACCTCGTCGCAGGGTGCGAAGGGCGGCTTCGATCCACGCCAGCGCGCCATCGTGAAGATACATTATTTCAGTCACGCCGGCGGTGGTGGCGCCGCCCTACGTGCGCATGCGCGTTACGTGGCTCGTGATGCGGCTGCGCGCACCGGCAAGATTAGCGACGACGGAGAGCACGAATCGTTCCCTGACCACGCTGAGACGAAGGCGCGGGCGCACAGCAAGTATCTCGGACGCACAGAGGGCTCTGTTTTCTATGACGCCACCGTTACCGGCCTGGACGGCGGCGAACGAGCCGCTACCTGGGCGCGGAGCGACCGCCGGCATTTTCGTCTGATCCTGTCACCCGAGAACGGGACGAAACTCGGCGACCTTAAGAGCTACACACGAGAGGTCATGCGGCGCGCCGAGATCGCGCTAGGCACAAAGCTCGAATGGGTCGCCGTCGATCACTGGGACTCGGACAACCCGCACACGCACATCATCCTCCGAGGCGTCCGCAGCGACGGCCGTGATCTCATCATCCCACGGGAGTTCGTACAGCACGGCTTCAGGTCAGCAGCGCGCGACGTCGCCACCGAGCGCTTGGGGAACCGCACACGTGAGGACGATCGGGCCGCACTGCACCGCGAGGTGCGCGCGCACCGGCCGACCAGGCTGGATCACTGGATCGCAGATCAACTACACAAGGATGGCACGGTGCGCATAGCGGACTTGCGAGCGCCTAATGGCGATCCGGGCGCTACCGACGCCATCAAGGGCCGCGCTCATGAACTGCGCCGTCTGGGTCTAGCGACGGAGATGAAACGCAACGTCCTCCAATTCGCACCGAACTGGCGCGACGGTCTCAAGGCGCTCGAACTCCATCTCGACATTCGCAAGGGGCTGATGCAATCACGCGCGGTTGATGCCACTCGAGCGCAGCAGACGGGTAAGGCGATATCGACTCTGCTTCGCGGCAGCCCCGATCGCTGACGTTCGCGTCTCAAGCGAGCTCGTCGTTTCCCGTCATTTCCCGCCACTCCCGTACTTCCTCCGCGGGCATTTCATTGCGCACTCGGTATCGGCCGGACTGCGCATGGGATTGCTCGTGAGTGACGATAAGACCCCGAGGGTTCAGCCTTCACGCGCCACCACCCCAGTGGCGCAAGCAAACATATCTGTGGACAGCACATCACTTCGAAGCTTGCCGCCTGAGACGCTTGACAGCTTGAGGCAGCTGGCGCGGATGATCGGGCGTCAACTTGCTCGCGAGACCAGATCATGACCACGGCGATCTACGCCCGCTATTCCTCCGACCTGCAATCTGAACGCTCGATCGAGGATCAAATCGCGGCGTGCAGAGATTACGCAAAGCGCATCGGATTGGCAGAACCGTTCATTGTATATTCGGACGCCGCCCTCTCCGGCGCGAGCATGGCGACGCGCCCGGGCCTGCAGAAGCTCATGGATGACATGAGCGCGCGGCGGATGAAGGCGGTTGTCAGCGAGGCCATAGATCGACTTTCCCGCGACCAGGCCGACGTGCATTTGATCCGTCGTGCATCGACCGTAAGCGGCGTGAAGCTCTACACGATCTCGGACGGCGAAGTGACCTCGATGGTGGCGGGGCTCAAGGGCATTATCGCTGAAGCCTTCCTCATCGATCTCGCACAGAAGACGCGCCGCGGCTTGATCGGCGTCGCGCGTTCGGGCCGTAGCGCGGGCGGGCGTTGCTATGGCTATCGCGTCATCGCGGGCGAAGAGCGTGGGCGTCGCGAGATCGATGACAAGGAAGCTGCGATCGTGCGGCGCATCTACCTAGCCTACGCAAACGGCCATTCACCGCTGAAGCTCGCGAAAGCACTCAATGCTGAGAACGTCCCCTCGCCGCGCGGAGGACCCTGGCGGGTTTCGACGTTGAACGGCGATGTTCGCGCTGGCGACGGGATACTGTGCCAAGATCTCTATCGAGGACGGCTGGTGTTCAACCGCCGCCGCTTCGTCAAGAATCCAAACACGGGACGACGCTCCAGCATTCTCAATCCAGAAAGCGAGTGGGTCGTCGTCGAGGCGCCGGACCTCCGGATCATCGAAGGTGAACTCTGGGATGCGGTGCAAGCGCGCCGGCGCCGTGTTAGCCCGCCGCCGGGCGAGCAACCGAAGAGCCGGCCAAAACGGCTCCTGTCAGGATTGCTTCGTTGCGGAGTGTGCGGTGGAGGATGCTCGATCGTCGGTCCGGAAATCTATGGGTGCTCCGCCGTCCGTCAGAGCGGCGCGTGTCAACAGCGCAAAACGATCCCCGCCAGGAAGCTTGATGCGCGCGTGCTAAGCGGGCTCAAGCGCATCCTGTTATCCCCAGATTTGGTCGCCGAAGCCGTGAAGGCCTTCCACGAAGAAGAGAACACCAAGCGCGCCGTGGTCTCTCGGCGGCGGGTCGAACTGGAACGCGACCTCGCCGAAGTAGTCCGCCGCGTCGATCGTCTGGCGGAGCAGTTGATCGAAACGGGTGCAAAAGCGCTTCAACCCAAGTTGCTGGCTGCGGAAGCCGAGCAAGCGGCGTTGGAAGCGCAGTTGGCGATCGAGCCTGAACCCGAGATCGTCAGCCTCAACCCGAGAGCGGCCGAGATCTATCGGGCTCGCGTAGCGGACTTGGAGACCGCGCTATCCGGTCAAGACGCGGACACGAACACACGCGAGGCCATCCGCGTGCTCATCAGCACGATCGAACTCCTGCCCGAGCAGAATGAGCGAGATGGGTGGCGCGTGACGGTGCACGGCGACCTCGGCGCGCTGATGGCGCTTGCAAACGAAAAATCCCCCGGCGGGTTCGCCGAGGGATTTTTTGTTCGAAGTCAGCAGCCCAGGCTTCGAAAGGTCGCCAGCTCTGTGGGGCTGGGTGCGGGAGTAGGATTTGAACCTACGACCTTCAGGTTATGAGCCTGACGAGCTACCGGGCTGCTCCATCCCGCGGCACTGACGTTCGGATCGTTCTTAGTTCTCTTCTCTGAAACGCGAACGGCCGCGTGTGAGCGCGGCCGGGTACGTCACGGCCGAGGCCGTCATTGTGATTGAGGGTTCTTATGGACTGTCACGCGCCTAGCAGACCCGGCAACGACCTACTCTCCCATGCCTTAAGACATAGTACCATTGGCCCTGGGGGACTTAACGACCGAGTTCGGGATGGGATCGGGTGGGGACCCCCCGGCATAGCCGCCAGGTCGGCAAGGCGCGCGACCTAATCTTGTACAAGACAAGATTGATGATGACATTGTCTATTTGCGTTCGAATTGCTTGCGATCGGCGACGCAGTCGTCGCCGTGCATGAACAGATAAGCGTTCAAGCCGATTGAGCGATTAGTACCAGTCAGCTTCAAGCCTCGCGGCTCTTCCACACCTGGCCTATCAACGTAGTAGTCTTCTACGGCTCTCAAGGGAAACCTAGTTTTGAGGGGGGTTTCACGCTTAGATGCTTTCAGCGTTTATCCCGTCCGCACTTAGCTACCCAGCTGCGCTC
>LNFM01011969.1_pt1 | contig 15269 bp, 14 predicted proteins | sample 596031 | NCBI WGS metagenome assembly LNFM01 (sample SAMN04254537, study PRJNA301005) | activated carbon metagenome | isolation source: dual media filters at the Ann Arbor, Michigan drinking water treatment plant | place: USA: Ann Arbor | reverse complement strand
CACCCGCGCAACACCTACTGGGAGATGTTCGGCAACCCGATGTTCGACCTGAAGGACCCGGCCGGCATCCTGATGGAGATCAACAACTGCCGCAAGACCTTCCCGCAGCACTACGTTCGTGTGACGGCCTTCGATTCGACGCAGGGCGTGGAATCACCGCGCATGTCGTTCATCGTCAACCGGCCCGCCAAAGAACCAGGCTTCGGATTGGCCCGTACCGAAGTTGAAGGTCGGCAGGTGCGTTACCGCATCAGCTCCTACGCGACCGACAAGCCCGAAGGCGAACGGTATTGATCAGCAGGCTGATACCGTGAACGACCTGTCGAAACCGGAGGGGGCCGCACCGCCTCCTCGCACCGTGGCCGATGTCTTGGCGCAAAGCCAGGTCGAGGCGGTCATGGACGAGCTGGACCGCGACCTCATCGGTCTGGTGCCGGTGAAGACCCGCATCCGCGACATCGCGGCTTTGCTGGTGGTCGACAAGCTGCGCCTCACCCTCGGACTGCAGGCGCAGACACCGTCGCTGCACATGAGCTTCACCGGCAACCCCGGCACCGGCAAGACCACGGTGGCCCTGCGCATGGCGGAGATCCTGCACCGCCTGGGTTATGTGCGCAAAGGCCATGTGGTGAGCGTCACGCGCGACGACCTTGTGGGCCAGTACATCGGCCATACCGCGCCCAAGACCAAGGAGGTGCTCAAGAAGGCCATGGGCGGTGTGCTCTTCATCGACGAGGCCTACTACCTCTACCGCCCCGAGAACGAGCGCGACTACGGTCAGGAAGCGATCGAGATCCTGCTGCAGGTGATGGAGAACCAGCGCGACGATCTGGTGGTGATCCTCGCGGGCTACAAGGACCGCATGGACACCTTCTTCAAGTCCAACCCCGGCCTGTCATCTCGCGTGGCGCACCACCTGGACTTTCCCGACTACGGCCAGGGCGAACTGCTCGACATCGCCGACCGCATGCTCGCCACCATGAACTACCGCTTCGGCGAAGGCGCACGTGAAGCGTTCGAGAGCTATTTGCAGCGCCGCATTCCCTTGCCCCACTTCGCGAACGCGCGCAGCGTGCGCAACGCGCTGGACCGCGCGCGCCTGCGCCAGGCCAGCCGTTTGTTTGTCGACCGCGACCGCGAGCTCACGCGCGACGACCTCACCACGCTCATGCCGGCCGACATCCTGGCCAGCCGCTTGTTCAACGCACCCTGAATGCGCTGAACCCGCGTCGCAGGTGGGCATTTGTCACGCCCCACCCCGCCCCGCGCGAGAACTGTTTCATGAAGCTTCAAAAAAAGGGGCTTCCATAGCGCCGATGAAGTATGTTGCTGCCGGTCCGAAATGAAGACCATCTGCCCCACCGAACGATCGGCAGTGTGGGCACGCAGCCCGGTGTCTTGCCAGGTCGTTGCAGATCAACGATTTCACAGGACCTCCACCATGAACTCCACCTTTCGCCTGGCCCTCGCCGTGCCGCTGTTGGCCACCGTCGCCTGGTTGTCCGCCTGCGCGGGCGACAAGGCCTCACCCCTGGGCAGCGAGCTGTTTTCCCATGTTTCCCTCGAAGGGCTGGGCCTGCCCACCGCCTTCGCACCCCACACCGTCCCCGCATCGACCCACCTGCAGGCCTCGGATGCCGCCGAGGGCGATGTGTTCGGCGCGGCGGTGGCCCTATCGCGCGACGGCAACACCCTGGCCGTGGGTGCCGATCTCAAGACCGCCAACGGCGCGCAGGAGGCCGTGCCCGCTGCGGGTTCGGTGTACGTGTACACCCGCACGCCCCAAGGCTGGCGCGAACAGGCGCGCCTGCTCGCGCCCCTGCCCACCAGCGGCAGCGGTTTCGGCCACAGCCTCACGCTGTCCGACGACGGCAGCCGCCTCGCGGTGGGCGCGCCGTTTGAATCGCACGCTGCCGCCCGCGCCGGCGAATCGCTGGCGGGTGACCAGGGGGTGGTGTATGTGTTCGAGCGCAGCGACAGCGGCTGGAGCCAGCCCGCGCGCTTGTTGGCTTCCAACGCGGCGAGCTTCGACTGGTTCGGCATGAGCCTGTCGTTCGCCGGCGCAGGCGACGCGCTGGCCGTGGGCGCACACCGGCACGACGCCCGCGATGCGCAAGGCGCCCGCACCGACAGCGGCGCGGTCTATGTGTTCGCGCGCACCGCCGCAGGCTGGACCGAACAAGCCGCGCTGACGGCGGCCCACGCCGTGGACGGTGCGCAGCTGGGCAAGAGCGTTGCACTCTCCCAGGATGGCCAGACGCTCGCAGCCGCGGCCCACGCGTCGGGCCTGGGTGCGGTGCACCTGTTCCGCCGCGACGGTGCGCTCTGGCGCGAGCAGGCGGTGGTGGCCGCAGCCAACGCCACGCCGCAGAACCCGCTGGGCTCGCAGATCGCGTTGTCGGCCGACGGCACCACCCTGGCCGTGGGTGCGAGCGCGCCCGAAGGCACCGAGGCCCGCCAGCGCTCGGCCGGCAGCGCCTATGTGTTCGTGAACCAGGCCGGGAAGTGGCGGCAAACCGCGCGTCTGCGTGCGTCCAACAGCCGCACCGGCGACGCCTTCGGTGAGCGCCTCAGCCTCTCGGCCGATGGCCGGGTGCTGGCAGTTTCCGCGGTGAACGATTCCAGCGCTGCCAGAGGCCTGGGTGGTGAGCAGGCCGACGCCACCGCGCAGGCCGCCGGCGCGGTCTACGTGTACAGCCGCCAGGGCCAGCGCTGGGACCAGACCGACTATGTGAAATCCAGCCGCACCCGCACGGGCGACCAGTTCGGCTCCGCGCTGTCGCTCTCGGGCGATGGCCGCCAGCTGGCCGTGGGCGCTCGCCTGGAAGACGGCGCCTGGAGCCTGCGCGGCTGGTTGTTGAACGAGCACCCTCAGAACAGCGGCGGCGTGCACCTGTATTCGCGCGGCTGAGCCCAGCCTTCAACCGCGTTCAATGCGCCACCAGGGCGGCAACAGGCCGCGCACCTCGGGGCGGCCAAAGCGGTCGTCCATCAAGACCACCACACCCCGGTCGTCGGGTCCGCGGATCACGCGCCCCGCGGCCTGCACCACCTTCTGCAGGCCTGGAAACAGGTAAGCATGGTCGTAGCCCCGGCCGTGTTTCAACTGCAGCCGCGCACGCAGTTGTTCGTTGAGCGGGTTCACCTGGGGCAGGCCCAGCGTGGCGATGAAGGCGCCGATCAGGCGCTGGCCCGGCAGGTCGATGCCTTCACCAAACGCACCCCCGAGCACCGCAAAACCGATGCCCTGGCTGTCGTCGGTGAAGCGGGCCAAAAACGCACGGCGGTCCAGCTCCGCCATGCCACGCGACTGTGACCACGCAGCAATGTCCGGGTGCACAGCAGCAAAACGCGCCAGCACCTGTTGCAGGTAGTCGAAGCTGCTGAAAAACGCGAGGTAGTTGCCCGGCATCGCGTGGAACTGCGCGGCCATCACCGCCACCACCGCGTCGAGCGACTCGGCGCGGTCCTGGTAGCGGGTGGAGATGTGCGGCGTGATGCGCACCTGCAGTTGCGCCGGGTCGAATGGAGAGGGCACCTCCAGCCGCGCCACATCGGTGGGCAAGCCGAGCAACTGGAAGGCGTGCTCCATGGGGCTGAGCGTGGCCGAGAACAAGGTGGCGCTGTGCGCCGCCTGCCAGCGCGGCTGCAGGTGCGGCGCGGGCACCAGGTTGCGGATGGCCAGGCGGGGCCGCGTGATCTCCACCAGCGAGTGGTCGCCAAACACCTCGGCCACGCGCACGAAGTGCAGCACCTCGAACAGCCAGGCCTGCACCCGCACATCGGGCGCCAGGGCATCCAGCGCCAGGTGTTCCGACAGGTCGGCAGCGTGTTGCTGCAGCGCGCCCACCAGGCCCTCGGGCAGCTCGTTCAGCAGCACCTGCCCGGCCGCCTGCCCGCGACCCAGCGTTCCCCAGAAACGGTGCAGGCGATCCAGCGAGGCCTTGAGTCCTTTGGGTGGCGCCTTGCGCAACGCAGCCAAGGTCAACGGGTCGAGTTCGGCGCTGTACATCAGCCGCGCGCGTTCGATCAGGTTGTGCGCCTCGTCAACCAGCAGGCCCACGCGCCAGGGCTCACCCACGGAGAGCGCCCAGGCGTGGGCACTGAGGTCGAAGAAATGGTTGAAGTCGCCCACCACCACGTCGCTCCAGCGCAGCATGTCCTGGCCCAGGTAGTAGGGGCAGACGTTGTGTTTCAGCGCCACCTCCCGCAGCCCCGCCTGGTCCAGCCACGCGGTGTGCGCGGCCTCAATGCGCGCCTGCGGCAGCCGGTCGTAGAAACCGCTGGCCAGCGGGCACGCGTCGCCGTGGCAGGCCTTGTCGGGGTGTTCGCAGGCTTTCTCGCGCGCCACGCGCTCCAGCACCCGCAGGCGGCCCTGTGATGGTGTGGGTTGCAAGCGCGCCAGGGCGTCGAGCGCGAGCCGGCGGCCCGGCGTTTTGGCGGTGAGGTAGAGCAGTTTGTCGGTGCCCGGCCCGGGCATGGCCTTGAGCGCGCCGAACAGCGTGGCCATGGTCTTGCCGATGCCGGTGGGCGCCTGCACCAGCAGGTGGCGGCCATGGTGGTGCGTGCGCCAGGTGGCGCCGGCCAGATCGTGCTGGCCCGCGCGAAAACCGTCGAAGGGAAAGGCCAGCGTTTGCAGCAAGGCATCGCGCGCCTGGCGGTGCGACTGCTCGCTGCGCGCCCAGCCCAGGTAGCGCGAACACAGCCCGTTGAAGTGCAGCCGCAGGTCATCGGCGGTGTGCCACTCGGCCAGCACGGTCTCGGTGCGGGTGTCGATGTTGAAGTACACCAGCGCCACCTCGATGCGCTCCAGTCCGAGCTGCTCGCACAGCATCCACGCGTACACACGCGCCTGCGCCCAGTGCAGCGCGCGGTGGTTCTCGCGCACCAGCGCCACGTCGCCGCGGTGGGTCTTGATCTCTTCCAGCCGTGGGCCATTGGGGTCGAAGCCGTCGGCGCGGCCCTGCACCAGCAGGTCGCCGAAACGCGCGCGCAGGGGCACCTCGCGTTGGTAGGGCGCTGTCCGGCGCGCGGTCACGGCCTCGTGTCCGGCCACACCGTCCTGTGCGGTGGGCGAGGGCGTGAAACGCAGGTCCAGGTCACCGGCCTGGGCGGTGAAGGCGCAGAGCACCCGCACGGCCACCTGCAGTGCGTCGGCGGGCGCGTTGGTCTCGTTCACGGCGGAAACACGGTCACGGGTGCGCCGGGCTGCCAGGGCAGCAGCTTGTGCATGCAGGTCGCCATCACATCGCTGTCCGCCCAGGTGTCGTGCCAGCGCCGCGTGGCCACCCAGTTCGATGCTGCCCACCAGGCCGCGTCCACCGCAGCGAACTGGCGCACGAACGGGAAGATGGCCGCGTCCGCCAGGCCCGGCTGTTCGCCGCCGAGCTGCGGATGGGTGGACAGCTGCGCTTCCAGCGGGGCGATGAGGCAAGCCACCGCGTCGTCCCGCCACGCGTGTGCGCTGCGCTCGGGGTGGCGTTCGGCGTACTTGTAACGGTCGAGCGCGTGCTTGAAAGCGCCGTCGCAGGTGGCCATGAGCGTGCGCTGTTCGGTTGTGTCGCCGCGCGCCAGCCAGCCAGCGGCATCCTGCTGCTCCAGGGCCCAGCGCATGATGTCCAGGCTCTGCGCGATCACCTCGCCCGAAGGCAACTGCAGCACCGGCACCGTGCCCGCCGCCGAAGCCGCGAGCATGTCCGCCGGCTTGTTGGAGAGCACCACCTCGCGCAGTTCCACCGCCACGCCGGCCTGGCACAGCGCCAGGCGCGCGCGGATGGCGTAGGGGCAGCGGCGAAAGGAATACAGGATGGGCAACACGGGCCGCCATGATGGCACGCCAGCTGTCCCCGACCGATGTCCCCGACCGATGTCCCCGACCGGTCGCGGCTCAGCGCATTCCCCATGGTCAGCCGGGCCTGCGCTGGACACAATGGCGCACGGGCCGGATGCCCGAGGAGCAACACCATGAAAACCCTCACCGACCACCTGAGCCAGTACGCCGCCTACCACCGCGACCGCCGCAACATCGCCACGCATTTCGTGGGCATTCCCATGATCGTGCTGGCGGTGGTGGTGCTGCTCGCGCGACCCAGCTTCGATCTCGCCGGCTGGCCCATCTCGGCCGCCACCGTGGCCGCGATCGCCGCCACCTTCTACTACCTCCGGCTGGATATGCGTCTGGGGGCCCTCATGGGCGCGCTGCTGCTGGCCTGCCTGCTGCTGGCGCAGGCAACAGTCGTGCTGTCAACGGGTGCATGGGCCGCCGTGGGCCTGGGCCTGTTCGTGGTGGGCTGGGTCATCCAGTTCGTGGGCCACATCTTCGAAGGCCGCAAGCCGGCTTTCGTGGACGACATCAGCGGCCTCATCATCGGGCCGCTGTTCGTGGTGACCGAGGCCGGTTTCCTGCTGGGCCTGCGCCCCGAGCTGGAAGCGCAGATCGAGCAGCGCGCCGGACCAACACGCTCGGGCCGCACCGGGCCGACACAGGTGCGCTGAGGGCGCTGCTGCCCACGTTGTCACAGCGCCGGGGTCTCGCCCGTCTGGTCCCTCATGAACGATCCCACCGCCACCTTCAACCGCCTGCGGCCCCGTTTGCAAGGCATCGCCTACCGCATGCTGGGCTCCTGGGCCGAGGCCGAAGAGGTGGTGCAGGACACCTGGTTGCGCTGGCACGAAGCCACCCACAGCGAACTCGACAGCACCGAAGCCTGGCTGGTCACCGTCACCACCCGTTTGGCCATTGACCGCCTGCGCAGCGCCAAGGTGCAGCGCGAGCACTACATCGGCACCTGGTTGCCCGAGCCCCTGATGTCCGATGCCCCGCTGTCGCCGGAGCAGATGCTGGAGCGCGCCGACGATGTGTCGGTGGCCTTTCTGACCCTGCTCGAACGCCTGGCTCCCGAAGCCCGCGCAGCCTTCTTGCTGCGCGAGGTGTTCGATGCCGATTACAGCGAGCTGGCCGAAACACTGGGCAAGTCCGAGAGCGCTTGCCGCCAGATCGTGCACCGCGCCCGGGAACAGCTGCGGGACGAGCGGCCGCGACACGCCGTGCCGCGCGATGCCCAGCTGCGCCTGCTGCGCGGATTCGCCGACGCGGCCGCCACCGGGCAGTTCAACACGCTCAAGACCTTGCTCGCCGACGACGCGCAGCTGGTGGGCGATGGGGGCGGCAAGGTGCCGAGCTTTGGTGTGCCGCTGGTGGGTGCCCAGCGCATTGCGCAGCTCTACCTGGCAACCCACCTGAAGTTCGGCGATGCCGTGCGCTTCGAGCTGGTGCTGCTCAACGGACAGTGGGGTCTGCTGCGGTTCATCAACGGCGCGCTGGAATCGGCGCAGTCGTTCGAAACCGATGGCCAGCGCATCCTGCGCGTGCACGCACAGCGCAACCCCGACAAGCTCGCGCGCATCGTTGCCGCGCTGGCTGCGGGCGGGTCTGTCACAAACTGAGCCACCGGCGCGTCTTGTGTTCTGAGGGTGGCGACATCGGGTCGCCGTCCCCAGACGTTCTCATTCAACGAACCACAGGACTCGACATGAACATCGTGATCATCGGAGGCACCGGCCTCATCGGCAAACAACTCACCACCTTGCTGCGCCAGCACGGCCACGCCGTCACGGCAGCCTCGCCCTCGTCGGGGGTCAACGCCGTCACCGGCGAAGGCTTGAGCGAGGCGCTGGCAGGCGCCCAGGTGGTGGTCGACGTGACCAACTCGCCCTCGTTCGAAGACGAAGCGGTGATGCACTTCTTCCGCGCTTCGACGCAGAACCTGCTGGCGGCCTGTGCGCGCGCCGGCGTGGGCCATGTGGTGGCGCTGTCGGTGGTGGGCTCCGAGCGGGTGCCGGACAGCGGCTACTTCCGCGCCAAGGTCGCGCAGGAAGCCTTGATCAAGGCGGGCCCGGTGCCCTACACCCTGGTGCGCGCCACGCAGTTCTTCGAGTTTCTGATGTCGGTGGCCCACGTGGGCACGGTGGGCAACACGGTGCCCCTGCCGTCCGCGCCGCTGCAGCCCATGGCATCCGCGGACGTGGCGGCAGCGTTGGCCGATGTGGCGGTGCAAGCGCCGCTCAACGGCACCTGCGAGGTTGCCGGCCCCGAAGCGGTGCCGCTGGACGCGCTGGTGCGCCGCGTGTTGCAGGCCCGCCAGGACCCGCGCGAGGTGGTGCTCGATGAAAACGCGCTCTATTTCGGCACCCACATCGACGAGCGCTCGCTGGTGCCCGGCCCGGGCGCCCGCATCGGCCAGACCACGCTGGGGCAGTGGCTGGCCGAGGCCTGACATGGCCGCGTGGGCGGCCGTGTGGTGTTGCGGCACGGGATCCGTTGGGCACCGTACAGACTTGCTCGGTCAAAAGCCCGAGGCTCTCCTTTTTGCCCGATGTCCGCACCCCTGCGGCCCATCCCGGAGACGCCGCCATGCTTCCCGCCCGCCACCTGTCCCAACTGCCCGATCCCTCCGCTCCGCACAGCCTGTCCAGCAAGGCCAGGACGATCTTCACCCAGCGCGCCAATGCGGTCGTGCCGCTGCACTGGCTCTCCACCGCCGCGGCGTTCTCGGGCACGGGCGGCCTGGTCAGTGGTGACGATCTGGCCGACCTGATCCGCCACCGCTGCGAGGTGGCCGGCTGGCTGCCCGACTCCGAGCCGGTGTCGCTGGTGGCGCGCTGGATCGTGACCCGTGCCGTGATCAGTCTCGACAGCCCCTGGGGCCCGATGTTTCCGCTGTTCCAGTTCGATCTGCCCACCGCCTCGGTGATCGACGCCATGGCGCCTTTGCTGAACGAACTGCGCCCGGTGTTCGACGACGTTGAACTGGCGCTCTGGTTCGTCACGCCCAACGACTGGCTGGGCGGTGCGCGCCCGGTCTCGGCCATGCACCACAGCCTGCCCGCCGTGTTGCAGGCCGCGCGCGCCGACCGCTTTGTGGCCGGCGGGCACTGAAGCAGCGCGTCAGGCCCCTGCGGCCAGCATGCGCCAGGCCACCCCGAGCAAGGCGCACACCCCGATCAAGGGCACCACGCCCACCTTGAGGCGGAACAGCGCCACCGCCGCGAGCACGGTGAGCACGGCCGACGGTGCGTCAAACGGGCCGGAGAATCCCTGCGGCCACCACACGTGGTACGCGAAGAACAGGGCGAGATTCAGGATCACGCCCACCACCGCGGCGGTGATGGCGGTGAGCGGCGCGGTGAACTTCAACTGACCGTGTGTGGTTTCAATGAAGGGCCCGCCCACCAGGATGAACACGAAGGACGGCAGGAAGGTGAAGAAGGTCACCACCGACGCCGCCAGCGCGCCCGACCAGAACAGCGCGTCGGCCCCAAGCATCGGTTGCAGCCAGCCGCCCAGAAAGCCCACGAAGGCCACCACCATGATCAGCGGGCCCGGCGTGGTTTCGCCCAGCGCCAGACCGTCGATCATCTGCTGCGCGTTGAGCCAGCCAAAGTCCTCCACCGCCCCCTGGAACACATAGGGCAGCACCGCGTAGGCGCCGCCAAAGGTCATGAGCGCGGCCTTGGTGAAAAACCAGCCCATCTGCGTGAGCGTGCCCTGCACGCCGTACAGCGCCAGCAGCACCGCCATGGCCAGCAGCCACAGCCCGACGCCGACGACCAGCACCTGCACGAGCCGGCGGCGCGTGAACAGCGCGTGGGCCGGTGTGGGTGTGTCGTCGTCGATCAGCGCTGCTGCGTGGGCCTGCGATCCGGCGGCATGGCCCGCGCCGGTCACGAACACCTGCGGCCAGCGCCGTCCGCCCCAATGGCCCACCAGCGCGGCCACCAGCACGATGGCGGGGAAGGGCGCGTCCAGCGCAAAGATCGCCACGAAGGCCGCCGCGGCGATGCCCCAGAGCCAGCGGTTTTTCAGCGCGCGGCTGCCGATGCGGTGCGCTGCGTGCAGCACCAGCGCGGTCACCGCCGGCTTGATGCCGTAGAACACCGCGGCCACCACCGGCAGGCTGCCGAAGGCCACGTAGATCCACGACAGCAGCACCAGCAGCAGCAGGGAGGGCAGCACGAAGAGAATGCCCGCCGCGAGGCCGCCGCGCGTGCCGTGCATGAGCCAGCCGATGTAGGTGGCGAGTTGTTGCGCTTCGGGGCCGGGCAGCACCATGCAGTAGTTCAGCGCGTGCAGAAACCGTTTCTCGCTGATCCAGCGGCGGCGCTCCACCAGCTCGGTGTGCATGATCGCCATCTGCCCGGCCGGCCCGCCAAAGCTGATGCAACCCAGTTTGAGCCAGAACCAGAACGCCTCGGCGAAGGGCACGGGGGCGGGGCGCTCGCTCATGGGGCCACCTCCGCGCTGTGCGCTGCGGTGCGAGCTGGCTTGGGACGGCCCGGCGCGGCGCTCATGGCTGGGTGGCTTTCATCGTGGCGGGCGTCCAGTTGTGACGCTCGGTCTGGCCGTCGACTTCCTGGCGGCACCATGTGTGGAGCGCGTCGTACATCGGCATGGACGCCTCCAGCATCGCCAGGTCGTCGGTGGCGTGCAGGGCCGACAGGCCCAAGGAGAGCGCCAGCAGGCCTGCGGCTTGCGGTGCGAGCTCCAGGCTGTCGGTGTCGGCCGCGCGCACGATGCGCGCCAAGGCCGTCAGCGCCGGGTCGTGCTGCAGATCGAAGGCGCACAGCAAGGTGTCGAAGCTGCAGAGCTCGCCGTCGTGGCTGATGGGGGCGCCCGGAATGTCGAACGCCACCGCGCCCAACTGCGCGGCTTGTGCGAGCACGGTTGCGGTCGGCACGTAGAGGAAGGTGGCCCGTGGGTCGATGAAACGGCGCACCAGCCAGGGGCAGGCGATGCGGTCGATCTTGGGCCGCTCCCGCGTGATCCAGGTGGAGGGCCGCAGGCCGTCCACGCCCAGGTCGGGGCGTTTGCGCATGGTCGGTGGCCGCAGCGCGCGCCACTTGGCCAGGTCTTGCGGGGCGTCCACACCGGGCTCGCCGCCGTCGAATCCACCGGCCAGAAAGCGCGCGTTCCAGCCGGCCTGGCGCAGCGTGGCGGCGGCCTGCTGGCTGACCTCGTGGCCGTGCACGCAGTACACAACAACTTCCCTGGGTGGGTGGCTGCGGGCCCAGGCCGAGACCGCATCGGGCGCGCACCACTGCGCGGTGGCGAGCAGGTGGGTGCTCTCGGCAAAACGCGCGTGGCGCCTCACGTCGAGCAGCATCGGTGCGCCGGGCGCACCGATGCGCGCGGCGAGCTCACGGGGCGAGATACCAAAGGAGATGTGGGTGGGGATGGCGGTGTCCATGGAAAGCTCCAGCGTGTTGTCAGCACTTGGATGGGACACCATCTGTTCGTCAAGATCCGGGAGGCTGTGTTCCCGTGACCGAATGGTAGCAGCGCCCGGGTCTGTGGAACAGCGCGCTGGAAAAATGCGCCTGCGTTGCGCTTGCTCAACGGTGCCTGGACCGTCGGGTTGAAGATGGACGCCGTGCTGTCACACCAGCCTCATCCGCTGGCGGGTGACGGCAGGCAAACCAGGTCAACCATTCGCAACAGGAGCAACACCATGAACGAACTTCGCACCCTCGATCCGTTTGCACTCGATCCCTTCGATGACGCCCTGCGCTCGCTCGTGCGGCCGTGGCGCTTCGAGATGCCGGAGGGCGCACCGCGCATCAAGGTCGACCTCTCGGAGCAGGACGGCAGCTACGCCGTCAAGGCCGAGATCCCCGGCGTGAAGAAGGAGGACATCGACGTGCGCATTGACGGCAACGTGGTCACCATCAGCGCCGAAGTGAAGATGGAGAAGGAAGACAAGGACAACGGTGGCCGCATGCTGCGCCAGGAACGGCAGGAGGGTTACGCCAGCCGCAGTTTCACGCTGGCCTGCCCGGTGGACGAGGCCAAGGTCAAGGCCAACTACAAGGACGGCATCCTGGCCCTGACCCTGCCCAAGAAGGCCGACACCACCAGCAAGCGCATCGCGGTTCAGTGATGCGCGCGATGGACCATTGCATTTCACAGGAGCTCCGACATGAAGCAGACATCAGGCAGTGCCGTGCGCACGCCCGCCGCGATCAAGCGGCCGCCGATGGTGGTGGCGAAGGACCGCGGAGCCGACCGCCCGGACGGCGCCGAGGGTGAGACTTCCCGAGAGGCGCTGATCCACGTGGCGGCCTACGCACTTTACGAGGCCCGCGGCTGCGTGGATGGCCACGATCTCGACGACTGGCTGGCGGCCGAAGCGGCCGTGTCCCGCGAAACCGACAGACCCAGGACCGCTGCTCGCGACCACTGATCGCGCCGCGCGGGTGCTCAGTTCCGGCTGGCCCAGTCCAGCGCGACCTTGCCGCCCGCGGCCGAGGCGGTGCTCACCAGCGTGCCCCAGGCCATGTCGATCAGTGAAAGTTTCCACGGCCAGTCCTTGAGCGTGGCCCAGTTGGTCAGGTCGTAGGTGGCGTAGGTGAAGAAGCCGAACAGTGCGGCCATGGTGAGCGTGGTGGCCCAGCTGTGGGGGGCGGTGTGCGGCGCCACCGCAAAGATCACGAGGCCCACCGCGAACAGCAGGTAGAACACCACGGCCACCGGCATATTGGGCGAGGCCGCCATGAGGTGACCCAGGCCTTGCTGGTACAGGGGTTTGGCGATCACGCCGAGCCAGATCAGGTCGAGCACGACCATCACTGCGGCGGTGCCGCCGTAAGCGGCGAGGTATTTGTTCATCGGTGCTTTCAGCGTTGTTCAGGGTTTGGAGCTCACGCGCCAGATCACGTTGCCCACGTCGTCGGCCACCAGCAGCGCACCGCGTGTGTCCACCGCCACGCCCACCGGACGGCCCAGGGCTTCACCCTGGTCGTTCAGGAAACCGCTGAGCACATCCACCGGCTGGCCCGCGGGCTGGTTGCCCTGAAAGGGCACAAAGATCACCTTGTAGCCGCTGTGCGGACGGCGGTTCCACGAACCGTGCTGGCCGATGAACATGCCGCTGGCAAACGGGGCACCGAGTGCATTGCCGGTGGACGAGGCCAGACCGAGCGACGCGGTGTGCGGACCCAGCGCGTAGTCGGGCTTGATGGCCGTGGCCACGAGGTCGGGGCGCGGGGGCTTCACGCGCACGTCCACGGTCTGGCCGTAGTAGCTCCAGGGCCAGCCGTAGAAGCCGCCGTCTTTGACCGAGGTGAGGTAGTCGGGCACGAGGTCGCTGCCGAGTTCGTCGCGCTCGTTCACCACCGTCCACAACGCCTTGCCCTCTGCGTCCCAGGCCATGCCCACCGGGTTGCGCAGGCCAGAGCCGTACACGCGGTTCGCGCCGGTCTTCACGTCCACCGCCCAGATGGCGGCGCGGCCCATCTCGGCCTCCATGCCGCGTTCACCCACGTTGCTGTTGGAGCCCACGGCGACAAAGAGCGTGTTGCCATCGGGGCTGGCCAGCAGGTTCTTGGTCCAGTGGTGGTTCACGCCCGCAGGCAACTTCACGAGTTCGGTGGCGGGTGCGCTGATGGTGGTCTCGCCCGTCTGGTAGGGATAGCTCACCACGGCGTCGGCGTTGGCCACATACAGGCGGTCACCGATCAGCGCCATGCCGAAGGGCGAGCGCAGGTCGCGCAGCAGCACCGAGCGCGTTTCGGCCACGCCGTCGTTGTTGGCGTCGCGCAGGAGGGTGATGCGGTTGGCGCTGGGCACCCCCGCGCCGGCGCGTTTCATCACCTGGCCGGTGATCCAGGCTTTCACACCGCCGCTGCCCTCGGGCTTGGGTGGCGCGTTGCTCTCGGCCACCAGCACATCGCCATTGGGCAGCACCAGCATCCAGCGCGGGTGGTCCAGTCCGCCGGCGAACGCCCCCACGCGCAAACCCGCCGCGGGCACGGGCGTGGCGCCATCCGGCCAACCCTTGGCGGGCGCGATGTTCACGGTGGGGATCAGCGTGCTCACGGGCTCGGGCAGGCTGGGGTTGGGGCCGGTGCCTTGCGCCACCGAGAGCCTGGCCGACTCGGCGCAGGCGCCCAGCAGAAACACGCTCGCCAGCACGGTGGGGAACAACAGGCGCGGGCGCAGTGAACGCGGTTTTGGGGCTTGGGTCATCTGTGCAGCCTAAGCCGGGTGGCGGTGCATGTCCATGCAAAGCCCTTCGAGGTGGTAGCCTCACCACCTTGTGTGGGCTACCGAACGGACGTGGCCCGGCGCCTTGCGTAGCTTCCAGGGTGGCCGCCCGCTTCGGGCCGCGCCGTACCCAGAAGAACACCGATGCCAGCGCAACGCCCCCCCGACCACTCCCCCACCACCGGGACACGTGAACTCTCTGAAGCCGGTCGACGCAGTGCCTTGCTCAAGGCCGGGGCCTTGCAGAACGCCATTCTCAACAGCGCCAACTTCTCGATCATCGCCACCGACGAAGCCGGCGTGATCCAGATCTTCAACGTGGGCGCCGAGCACATGCTGGGCTACAGCTCGGCGGAGGTGGTGGACAAGTTGAGCCCGAGCGACCTGCACGACGCGATGGAAGTCACAGCGCGCGCCGTGGTGCTGAGCACCGAGCAGGGCACGCCGATCGCACCGGGTTTTGAAGCGCTGTCGTTCAAGGCCTCGCGCGGCATCGAAGACATCTACGAACTCACCTACATCCGCAAGGACGGCAGCCGCTTCCCGGCCATCGTCTCGGTCACGGCGCTGCGCGACGACGCCGCCGGCCTCATCGGCTATCTGCTGATCGGCACCGACAACTCCGCGCGCAAGCTGGTGGAGCAGCAACTCAACGAAGCGGTGGCCGCGGCCGAAAAGGCCAACCTGGCCAAGTCCGATTTCCTCTCCAACATGAGCCACGAGCTGCGCACGCCGCTCAACGCCATCCTGGGTTTTGCGCAGCTGGTGGAGTCGGGCACGCCTGCGCTCACGCCGCCGCAGAAGCGCAGCATCGACCAGATCCTCAAGGCCGGCTGGTACCTGCTGGACCTGATCAACGAGATCCTCGACCTGGCCCTCATCGAGTCGGGCAAGCTGTCGTTGTCGGTGGAGCCGGTGTCGCTGCAAGAGGTGCTGATGGAGTGCCGCTCCATGGTGGAGTCGCAGGCGCGCCAGCGCAGCATCGGCATGGCGTTCCCGCGCCTGCCGGCGCAGAGTTACGTGAAGGCCGATCGCACGCGCTTGAAGCAGGTGCTGATCAACCTGCTGTTCAACGCCATCAAATACAACCAGCCCTCCGGCCATGTGTCGGTGGAGTGCGAGGAGCCCACACCGGGCACCTTGCGCATCAGCGTGCGCGACACCGGCGCAGGTCTCTCGCCCGAGCAGGTGAGCCAGCTGTTCCAGCCCTTCAACCGGCTCGGCCAGG
>LNFM01009588.1_pt1 | contig 15272 bp, 13 predicted proteins | sample 596031 | NCBI WGS metagenome assembly LNFM01 (sample SAMN04254537, study PRJNA301005) | activated carbon metagenome | isolation source: dual media filters at the Ann Arbor, Michigan drinking water treatment plant | place: USA: Ann Arbor | reverse complement strand
CGGGCGGGCCCATGTAGGCGAACACCAGGCCGTTGCGCTCGAAGGCCTTGTAGGCGCCCTGGCGGATCGAGCAGGCGTAGCGCTCGGCGTCCGCTTCTTCGCCCTTGGGGAAGGGCACTTTGAGGCAGGTGCCGTCGATGTCGAACACCATGCCGTGGTAGCAGCACATGATCCCGCGTTCCTGGATGGAGCCGTATTCGAGCGACGCGCCACGGTGCACGCAGTGCGCGTGCAGCAGGCCGACGCGGCCGCTCTTGTCGCGGAAGGCCACCAGTTCCTCGCCCAGGATCATCAAAAAGTGCGGCGTGTCGGTGAGCTCCATGGACATGCAGACCGGCTGCCAGAAGCTGCGCATGTACTCACCGGTCGGCGTGCCCGGCCCCACCTCGGTCAGCTCGGGGTCGTGGCCCGGGATCTTGTTGGTGTGGTACCCGCCGTAGGGGATCAGCTTTTTCTCCACCGGCGCGGTGGTGCCGGTCGAGCGTTGGCTGTCGTGTTTGTCCATGGGCTGGGTCATGCGGTGTCTCCGTCGGGTGTGGAATGTGGTGAGTTCTGAACTCTGTATACAGAGTTCAAAGATAGGGCGGATGGCACTTTCTGTCAACCCGGATGACCCTGACCCTGTGCACTGCCCTTGGTTTACCCTTCGGTGTGTCGCTGCACTCTGAATCCAGAAACCAGAAGGTCCCCATGTCGTTTTCGGCCAAGCTCCCCACCCGCACCAACTACGTGGACGAGGTCTACAAGGTGCTGCTGGACGCGATCAGCGACGGCTCGCTGGCGCCGGGCACCCGCATCACGCAGGAAGAGGTGGCCGAGCAGCTCGATGTGTCGCGCTCCCCCGTGATACAGGCGCTGCGCCAGCTCAAGACCGACGGCCTGGTGCAGGACGCCCCCGGGCGCGGCGTGCTGATTGCCCCGCTGGACCCGCAGACCATCGGCCATGTCTACAAGATCCGGGGTGTGCTGGACGAACTGGCCGCGGGGCTGGCGGCCGAGCGCCGGGCGCGCATCGACCCCGAAGTGATCCGCCGGGGCCGGGAGATTGCGACCGGCGACGACGTGCGGGCCATGATCGACGCCGACGTGGCCTTTCACCGCGCGGTGTACCAGGCCAGCGGCAACCCGCTGATCGAAGACAGCTCGCGCATGCACTGGGTGCACCTGCGCCGGGTGATGGGCGGCGTGATCCAGCTGCACGGCATGCGCCGCCCCATCTGGGACGAGCACCAGGCGATTGCCGATGCGATCGAAGCGGGCGATGTGGCCCAGGCACGCCACCTGGCGATGCAGCACACCCTCAATGCCAGCGAGAACCTGCTCGCCCGCCTGGGACTGGATGCAGCAACGCCCTGAACCGCGCCACCGTTCGGCGCGGCAAGCTCACTTCTCCGTGAACGCGGTGGACTGGAGATCCGGCAGGCCGCCTTCCAGCGCCCGCTGAAAGCGCGATTCGCGCACGCTCGCGCTGCGCCGCCAATGCCGGATCACGGCCAGGGTGCCGAGCCGTTCCACCAGGTTCAGGCCGGGAAAGACCACCGAGAGAACCTCCAGGGCGGCTTCCTTGGGCGCGAGGCTTTCGCGCAAGCCCATGGCCACCACCTCGTCGCGAAACGCCGGGTTCAAGGTGGACGGCTGGATGTCCAGCTCGCGCAACGCAGCGTTCAGTGCCCGGCGGTAACGAAATTTTTTGAACATGGTGGCGTTGGAGAGCTGTGACTCACATCCGTTCCCCGCTCACAGGCGTGCGCGCAGTTCGGTCTTGAGCACTTTCCCGTAGTTGTTCTTCGGCAGCTCGTCCACCAGCACATACCGCTTGGGCCGTTTGAAGCGCGCCATCTGTGCCAGGCAGTGTGTGTCCATCTGGTCGGTGGTCACCCTTGTGCCGGGCTGCGCCACCACAAAGGCCACCACCACCTCGCCCCATTCGGCGTCGGGTGCGCCCACCACCGCGGCTTCGGCCACGCCCGGCACGGTCAGCAGCACCTCTTCGACCTCGCGCGGGTAGATGTTGGATCCGCCGCTGATGATCAGGTCCTTGCTGCGGTCCTTGAGCGTGAGGAATCCATCGGCGTCGAGGCAGCCCACGTCGCCGGTGAACAGCCAACCGTCGCGCACGGCGGCGGCCGAGGCCTCGGGGTTCATCCAGTAGCCCGCCATCACGCTGTCGCCCTTGATGAGCACCTCGCCCACATCGCCGGTGGGCAGGCTGCGGCCATCCACATCGGCCACACGCACCTGCACCGGTGTTTGCGCCACGCCCACCGAGGCCATGCGTTCGGCCCAGCGCGGGTGGGCGGTGTCGGCCAGCTGCGCACGCGAGAGTGCTGTGCCCACCATGGGTGTTTCGCCCTGGCCATAAATCTGCACGAAGCGCGGCCCCATCACGCGCAGGGCGCGCGCCATGTCGGCCGCGTACATGGGCGCGCCGCCGTACACGATGGTCTTGAAGGCGCGCGCCGAGGCGGCTGCAGACATGCCGTGCTGCCCGGCGTGGTCCACCAGCCGCTTGACGATGGTCGGCGCGGCAAACGTGGACAGCGGCCCCAAAGCCTCGCCCAGCGCGAACAGCTCGGCCGGATCCACTCCACCCGAGGCCGGGACCACGTGGCGCGCGCCCGCCATCAGGTGCGGGATGGCGTAGATGCCCGCGCCGTGCGACATGGGTGCGGCGTAGACGATGGCGTCCTCGGCCGCCACCGGGTCCACGTCGATGGAATAGGTGAGCCCCATGGTCATGAGGTTGCGGTGCGTGAGCATCACCCCCTTGGGACGGCCGGTGGTGCCGCTCGTGTAGAACAGCCAGGCCACGTCCTGCGGGTTGCGCTCAACCACCGGCACCGCAAACGCATCGTCCACCGGCGCGAGCAGCTCGTCGCATGCGCTGGACGCCACATCGACCTGCCGCTCCAGGCCGGCCAGCGGCCCGGGTGCCACGTCGTGCGAGACAAAGCCCCAGCGCGCACCCGCGTTGGCCACGATCCACTCGGCCTCGCGCGGGTGCAGCTTGGCGTTCACCGGCACCACCACCAGCCCCGCCCACCACGCGGCCCACAGGATCTCGAGGTAGCGCGGGTGGTTGTGCATGAACAGCACCACCCGGTCGCCCGGCACCAGGCCGGCGGCCACCATGCGCAGCGCCAGCCCCGCGCTGCGCTGTGCCCACTGGCCGTGCGTGGCCCAGGCTTCGGCGCCGTGAAAGATGGCAGCGCTGGCAGGGCGCTGGCGCGCCTGGCGAAGCAGCAGGTGAACAAGGCTCATGGGGTCTCCGGATCGGGGGTGCGCTGGAGTACAGACCTTACACGCCGGGGCGGGTAGCGTGGGCGCTGGAGGTCGGGCGCACACAGACGCCCGTCGCCAGACAAGGAACCCCCATGAAAACACCTTCCGCCTTTTTGTTCCGCACCGCCCTGGTGGCGGCTTGCGCTTTGTCCAGCCCAGGCGTCTGGGCACAGTCCACTTATGAGCAAGACCGCGCAGCCTGCCTGCGCAGCGACTCGCAGCACGAGCGCACAAGTTGCCTGCGTGAAGCGGGTGCCGTGCGCGCGCAGGGCGCCCGCAAGATGCCGATGGCCGGCGACACGCCCGAATCGCGCATGCAGAACGCGATGAAGCGCTGCACCCAACTGCCGGCCGAGAGCAAGGCCACCTGCGAGCGCATGGTGCATGGTGAAGGCACCACCAGCGGTTCGGTGGCCGGTGGCGGCATGCTCCGCGAACTGGTCACCCCGGTGCCTGCGGTCCCACCGATGCAGCCGATGCCGCCACCGCAGCCCATGCCGCCCATGCAGCCGATGCAGCCGATGCCCGGCGCGCCGATGGTGCGTTGAGCGCTCAACCCTGCGCGTCGCTCTTGCGCGGCTTGGTGAGCGTGAGCAGGATGTCCGCGTACCAGGCGCAGTTCAGGCCCAGCGATTCGTCCAGCACCAGATCGCGGTCGCCCATGTCCATGCGCGCGGAGTGCACCCCGAGCAGTTTCCAGGGCAAGGCGGCGTTCCGCGCTTCGGGGGAGCTGTCGCGCATCACCACGGCGGCGCCGCTGGTGCCGCGGTGGGTGCGGGCGTCGGTCAAAAAGTAGCCGTTGCCCTGGAAGCGGATGCCGTAGGGCGAGGCGATGACGGCGTGGCGCAGCACCGGCAGGTGGTGCAGGGCGTCGTGGAAGCCGAGCGGAAAGCCGACCACCAGCAGCGACTCGCCGGGGTGCACTTCGGAAAAGTCGCTGGACAGGTGGGCCGGGCTGAAGGCGCGGATCACCGACTCGTCGGGGAGCGCTGTGCGGTCAAGTTCGATCACGGCCACGTCGATCTCGCCGCCGCTGTCTTTGCCTTGGCGCCAGACGGCTTCGCCTTCGTCGTACAGCAGCATGGAAAAGCCGGTGGAGCGCGTGAGGTTGGATGCGTCCAGGTGCAGCTCGATCTCCAGCCGGTCGGGGAAGTGCTGCGTGTCTTCGTCGATCACCACATGGCGGCTGGTCACGAGGAACAGGCGGTCGTCGCGCTCGAAGAAAAAGCCGCTGGCGTTGGTGAGCGGCTGTTTGCCGTGGAAGGTGGACACGCGCGGCGCCGCCAGAAACAGCGGGTCGACCGGCGCGGTGATGGGTGCCACGTGGTCGCCTTCGGCGTTGCCGGTGGTGGGTGCAACGAGCTGAGGCGGGTCGGGGTAGATCGGGGGGCGGTTCATGGTTTGAGTGTCGCACCCTTCAAACCGAAGAGCGCGAAGGGGTTGAACAGTGAAGGAACTTGGAAGGCGGCCGGCGTGGCCCCGCGCGAAGCGGCCCTGGCCAGCGCAGGGGCCCGGGCCGGGGTGAATTGTTTCGACACGAAGGACCACACCAGCCGGGAGGCGTCGGGTCCTTGTGCATCGCTGTAGGGCTGGTTGGGAGCGCCGCCACTCCAGGCGTGGCCCAGCTGGTCCACATGGACCAGCGTGACGGCGGTGCGGCCCCGGTGTTTGAAGTCGGTCACCTGCATGGGGTGGCGCTGGCCACGCTGCTGGTTGCGCGGTGTGCCTGCCGCGGCGCCGCCTGCGAGCGCCCACACCCCGGCGGCGGCAGCGCCGTTGCTGGCGGCCACCACGGCGTCTCGCCCACCCTGGATCACCAACAGCGGCGGCAGCGGCAGCAGTTGCCCAGGTGCTGGTGACCACGGCGCGGGCAGGCGGCGCCCGCGCATGGCGGCCAGCGCGGTGGCGGTGGAGTCGGCCGCGCCCGGGGCAATGCCGGAGTGCATCACCACTGCCTTGAAGCGCGCCGGGTGGTGCGATGCAATGAGCGCGGCCATGCTGGCACCGGCCGAGAGGCCGGCCAGCGCCACGCAGGCGCGGTCCACCGGCTGCAGCAGGCACACCTGGTCGATGGCGGCCAGGATCAGCGCCACCTCGCCGTGCGCGCGCCCGCTGCGGGTGTCAAACCAGTTCCAGCAGCGTTGGGCGCTGGCCATGCGGTCTTGCTCGGGGTAGAGCACCAGAAAACGCTCGCGTCGGGCGAGTGCGTTCATGCGCGTGCTCTGCGCAAAGCCCGCCGCGTCCTGGCCGCAGCCGTGCAGCATCACCAGCAGCGGCAGGCGCTCGCCACTCTGCAGATCGGGCGGACGGTAGAGACGGTAGCGGCGCGCGCCGCCGGGGCCCAGGGCCATGCCGCTGAGCCAGTCGCCCGGCGTGGCCGGTGGCGGCTTGCGGGTGGCGGGGGCCTGCTTCACCACGGCCTTCGCGGTTCGCGACTGCGCACGGCGCGTGTTGCGCGTGAGCGCTGCGAGGTTGCGGTTGAACAGCTTCAACCAGCTGGCCGCTGCCGTGCGCGAGGCCATGCCTTGAGGCCCTCAGGCTTTCAGGAAAGCCAGCAGGTCTTTGGTCAGACGCTGCTTGTGGCTGACGAACAGGCCGTGCGGTGCACCTTCGTATTCGATGAGCTGGGCACCCGCGATGCCCGCTGCCGCGAGGCGGCTCGACGCTGCGATCGGTACCGTCTTGTCGTCGGTGCCGTGGATCAGCAGCGTGGGCACCTTGAACGCCGCGAGGTCGGGGCGGAAGTCGGTGCTGGAGAAGGCGCGCATGCAGGCCACCGTGGGCCGCAAGCCGGCCTGCATGGCGATGCAGTGGGCCCAGCGCAGGGTCTCGTCACTCACGCGGCTGTCGGGTGAGCCCTGGCTGAAAAAGTCGCGGAAGAAGCCGGTGAAGAACTTCGGGCGGTCATCCATCAAGGCCTTGGCGGTCTTGTCGAAGGCGGAGGCTTCTGCGCCGCCGGGGTTGTCGGGGGTTTTCAGGCGAAAAGGCAGCACCGATGAAATGAGCGCGGTGCGCGCCACGTTCTTGCCGCTGTGACGCGACATGTAACGCGCCACCTCGCCCCCGCCCATGGAGAAACCCACCAGGGTGGCGTTTTCCAGCTTGAGCTGCTCCATCACTTCCCACAGGTCGTCGGCCAGGGTGTCGTAGTCGTAGCCGTTCCAGGGTTGCGACGAGCGGCCGAAGCCGCGCCGGTCGTAGGCGATGACCCGGTGACCGGCTTCCACCAGCGAGACGGCGAGGTCGTCCCAGCTGTCGGCGCTCAGCGGCCAGCCGTGGATGAGCACCACAGGGCTGCCCTCACCCCAGTCCTTGAAGTAGAGCGATGTCTGATCGGCGGTGGTGATGCGGTACATGGCGTTTTGAAGCTGAAAAATCAAAGCTTTCAGTGTTGGTGCACCGGTCAGGCCCGTCTGTTCGACAACGCACAGAGCGCTGTCTCCATGAACCCACGCCAGCAAAAACGCGGCTCGTGTGCTGAAATTCAGCCCCTTGATGTGGACAGACATGAACCTCAACGACGACTTCGATGTGCGCGTTTTCAGCCCGGCCGAGGCGGCCGAGTGGCAGCAGTCACCCTTGCCCGGCGTCGACCGCCGCCTGCTGGACCGTGTGGGCGGCGAGGTCGCGCGCGCCACCAGCGTGGTGCGCTACGCGCCGGGATCGCGCTTTGACGCGCACACCCACGGCGGTGGTGAAGAGATTCTGGTGCTTGAAGGCGTTTTTTCCGACGAGACCGGCGACCACCCGGCCGGCACCTACCTGCGCAACCCGCCGGGCTCGCGCCACGCACCGTTCTCAGTGCAGGGTTGTGTGCTGCTGGTCAAGCTGTGGCAGTTCGCCGCCGACGACCTCACGCCGCTGCGCATCAACACACTCACCGAACCCTGGCGCCGCGGACTGGTGCCGGGTCTCACGGTGATGCCACTGCACGAACACGACGGCGTGAGCACGGCTCTGGTGCGCTGGGCGCCCGACACGCAGTTCAACCCGCACCGCCACCCGGGTGGTGAAGAGATCTTTGTGCTGGAGGGTGTGTTCCGCGATGAACATGGCACCTACCCCCGCCAAAGCTGGCTGCGCAACCCACGCTGGAGCCAGCACACGCCCTTCACAGGGCCCGAGGGTGCACTGATTTATGTGAAGGTCGGGCACCTGGGTGCGACCTTCCTGGAGCCAGCGCTGGCGGCCTGATCAGGTGCCGCTGCGCAGCAGCATGGCGGGGTTGAGCCGCATTTGCGTCAGCAGGTAGCGTGCACCCAGCCCCAGGCTCACCCCGCTCACGCCCAGGGCGGTGAGCGCGCCGGTCCAGTACAGGCCCATGGGATCGAGGTCGAGCCGCCAGCGCAGCAGGCCGGTGGCCAGCGCACTGCCGGCCAGCATGGCAAAGCCGGCAGTCACCACCGCGAGCAACAGGTATTCCCAATACAGCACGCGGCGCAGGCTGGAGAGCCGCGCGCCCACCGCGTGCATCACCGTGGCCTCGAACACCTGGCGCGCGCGGCTGCTGGCCACCACGCTGGCGAGCACCAGCAGGCTGGCCGCCAGACACACCCCGGCGATCACCGCCAGGCCGGTGCTGGCGCGGCCCATGAGCGCACGGGTTTCGCGCAGCAGCGATTCGGTGCGCACGGTGGCGATGTTGGGCGCGGCGGCGGCGAGCTGGTCTTGCGCGGCCAGCGCCTCGGCCGCGGGCAGCCAGGCGGCGCCCACGTGGCGGGTGATGTAGGGGTCGAGCACACCGTCGCTGAAGATGCCTTCCAGCCACAGGCGGGCCTGCATGCGCTGCTGGCTGTAGATCGCGGCCAGCTCGGCCTGCACCGGCGCGCCCAGTATCTCGAAGGTCAACTTGTCACCGACCTTGAGGCCCAGCTCGTCGGCCTCGCGGTCTTCCATGGCCACCAGCGGTGCTCCGCTGTGGTTGACCGGCCACCAGGAACCGTCGCGGATCACCACGTCGTCGATGTTGCCGGCGCGGCTGCTGAACTTCTGCTCGTCTCGCGCTTCTCGCACACGCGCGCCATCGCCGCTGTCGCGCAGCACCTCACCGTTCACCTCGATCACGCGGCCCAGCACCAGCGGTGCGGTGGTGAGCTGGCGCAGGCTGGGTTGGGCCTTGAGCGTTTCCTGCAGCAGCGGAATTTGTTCGGTCTGCACGTCATAGAACACCATGGCCGGCGCGTTGGCGGGAACGGTTTCGTTCACCGTGCGCAAGAGCGAGGTGACCACCAACGTGCAGGCCACCAGCAGCGTGAGCGCCGCGCCCAGCGAGAGCAGGGCGGCGCGCAGCGGTGAGTCGCTGCGCTGCAGGCCGGCCATGGCCAGGCGCAATTCAAACGGCAGCCGTGCGCCGGGCCGGTTGAGCTGGCGACGCGCCAGGCCGCGCAGCAACCGCGTCACGCCTTCGAGCAGCACCAGCAGCAGCACCGTGGTCACCACGAAGGCCAGACCAAAGCGCACGTCGGGCACGCTGGCCACCACCATCACGCCCACCACCGCAGCCACGCCACCGGTGAGCCACCACACGCGCCGCGGTGTTTTCAGCGTGTTGCCGTCGATGCCACGAAACAGCGCAGCCGGCGAGACCGACAGCGCTCTGCCCAGCGCAGGCAACGCGAAGGTGAGCGCGGTCAACACGCCGAAGCCCAGACCCACCAGCGAAGGCAGCCACAGGCTGGCCACCAGCGGCGCCAGCGGCAGCTTCTGTGCGGCGGCCAGCGTGCCGGCCAGTGCCAGTGCATTGCCGATGAGCACGCCGCCCAGGCTGGAGAGCAGCGCCAGCATCAGGATCTGCAGCAGCACCAGCGTGGCCAAGCGGCCGTCGCGCAGGCCCACGGCGCGCAGCGTGGCCAACGTGCCGAGCTTGCCTTGCAGATAAGCCTGCACGCTGTTGAAGACACCGAGGCCGCCGATGAACAACGCGGAGAAACCGATGAGCAGGAGCCCCGAGCCGATCTGGCCCAGCACCTCGGCCATGCGGTCGCTGCGCTCCTCGAACGTGCGCACCTCGGCCTGCAGGTCGGGGTAGGCCGCGATGAAGGCGTCGCGCCACTCGGCGGCGGGCTGAGGTGTGCGCACGCGGTAGTGGTATTCCACGCGGCTGAGCGGTTGCACCAGGCCCGTGGCGGCGAGCGCTCCGTCGGCCACCAGCACCGGGGCGCCGCCCCAGTCGGCGCGCAGGCTGCGGTCGGGCTGGCGCACCACCAGGGCGCGCACCTCCAGGCTCAGGTTGCCCACCTCCACCGTGTCGCCGGGCTTCAGATCCAGGCGCTGCGCGAGGGTGGCATCGAGCGCCGCGCCCCACACGCCGTTTTGTTCGGTCAGCGCGGAGCTCAGGTCACCCGCCGGGGCCAGCTCCACCGAGCCGTACAGCGGGTAGCGTTCGTCGGCGCTCTGCAGCTCGATGAGCTGGGCCCGGCCATCGGGTGCGCGCAGCATGGTGCGCAGCTCCACCAGGCGCGAGACATCACCGCGCTCGTTCATCCACGCCAGCGCCTCGGGGGCCAGCGGCGCGGTCTGCTCCACTTCCACGTCACCGCCGAACAGCAGGCGTGCATCGCTCACGAGGGCATTGGTCACCTGCCGGTACAAGCCACCGCCGGCCGTGACGAGCGCCACACCGAGCACCAGGCAGGCACAGAAGATCCACAGGTGGCGGCCGCTGGCGCGCAGGTCGCGCCAGGCCAGGTCAAACAGGAATCGCATCGGTAGCCCGCTCGGTGGTTTTCACCTCGACCAGGTGACCGTCGTGCAGGCGCAGCACGCGGTCGCAACGGGCGGCGAAGTCGGGGTCGTGCGTCACCAGCACCAGCGTGGTTCCAGCTTCGGTGTTGAGCTCGAACAGCAGTTCGCGGATGGCCTCGCCGGTGTGGTCGTCCAGGTTGCCGGTGGGCTCGTCGGCCAGCAGCAGGCGAGGGCGGTGAACCAGCGCGCGCGCAATCGCCACGCGTTGCTGTTCGCCGCCCGAGAGCTGGCTGGGGTAGTGGTCTTGCCGCGCGCCCAGGCCCACGCGTTCGAGCAGCGCAGCCGGCGTCGGGCCGGTTGGCCATCTGCAGCGGCAGGGCCACGTTGTCCAGCGCGCTCAGGCTGGGCAGCAGGTGGAACGACTGGAACACGATGCCGATGCGGTCGCGCCGCAGGTCGGCCAGCGCGTCGGCGTCCATGCCGCCCAACTCGGCGCCGTCGATGGTCACGCGTCCACTGGCTGGGCGCTCCAGGCCCGAGAGCAGCAGCAGCAAGGAGGTCTTGCCCGAACCGGATGGCCCGGTGATGGCCACGCGCTGGCCCGCAGGCACGCAGAGATTGACCGAGCGCAGCACGTCGATGCGTGCGGCGCCCAGCTGGTAATGCATGGAGAGGTCTGAAATTTCAATCATGCGGGGTGAGTTCACGTTCATACACAAAGGTTCAGTTTGCCCAGCCGGGTGCCGCGCGACCGGGATGAGGACTTTTTACGCGCCAAATGGCCCTGCGTGGTGCCCCCCTGGCGCGAACGCGACCACCGGGCTCTACACTGGGCAGGGTATCTGCAACAGAATGTTGCCTGTCTGCCCGGGATTGCCGGCGGAACGACAAAACATGCTTATGAAACATGGGGCTGGGTCATCGCGGGCGGGTGAACAAGAACGGTGCGATCTCCGAGGCGGGTGGTTGCGCCGTGGCTGGCGCACGCTTGCCGCTGGTACCTTGCTGGCCCTGGCAGCCTGCGGCGAGGCCGTGGTACCGCCACTGACCGTGGGCATGAACCCTTGGGTGGGTTACGACCCGCTGGTGCTGGCGCGCGACCGGGGCCTGACCGATGCAAAGCAGTTGCGGGTGGTGGAGTTGCCCTCCTCGTCCGAAACCTTGCGCCACCTGCGCAACGGCCTGCTCGACGCCGCCACGCTCACACTGGACGAAACCTTGCGCCTGGCGGACAGCGGCATCGATGTGCGCATCGTCGCCTTGCTCGATGCGTCCACTGGCGGCGATGTGGTGATGGCGGCACCGCGCATCGCGTCGGTGCAGATGCTCAAGAACGAATTTGTGGCGGTGGAAGACTCGACCGTGGGTGCCCTGCTGCTGCACCGCATGCTGCAGAAAGCGGGCATGACCCGCGCCGATGTGAAGGTGACCAGCCTGGAGGTGGCCCAGCACCTCGCAGCGCTGGAATCTGGCCAGGTGGCCGCGGCCGTGTCGTTCGAGCCTCTGGCCGGTGCGATGGCCGCCGCGGGCTACCGCCGGCTCTTCGACAGCCGTGAGATTCCGGGGGAGATCCTGGATGTGCTGGTGGTGCGCGCCGAGGTCCTGCAACAGCGCCCGCAAGCGGTGGACGCGTTGCTGGGTGCCTGGTATGCGGGCCTGAACGTCTTCCAGCTCGACACACCCGGTGCCGCCGCCACCCTGGCGCTCGGCACCGATCTCTCGCCCGCGGACTACGAAGCGGTGCTGGGTGGCCTCGCGTTTTTCTCGCGCGAGGCGTCCGGGCGCGAGTTGCTGGGCAACCCGCCGGCGCTGGTGGGCAAGGCCGTGAACGTCGCCGATGCCCTGGTTGACCTTGGACTGATCCGGCGCCCGCCGCGCTGGGAGACCCTGATCGACGCAGCGCCCATTCAGCGCCTGCAGACCAGCGGAAAGGCCCCGTGAAGCCGCTTTTGTCCCGCCTGTCCCTGCCGGGGCGCTGGTTGGCACCGCTGATGCTGGTGCTGTTCGCGCTCACCGCCTCCACCGTCAACCACGTTGTGCAGCTGCGCAAGCTGGGTGCGCAGGTGGTTGAGCAGGAATCCCGGCGATTGCGCGAACGCCTCAGCGTGGAGCAAAGCCGCCTGAGTTCGCAAACCAGCATGGACAACCAGACCCTGGTGCGCCGGCTGGTGGGCGGTCTGGGGCTGTACAGCGGCATGCAGCACATCTACCTGCTGCAGCCCACCGGCGTGGTGCAGGCTTCGCTGGTGCGCTCCGACATCGGGCAGGACCTTGACGAAGTGCTGCGGTCGCGCAAAGACCTCGCTGGCCTGATTCAGGTGCTTTCGGGCAGCCCGTCGGACGTGGCCATCAGCATGGTGCACCTGCAAGAGACAAACCAGCTGATCGGCGTGGTGCCGTTCACCTCCGGCCAGCGCCTGATCGCCGTGGTCGACCTCGGCCTGCCCATGGCTGCGCGCCTGTCCGATCTGCGGCAGGAAGCGCTGCGCGAAGGCGTGCTGCTCCTCGGCCTGGCTGCCCTGCTGGCCCTGGTGGTGCACCTGGTGTGGTTCCGCCGTGCGCGACACCTGGCGTCCACCCTGCAGCGCATGGGCAACGGCGAACTGCAGGCGCGCGTGGCCCTGCAGGGCAAGGACGAGCTCGCCATGATCGGCACCGAGGCCGACCGCATGGCCGAACGGCTGCAGGCCGGCCAGGCGCAACTCCGGCACCTGGTCGATCTGGTCGACCGCTCGCCCGTGGTGGTGGTGGAGTGGTGCAACGAGGTGGATTGGCCCATGAGCTATGTGAGCCAGTCGGTGGAACAGTGGGGCTACCAGCCCGCCGACCTCTTGCACGGCAAGCGGGACTACGCTGGCCTCATCCACCCCGAAGACATCGAACGCGTGAGGGCCGAGGCCGCCCGCTACTTCCAGGACGGACCCGACGATCACCGCCAGGAGTACCGGCTGCAATGCGCCAACGGGAGCTGGGTCTGGGTGGACGACCGCACCACGCTGAGCCGGGACAACCAGGGCGTCATCACAAGCATCAGCGGTGTGCTGCTCGACATCACGGCGCAGAAAGAAGCGCAACTCGCGCAGCAGGAGCAGGCCGAATTCCTGCGGCTGTTCTACGAACTGCCCTTCATCGGCATGTCGATGTCTTTGCCTGGTTCCACGAAGTGGGTTCAGGTCAACAGCCAGCTCTGTGCCATCCTGGGCTACACACGCGAAGAACTCCTGCAAAGGAGCTGGGCCGAGTTGACGCCCCAGCCCGACCTGGCCCAGAACCTCGCCCTGCGCGACGCCATGCTGGCCAACCAGGCCGACAACTACAAGATGCGCAAGCGTTTCGTGCGCAAGGACGGCAGCTTCGTGCACACCGAGATCGATGTGCGTGCCGTTCGCCACCCCGACGGCTCGATCAAGCACCTGTTTTCCACCATCAAGGACATCACTGAACGGCTGCAAGCCGAAGCCGCACTGCGCGAACAGACGAACCGGCTGGAAGTCGCGGAGGCCATGGCTGGCCTGGGCAGTTGGGTGTACGACACCCGCACGCATGTTGCCTGGTGGTCGCGCCAGATGTACCGCAACATTGGCCTGGACGAGGCGCTGGGCCCGCCGGTGGACATGGTCGCCTACCTCGAATGCTTCCATCCAGAGGACCGTGCGTTGGTCGACAGCTTCATGCGCTCAGTGCCCAAGAGCATGGAAGTGAGCACCGCCGAGTTTCGACGCCACCCGGACCTGGGACCATTGCGCTGGTTTCGCGGCAGCGTGCAGAGCAAGGCCCTGGAGACCCGGGGCCACTACAGCTTCAGCGGCACCTTGCTCGACATCACCCCGCTCAAGCTGGCCCAGACCACCCTGGAGGAGACCAACGCCGCGCTGGAGCAACGGGTCAACGAACGGACTGCCCAGCTGCGTGGCCTCAACGAAGAACTGGAGGCCTTCTCATACACCGTGTCGCACGACCTCAAGGCACCGTTGCGCGGCATCGACGGCTACAGCCAGTTGCTCGAAGAAGAGCACAGCAGCCAGCTCAACGAAGAAGGGCGCCAGTTCCTCACCCGCATCCGCCGCGGCGTGCTGCAGATGGGCGATCTGATTTCCGGCTTGCTGGACTATTCGCGCATGGAGCGGCGCACCATGGAACAGCAGCGGGTGGACGTGCCGGTCCTGGTGGCGCAAGTGATCGAAGGCCACAGCGCCGACATCGACAGCACCCGTGTGCGCCTGAGCCTGCAGCTCGAGCCCATGGTGCTTCAGCTCGACCGCGAGGGCATGGCCGTGGTGCTGCGCAACCTGGTGGGCAACGCCATCAAGTTCAGCCGCACGCGCGACCAGCCCGAGGTGGAGATCGGTGCCCGCACCGAAGGCCCGCGGCGCATCCTGTGGGTGCGTGACAACGGCGTGGGCTTCGACATGAAGTACCACGACCGCATCTTCGGCATCTTCCAGCGCCTGCAGCGCGCCGAGGACTACCAGGGCACCGGCCTGGGTCTCGCGCTGGTGGCCAAGGCCGTGCAACGCATGGGTGGGCGCGTGTGGGCCGAAAGCCAGCCCGGGCAAGGCGCCACCTTCTATCTGGAGTTCCCCGCATGAAAAGCCCTGCTGCCCTGCCCCCCATCCTGCTGGTTGAAGACAACCCGATGGACCTGGACCTCACGCTGCGCGCCTTCAACAAGAAGAAGTTCTCCAACACCATCCAGATCGCGCGCGACGGCGAAGAGGCGCTGGCCTTTTTTGCCCGCTGGGAAGCGGGCGAAGCGCAGCCTGCCGTCATACTGTTGGACATCAACCTGCCCAAGGTCAATGGACTGGAGGTGCTGCAAAAGCTCAAGGAACACCCGGTGTTCAGGCGCATTCCGGTGGTGGTGCTCACCTCGTCGCGCGAGAACTCCGACCTCAACACCGCCTACGACCTGGGCGTGAACTCCTACATCGAGAAGCCGGTCAGCTTCAGCAAGTTCATTGAAGTGGCCGAGCACATCGAGCTTTACTGGTGCCTGCTCAACGAGCGGCCCGTCTGACCACCAAGGAATTCGCCATGATCAAGATCCTCATCCCCGTCGACGGCTCCGCCCAGTCGATGCACGCGGCCTACCACGCCATGCGCCTGGTCAGTTCGGGCCTGAAGGCCCGCTTCGTGGTGGCCAATGTGCAGGAGGCTCCCAACCTCTACGAGCTCGTGGTGGCGCACGACCCCGACGTGTTGCACGAAGTCAGCGATGCCGCCGGCCACGACCTGGTGCGTCCCGCCGTGGCGCTGCTCACATCGGCCAGCCAGCTGGTGGAAGAAGCCGTGGCCAGTGGCGACCC
>LNFM01013008.1_pt1 | contig 15274 bp, 10 predicted proteins | sample 596031 | NCBI WGS metagenome assembly LNFM01 (sample SAMN04254537, study PRJNA301005) | activated carbon metagenome | isolation source: dual media filters at the Ann Arbor, Michigan drinking water treatment plant | place: USA: Ann Arbor | reverse complement strand
TGGTAGCCCACAGTCCATAAAAATTCTGTTGCGTATCCCAGTTATCAACATTGCCTTTTTCGATAACCATCGGGCGCATCCAGAATGCATCAACGTCCCATGTCGGCGTGCGCCAGAAAGCTTTAACACCCTGAAATGTTCTGCGCGTGTTGACCCAATCGAGCGTAGAAATCAATCTTTGTGAGCCGTACAGCATTTCTTGACGACCGACGCGCACATAAACCGGGCCATTATTAACACTGGCAACTTTTATATCGGTAAACAGATTGAGTATATCGGCATGATTTCTATCCGTTACGAGCGGGGGCAGTTCGGAACCGAAAGCACGCGCATCAATACCTTCCGCAAATAACCGTACTTTGTCTTTGTACCATAAGTCCGCATGGAATCGTGTGCGTAACATATGGAAGTCATTATTTGTACCAGCTGCGTTTAAACGGCTATCTGTCTCATGCGTATACCGGTACCAGAAATTACCACCAAAAGAAAGCAGCCAGTCGTTGCCAAGATCCATTCTTTTGACTGGATCAAAGAAATCTTTTTCATGCCCGGGGGTATCCAGATAACGAAAATCAATGTCGTATGCGGGAGTAGTGGTTTCTCACGCTTATTTCCGGTAATTAGGTCTAATAATGAGTAAAAACCTGGATTGGTTGGCGGTAACATAAATAAGCCAGGGCGCGATGGAGCGGTGACTGGCGGAACTTTTGACCTGTCATAATCTCCACTGGGTGCGGCGGCTCCAGCGGCAGTAGCGGTGGTTGCCTCTGCCGCGGGGTTTGTATTCGCCGGCGTTTGTGTTTGCGCCTGCGCCTGAAAACCCAGGCACATCATGACTAAAGAGCATAAACAGATTTTCAGGAACAATTCATGCACTCTTGTGGATAGAAGCCTTATCGACCATGTAGTTATCACCGATGAAGGTATCGAATAACATAATTTTCTCATTAATTTAATTCCTTTTATTTTAAATACTTATACCAGTGACAAATCTATATTTCAGAAAAGCTGAATTCAATTTTGTGTCCACATCAAAAGCTATCCCCTTCCGGTCCGAAATGTCTATGAATTTGGATATAGATGTTAGTCCAGGAATATATTTAGCATTATTCATGCCAATTGTATGTAACTGTTTATAATATATAATTAATATAAACACGGAAACAGTAATTTGTTATTCTTAATTTATTGAGATATTATTCTCAAAAATTTGTGAATTCATTTGTTATGATCAATAGCTTTAAAACACTGTTTCAAAATTCGCCCTTGTTCCTTGCAATACTTGATGACACAATGATTTGTCGTGACCTCAACGAAACCTGGCGTAACTATCTGAATCTGTCTTCAACAGAGACCGTTGCCTTAGCTGTTGAGGAATTATTTGATGATTCGCAAAATGTTACAAATCAGATTGAGCAAGTAACGCATAGCGGTTGCATCATAACTAGATACCCTGTTACTTTATTCGCAAAGAATAACCCTAACAAGCTGTTACAAAGAGGATTATTATCATCATGGCGCGTACAACAGAACCATGACACCGAAGTTTTGGTGTCACTTGTATTTAGCGACCTTACTGAGCATGGCCAAACATCAAATGAACTGCGTCGATTACAAACCATACACGAATTAATCCTTAACGCAGCTGGAGAAGGCGTCTACGGAGTAGACAGCCAAGGCAATACAATCTTTGTCAATGAAGCTGCCACTCAGATACTGGGCTGGCGTGGCGTAGATGTGATTGGAAAACCATTGCATGCCATCCACCATCATTCATATCCTGACGGCTCGCCCTATCCTAGCAGCGAATGCCCAATTTACGCCGCCTTTAAAGATGGCACGGTGCATCATGGAGACAACGAAGTGTTTTGGCATACAGACGGTACCGCAATTCCTGTTGAGTATACAAGCACACCGATTCGAGAAGACGGCCAGCTCACGGGTGCAGTTGTTATCTTCCGGGACATAACTGAGCGTAAAAAAAACGAACAGCAGCGGATGCTGGCCTATGAAGAGATCAAAATACTGAAGGATTTGCTAGAGCATGAGCGTGATTATCTGCGGGATGAAATAAATGTTACGATCCATTTCGGCGAGATTATCGGCGAAAGCCAAGCTTTAAAACGCACACTTGCCCAGATTGAGGCAGTAGCTAAAATGCCGACAAGCGTTCTAATTCTAGGAGAATCAGGTGTTGGAAAAGAAATGGTTGCTCGCGCAATTCATGCTAATAGCTCCAGAGCTAGCCAGCAACTTGTGAAAGTGAACTGCGCTTCTATCCCCAAGAATCTTTTTGAGAGTGAATTCTTTGGGCATGTTCGCGGATCTTTTACCGGCGCTCACCGTGACCGAATTGGACGTTTTCAGCTAGCTGAAGGCGGCACTCTTTTTCTTGATGAAATCGGTGAGATACCGGTCGATTTGCAAGGAAAATTGTTACGAGTACTCCAAGAACATGAGTTTGAGCGCGTGGGAGACGACAAAACTATTAACAGCGATGTGCGAATTATTGCTGCAACTAACCGCAATTTAAAGTCTGAGGTCGATGCGGGCCGGTTTCGCGAAGATTTATTTTATCGCTTAAGTGTTTTTCCTATCGAAGTGCCGCCATTGCGAGAGCGCGCAAAAGATATCGGTCTTCTGGCGGCCCATTTCTTGAGTAGCATCTGCATTGAATTGGGGCATGATTCCTTATCATTGACCCAACAACAACTAGACATTCTGAATAAGTATCATTGGCCCGGTAATATCAGAGAGCTCAAAAATATCATAGAACGGGCTGTAATTCTTACAAGAGGAAAGCGCCTCAGATTAGATCTGGCTATGCCTGGTAATAATGAAACCAAGCAAACTCCAGTATATATACCATCATCCGAAGAAACAGAGTTCGTTACAGATGCCGTTTTTCGAGAAAAAGAAAAAATAAACATGTGCGCGGCCTTACGACACGCAGACTGGCGCATATCTGGCACAGATGGTGCAGCTGAATTACTGGGTATTAAACCTTCTACATTTGCTTATAGAATGAAATTATATGGAATTAGGAAGTCCGAATAATTGATTAGACTTAGCCTTTTGGTTAATTTATTTTTTCAAAAACTTACCGTGAATGATAAACACATCGGCTTATCCGGCACATCGCATCCACTTATTCGCTATGACTGCCTCTTACTTCCAGCACCTTCCAGAATTCGCATGACAAGATCGGATGTGGAAATACCTGATGTATACGTCAGCTCTTGGATCATTTCTGCCGGTAATGACTCGCATAGCTTGTATTTGTCTAAGCGCTCCTGCTCAGACGCACACGCGAAGGTATAAATGTCGAAACCATTCTGTTGCATATATTCTCTGGTGACGCTCACCGGTGTATCCGTCATTACAGCATCTACGTATTTGCAAGCAGCAACGACAGCAGCACGCTCCTCTTGTTTCATGACAGGAAGTTTTCCTTTATTTTCCACAACACGTTCATCGGAAACCACGCACACCGTCAAATGTGTGCCCAATGCGTGCGCTCCTTGTAAAAAACTCACGTGGCCCTCGTGAAACAAATCGGCTACCATCCGTGTATACACGCGCCGTTGTGGCTGATTTCTCGGCCAAATTGGAATATCCCGGTTTAACCGCATCATGGCGCGCTCCATCCACTGCCGGCTGCGCAATGCGAGCACATCATCCGGATCCTTCAAAGCGATCTGATGCGCATAACACCAGGCCTTAACCAAATCTCCTAACAACCAACGTTGTACCAGCCGATGATAGGCATAACAGCGCACCAGCAGGGTAAAGCTTTCCAGATTACGTGCGGATATCACGGTATCCCAGTTGGGATTCGGCGTACGCCAATCGCCATAAAATGCCGTCAGGATTCTTTCCGGCTGTCGCGGAAACCAGACTTGGCCGTGTTCTGAACTACGCTGAATCAAATCAAACTTGGGAAAAACGGATACCCGCTGATACTCACCCGGATAACCCGGTAATGAAAAACCGCCAACTATCTTTTTTTCTCTCGCTTGCAAACCACAGACATCCAACGTAACCCCCAATTCCGGATGCACATAATCACGGTAATTGGCGTAATCAATCCGCATCGGAGATCGTATCCATCCGGCTTGTTCCAGTGCGGCACAGCACGCATCCCAGGATTCCATTCGCACGGCGATGTCGAGATCTTTGTCGAAATCCAGTAAACATCCGTTACGAACCAACCCCAGTAAAGTACCCGCAAAAGGAAATGCCGGAATATCCAGCTTGGCTAATTCCGCGCAAGTCGTCCACAGCAATGCCTCGGCCTTTCCGGAGGCAAATAAATTCTCAGCAGATTGCGATAGCTTCAGTTGTTCTTTTTGCGGCGGAATTTTTCCGGATTTAGCCAGTGTCATCAGATGATTCAGCGCACCGGTAAAATGCGCATGCGCAGAGGATAAATCCAATAAAATAAAACTCGCGGTTCCCAGGACATGCGCCCAATGCGCTTTGTGAAAATCACCTTGCACATGCGCATAAATTTTTGCTGCATACGCGGGAACATCTGCCGCCCGCTCTGTGCGCATCGCCAATGAGCACCATAGTCGAGCCACATCCGGTGATAAGGGATGTTCACTTTTTAACGGATCCAAAATCCTATCGGCATCGTTGAACTTACCGACAGTGATCAGGCCCTTCGCTTTCAATAACAATTCATCAAGCTTCATAGTCATTTTCAGCAGCCAATCATTTTATTCTTATGAACAGCCACTTAATCTTCTTTATTCCAATATCAATTGATAATAAGCATTGCATTTTAACCATTATTTAATATAATAGGAATCATTCTCATTATTATTATAATATCCTAATGAGATCGCATATAACTGTATCTATTGAACACACTCATTAAAATTAGGAGATAACATTATGACAATAACCTCTTCACCTCGCCCGAATCTGGGATCAGGATCTATCAAGTTTATCGATGGCCTTCCTTTCGAAGGACTTGGATCCGCCGGCTTTGATGACGATGATTTACTCATTATTGGTGATGATTTGGACAATGTTCTAACAGGCGGCCCAGGCCATGATGAAATTGAAGGCGAAGGTGGCAACGATGTTCTGAAAGGCGGTGCCGGCAATGGCATTTTAGAAGGTGGAGATGGAAATGACAATCTGGATGGGCAACAAGGAACTGAAAAACTGTTCGGTGAAAATGGTGACGATATTCTGCTCGCCGGTGACGGTTATGACCGGTTAAATGGCGGCACCGGCGATGACACTTTTGGTTTTTATGGCGCAGGACATTTTGAGATTGCCGATTTTACAGTGGATGAAGATCGTTTGTTCTTTGATTCCGAGATTCTAGGAATCCATTCATTTTCTGAATTGGCGTCATATATTACCGGCGTTACCGATAATGGCGATAGCGGATTTACCGTTGAATTTGTCGGGGGCGCAGCAACTATTGAGCTTGTTGGCGTCAACCTCAATTCAATGTCAACGGATATGATTGTATATACGCTCTAACAATCAGTAAAAGTCTCGCCACTTTAGTTGGTAGCGAGACTTTTATTTTCTTGCAAGTCTAGAAATCTGTCTGAATTGGGTGATTGTAGCAAGCCATTATTCCACGATATAAGTCGTCATCATCCCAGCACTGATAGGTCATTAGCATGGTGCATTGAACGAGGATCAGCTTCAGTATTCAATGTCCAGGAATACCAGAACATGTTCCCCTTTGCGCATCGAATACCCTTGATTACTGCTGTAGGCCAATCCGTTGGATACCACGCATCACATTGCCTTCCTGAAAATCTTCGCCCGCCAGATCGCAGGAACCGCTGCATACCGAAAGATTGGCTCCCAGATGTAAACTGGCATTCTCATCAAATACCCATGTCATTGCTACGAGCTGGCTACTAGTGATGAGAGCACAATGACTGGCAGAGTAGACCTGTTATGGGCGTACACAGCCCAAAATATTTCTTACGATGATACGCTGACAAATCAACATCATACCTTGCCGTAAAATTCTTACGGCAAGGTATTTTCATTGCTAGATTAGTTTATTTTCATAATCTGCAATAATCTCATTGATTATCGACTTCATAGAAGTTGCTCTGTTAGAATCATTAGCTTGAATAGATCCCTTCAGATCTCTGATCGCATTTTCCAGCTTCACACGATGCAGTGCATCCAAACGCAGCTCGAGGTCAGCCAAAATGATACCGGCATACAACGACAATCTTTCCGAAGCAAGCAAAGCATGATGCCTATCGGAACTAAAATTAGCCTCAATCTGGTTCATGCTTCGTTTTAACTGACCGAGGATACCTTTACTGATTTCACTAACGACTGCATCGGCAGCTACATTCGTCAGATCACCTGTAAATTGTGCATGAAGACGACTGCTACCTGAAGGATTATCTTGGGATATGAATGCATCGACCGTACGATAGAAATATTCGCCTTCAATTTGCTGTTCCTTGGCTTTATCGATATCTGTACTCCGATTGGTAATAATACCCTCCACTTCTCGCAACACCCCAATCAGAAAACTCCTTGCCAATGGAATGATGATATTCTCACGTGCCAGCAATAAAGAAAAATGATCATCGGCATTTTCTTTGTTAAGCGCTCGTTTGCCTTGAGCGAATGCAGACAAGATTTGATAATCGAGATCCGGGTCCCTGCCTGTCGTAATGGATTTCTTATCCGCTGAAAGTATTTTGTCTTCTCGGTTCGCTGTTTTGGCGATAGCTGTATACCCCGAATAGGCTCTATCCCATTCGAGAACTAGCGCATCCGTCGGCAAATCCACAAATTGTTCCGCCACCAGTGTTACGCGATTATAGACAACCAGGGCAAATACTCTTTGCAATGATTTATCGATTACCTGAAGTGCCTGAGCAAGTTGATTTCCATTTTTCGCTTGATCAATTGCATTCAAAACATCCTGGTCTATCTTTGTTCCGTAGATTTGATCGATAATTTTTGTAAGTTGCTGTAAATCCCCTATATATTTTGCAACAATTGCATCAACATCAATAGGACTCGTAGCTCTTAATTCACCAATTACCAAAAAATTTGCAGCGGCATTATCGATAATGGCAGTAGGATGCACTATTTCATATTTGGCACGATTGAGTTGATTCTCGTACTTTGTCAATATTGCAGTGACTGCATCACGCGCTTGTGTGGATTTAGCTGCACTCAGCTCCTTGCTTGCAGTCAGTAGATTCTCCAGTTCTTGTTCCAGATTACTGCGTTCACCAGCTCCTAACCGTAACTCCAGATCCGGTAAAAAAACTCTGGCAAAGTACTTAGCACCCGCTGCTTCCGCCAATGCATGCGCACTATCCCCTGATGTTATCGCACTCGCTTGACCGTTCATTTCGGCTACCACACGAGAGATAAAGCCTTTACCTAACTCACTTACTATCTCATCAGCAACAACCTTTGAAAACTCGCCTGTCAATTGTGCTTTTATTTTTAAGCTACCTGCAGGGTTCCCTCTTGCTACCAACGGTTCAATAATTCGATAAAAGATTTCACCTTCTTTTTGTGCAATGCGCGCTTCATCCGGGTCTGTAGTGCGATTATTTAGGATGCCAGAGACTTCACGTAACACTCCAATGTAATAGGCTCGAGCGAGAGACATCCGAATGCCATATCTGGCAACTTGAACGGTATTGAAATCTTCGTCAGGATTGCTTTTATTTAGCGCCGTTCTTACGTTAGAGAAAAAATCATTAATATCAACATCCAGACCTGGTTTACTGCCAGCCTCAAGCGCCTGCCTATCCGCTGTCAATACTTGATTTTCCCTTGCGACGGTAGCAGAAATCGCTTGAAATGCTGCCACTGATTCATCCAACATTGCAATCAATGTGGGCGTTGTTGCGGTTTTAAACTCATCCCGAATAGCGGAAATACGGTTCCAAATAATTTGGTAAAAAACACGTTGTAAAGTCTTGTCGATCACTTGAGCTGCCAATAATGGCTCATGATCGTTTTTAATATCATCGATTGCAGCCAGAACATCGCTATCCAATGTCAAGAAATTGACAGTATCGATCTCCTGCGTCAATGTTTGTAAAGCACCCGCATGGGCAGTTGCTACTGCTTCACCGTTAATCGGGAATTCTTTACGCAGTGTTCCAATCGTCTTGAATGCAGCAACAGCTGCTTCAATAGCCGCAACATTGGATTCTGCGGCTGCATTGCTCATAGAAAATGTAATAAAACACAAACTCACAATCAACAACCTGCTTAGTGAATTTATGTATCTCTTAAATAAAAACATTATAAAAAAGCTCCTCTAAAATTAATTTTAATAAATGCCAACGCGAATCATAATGATAATTATTCCTAATTGCAATTAAAAAACTTCTTTAGCTTTATACTGCTTAAAAGTTGGCGATTAAAGTTGCTCTGACGGCAATGGGTGAACCAGGGGTAATATTAAAGTCGTTTTGTGCTGCAGCGAAATATTTCGTGTCAAATAAGTTCTCGATATTCAACTGACCGCGAAACCGTTTTGTAAATTGCGCAAACAGTGCTGCATCAACACGCGTAAAATCAGGCAAGCTAACGCGATTAGTCAATGAAGTAAACATACTATCCCTGTGAATCACACCAAATGCTGCGCCAATACTGGGCGTAATGTCATACCGGCTCCACACAGAGAATGTGTGACGGGGCAGCTCCGCAACCGATGCGCCTTTTTTAGCAATGCCAAATATATCACCGGTAATTTCCCCAACCTGATAGGCATAACCACCCATCACGCTCCAGTTTGAAGTCAACTGACCAGCAAGGCTAACTTCAACACCTTCGGTACGCTGTCCTTTGGTTAAAAAAGTTTGTCCTCCGACAACCGAGTTAATGACATTACTACGATCCAGTTGATACACAGAGGCGGTAAAAGCCAAATCAGGACGGACATCCCATTTGACACCGGTTTCCAGTGTCGTAAATTTTTCCGGCTTGAGTGTTTCAATAGTGACATTTAATGATGTCAGTTGATCACCTGCTCGTGGAACATAAGCTTGGCTGTAACTTGCATAAAATGAGACAGGTTCAATCGGTTTATAGATCAAACCAAATCGCGGCGCAATTAAATCATCTCGCGTCTTTAAATGATCTCTTTGACCATTCTTTTGCTGGAAATTTACTTCGAACAAATCATAGCGCACGCCCACAATCGCCTGAAGCTGAGGAAGTATTTCAATTTGATCTTGAATATACAGTGAGGTTACATTCACAATACTACGATTAAGAGCATCAACATCCCCGCCGGCATCTCTGTTTCTAAAAGTAATCGGTACATTGGTAATCGTATTACTCAGAGGAACAAACAAGTTAGTATTGGCAAGATTATTATTAAATAAGCCTGTTTCTCGCCTGTTATGGGTATCCTGACGGCCTATTTCAATCCCAGCCATCAGTGTGTGCGAAATAGGTCCGGTGTTTAGGGAGTAAAGCAAGTTCGTTTGATTAAACACATTCTCGCGTGTCGATGCATTGTTATATGCGCCCAGCGATACTTGTTCAGTCGAAACATTAAATCCACCATTGGCAAATACATTTTGATAGAACTTATCATAAGTTGCATAATTCGTCCGGTTCTGTAGCGTAATCCCAGAATCAAATTTATGCTCAATCAAAGAATTGAACGACAACACATTGATGTTCGCATTGCTACGATTAGGATCTCCAAAGAATTGTGATCGACGAACATCGACCGGTCCCGTTACTTCTCCACGAGCGCCTAGAACCGAGGTAATACCCCGATCAGCCGTACGATCATCATGAAATCGTTCCATACTCGCAACCACTTTAGTCCGATGCGTTGGTTTAAGGGTCACCGTCGGGGAGATTCCAAGCCGCTCCGAACTTACGCCATCACGAAAACTCCCAGCATCTTCGTATACCGCATTTAAACGAACTGCAGCCACATCATTAATCACATATCCGACATCAGCCGTCATTCTTTTTTGATTAAAAGATCCTCCTTGAAAACTAAACTCTCGCACGGGATCCCAATTGGCTTGCTTGGTAACACGATTAACGACACCACCTGAACCGCCACGACCAAAAATCATCCCATTAGCACCTTTGAGCACTTCAACACGCTCAATATTATAAAGATCGCGGTAGTATTCGACGTCATCACGGATACCATCAGTAAAAAAATCGCCGGTCGAACGGTTACCGCGAAACACAAGCGCATCGCGATTGCCTTCACCCTGTGAGACGCCAACACCGGGTACATAACGGACTGCGTCGGCAATACTTCGGATTGATTGATCCTTAATCAGTTCATTGGTTATAACCGTAATGGATTGCGGCACATCGCGCAACAACGTATTGGTTTTCGTTGCTGTAGTGGTACTGACAGCCGCATACCGATTGGTATTGCTGGCAGTAATCTGAATTGAAGGTAATGTGGTCACGACAGGATCTGCTGAGGATGCTGGCACTTCCGTCAGTGTATAGCTATCATCCTGCTTCAACACTTGCAGACCAGAACCAGTAAGCAATTGATCCAAAGCCGATTTAATATCAAAATTACCGGTTAATCCGAACGTTACTTTTCCCTGTAATTTCGCAGGATCAATAGCAAGTTTTATCCCCGCCTGTTGCGAGAATTGAATCAAAGCTTCGTATAAGAAACCAGCAGGAATATTGAAGGTGCGTAGCGCAGGTGTGGCGCTATTTAATGCTTCCGCGAAAGTTGGTTTAGGCAGAAGAACAACTGTCAGATTCAGACTGATTAATACTGCAAAAAAATAAAAACTTCTGGCAAAACCATGGATAATCATATTATTAGGGCGTAATTATTTTTGCTATTTTTACCGAACCCTGAAATAAAGGTAACTGTTATTTCAACATAATAAATAAGAAGGAAAAGGATCCGATGGTGAAGATAGGCCTCAAAGGCAATTTGGATTAAGTTCGTCGAATAATTACACCGGTTACTCTGTTTGCAGCCAGCTATAATATCCTTGAACTCGTACAACAGAAACATACTAGTGCTTTCTAGCGAACCATACTTTATTGCAGCGCACAAAGTCAGCGGCGGTCGTCAATAAAAAAACCATACCGCTACTGCGTCTCCTTTTCAAACTGCAGTTCCACACATACACGTTGACTGGGGAATAAAATCCTGCAATTGGGATTTTTGTACCAACGTCTGATCCAATACCTGTTTAGCATGACATGCACATATACCGCTCTCTCATTCGATCGGCCCCCTGATAGATCGCTTCGCGTAATGCGCTTTCTGTTATTCCCCTGCATACACATACATACATATTAAATACCTTGAGATCTGTATTCGAAATAAATTGATTGTTTATAAGACAAAAACCAAAGAATTATTACTAATGAGAATGATTCGTAATTATACAAGAATCTTTGTAAAAAGCAAACTCACATTCAACTCTAAACAAAATTTATAGCACCCGAAATACAGTTATTGCACCATGCTGCAACCAGGACCGTCGTCACTGAATAAGTATTAAACAACAGTTGTTCTGGAAAAACTTCCCGAGAAAAACTGTTACCTACCAAAACGCATGGCCCGGTAGTTTAAATTTCCATCAAGAAATCCGATAAATTCGCAGCTTTTGCCATGAGAAAAAGAGCCAAAAAATGGCCAACAGTCATTGCTTCAAATTCCAGGCGCAAGTAGCCATCAGCCGGATCGACTTACTCGGCACACCTGCCGTTGTGGTGTAATGGGTAGAAAATGATTCTTCAAATTCTTGCCAGGGTATCGCTGATGCAAGCTTCAGCAATGGATCATTCGGATCAAGTTGCATCAACAAATCTGCTCCAAAGAAATTCGATTGTTGAATCGTACTGCTATGTCGTAGCATTTTAAATCACCATTTCGACCAGAAAACACATGGATATTTTAATATTTCTGGTCGTTATGATCACCGAGAATCAGCATATTTATTAATGAAATCAATTACTTGCAGATATTTCATGGCTGACTAGTTACAACAGAATCTAAAAACTACCCATAAAATCACCTTTGCCGACCTCCAGACCATTGTGGCGCAAAACCGCATAGGCGGTGGTAACGTGGAAGAAGAATTGCGGCAGCCCGTAGTTGGTCAGATAATTGTAGCCAACTAGATTTTTCTCTTTCGGTGTGCCTGGGCGTAACACGATTTCGCGCGTTTCGCTGCCTTCAAATTGTGCGGGTGTCAGGCTTTCGATAAACGACAAAGTCTTGCTGATTCTTGCCTGCAAATCAGCGAAGGTCTGTTCGTTATCTTCATACGCCGGTACTTCAACACCTGCCAGCCGCGCCGAGACACTCTTGGCGAAATCGGCAGCAACTTGCACTTGGCGGATCAACGGAAACATATCCGGATATAGTCGGGCGTTCAGCAATACTGCCGGTTCAAATTTTTTCTCGGCAGCGTAGGCTTCGGCCTTGATCAAAATGGCGCTTAAGCTGTTCAGTAGCTGTTTGAAAACGGGTACGGATGTTTTGTACATATAGGGAGTAGTCATAGATTTTCCTCGTTTAATTGATGATTGTGACTGTCAGATAGTGGAATTAAGTATCTCATGAATGGACGTGGATTAGTGCGGACAAACACGTATCTATTGTCAAGACGGGTATAGTACTCGTTCTAGGAAAGTGCTTCGCTTCGGTAAATTTACGGCTGACAGGCGTAATACAGGTAAAATGTTCTAAATTACCCAAAAAGCAAATTCCAGTAAAACAATGCAACCCGGTTTCTTCAATCATCTTCTACTCTTCAGTGCGTTTGAACTCAAGAGAGGTTTTGCGACCCGAAAAGGCATACTGTCTTTAGTGACCTTTGCGGTCATTTGGTATTTCATTCTGCTTTATCCGCTTCGATTGAAAAGGGATTACAGGCAGAATTCAGTATTTTTGAGTTGATTGGCTTTGGCGCAATCCAGCATTGGCCCATTCCTGAATTCGGCGTATTTTGGCATTTTGCGCTGATGATCTTCCCGATGTTAAGCATCATGCTTGCAGCCGATCAAACCTGTTCCGATCGTGAGCGCGGCACGTTACGTTTTATTGTCATACGCAGCAGCCGCGACGGTGTATTCTTTGGCCGGTTTGTAGGCGCAATGATGATTCAGGCACTTTGGATCAGTGGCGCCCTATTCAGCACCCTCGCACTGACCCTGACCCGTGATGCGTCGCTTCTTCCTTTTGCACTACCGGATCTACTCATCTTAAACGTGAATTTAATCTTAGTCGTTTTACCCTTTACAGCCATGATGGCCGCTTTATCCGCCCAGGTTAAATCTGCCCGGCAAGCGACCCTCTGGGCTATTCTGATCTGGATGTTTTTGGCTGGAATTATCGGCAGCTTAGCTTATTATCTCCCCGTACTGGCTTTTCTAAAATACCTGATCCCCGGCTATCAATTATCTGATTTGGCGCAACTATCCGGATGGCAAACGCTGTCATTGACTTATATTCCGCTCGTGCAAAGCCTGATTTTGTTAATCTTGGGGCGCTGGATTATGGCAAGGCAAGCCCTGTGAGTTCGCCTATAATTCAATGCCAGCAGCTTAGCCACGCTTATTCCGGCAAAGCCGCACTCACCCATGTCAGTTTTGAACTGAATGCGGGAGAACCTATCGGTTTGGTCGGCCCGAATGGCGCCGGAAAAACCACCTTGCTGAGTATCCTGTCAGGTTTTCTACATCACGCTTCCGGCACTGTCCGAGTGTTTGGTCACCCGCCCGGTGCAGTACAACTCATTGGCAAAGTCTCGGCACTACCCCAGGATGCCCGGTTAGACCCGAGCTTTACGCTGACAGAGCAATTGGTTTTTTATGCGCGGCTACAGGGATTCACTCACCAACAAGCAAACCTGGAAGCCAGCCGAGTGTTAGAGTTATTTGCACTTAAAGACGCCGCACATGAAAAACCTCTGGCACTCAGTCATGGCATGGCAAAACGGGTAGCCATCGCGCAAGCGATGATTGGCGAACCAGCACTCGTTTTACTCGATGAGCCCACCGCTGGGCTGGATCCTATGAACGTCCGAACCGTGCGATCAATCATTGCAGAACTATCGTCCGCGACGACTTTCATCATCAGTTCCCACGACTTGGCTGAACTTGACCGGTTGTGTCAGCAAATTTTGCTGCTGGAAAATGGCATGTTGCAAACCGAGAAAGTAAGCGCTAACCAGCAACAGACTGCTTCCGGATTCATTACCCTGCAAATGGAAAATTGTCCGGCAACGGAGGTAATTGCCAAATTCGTCGTTTTAGAAGGCGTCTTGCAAGTCACTAACCCGCAAAAAAATGAATTTATCGTGGAATACAACCCTGACCTGCAACCCGGCATGGATCTGCAACTCATGCAGTGTATTCAAACCAATCACTGGCAATACCGGCAGTTAAGCCACGGCAAAACGTTGGAAGAAAAGCTTTTCTCAAGAAATTCATAGCATTTCTAATGAATTCGAACTAAGACCCTTATTCACAGCGCTTAACTTCCACTACCGCCCAAAACGGGAAGCGCTCAATTTCACGTCGGCACGCGCCCAGGCTTGTTCAAACCGCGCTGCAATGACCCTTGCTTGAGCATCTTTCTTTTGCGCACGCAAAGCTTGCTGTAATCCGTAGAGCGCCCATCCGTTGTTACGATTCCGCCGCAGATCCTCCCAATACACCGTCTCTGCTTCGTCTGCCCGCCCTGATTTCAGCAGAATAGCACCCAGTGCCAGCCGTGGCGGCAAGTGAAACTCTAACGGTTCTGTATACACCAGCGCATCTTCCAGGCGAACCGCTTTCTCCAGATGTGTAATGGCCTGATCGAACTGTCCGCGCGCAGCAGCAATCTCGCCGGCGAGTACTTCCGGTGCAGCACTCAGCACCGTTTTCGTGGTATTTTTCGAAAGAAGAGGGCCATCCAGCAATGGATCATCCAAGATCTTGCGTAGCGATTCCAGTTCTTGCCCGGCTTGTTGCAATTGTTCTTTTGCGACCAATGCGAGGCCGCGTACATAGTGCCAGCTTCCCATCAAAAACAGATTGGTCGATGGCGGTGCGGGTTCAGCGAGAATTTCCTGCCAGTGCCCAAATCTTGCGAGAGCCCAATAAGGGGTTACGCGGAAAACTGCTGTCAACGGTATTGCCTTCAACACTTCATCGCTAATCTTACTGGCAACTTCGCGTGCGGATTGGATGGCAATCTTGCTTTGACCATCCACGGTCGCTGCGAACCAAAGAAAATGAATATTGTGCGGGTAGTACACCATCGGATATAACCCTTGCG
>LNFM01008626.1_pt1 | contig 15277 bp, 14 predicted proteins | sample 596031 | NCBI WGS metagenome assembly LNFM01 (sample SAMN04254537, study PRJNA301005) | activated carbon metagenome | isolation source: dual media filters at the Ann Arbor, Michigan drinking water treatment plant | place: USA: Ann Arbor | reverse complement strand
TCATGCCGGCGCCGGTATCGGTGATGGCGAGCATCACGTATTGGCCTGCTTTCACGTCGAGGTTCGCCGCGGCGTAGGCTTCGTCGAGGAAGGCGTTAGATACTTCGATCGTCAGCTTGCCGCCGTTTGCCATCGCATCACGGGCATTGACGCAAACATTGAGGATCGCCTGCTCCAGTTCGCCGCGATCGGCGTTCACGCGCCAGAGCCCGCCCGCCGCGACCGTTTCAAGCACGACCTGTTCGCCTAACGTGCGACGCAGCATTTCACTCATGTCGCCGATGACGCGATTGGGGTCGAGCACGCTCGGCGACAAAGGCTGGCGGCGCGCAAACGCCAGCAGCCGGCTCGTCAGCGAAGCGGCGCGCTTGGCGCCATCGACAGCGGCGTCGATGAAACTCTCTACGCCGGGCTCGCCACGCTCCAAGCGCCGCTTGGCGAGTTGCAACGCCGACATGATGACAGCCAGCATGTTGTTGAAGTCGTGCGCGACGCCGCCTGTGATCTGACCGATCGTCTCCATCTTCTGAAGCTGACGAACTTGGCCCTCCGCCTGCGCACGCGCCGCCATTTCACTGACAGCGCGGCGTTCAGAATCGAGCGCCGCGTCCCGCGCTTTGCGCATTTCGGCCATCGCGCCGCGCACCGCGATGATCAGCAAGCCGCCTACGCCAATGATCAGCAAGCCCGCCAGCAGGATCACCCATTGCAGACGCGCGGCGGCGGCGTCATCGCGGCGAAGGCCATCCGCCAGGAATGCGTTCTCGCGCGCTTCTACGCGGTCAAAGATAGCGCGCAGATCGTCCATAACCTGACGGCCGGCGTCGGAGCCGACGACCTGCCGCGCCTCATTCGTACGCCCGTCGCGGCTGAGATTGATCGTAAGCTGAAGTTCTTCAAATTTGGCATGCATCAGCTCGCGCACTTGCACTGCTTCAGACGCATAGTCTGATCCGGGCGGCGCCAGCGCTTCGATGCGTTCCAGCGCCGCCTCGGCCTCCTCGCGCGCGCCATTGAGAGGATCGAGATATTCTTCGCGTCCTGTGATCAAGTATCCACGTTGCGCCGTTTCGGCGTCGGTCATGCGCTGCATGAAGACGCGATAGCTTGAGCGTCGGTCGGCGGACTCGCGGAGCTCTTGATTGAGATCGACGCTGTAATTCGTCTGCCAGAACGCGGCGCCCACTGCGAGAATGAGCAAGAGAAGCACGGTCGCGAGCGCCGCACCGTACGTCAGCGTCGCGGGAAGCCGCTTGCCAAGAACGTTAACGGTCATGATCTCTTGGGCCCCGGCGAAGTGTAATGCTTATTTCCGGGATTTCGCGCGTTCGCAACTCATTCGCGCTGTAGGAGCGCGTCGAGCGGAATGTTCGCCGACAGCTTGCGGCTAAACGCTTTCTTGATTGCCTTCGGATCGGTCGTCGCCGCCCACTCCTCGAATGAGCGTCCGTTGGCCTCAGCGAGATAGCGTTCGAAGAAGTAATCAATAACGCCGGTCTTGCCGTGCTTCACATGCAAGTACTTGATCTCAAGCTGCTCAATCGCCTCTGCGACGGGCACGCCCATCTTCAGTATTTTGTACAGCACCGCCATCGCGCCGGCGCGATCCGCGCCCGACTTGCAATGCATCAGCGCCGGATACTCAATCTGCTCAAAGAGCGCCTTTGCCGCCTTCACTTGCTCGGGGCTCGGCGCTTCGCGCGAGAACATGCGGAAGTCGATCATGGCGAGGCCGTGCTTTTCGCACGCCTCGCGCTCGAGCCAGTAATAGCCGGTGTCGGACGGGCCACGCAGATTGAGGATCGTTTTGATCCCCATCGCCGCATAATGGGCGATCTGCTTCGGCGAGGGCTGGTTGGCGCGCGCCATCACCCCTTCCTCGATCCAGTGGAAGTTCGAGAACCGCGCCCGGAGGAAGCCGTGATCCCCCCAGATCAGGTCGCGCTCCGCCCGTTTGCGCCCATCGGGCGTGCTCAAGTCGAAACGAGATGATTTATCCGGGGACGTCATGACCTTCCTGGGTGCGGCCTGCTGGTGCGAAGCGGGCGGGGCCCCGTATAAGGGCGCAAACGTCCGCCCGGAAGGCGGCGATCTGCCGGACCCATGAAGAGCCTCGTCGGAAACCCCGTCTTTCAGTTCGTGATCGGACGCCTGATCGGCAGCTACATGCTGTTCGTGGGCGTCACCACGCGCTGGACGAAGGTCAATGAGGAGGTCATGGCCCAGTTTTGGCGCCCGGACGGCGGCAAGATGGTCGGCTGCATCTGGCACGGGCGCTTTTCGCTGATCCACAAGATGTGGCGCTTCGGAAAGGGTGTTCCGCGGGCAAAAATGCTGGTCTCGCGCTCGAATGAGGGCGGCATCACCGCCCACATCTCCCGCACGGTCGGCGCTGAAGTCATTCGCGGCTCAGGCGGCAAGGCGTCCAAGAAGGGCAAGGGCGGTGTCGAGGCCACGCTTTCAATGGCGCGCCACATCGACAAAGGCGGCGTTATCGCGCTGACGCCCGATGGGCCTAAGGGCCCGCGTATGCGGGTGAAGCGCGGCCCGGTTATGTTGGCAAAGATCGCCGAGGCGCCGCTGGTGGCGGTGACCTGGGCGACCTCCAACCGCCTGCTCGTGAAAAAAAGCTGGGATCAGTTCGTCTTCCCGCTCCCGTTCGGGCGCGGCGCTCTGATTTGGGGCAACCCGATCGCGCCGCCGCCGCCGGATGCAACCGAAGCCGAGATCGAAGCCGTGCGGCTGGCGCTCGAATTTGAGATGAACCGCATCGCCGCGGAAGCAGATCGCATTGCCGGCGTCCCCGTGATCGAGCCCGCGCCGCCAAAGCCCGAGCCGAAGCCGGCGCAAGACATCCCGGCCAACGCCAAGTGAGCTTCTCGCCCGCACTAATGCTCTATGGCGCCGCCACACGCCTGCTTGGGCCGTTCGCGGGCCTTTGGCTCCACGCCCGCGCGCGCCGGGGCAAGGAAGATGCATCGCGCTTGGGAGAACGCTTTGGCCATTATCCGCGTGCGCGACCGGTTGGGCCATTGATCTGGCTGCACGCCGCAAGCGTTGGCGAAAGCGGTGTCGCACTTGGGCTGATCGAAGCGCTTACCGCGCGCGATCCCTCGCTCTCGTTCCTGATCAGCACTGGCACCCGGACGTCGGCCGACCTCGTCGCCCGCCGCGCTCTGCCGCGCACGACGCACATTTACGCACCGCTCGACCGGCCCGATGCAGTCAAACGCTTCTTCGATCATTGGACGCCAGATGTTGGCGTGTTCGTCGAAAGCGAACTCTGGCCAAACCTCATTCTCGCGGCGCAAGCGCGCGGCGTGCCGATGGCGCTTGTGAATGCGCGCATGAGCCCGAAATCGCTTGCGCGTTGGCAAAGCTGGAGCGCGGCAGGCCAGCGTCTGCTCAGCGCATTCGCGCATGTGTCTGCCGCCGACGGACGCACCGCCGAAGCACTGGGCGCGCTGCGCGGCGCGCCGGTACAGCAGCTTGGCAATCTCAAGCTCGCGATCGCGCCGCCGCGCGTCGATGTCGCTGCGCGCCAAGCGCTTGCCGCCGAGATCGGCCAACGTCCGCTCTGGCTTGCAGCATCGACGCACACGGGCGAAGACGAAATCGCGCTCGCGGCGCACGCAACGCTGCGCCAACAATTTCCGGACGCGCTTTTGATCATCGCGCCCCGCCATCCCGAGCGCGGCGCCGACATCGCCGCACTCGCCGGCAACGCCCCGCGCCGCTCGCGCTTCGAACCCATCGGCGCTTCGCCCGTCTACATCGCCGATACGCTTGGCGAACTCGGCGTCTTCTACGATCTTGCCCCGATCGCGCTTGTCGGCGGCAGCCTTCTGCCCGAATTGAAAGGCCACAACCCGATTGAGCCGGCGAAGCTCGATTGCGCGATAATGACTGGCCCTTATGTCGAGAGCTTCCAAGATTTGTTCGACACACTCATCGAAGCGGACGCCGCCAAGATCACGGCGAACGCCGCAGAACTCGAAACCGCCGTGTCCGAATTCTGGCGCAACGAAACAGCGCGCAGCGCGCAAGTGCGAACTGCGCGCGCCATTGTCGATCAAGGCGATGCCGCGATGACCGCCACCGTCTCTCAACTCATCGCCCTTCTCAGCACACGCAACGCCGCCGAGCCCGCCCATGCGTCCGCCTGAGTTTTGGCGCGCCGATGTCAGCGGGCGCGACTCCGCCTTGGCGATACGGGCGCTGCTGACGCCGGTCTCTTGGCTCTACGCCTGGGCGACGGCGCGGCGCATCGCCACCACGATCTCGCGCAACGCGTCCGTGCCAGTCATCTGTGTCGGCAACTTCACTGTCGGCGGCGCCGGCAAAACACCGATCACGCGCGCGCTCCGCGCTAAGCTTGGCCCCCACGCGCACACGCTCTCGCGCGGCTATGGCGGCAGCGTCGAAGGGCCGTTGCGCGTCACGCCCGACATGAGCGCGACTGCGGTCGGCGACGAGCCGCTCCTGCACGCCTCTGACGGCCCAGCCTGGATATCGCGCGATCGCTTCGCCGGCGCGCAAGCGGCGGCGCAAGCTGGCGCGCACGTTATCATCATGGATGACGGCTTTCAGAATCCATCGCTCGGCAAGGATCTCAGCATAGTCGCCGTCGATGCTGAGTATGGCGTCGGCAATGGCGCGGTGTTTCCAGCTGGCCCTCTGCGCGAGCGCTTGAGCGATGGCCTCGCCCGCGCGGACGCGATTATCATGATGCAACCCGCCGAAGGCGGCGGTCCGGTCCACACATGGCTTGCCGGCTTCAGCAAGCCGATCCTCCACGCCCGCCTTGCGCCAACCGGCGATGCGCCGCGCGGCAAGCTGGTGGCGTTTGCGGGCCTCGCGCGGCCGGAGAAGTTTTTCGATACGCTGGAAAGCCTAGGGGCCGATGTCGAGGAAGCCGTGCCGTATAGCGATCACCACCTATATGGCGACGATGACCTCAGCTTCCTCGCGCAACTCGCCGAAGAGCGCGGCGCGCAGCTCATCACCACCGAGAAAGACGCCGCCCGCCTCTCGCCGGAGTGGCGCGCGCGTGTGGCGGTGTTGCCCGTGACCGCGAAGTTCGACGACGAAGCCGCGCTCGACGCCTTGCTCGCGCCGATCCAATCGCGGATGAAAGCGGCGCATGGCGAAGCCTAAACCGCTCAATCTCCAATTCCAGATCGAGGCTTTGGCCTGGAACGCCTATATTGGCGGCCTAGGCGCGCTCGGGCTGGAACGCGCGTCCCGTTGGGGCGCAGCGATCGTGCCAACGGTCGCGCCCGCTTCAAGTGCCTGGAAAACCGCGATCCGCAACATCCGCATGTCGTTCCCAAACGAAAGCGACGCGTGGCATCGCGAAGTGCGCAAGGAAAGCTTCCGCGAACTCGGCCGCATGACCGGCGAGTTTCCGCACATGGACAAATTCTTGGAGCGCTACAAAACCGGCGAGCTCGAGTTCAGGGGCAAAGAGCACGTCGAAGCAACGCTCGGCAAAGGCGCGGTCTTCATCGGCGGGCACTTCACCGATTGGGAAGTGACTTCGCTCTGCCTCGCGCAAGTCGATCCGACCTGCCACTTCACGTATCGGCCCGCCAACAATCCGATCATCGACAAATACATCGTCGATACCCGCGCCAGCTTCGGCCTCGCGCTGCAAGCGGCGAAAGGCCAGGAAGGCGGCATGGGGCTGCTGCGCTCGCTGAAGAAGAAGCGCTCGATCGCGCTGATGAACGACCAGAAGTACAATAAGGGCCTCGCCGTGCCGTTCTTCGGCTATGAGTGCATGACGGCCGATGGCCCGACGCGGCTGGCGCTCAAATTTGGCGTGCCGCTCATTCCGATCACGGGACGGCGCATCGAAGGCACGAAATTCGTCGCCACCGCCTACCCGCCGATCCCGCTCGACTACGCCAATCCCGATGCGGACCAAACCGTCTATGACGGTGTCCTGCGCATCAATCAGTTCATGGAAGAGCGCGTGCGCGAAGCGCCGGGACAATGGTTCTGGGCGCACCGGCGCTGGTCGAAAGAAGCGTGGAAAAAAGCCGGCGTCATGTAAGCGGGGTTGACCCCGCAGCCCGGCTTGGCCAACCCTTCGCCGCCAAGGGAGGCCGCACATGACCATGATCCGCAATCTGATTTTCGCAGCGCTCGCCGCCCTTTTTGTCGGCTTCGGCACGCAGGCCGATGCGCAATCGACCAACACCACAGCGGCCGGCGAATATACCGGCTGGGTTCAGTGGGGCGGCGAAAACCGGATCAACAATGTCGGCTGGTATCTGAATGCCGACGGCACGATGCGCACGGCTTCCAGCACGCCGGAATACGGCTACTGGCTGCAGACCGGCGACTATGTCGAGTTCATCTATTTCTGCAGCGGCGAGTTTCTCTGCCACTATCGGGGCCGCATCTATAATGGCGTGATCAGCGGAGCTGCGACCACCAATCAAAATCACACCGCCAGCTTCGAAATGCGCCGTCAGCGCTGACTCCGATGAAATGGCTGCCGCATCATCGCTTCGAGATCGTCTCGCCGCTCAACCGGCAGGCCGCGTTCGAAGCGATGAAGGCGCATGTGGAACCGGAAAACTGGTTTCGCATGGGCTGGCCGAACAGCGCCAACGATAAACGCTTCGAGGGCACGATCAGCGGCGACGGATTTCATGTGCGCCGCGTCATCGGTTATCGAAACTCGTTCCTACCGGTCATCGACGCAACCTTTCACGCCGGCGCAAGCGGCACGCGCATTCAAGTCCAGATGCGCATGTTCATCTTCGTCTACGCCTTCTGCGCAATCTGGATCGCCGGCGCTCTGACAGCGATGACCGCGGGCGGAACGCCAGGACTGCTGATCGCGCCAGCGCTCATCCTTTTTCTCTGGGGCATGACAATGGCCGGCTTCTGGCTCGAAGCCGGCAAACAAGAGCGCACCTTGCGCGAGATCTTTAAAGCGACGTGAGGGAGCAAAGCATGATGCGCGCAACCATGATGACGGCGCTGCTGGCGCTCGGCGCGTGCCAGACGGTTCAGAACGTCGTGCCGATGGGAAATTCCGGCGCCGACACGGCGTTGCTCGCCATCGAGAATGCGCGCGTCCGCACCTGCCCGCCGGGCCGCACGCTCGAAAACGCACGCATCGGCAGCGACAACGAATCCCGCGGCGTCACCAGCCAGGACATCGCGCTGACCCCGCTCGCCAGCGATCCCACACGCGCCGTGCGCCTGCGCCGCCTCACCATCGCGCCGGGCGGCGTCATCGCCTGGCACGCGCACGATAGCGTGCAAGGCATGGCGCTGATCGTCTCAGGCCGCCTCACCGAGTTCCGCAACACTTGCCTCGATGAAATCCGCTATGTTGCCGGCGATGTCGCCATCGAAGACGCCGCCACACAACACGGCTGGCGCAATGAAAGCGATGAAGAAGCCGTCGTGCTCGTCGCGCACGTGGTGCTGCGCTAGCGCGCGGCGCGCGTCCCCCTTCGACAGGCTCAGGGTGACGCTACTTGAGACACCGGCGCTTGATTTGGCGTCACGCTGAGCTTGTCGAAGCGCGGCGCTACGCACTCACTGCGCCAGCAACGCCGTACGCGCCGCAGCTAGTCCTTCGATCGCCACGCTCGGATCAAGCTGACGCTCGCGCCATTTCATCCGCCAGCACAAATGCGGCCCCGTCGCACGGCCACTTGAGCCGACGGCGCCAATCACTTGCCCCTGCTCGACCGTATCGCCCACCGCCACATCGAGACGGCTCATGTGCAGATACATGGTGATCAGGCCCTGGCCGTGATCGATGAACACCAGCCCGCCTTCGTAATGCATGTCCGGCTGCGCCAATGTGATGACGCCACCTGCGGGCGCGCGGATCGCCGTGCCGGCGGGCACGGCGATGTCGTAGCCAAAGTGTGGCGAGGCCGGCACGCCGTTCAAGACGCGCTGATTGCCCCACGTGCCAGAGACGCGTCCGCCCTCGACGGGGCGAATGAAGCCATCGAGCCAGCCTTGGATCGGCGCGAAACTATCCCAGCCCTCGCGCTTCAACGCCGCCTCGCGCTGAATGCGCGCGATCACGGCGGGATCAGTCGGCGTCACCGTTTGCGGCGGCAGGCCATCGACGCGCTGAATATCGAACTGGCGCGGCGCGATATCGTAGGTCTCGGCGACAACCGCGCCTTGAACGCTCGCTTGCACACGGGCGCTGGCGCCATGTTCGCGCGTAAATCCGATCACCGCCCAGCCATCCCGATCGGCGCCACCGGCATCGGCCCCATCAATTGTCAGCTGCGCGCCCGGCACGGTGCGGCACAGCACGACACCGCCTTGAGTAAAGGCGCCGGCGCAGTTCAGCGAAAGCGAGGTCGGCGCCGGCGGCGCCGCCGGCTCTGGCTGCGCCTCAACCACTTGCGGCGCAGGCGCTTCAGGCGCCGCCGGCGCTTCGCCCGCGGCGCACGCCGCCAGCAACACAGCGATCAGTCCGCCAACCAGCCTCATGCCTTTTTCTCCGCGTGAAGCTCTTTCCAACGCTGCGTCGCCTCAGCGGGGCCGCGATAGGCTTCCTGCAAATCGACGTTCCAGTACCGCAAATCATCCAGCGTAATCTTCTCACCCGACACCGCGCAGCGGACATAGAGCCCCTGCTTCAGGATCTCGATTTCGTTGTCGCCATAATGGACCTTAGCCTCAGGCCCGCCCGGATCGTGCTTGTTCATTGCGCCGTTCTAACCCCATCCGGCGCGGCTGCAAACCAAAGCGGCGCCCCCGGCAGAGAGCGTAAGCCGTTGCGGCCCCGGTGCGGAGCGCGCTAGCACTGGCGCATGACGCTGTCCGCGCCACTCTCGCTCGGCGAACTGATCGATCGGCTGACGATCCTGGAGATTAAGGCCAAGCGCATCGCCTCGCCTACGAAACGTGCGCATGTGCGCCGCGAGTTGGCTGGCCTCGCTGCGATTGCCGCGCCCTATCTTGAGAAGAACGCAGCACTTCATGTCCTGAAGAAACAGCTGGCTACGGTGAACGCCGTGCTCTGGACGTGCGAGGAAGCCTCGCGCCAACGCTTCCGCCGCGCGCCGCAAGCGCCCGCGAAAGCAGCGGCTTTGCTCACCCGCATCGCGCGCAACAATGACCGTCGCCATCGTTTGAAGCAGCGCATCAGCCGCTTGGCGAAGGGCGGCCTCGTCGAACAGAAATCATACTATTCCTGAAGCGCTGCGTGCACGCGCGCGATAACGCCTGCCCAATCGCCCCGCGCGCTTTGCCGGAAAAGTCGCGCCTGGGGATACCAAGGCGTGTCTTCACGCGTACGCATCCACCGCCAATCAGCGCGGTGTGGCAGCATGATCCAGACTGGCTTGCCGAGCGCGCCAGCCAGATGTGCGACGCCCGTATCGATGGAAATCACCAGATCAAGCGTCTCGATGAGCGCCGCGAGATCGGCAAAATCCCGAAGAGCTTCTCCGAATTGCGGAATGCCCGCAGCGCTGAGAACTGCGCTCGGCTCCAACTGCAAGCTCACGAAATCCGCCTCGGCGCTGGTGAGCTGGCGCAAAGCGGGTTCATCCAAGCTCCGCACCGCCTGCGCCGCGTACAGCGTGATGCCCGACCACACAATGCCGACGCGCCGTCGCGGAGACACCGGCAAACGCTCACGCCACGCCGCTACCCGCTCAGGCATGGCGCGCAAATATGGGATTGGCGCCGGAATAGAATCGGCGCTCACGCCAAGCACGCGCATAGAACCCGCGATCGGCAGATGAAAATCCGCAGCAGGCGAAGGCTCCTGCGTTGAGACAACTTTATCGACGCCTCGAAGACTGCGCAGCACTGCAAGCGTCGACGGCCGTTCCTGGATCACCACCCGCGCGCCACGCGCTGCAAGCACTGGCGCGAAACGGCAAAACTGAAAAAGATCGCCGAAGCCCTGCTCCGCCAGCAGCACGATCGTCTTGCCGTTCAAATCCTCGCCGCGCCAAAGCGGCGCCGATGAGCGCGCCATGGGCTTTGCGCTCTTCAGCCGCAACCGCGCCTCGTAGAACTCAAGCCCCTGCTCGAAATCGCCAAGGCTCAACAGCGCGTCCGCCTTGCCGTATGCTGCATCCACGTCATCGGGACGCTGCTCCAAGACACGATCATAAGCCGCCGCCGCTTCATCGCAGCGCCCCATCGCGTTCAGAACATACGCACGCCGCAACAGATAATCGGCCTTCTCCGGCGCATGCACGAGCGCCGCTTCAATGTCGGCCAGCGCTTCATCAAGTCGCCCAAGACTGGCCAGTGCATTTGCACGCGCTGCGCGGATCGCGATGTCGGCGCGGCGCAGCAATGCTCCATCGAACGCTGCCAACGCCTCCGCAGCCCGCTCCAATCCCATCAGCGCCACGCCGCGCTGATAGTGCGCATCCGGGTTTTGCAGATCACGCGCCAAAGCCAAATCCGCCGCGGCGAGCGCTTCTGCAAACCGCTCGATCGCGTTCAAACTCCCGGCGCGATGCGCGTGGGCGTCAGCACGATCGAGCCGCGCTGCGTCGAAACTTGCAAGCGCAGCGGCGTGATCGCCCAAGGCGGCCTCGGAAACGCCCTGCAGAAGCAGCGCCTCCGCATCGCGCGGCGCTGTGCGGAGAACGATCGCGATGGCGGCGAGGCAGTCTTTATGCCGGCTAAGTGCAGACAGCATTGCCGCGCGATTGAACGCTAGGCCAGCATCTTCGGGGGCGAGCGCCGCGGCGCGATCGAGCGCCTCCAGCGCGCCGCTCACATCGCCGCGTCCGTGCCGCACCGCCGCAAGCAATTGCAGCGCTTGCCCGTGCGTTGGCTCACGGACCAGCAACGCGCCCAATGCGCGCTCGGCGCCGGCGCCGTCGCCACGCTGAAACTGCGCGAGAGCGTCCTGAAAACTCATGGCGCGAACATAGCGGCGCCCGCGGTCAGAACAACGAGCCCTGGTCACCGCCGGGTTTTGGCTTCGGTTTCGGCTTTGGCGCCTCCTGCGCCGCCGGCGGCGCCTCGCCTGCGCGCGCCGGATCGATGACCGCTTTCTTGTGAGCGTCGGCGAAGGTCAAATCGACCACATCGCCGGCGCTCAGGTCAGTCGCAGCGCGGACCAAGGTCCCATCCTCGCGATGCACCATCACGAAGCCGCGCTCCAGCACGCGTTTGTGCGAGAGGCTCTCCAGCATCCGCGCCGAGGCATCGAGATGCTTGCGATGCGCTTCAAGTGAGCGACGGACAGCCGGTTCAAGACGCGCGGATGTTCGCCCGAGATGCTCGCGGCGGCGGCCGATATCGTTGATCAGCGATTCAGGCCGCAGCCGCGCCGCAACCCGATCCAACTTCGATTGCGCCGCGCGCGCATTTGCGACGAGCGCCGCATTCAACCGCTCCGCTGCGCGGTCGAAACGCTGTTGCGGGATTTGGAAAAGCGTCTCAAGGCGCGGCAGCTTTGCTGCGGCTGCGCGCAGTTCCGTGCGCCGTCGCTCAAGCCCGCGCACGAGGCCATTCTTGAGCCGGCCTTCCAGGCTCGTCGTGCGCTCGACCAATTCCGCGCGTACCGGCACGGCTTTTTCCGCCGCACCCGTCGGCGTCGGCGCGCGTAAGTCGGATGCGAAATCGATAAGCGTCGTATCGGTCTCGTGGCCAACGGCGCTGATCAACGGAATGTCGCTCGCCGCCGCAGCGCGCACGACGATCTCCTCGTTGAACGCCCACAAATCTTCGATCGAACCGCCGCCGCGCGCCACGATCAGCACGTCAGGCCGGTCGCGTCCCTGCAGCGCGTTGAAGCCTTTGATGGCGCGTGCAACTTGGCCTGCCGCCTCCGGCCCTTGCACGAGCACGGGCCAAAGCACGACGCGGCACGGAAACCTCTCGCGCAAGCGATGCAGGATATCGCGGATCACAGCGCCGGTCGGCGATGTCACCACGCCAATCGTGCGCGGCAGATAAGGGATCGGCTTCTTGCGCTGCGGCGAGAACAATCCTTCCGCCGCCAACTTCGCCTTCAGCTTCTCCAGCTGCGCCAGCAACGCGCCCACGCCCGCGGGCGACATGCGCTCAGCGATCAGCTGATATTGTGAGCGGCCCGGATAGGTCGAAAGCCTGCCCTCAACCACAACCTCCAAGCCCTCTTCCGGCTTGAACGCGAGCTGCTGGACGTTTGCCTTCCACATCACCGTGGCGATCGAGGCGTTCTCGTCTTTCAGATCGACATAGAGGTGGCCTGATTTCGCGATCAGCACGCGTCCCAATTCGCCGCGCACGCGCACGTTGTCGAAGTCGCGCTCGACTGTGCGCTTCACCGCCTGCGCGAGTTCGCTGACGGAGACTTCCGGCAGGTTCGACGCGGCGGGGGTGGTGAGCGGGGCCGTCTCTGACATCAGTTTCATATAGGGCGACTCGCCCTCGTCCGTCGGGAATGCTTAACTCATTTCGGCTGCGAGTTGGGGGCGGCGGGGGACTAAACGATGGCGTTCGACGCGAACGATCTGTCGCCACATGAGCACTTTGTGATGGAGCGTACCCGCTTCGGCGAGGTCGCGGATTTCACCGCCCTGGCCGGCCCGGGCGGGGCCAAACCGGTGGTTCGCGCGGGCTTCCTGCGCAAATTGCTGTTGCGGATCGATCCGGCGTGGCTTGTCCACAGCCCCGGCGTCCGCCTGCGCGGCGCCCGTATCGAAGGCGCGCTCGACCTTACCGATTGTTCAGGCTCCGGCGCCATGGGCCTGCCGGCGCTTGCCCTCCTCGAATGCGAAATCCCGGAGCCGGTCGACGTGAGCCATAGCCGCCTCGCGCGGCTCTCGCTCAAGGGATCAAGGCTCACCAAACTCGTCGCCATCGAGGCGCAGATCGATGGCGAACTCGATCTTTGCGAAGTCGCCCCGCTCGGCCCGCCAGGATTGGAAACGCTGACAGCGATGCTGCGCGGCGTGCGCATCGACGGCGACCTGCGCGCGCGCGCCGCCAAGTTCGCGCGCGCCATCGATAGCGCCGAAGACGTGATCATGCTGCAGAGCGCCGAGATCACCGGCAATCTTTTGCTCGACGACGGCTTCGAGGCGTTTGGACGCATATGGGTGACGAGCGCGCGCGTGGGCGGCAGCTTTCGGTGCACCAACGGCCAATTTCTCAACCGCAGTGACGACGCCAAAGGACAGGCGATTAAGGCCGATGGCGCCTCGTTCGACTTCGTGCGGCTCGGCGGCAAATTCAAAGCCGAAGGCGAAGTCAGCTTCATCAGCACACGTATCGCGCTCGATATCGAAATTAGCGAAGCGTCGTTCCGCAATGAGTTCGGCGCAGCACTGCTGTTGAACAATGCCGATATCGGCGGCCGCATCCGGGGCGATGGCGCCAAGATCGCGGGCCAGTTCCTGCTGCAGAACTGCATCATTGCGCGCAATGTCGAACTGCGCGGCGCCGAGATCGTGCATCGCACGACGCCACGCGGCGACACGTTCGGCCGCGCACTCGATGCCGCCAATGTCAAAATCGGCGGCGGGCTTTTGCTGCATGGCGCAAACATCAAGGGCGAAGTGTTTCTCGCCGGCGCCAAGGTCGATGGCGATGTCGCGTTCGGACACGGCCGCTTCATCAATGCCGGTGCCTGGGCGCTTTGCGCCTCGAACGTCAGCGTCGGCGGCAACCTCACATTCGAACCGCCGGAAACAAATTTCGCCCCGCATGGGCAAAAAACCGTCATCGAGGGCGGCGCTACCTTCTCACGCGCCCGCATTGACGGGGCGGTGAGCTGGAGCGCGCTCGAAGTGCGTGGGCCGGGGCCCAATAACGCCAAAGGCGGCGTGCTCTCCTTCGCCGACGCCAGTATCGCCGGCGTCATCCACGCACGCGGGCTCATCACCCAGCAAGACGCCTTGATCGATCTCTCGGGCGCCGCGTGCGGTTCACTGGACGACGACATCAAGGCAGGCTGGGGCGTCGAAGGCGCCAAGCTCGACCTCGACGGCTTCAAATACGACCGCATCGATAATGCCGGCGAACGCTGGCGCGATCGCCTCGCTTGGCTGTCGCGCGGCGTGCGCTTCTCATCGCAATCGTTCACGCAAGCGGCGCACGTTTATGCACGCGCCGGCAAGCGCGAAGATGCACGCCGCATCTTGCTCGCGCAGCAAGACCGGCGCACGCGTGTAGCCTCCAGCGGCCCGGTCACTTGGGCGCTCTCTTCGCTCTTCGGCGCCATCGCTGGCTACGGCTTGGCGCCGATCCGCGTCGCACGCGCGCTTGTGCTTTTTCTGGCGCTCGGCGTCGTCGGCGTTCTGACGATGAATGCGGATGGCGCGCTGGTGACGCCGCGCGGCGCGCAATGCAACGGCGCGATCGAACCTGCGCTCTACGCCATCGACGTAGCGCTGCCGGTGATCGATCTCGGCCAGGAAAGCCGTTGCGGCCCCGGCCGCACCGCGCGCGCGGAGCTGGGCGCGGGCGTCGCCGTCTCGGAGACGAGCGATTGGCGCTTGTTTGAGGGCGCAGCCATGTGGAAGTGGGCGCATGCGCTCTACGCCATTTTCGGCGCAATCTTGACGGCGCTGGCTGTGATCACGTTCTCGGGCGTGCTGAAGCCAAAGGACTAGCGACTGCAACCTGAGCTCCCGCGCGGCGTTTGCGCGCTTGCGTCACGGGAGAAACGGCGCTTCTTACCCCAAAACTTCGGGGGAAACGCCATGCTTCGCCGCACCTTGCTTCAATCCGCTATCGCCGCGCCACTCCTGGCCGCCTGCGCCACCAACAGCCAGCTTGGCGCCGCCGATCCGATGGCGCCGCTGCCGCACGACACCAGTTCCTACGCCCGCCCCGACGAAGCCCGCGTGCGCCACGTCTCGCTCGATCTGACGGCCGATTTCGACCGCAAAGCCTTCCACGGCAAAGCCACGCTCGACATCGTCGCCCGCGCCGATGCGCAAGAGATCGTGCTCGACAGCAAGGGCCTCGTCATCCAGCGCGTCCGCGCCGGCGGCCGCGACACGACCTTTACGCTCGGCGACAGCGACCCGCAAAAAGGCGCGCCGCTGACCGTCCAGCTTAATGGCGCCCGCCGCATCGAGATCGAGTATGAAAGCGCGCCGAACGCGAGCGCGTTGCAATGGCTTGAGCCCGCGCAAACCGCGAGCAACAAGCGCTTCCTGTTCAGCCAAGGCCAGGCGATCCACAACCGCACTTGGATCCCAACGCAAGACAGCCCCGGCATCCGTCAAACCTACGACGCGCGCATCGTTGTCCCCGCTGATCTGAAAGCGGTGATGAGCGCCGAAATGCTGACGCCGAATGGCCAAGC